>Ga0247823_10005368_pt1 | contig 10205 bp, 6 predicted proteins | sample 13C_PalmiticAcid_2_FD_192426 | JGI IMG/M metagenome (GOLD analysis project Ga0247823, IMG submission 192426) | Soil microbial communities from agricultural site in Penn Yan, New York, United States - 13C_PalmiticAcid_Day30 | ecosystem: Environmental > Terrestrial > Soil > Agricultural land...
GTAATAAGCAGTCTGCTTTACACCATCCTTCGTGAAGGTGACGGCATCAAAGAAATTATCGCGGTGCCATACTGCATTGGGCACATTTCCGAAATCACCGATGAATGCTTCCTTTGATTGGTAAGAGACCTGCTGACCAGCGATCTGGCGCTTTTCTTTCCTCACTTCCTTTTTTTCTTCTTTCATTTCTTTTTTAGAAACCTGTGAGATCTGTTGTGCATTTGCGGCCAATGTAACCACAGAGACTGCAAAAAGGATGAATAGCTTTTTCATGGTCCTGATATTTTGTTGTTTATAATATTCACTTCTTGGAATGCAGGGAGGGCTTGCGGTTTAACTGCATATGTCCGGATAACAAGCGGATAACAAATGGCAGCATTTCAGTAGTGCATCTCTCCGGTACGGGACATTAGATTGACGCTTCAGTTCCAGGCTGCAATAAAAGCACCCGGAATCTTGTCATAGGGGCATAACCAACAGCAATGAGCAGAACTTTATCCCTTTTGATACTAAGTATTTTATTGTCAGGCATTGCTAATGCACAGGGCTTTTTCAAAACTTATACGCAACAGGACCGCTCGGAGTGGGTGCTCGATATGGATTCAGTGGCCGGTGGTGGTAGCGCCCTGCTCTGTTCCGAACGGGTGCTGATCCTTGACAATGGAGGTAATATCGTGAGGGAATGGGCGTTGGGTGCAAGCTGGGACAAAACTTTTCAGCGGATAGTGAGCGGCCCTTCCGGAAAATTATATGTGCTGCTTGAAACCAACCAGAATAATGAAATGATACCGCAGATCTATATCTATTCTGCCAACGGACAGTTTGAACGGATGGTGGAAATTCCCATGACCCTGACCGCTGGTCCGTTTGACCTTCATTTCTCCGGTGATCATCTTTATCTGAGTTATGTGCATTACCCGGAAGAAAAGCCAAGACGGATAGTGGTGCACAGGCTTACACAGGATGGAACAGAGATCTGGCGTAAAGAGATAGGGGAAGGTATACTGGGGTATTATGCAGTTCGTGCGGATGGCACAGGCGGCATTGAGGCTTCTTATATCAGCCCGCATGACCAGATGCTGAAGCTGGTGCATTTTGATGAAGACGGGCGCGGGACGGTAAAAGAATTCCTGAAACTTTTCTCAGAAGGGGAGACGGGCATACCCGCCGCATTCTGCAGAACACCGGATGGTGGCTATCTGCTTGCAGGTACAGAAAGTACATTTTTTGAGAATGCAGACTTACTCCTGATCAAAGTAGGAGCCGATGGTACTAAACAATGGCAGCAACAATATGATATCCGGTTATCCGATGTCCTGATGGGAATGGAGTACCATGATGGTGGTTATTACCTGCTTTCCAATTCCGGTAGCATGGAGGAGGCCTGGCAGCAGAACTATCACCAGGATGTGGTACTTACAAGGATCGACCTCAACGGTCAACTTCAGTGGAAGCGTGCCTTTGGTTCAGTGAATGCGATGGAGGCAGGAACACGCTTGCTTACGAGCCGGGATCATGTTTTTGTGAGTGGGTATACCATCCCTTACAATGAGGACAGGTACAAAGGATTCCTGATCAAAACGGATAAGGATGGACAATTTCCACAAGCTGCTTTCCCGCATCCATTGCAGGCGCAGGATAGATGGAAAGATATTTCACTTCCTTTTGAAACCAAAACACAGGAGATAGTAAGCAGCTGTGCGCTTCCTGATGGTGGCGTGGTGGCAGTGGCACAAATAATGGGCGTTACCGAACGGACCTGGAATGCCTGTGCCTATCGCCTGGATGCAAACGGGCAGCAGGTATGGCGGTTGATGCTGAGTGATTTCCCTTCCAGGGCCAGGGCGCTGAAAGCCGCTCCCGATGGAAGTTTTGTAGCAGTGCTGGAGGAAGAGGACTGGGAGATCATTGTTCCGAATATCATCAGGTTCAGCGCAGATGGAAAGATGATCTGGAAGAAACCCGTCTGGGAAAACCGCTTGAATGACCTGCTGGTTTTACCAGACGGAACTGTTATGATCACGGGGTTTGATCTTCTTGAACAGGGAATTGGTTTTCAAACCTTCCTGGTAAAGCTCGATGCCCAGGGTAATCAACTGGTAAGAAGAACATTCCCGCTCTGGCAGTTATGGAGCATGGGCAACACACTCAGCCTTACCACTGACCAGCGGGTATTGCTGGGAGGCATGACGGAAAAGCCATTCGGGCAGGAGAAAAACTTCATGATGATGAAGCTGGATTTCAATGGAAATGCTGTCTGGACCAAAACCTACACCGGCCCTGAGCCCTCTTCTGCTGCCAGCTTTGTGCTGGAAAAGGGCAACCATTATTATATCGGCGGTTATACGGAACCGTTACCAACCAGTGACCGGGATATCTGGCTGGTGAAAACTGACAAGGCCGGCACTAAGGTCTGGGACCAACGCTATGATTTTGATAAAATGGATGAAGCGAAATTTATCATTCCCCGTGGTGATACCGCTTTCTGCCTGGCAGGTACCACCGGTGAGCCTGTGCTGGGAAAGATGGAGCGTTATGGCTTCCTGGCCAATGTACGGACTGATGGACAGTTGAATCAACGGCAGTTCTATGGACAGGCCGGTGCACAGACCTGGATCAGCGGCCTGATGCCCGGGCTGAACAATACGGTGCTGTTCACGGCAAACATGATGCAGTCCTACGGCAACGCAACGCCGGTGCTGGGCAGGTTTGAGCCGGGTGTGGTATTGTCTTCAGTTGATACCGAACTGGCGAAGCTGATCAGGGTAGGCCCCGTTCCGGCAAAGGGTGCGGCCTGGCTGAGCATGGATCATCCGTATGCAGGTAATTTGCGCATAATCATTACCGGTATCAATGGAGTGGTACTTCGTCAGATGGAAACAAGGAAGTCTGCAAGCAAGCTGGATCTTGCTTTGCCGGTGCAGGGATTGCCGGGAGGGGTGTACCAGGTGGAGATAAGGATGGATAAAGCCCGCGTACTGAAGCGGCTCATCATACAGCCATGAGAAAAACAAAGAGCCCGGTCATCCGGGCTCTTCACAACATTAAACAAACAAGAACTTATAATAATTACTGGTTGATCATTTCAAGTATGCCTTCATTGCGTATGATCATCATACCCTGTCTGTCTTCCGTAATGCCCTGCTGCAACCTGTAAGTGTAGCGTGGCCTGCTGCCTTCCATAATCGTTGGCATGAAAACAAACTGGATATTCGGCGTATCCTTTAACGCTTCACCCACCTCGATGATATGGGTACTCACAATGAAAATACAATCCTCGTATTCTGCAAAGGCTTCCGTAACGGCCAAAGTACCATCGAAAGCATCTTTCACATTCGTTCCCTTGAATAATTCATCGAACATCAGCAGCAGACGTTTGCCGCTGGCGGCCGCTTCCGCAGCCTGTTTCACACGGACCACCTCTGCATAGAAATGGCTGTAACCAAGGCTGATATTATCCGCCACGTTGATGCTGGAGTACAGTCCTTCGCGTACCGAGAATTCCATACTTGTTGCTGCAATGGGGAATCCCATATGCGCCAGGTACATGCCGATGCCCACTGATTTCATGAGGGTGGATTTACCGGCCATGTTGGCTCCGGTGAGGAAGATCACATTGCTGTGTTCCTTCATCAGCAGGTCATTGCCCACTCCCTTATCGATGCAGGGGTGACGCAATTCCTTTGCTGAATAGATATTCTTCTCTTTCGGGAGCGCATTGGCATAGGTGAATCCTTTGGCAGCTGCTACTTCGCTGATGGCAATATTCAGATCGAGCTCATAAATGAAATCGAGGATGGCTTCAAGCTTTTGCGAGAGCCTGCCTTTCAGCAGATGCTCATAATGCGCCAGGGTAGACACGGGCAGGTCTTTATAGATATCCGTGTTGCGGAGCCTCTCCAGCCCGGGCTCGTTGAGGATAGCTTTTGCCGACTGCACGCGGTCTGCAAAGGGGCCGCCCATGGGTTCCAGCAGCTGTATGATGGCATAGCATTTATTCAGGGTAACGATGGTGGCCTGCAAGCCCTGCACGATCTTCCTGTACCGCTCATCTCTTGTGAGACTTGAGAGGATCTTCATCAGGTAGGTACCGGCCAGCACTGCCACTGCATTTTTGGAAGCACCACTATCCAGGTATTCCCGCATGATATTGAGCTGTGGCACATCCAGCGGAAACTGAAGCCTGGCTTCCTGGAAGAAACGGAAGATGCTGCTGCGTTGGTTGATAGCGGTAGCATCCTGCAGGGGAGTCCGGAACATTTCTTCCAGTAAACGTTCCCCGCCTCTTGTTTTCACGTGGTTGAACAAATGGTAAACGGAACCCTGCCGGAATTTCCCGAGCAGGTTCAGTTCATCCATGGTTTGCCTGTCTATACTAAAACTCATAAAAATACTTTTTTGATTACTACACAGCGCGTTTGCGACCGTTCTTCAGAATATCCAGGATCCCTTCATTGCGGATGATGATCATGCCGTGCCTGTCTTCCGTAATGCCGCTTTCCAGGGTATAGGTGTATTCCGGTGTATGCCCGTTCATTCTTGTGGGCAGGAAGCGGAAATCTATACTGGGAGCCTGTTTCAGTTGGTCACCTGCTTCCACGATATGGGAAGAGATGATGAACATGCTGGTTTTTTTAGCGGCATAGGCCAGGGTGATGGCTACAGTGGCCTCATGCGCATCCTTAACATTGGTGCCGCGGAAGAGCTCGTCGAATATGATGAAAAGCGCCTTGCCGCTGCTGAGTGCCGCCGCCACTTTCTTCACACGCAAAACTTCAGCATAAAAATGGCTGGCCCCGATACCGAGGTTATCTGGCAGGTTGATGGTGGTATAAATACCATCCATAACCGAAAACTCCATATTCTTTGCAGCCACCGGGAATCCCATATGTGCAATGTAAACGGCTGTGCTCAGGGCACGCAGGAAAGTGGACTTGCCCGCCATATTCGCCCCGGTGAGGAAGATCACGTTATGTGATGCATTCATCTCCACATTATTGGGAACAGGGTCTTTAAGCTCGGGATGGTACACACCTTCCAGTTTCAGCTGGTTGCTGCCTTTTTCAAGGGCTTTGGGGAAGATGAAATTCCTTTCGCCGGCCACTTTGGCCACGCTCAGGTATACATCGAGATAATAAAGATGGGCCAGCAGTTTTTCGACCTTATTGCGCTCGCGTGTGCGGAACAGCAGATCGTACGCAGATACGGCGGAGTAGGGCAGTTTGCCTTTTCCCTGTTCCTTGAAAACGGGCTCAAAGGCTGCATCGGTAAGCAATGTATCGATGGCATTCCTTTCGTTGCTCCATTCCTGGATGGCAGCAATATCGGCCTTACCAATGAACTGTTTTATTGCCTGCATCAGCTCGATCACGGCGCTGACGCCATTCTGAATATCTTTTTCGCTGAGTGCCTGTTGCGGACCTCCTGCTTTCGCATGTGCATCGGCAAAAGCAAGGTATTTCTCTGCCATATCGAAGAGGGATGCATTGAAAGGGAATGCCAGTTTCAGTTTGGCGAAGTTCCCGATAATGCCCGCACGCTGATTGATGGCGGACCTTTCTGAGAGCGGGTTGCGGAACATCTCTTCCAGGATCTTCTCTCCACCACGCGTGTGCGTGTGGTTGTAAATATCGTAGATGCCACCGCTGTCCCGTTTCCCGAACAGCCTCAGGTCATCGATGGTTTGCTCGTCAGTATGTAGGATCATGATGTACTTGTTTATTGTCTTTTACGGCGTATGAGCAATACTATCGCGAATATAAGCACAAGTCCCGGCAGAATCCAGGTATAAATGATCTCCATGGTTTTGGCCGCAGGGTTGCTGATGGTAAGCAGGTTATCGATGGCCAGTGGCCTTGGCGCATAGATAGGGAAGCTGTTATAGTTCAGCCAGCTGAATGTGGCGCGCCCCAGGTAATCACCACCGCCTCTGAGTGTGCTCATGAAATCCGCATCGCCGAATACTGCCAGCCTTTGTTCCTTATTGCCCAGCTTCCTGATCATCTGAACGGCTACCGGGAAAGAGTTCATGCGGATATCCCCTTCCTGCGGACTGAACACGGGAGCGGCAGAATCTGTTACGAGGTGACCCATTTTCAACCAGGCTGCACCGGCGATGGTGAGCATGATGGGCTTGATGGTCCAGCTGCTGCCACTGTCCTGCCAGGATATGGGCGCTGCTCCCGGGAAGACCAGTTTCACTGAATCTTTTCCCTTACTTTTTCTCAGTTTGATGAGGATATTTTCATCGGCCATGTCGCCTGCCGTGAGTGTGGTGTAGGGGGTAGCCATATGCGGCATTTCATTCCTGCTCAGTTGCACCAGTGTTCCGTTCATGAGGGTGAGGCCCATCGGTTGAAGAATTGGGTTGAGCATTTGTTGTTTGCCAGGCTCTGCGAAGAACATCATATTGCCGCCATTGGCAATGAACTGGTTCACCCTGTTCTGCATTACAGGACTGAGCGTTGTTTTGGGATCGGCCAGAACCAGGATATCGGTGCTGGGAGGAACATCCCTTGAGTCAAGCGAAATGGTATCCGCATCGAAGCCCAGGTTGACCAGTGAATTACGGTTGCCGATGGCCAGGGAATGCAGATTGTATTCACGTTCGCCGGTTTTATAGATATTCCTTTCCAGGTTGCCGGTGGTATAAAGTACGGTAGGCATCTTATCCTGCAATAGTCTTTTGAGTGCAGCAGATACCTGCAGCTCCTCCGGCCAGAAAACATTGTCATTGAAAGTGCGAAGGAAAGTGCTCTTACCTTTGTAATCCACTTTCATCACAAGCCGATAACCTTCTCTGGAGAGGTCGATCTGTTTACGGATCTCATCAGGTGGTAAATATTTTCCGAAGGATTCATTGCTTCCATCTGCCATCAGCGCAGCGATCTCTTTCATCGTTTTGTTGGGGAATCTTCTAAAGAGCGTACTGTCGCCATCAGCCTGATCATAGTAATAAACATATTTGAATTCGATATCGGGTTTGAAGCGCAGGTATTTTTCCCAGAGCACCCACATGTATTCATTGCGGCCGGCAGGGAACCCTTTGGCGCTTCCGTCACCCAGGAGGTTACAGTAGAGGGTTATGGTCATGGGCTCTTTACCCAGCTCCTTCACTACCTGCTGCGTATTCGGATGGATGGTATTCACATCATCCCGGGTGGTATCCCAGTACCCGATGTTGGCGGGCCTTGAGCAGAAATAGCCAATGGTCACTACCGCTATCACCACTGCAAGGTAGCGGCTTGCTTTTATGAACCAGGGTTTGATCTCGCGGGCGCCTTTGAGTTTGAAATAAGTGAAGAAAAGGAACATGGCCACCACCAGGATAAAATACATCACATCATTGGTGGTGATGAGGCCAGCCAGCATCTTGCTGGTCCTTCCTGAGATGGAGAGAAAGTAAGTGATGTCCCTCACAAAATCATATTGTTGCCAGAGGCCTCCGATGCGGTCCAGTACAAATACCAGTATGAAAGTACCGATGGCGGAAACGATCTGGTAGGTAGTGAGGCTGCTCATGAACAGACCGATGGCTGTGTAAGTACACATGAGCAGGAAGAAACCGAGTACGGCTGCAGCGAGTAGCCCCGTGTCCGCATCCTTTACATTGAAGATGGAGGAAACGAGGAAGATGCCCAGGATCAGCACCAGTACAAGGTTGTAGAGCATGATGGCCAGGTATTTTCCCAGCACGATATCCCTGGTTCTGATAGGTGAGGAGTAGAGCAGTTTGATGGTGCCGTTATTGATCTCGCGGCTGATCAGTCCCATGGTGAGCAGGGGAACGAAGAGGAAAAGGTTATGCAGTACATTGTCGAAGATACCTCCCTGGTTCAGGAAGAGGCCGAAGGTGAGGCTCATGCCCCAGTTCTTGAATTCTGGACTGTTCTCCGTCATCACGTCCTGCCATTTGGAGCCCATCGTAACGGGGCCACAGTAGAAAACGGCGCATTGCACCATGAAGGCGATGGTGAGGAACCAGGCTACGGGTGAGTAGAAGAGGTTGCGCAGTTCGGTTTTAGCAACTTTGAATATCATTGTCTTGGAGATTATGAATGGGATTGGGTAGATAATTGTTTGAAGATATCGTCGAGCAGGCTCTTGTCGAGGTTGATCTCACGAAGCCGCCATTCATGCCGGATGCTGGCTGCTATCAGTCTTTCCGTGATCTCTTCATCGCCGTCGAAATAAATGCGCACCTGTTTGTCTGACAGGAATTCCACGCGGGTAACGCCTTCCACCTTGCGCAGCTCTTCGGCAGCGGGTGGATTTTCCATACGGGTGAGCACGCTCTGAGGCTGCACGTAATTATTGAAAGCATCCATGGTATCGGAGAAGATGATCCTGCCGCCTTCGATCATCACCACTTCACGGCAGAGCAGGTGGATCTCGGAGAGGATATGCGAGCTCAGCAGCACGGTATGTTCCGCAGCGATCTCGCGGATGAGTTTCCTCACTTCAATGAGCTGGTTGGGATCGAGACCATTGGTGGGCTCGTCCATCACTACCAGCTGTGGTTTATGAATGATGGCCTGGGCAATGCCTACGCGCTGGCGATAGCCACCGGATAAGTTCTTGATGAGCCTGGTGCTGAAATGCGCGATGCCGCAGCGTTCCTTTGCTTCGTTCACGGCTGCCTTGATCCTTTGTTTGGGGATCATCCTCAGTTCTGCGGTATACCCCAGGAATTCATCAACGGTAAGATCGGTGTAGAGGGGTGGATTCTGGGGCAGGAAGCCGATGCCTTTTCTTGCTTCCAGCGGGTTCTGCCTGGTATCCACACCATTGATATATACGGTTCCTTCGGTTTGGTTCAGCACGCCGCAGAGGATGTTCATGGTGGTGGACTTCCCTGCGCCATTGGAGCCGAGCAGGCCGACCACACCAGTCTGGTTGATCTCCAGGTTGATATCCCTGATGGCCCAGGAACTGCTGTACCTGTGTGAGAGCTTCTCGATTTTTAGAATAGTACTCATAAAAAGTATGTGATGAATGATTGGGTTTTGGTTTAGGCAATAGCAGTCCGGATGCTTCCGCATTTCAGGCATTAGGAGTATGTCCACATGCCTGCTGCTTTTACTTTGCTGATCTTAGATTGTATTGTATTGAAGCGTGGTAAAAAGAAATGGGGGGGAGGCGTGGGAAAAAATCAGCATTTTATCGAATATTCAATATGCTATCTTTAAGTGATATTAACCCTGACCATATGAACAGAACAACCATATCCAATCATAAACCCCAGACTTTATCCTGGTTCCGCAATCACCTGATAGACTGGGCCAATATCGATGTAAATATTCCCGGCTTGCCCGGAATTCCTGTGCCACGCTCATTAGGCTATCCTTTCTATGCGGCTATCACGTCTGAAGACGGGCAATATGCTTTTGTGTACAGGAGGCTGGGTACGAAAGGCGTGTTGATGAAACATGGAGAAGAAATACGGGAGATCAACCGGCCGTATTATTGTTCCGATATATACGAATACCCGGCAGCTTTTGCTGTCTTGAAGGGCAGAACCTACCTGATACATTGTCCATTGCAATATCGCAGGCTGGATTTTGAAGATGTGGAAACAGGAGAAATAGTTACTGATGTTCCAGGCAGGAATGCGGATGATGTTTTCCATTCCAGGCTTTCAGTGAGCCCCGGTAACCGCTACCTGATGTCTGCAGGTTGGTTCTGGCATCCCTGGGGCATAGCTCTCGCTTTTGATCTGGAAGCTTGTTTGTCTAATCCATTGCTCCTTGATAGAGGTTTTGCATGCAGTGATCTGAAATCTGAGATTGCTACCGCCTCCTTTATAGATGACGATACAGTTTTGCTGGGCAGCTCTGAACAGAAGATTTGGCAAGAGAGAGAGCCTGGTAAATTACCTCCCCTTCATATTGCTGTCTGGCATTTGCCTTCAAATAATATCATTCATGTGGTGAAACCAAAAACAGAATTCGGTCAGCTTTATGCTATAGATGCGGAGCGTTGCTTCGACACATTCCGATATCCCAGGATCATCAACCTTAGAAACGGAGAAGTGGAAGACAAGGCGGAGGATATTTTTTCCGGCCTGGATAACCATGCCATCGTCGGCGATCCTGAAGACTACCGTCTCATCTCCTTCAACCGGAGCACCAAACAACTGGCCATCGTGAACAAAGTCACTAACTCAGTAGAGATACTGTCACCCTGACCACACCATATTATATGAC
>Ga0247823_10005369_pt1 | contig 10204 bp, 6 predicted proteins | sample 13C_PalmiticAcid_2_FD_192426 | JGI IMG/M metagenome (GOLD analysis project Ga0247823, IMG submission 192426) | Soil microbial communities from agricultural site in Penn Yan, New York, United States - 13C_PalmiticAcid_Day30 | ecosystem: Environmental > Terrestrial > Soil > Agricultural land...
TGGTGGTGCCGCAGTCCTTGAGCAGGCTGGTGATGTCGTCGGTGTCGAGGATGCTGAACTGCTTCTTCAGGCCCAGCACCTCGCCGTCCTCGCGCAGCAGGCGCACGCCCAGCGCGTGGAAGGTGCAGATCAGCACCTTCTTCGCGTCGCGCCCCACCAGGTGGCCGGCGCGCTCGCGCATCTCGGCCGCGGCCTTGTTGGTGAAGGTGATGGCCGCGATGCGGTTGGCCTCCAGCCCGGCCTGGATCAGCCGCGCGATCTTGTGCGTGATCACGCGCGTCTTGCCGGACCCCGCCCCCGCCAGCACCAGGCAGGGCCCGCCCAGGTGGTTCACGGCTTCAAGCTGGGCGAGGTTCAGACCGGCGGACATGGGAGGCGGGGAGGCAAAGCGGGGGATCATAGCGGCCGGGGGTGTCGGTTCGCGTCAAAGGTCTGCATATTTGACGTCGTGACATCAAATATGCAGAATCTGCGGTCATGTTGACCGCCAGCGCGTACCCGGCCCACGAACTGCTGCTGCCCTACAACCCCTGGTGGAGCCAGGGGCAGGAGGCGTTTGGTGATCTGCCCAACTTCCATCGCGACGTGTTCGGTGAGTTGTACGCCGATGTGAAGGGCCTGCCGCAGATGGTGTCGGTCACCGGGCCGCGGCGGGTGGGCAAGAGCACCTTGCTGCAGCAGTGCATCCGGCAACTGCTGCTGGAGGCGGAAAACGCCGAGGCGCAGGCGCAGCGCATCGTGTATTTCTCGATGCAGGACCCGGGCCTGGAGCTACCGGGGTTCGATCTCGATGGTTTCTTCAACGAACTGGTGCGAGACGCTGCCGAAGCGGCAGCCGAGGGGCCCACCTACCTGTTCCTCGACGAGATCCAGCGCTTCCCCCGCTGGGAGCTGTACCTCAAGAAGTTCTACGACCTGAAGACGCCGGTGCGTTTCGTGGTGTCTGGCTCGGCCAGCACGCCGATCTTTCGCAAGTCGCGCGAAAGCCTGCTGGGGCGCATCAAGAACTTCCACGTGCTGCCCTTCAGTTTTCGGGAGTGGTGGGCGATCCAACGCTCAGACCGGCTGCTGCCTGAACTTACCCGCCACGTTGGCCGGAGCGCCCAATGGAGCGCCGCCTCCGGCCGATCGTGGCGGGAGCTGATGACGCTTCTGGACAAGACGGACCTCTCCTTCGTGTCGACTGAGGCGGTGGAGGCCTTTCTTTTCGACGGTGGTTTCCCCGAAGCCTGGAACCTCCCCACCCTGCTCGCCAAGCAGGACTACCTCTACCAGAACCAGGTCGAGCGCGTCATTTTCGAAGACCTGCTGCTCGCCGCCGAATTCCGCAAGCCCGAGATGCTGCGCCGCTTCTACCTCGGCCTGCTCAAGGACCCGGGGCGGGAGAGCAACCTCTCGCAGGTCAGCAAGGACCTGGGCATGGTGCGCTCCACCATCGACAGCTATTTCCCCCTGCTCGAAGCGACCGATCTGGTGTGGCGCCTGCACAAGCACACCAGCACCAAGGCCACGCCCAAGGCCGGCAACTTCAAGACCTACCTGATCGATCTCGCCGTGCGCAACGCGGTGATGAAGCTCGACCAGGAGCACCTGGTGGCCGACGCCGCGCTGATGGGCGCCTACGCCGAGAACGTGGTGGCCAACCACCTGCGCCGCTGGCCGGGCCTGGTGGAGCTGGGCTACTGGCGCCGCAACAACGACGAGATCGACTTCATCGTGGACCTGGGCCACAGCCGCATCGCTGTCGAGGTGAAGTACCGCAACGAGCCGCAGGGCAAGGACGTGCTCAAGGCCGCGCGGCTCGCGGGCGAGTTGGGTTGCGAGGCCTGCGTCGTGGTGTGCAAGGCGCCGATGGCGGCCGAGGCCATCGTGCGCCTGAAAGAGGCGGCCGCCGTGCCGCTCGCCGTGGTGCCCCTGGCCGCCTTCCTCATGCTGTTCTGAACGCGACCGAACCGCCCTGCGCCCACTGACACAATCCCGCCCGTGCTGCACGTCCTGCTCATCACCTTCCCCTTCTTCGCGCTCGTGCTGGCCGGCTACCTGGCCGCGCGGCGGCGGCTGCTGCCGCTGGAAGCCATTCCCGGGCTCAACGGCTTCGTGCTGTTCTTCGCGTTGCCCTGCATGCTCTACCGCTTCGGCTCCACCACGCCGATCGCGCAGTTGCTGGACGCCAAGGTCGCCGGCCTGTACCTGTTGTGCGGGCTGGTGGTGGTGGGCGTCACCATCGCGGTCACGCTCAACGCCCGCATCCGCTGGAACGACGCGGCCTTCGGCGCGCTGGTGGCGGCTTTCCCCAACTCGGGCTTCATGGGCGTGCCCCTGATCGTGGCCCTGTTGGGCGATTCGGCCGCGGGCACGGTGATCCTCACCATGGTGGTGGACATGGTGGTCACCAGCTCGCTGTGCATCGCGCTGTCGCGCCTGGACGGCACCGGGGGCAGCGGCCGGTCCGCCGTGTTCGCTGCCGCGCACAAGGCGCTGCGCGGCGTGCTCACCAACCCCATGCCCTGGGCCATCGGCCTGGGCGGCGTCGCCTCGGCCTGGGCGTTCCAGTTGCCGGGTCCGGTGGAGAAAACGGTCTGGCTGCTGGCCGACGCGGCCTCGCCGGTGGCGCTGTTCACCATCGGCGCGGTGCTGGCGCGCGCGCAGATGACGGCCAACCACCCCATGCCTCTGGGCGACTACCTGCCGGTGGCCGCGTTGAAGCTGGTGGTGCACCCGCTGCTGGTGCTGGGCGCGGGGCTGCTGGCCATGCGCCTGGGCCTGGGCTTGTCCAGCGCCGCGCTCACGGTGATGGTGCTCACGGCCGCCTTGCCCAGCGCCAGCAACGTCTCCCTGCTGGCCGAACGCTTCGGCGCGGACAACGGGCGCATCGCCCGCATCATCCTGGTCACCACCGCGGTGGCCTTCCTCACCTTCTCCGGCGCCGTCACGCTGCTGACTTGAGGCGCCGCTCCCATTCCCGGGGGAGCATCAATAGCCGACGGCTATTGAATCAATCCACACATTCGCTTGGACGCTCCCGCGGGCGCTGCCTACAGTGTGTCGGATCGCCCGCAGGAGACACGCATGCATCTCGACCACCGCCACCAGCCCGCGCTGCAGCGCTGGACCGAATACTGGGCCTGCTTTGCGCTGGCCCATTGACTACGATCGTCCGCGGCGATTCGCCACCACCATCCCACGAAAGGAGACCTCGATGTCAGAAGCCAAGTGCCCCTTCCATGGTTCCGCCGGCAGCGGAACGCAGAACAAGGACTGGTGGCCCCAGCAGTTGCGCCTGGACCTGTTGAACCAGCACTCGAGCAAGTCCAACCCGCTCGGCGAGGACTTCAGCTACCGCGAGCAGTTCAAGAAACTCGACTACAAGGCACTCAAGGCCGACCTCAACCAGCTGATGACGGCGTCGCAGGACTGGTGGCCCGCCGACTTCGGCAACTACGCTGGCCTGATGATCCGCATGGCCTGGCACAGCGCCGGCACCTACCGCGTGACCGATGGCCGCGGCGGCGCGGGGCGGGGCCAGCAGCGCTTCGCGCCGCTCAACTCATGGCCCGACAACGTCAGCCTGGACAAGGCGCGCCGCCTGCTGTGGCCGATCAAGCAGAAGTACGGCCAGCAGATCTCCTGGGCCGACCTGATGATCCTCGCCGGCAACGTGGCGCTGGAGAACACCGGCTTTCGCACCTTCGGCTTCGCCGGTGGCCGCGAGGACGTGTGGGAACCCGACCAGGACGTGTACTGGGGCCGCGAGACCAAGTGGCTGGGCGGTGACGAGCGCTACTCCAGAGGTTCGCCTGGCGTGGCCGACAAGCACAGCGCGCTGGTCAAGGACGACGACAGCAAGGTGCAGCACACGCGCGACCTGGAGAACCCGCTGGCCGCCGTGCAGATGGGCCTGATCTACGTGAACCCCGAGGGCCCCGAAGGCAGCGGTGACCCGATCGCGGCCGCGCGCGACATCCGCGACACCTTCAAGCGCATGGCCATGGACGACGAGGAAACCGTGGCGCTGATCGCCGGCGGCCACACCATCGGCAAGACGCACGGTGCCGGCCCCGCCAGCCACGTGGGCGACGACCCCGAGGCCGCGCTGCTGGAGAACCAGGGCTTCGGCTGGAACAGCAGCTTCGCCAGCGGCAAGGGCAAGGACACCATCACCTCCGGCCTGGAGGTCACCTGGACCAGCACGCCCGTGCGCTGGAGCAACGACTTCTTCCAGTTTCTGTTCAAGTTCGAGTGGGTGCAGACCAAGAGCCCGGCCGGCGCCATCCAGTGGGAAGCCAAGGACGCCGAGGCCATCATCCCCGGCCCCACGGCCGACTCGCCCAAGCGCAAGCCCACGATGCTCACGACCGACCTGTCGCTGCGCTTCGACCCGGCCTACGAGAAGATCTCGCGCAAGTTCCTCAACGACCCGCAGGCCTTCGCCGACGCCTATGCACGCGCCTGGTTCAAGCTGACCCACCGCGACCTGGGCCCGAAGTCGCGCTACCTGGGCCCCGAGATCCCCAAGGAAGACCTGGTCTGGCAGGACCCGCTGCCCGCGGCCACGCACCAACCCACGGCGGCCGACATCGCCGACGCGAAGGCGAAGATCGCCGCTGCCGGCATCCCGGTCGGCGAGCTGGTGACCACGGCCTGGGCCTCGGCCTCCACCTTCCGGGGTGGTGACAAGCGCGGCGGCGCCAACGGCGCGCGCATCCGCTTCGCGCCGCAGAAGGACTGGGCCGTCAACCAGGTCGCGGCCAAGGTGCTGCCCAAGCTGGAGGCGATCCAGAAAGCCAGCGGCAAGCTGTCGCTGGCCGACGTGATCGTGCTGGCCGGTGGCGTGGGCATCGAGATGGCCGCCAAGGCCGCCGGCACCACGCTGGAGGTGCCCTTCGCGCCCGGCCGCGTCGACGCCACCTTCGAGCAGACCGACGTCGAGTCCTTCGGCTACCTCGAGCCCTTCGCCGATGGCTTCCGCAACTACGTCAAGGGCAAGTCGGCGATCCCGGCGGAGCACCTGCTGGTCGACAAGGCGCAGCTGCTGACGCTGACCGCGCCGGAGATGACCGCCCTGGTCGGTGGCCTGCGCGTGCTCGGCGCCAACTTCGATGGCAGCCAGCACGGTGTCTTCACCGCCAAGCCCGGCACCCTGAGCAACGACTTCTTCGTCAACCTGCTCGACATGGGCACCGAGTGGAAGCCCGTGGGGGACAACTTCGAAGGCAGCGCCCGCCAGGGCGGTGCGAAGAAGTGGACCGGCACCCGCGCCGACCTGGTGTTCGGCTCCAACTCGGTGTTGCGCGCCCTGGCCGAGGTCTACGCCAGCGCCGATGGCAAGGACAAGTTCGTCAAGGACTTCGTGGCCGCCTGGGTCAAGGTGATGAACCTGGACCGCTTCGACCTGGCCTGATCGGGGGGCGCCATCGGCGCTTTCCGGAAGGCCCCGCGGGTGCATGGCCCCGCGGGGCCTTTTGCTTTTGGCTTACCGGCCCGACACGAAAGCATCAATAAAACGCTTCAGAAGGTAGGCATGCTGTCGATACAGGGGCCTCGGGCGGTGGTTCGCCCCAAGGAGATCCCGGATGATTGCAGCCCCGGTTCCCGCCAACGAGGACGTGCGTTTGCAGGCCTTGCGCGAACTCCTCATCCTCGACACGCCGCCCGAGGAACGTTTCGACCGCATCACGCGCTTCGCGATGAGCGAGTTCGAGATGCCCATGGCCAGCGTCACGCTGGTCGATCGCGACCGGCAGTGGGCCAAGTCGAGCTTCGGCTTCGAGGCCGCCGAGACGCCCCGCGACCTGTCCTTCTGCGGCCACGCCATCCTGGAGCGCCAGACCCTGGTGGTGACCGACGCGCTGAAGGACCCGCGCTTTCGCGAAAACCCGCAGGTCATCGGCCCGCCCTGGGTGCGCTTCTACGCCGGGGCCGTGCTGCGCATGCCCTATGGCCTGGCGCTGGGCGCGCTGTGCCTCATGGACCGCCGGCCACGCCAGATCGACCGCGTGGACCTGGCCATCCTGTGCTCGCTGCGCGACCTGGTGGTCGAGGAATTGGTGCGGCGCGAGGAGGCTATTTCATGAGCGCCGCCGGGCCGTTCCCAAGGCGCCCAGCCCCGCAGTGCGCAGCACGGAGGGCGGTCCCATGGCCTTGACCACCCAGGGGCTGTTGCCCCAGTTGCTGCTGATCGAGCCCGACCGCATGGTGCGCAGCACCGTGGCCAGCGTCTGCCAGGGCCTGGACCTGGCCCAGGTGCACCAGGCCGCCAGCCTGGCGATCGGCCAGCAGATGCTGCAGTCCCAACACATGGACGCGCTGCTGCTCTCGCTGGCCGAGGGTGAGGGCGCGCTGGCGCTGATCGAGCGCCTGCTGGAGACGCGGCCGGACATGCCGGTGTCGGTGATGACCGCCAGCGTGGACGCCGACACGGTGCAGCGCCTGAAGACCCTGCGCATCCGCCGGCTGCTGCTGCAGCCCTTCAAGATCCGCGACGCGGTGATGACCGTGGAAGGCTTGTGCGCCGTGCTGCCGCTGGCCGCCACGGGCGCCTGACGCTTCCAGGTTCAGCCTCACAGGCTCAGCGGGTCCACGTCCACCGCGAAGCGGATGAGGCCGCGCGCCTCGGGCAGGGCGCGGCATTGCAGCAGCACCGCCTGCCACGCGGCCAGGAAGCGCTGCAGCGCGGCGCGTGACGGGCTTTCCACCAGCAGTTGCGCGCGCTCCACGTTGGCCACGCGCTGGATGGTGAGCGGCACGGCGGGGAACAGGGTCACGGCCTCGCGGTGCGGCAGGTCTTTCGCGGCGGCGGCGGCCGCGTTCAGGAAGCCCTGCGCCGCCTCCTGCGTGCGCGCGTCGGCGCGCAGCAAGGCCTGGTGGCCGAAGGGCGGCATGCCTGCGGCCTCGCGCTCGGCCAGTTCGGTGGCCGCGAAGCCGGCGAAGTCGTGCGCGCGCAGGTGCGCGAACAGCGGGTGCTCGGGCACCCAGGTCTGCACCCACAGCTCGGCCGTGCCGCTGTGCGCGGCGTCGCGCCCGGCGCGCCCGCCGGCCTGCAACAGCAGCGCGAACAGACGCTCGGGTGCGCGGTGGTCGGCGGCGAACAGCGCGGCGTCGGGCTGCACGGCGGCCACCAGGGTGATGCGGCGGAAGTCGTGCCCCTTGGCGATCATCTGCGTGCCCACCAGCACGTCCACCTCGCCCGCGTGCAGGGCGGCCAGTTGCGCCTCCAGGCTGCCCTTGGTCTTGGTGGTGTCGGCGTCCATGCGCGCCACGCGCACCGGCCCGCCGTCGGGGCGGCGAGCGTCGGCCAGCAGGCCGGCCAGTTGTTCCTCCACCTGCTCGGTGCCGCGGCCCACGGGCTCGATGTCGAGGTTGCCGCAGTCGGGGCAGGCGCGCGGCACGCGCTGGGTGAAGCCGCAGTGGTGGCAGCGCAGGGTGCGGTCGAGCTTGTGGAAGACGCGGTAGGCGCTGCAGTGCGGGCAGCCGCTCTTCCAGCCGCAGGCGTGGCAGGCCAGCACGGGCGCGTAGCCGCGCCGGTTGATCAGCACCAGGCACTGCTCGCCGCGCGCGATGCGCTCGCCCATGGCGGCCAGCAGCGGCGGCGCCAGCAGGGCGCCCTTGGGCTGGTGGTTCATGTCCACCAGGCGCAGGCGCGGCAGCGCGCCGCCGCCGATGCGCGCGGCCATGGCCAGGCGCCGGTAGCGGCCCTGTTCGCTGGCGTGCCAGCTCTCCAGCGAGGGCGTCGCCGAGCCCAGTAGCACGCGCGCGTTCTGCAGCTTGCCGCGGTAGATGGCCAGGTCGCGCGCCGAATAGCGCGCGCCGTCCTGGCTCTTGTAGCTGGGGTCGTGCTCCTCGTCGACGACGACCAGGCGCAGGCCGGGCAGGCTGGCGAACACGGCCAGCCGTGTGCCCAGCACGATGCGCGCGCGCCCGGTGTGCGCCGCGATCCAGGCCGCCAGGCGCTGTGCAGGCGTCATGCCGCTGTGCAGGCAGACCACGGTGTCGTGGCCGAAACGGGCGCGGAAGCGCTCCTCGAGCTGGGGCGTGAGGTTGATCTCGGGCACCAGGATGAGCGCCTGGGCTGCGGGGTCGGCGGCCAGGGTGCGCTCGGTGGCCTGCAGGTAGACCTCGGTCTTGCCGCTGCCGGTGGCGCCGAACAGCAGCGCGGGCGCGGTGTCGGCGCTGTTCAGGGCGTCGAGCGCGGCGGCCTGCTCGGGTGTGAGGGCGCGGGCGCTGTCGGGCACCACGGCGGCCGACTCGGCGCGCGCGGGGCGCTTGAGCCGGCGGGCGAGTTGCGTCGGGTCCAGGTCCCGCAGGGGCGGGGGCAGGGCGGCCAGGGCCACCTCGCCCAGGGCGCGCTGGTAGTAGCGCGCGGCGAAGCCCACCAGTTCGCGCCAGGCAGCGTCCAGCGGGGGCAGGGCGTCCAGCACCTGGGCCACGTCGCGCGCCTGCCCTTCGGTCAGGCCTTCGGGCGGTGTGGCGTCGTTGCGCCACACGATGCCCAGCACCTCGCGCGCGCCCAGGGGCACGCGCACCAGCGTGCCGGGCGCCAGGGCGCGCTCGCTGCGGTAGCTGAGGGTGTCGCCCACCCCGCTGTGCGCGGGGGTGGCCACGACCACGGCGGGCCAGTGACACATGCTTAGGTCTGGTTCCTCACGTTCGTCGGCGAAATCGTCGCTAAGTGCTTGATGTGAAACAGTTGGCAGACATATCCAACGCTTCTGTGGATAACTTTGTTGATAGCCTGCCCGTGTCGTGCCGCAGGCCTTTCAAATCAACACTTTGCTTAAAGTGCCTCAAAAAAAGGCAGTCCACAAAATCTAATGAAATCAATGGCTTAGCGTGCAACTACAAGCTGGTGCAAGGCCGGCATGGGGCGATGCGGGGATGGCGCACCGCAGCACAAATTTTGTGCATAACTGAACCCTGTCAAGTGCTTTTTCTGGCCGTTTTTGTGCTAAGTGCGTCTGCATGAACCCTCGATGACCGGGCGATGAGAGGGGATCGCCGGCCGTCGCACTCCTGAAAACGGAGCGGACGGCGCCCGGTGGTCAAGCGGCCTGGCGCAGCCGGCGCGAATGCGAATGCACCGCATCCACCAGCGCGTTCACGTGCTCGGGCGGCGTGTGCTGGCTGATGCCGTGGCCCAGGTTGAAGATGTGCGTGGGGCCGGTGCCGGCGCCCGTGTGCGGCGTGCCGAAGCTCTCCAGCACCTTGATCACCTCGGCCTCGATGGCCGCGGGCGGCGCGAACAGCACGTTCGGGTCGATGTTGCCCTGCAGGGCCTTGGCGTTGGGGCCGTCGCCCACGAGCGCGCGCGCGCGGGCGAGCGAGACGGTCCAGTCCAGGCCCAGCGCCTCGCAGTCGAGCGCCTTCATCTCCTCCAGCCACAGGCCGCCGCCCTTGGTGAAGACGATGCGCGGGATCGTCACACCCTCGTGTTCTCGCTTCAGTTGTGAGAGCACGCGCCTGGTGTACGCGAGGCTGAAGGTCTGAAAGGCGCCGTCGGCCAGCACGCCGCCCCAGCTGTCAAAAATCATCACCGCTTGCGCGCCGGCCTCGATCTGCGCGTTCAGGTACGCGGCCACCGCGTCGGCGTTGGTGGCGAGGATGCGGTGCATCAGGTCGGGCCGCGCGTACATGAGTGACTTGACCAGGCGGTAGTCGTCCGAGCCGCCGCCCTCCACCATGTAGCAGGCCAGGGTCCAGGGGCTGCCGGAGAAGCCGATCAGGGGCACGCGGCCGTCGAGCGCGCGGCGAATGGAGGTGACCGCGTCGAACACGTAGCGCAGCTTGTCCATGTCGGGCACGGCGAGGGCGTCGACGTCGGCCTCGGTGCGCACGGTCTTCTCGAACTTGGGGCCTTCACCGAGCGCGAAGGACAGGCCCAGGCCCATGGCGTCGGGGATGGTGAGGATGTCGGAGAAGAGGATGGCGGCGTCGAGCGGGTAGCGCTCCAGTGGCTGGAGGGTGACCTCGGTGGCGTAGTCGACGTTGGTGGCCAGGCCCATGAAGCTGCCGGCCTGGGCGCGCGTGGCGCGGTATTCGGGCAGGTAGCGACCGGCCTGGCGCATGAGCCACACGGGGGTGTGGTCGGTGGACTGGCGCAGGCAGGCGCGCAGGAAGCTGTCGTTCTTCAGGGGAGCAAAAGGCATGGGGTCGCTGAGGGCCAGGGGGTATCGGGGGATTATCCCCTTGGGGGTGGTGCGCTCTGGGT
>Ga0247823_10005371_pt1 | contig 10203 bp, 7 predicted proteins | sample 13C_PalmiticAcid_2_FD_192426 | JGI IMG/M metagenome (GOLD analysis project Ga0247823, IMG submission 192426) | Soil microbial communities from agricultural site in Penn Yan, New York, United States - 13C_PalmiticAcid_Day30 | ecosystem: Environmental > Terrestrial > Soil > Agricultural land...
GGGGATTGTCATGGTAGGAATCCATGAAATCGCGCTGCGAGGCCAGGATCGATTCCCGGTTCAAGTACTCCAGCGCGTAGATCAGATTCCAGCGTTCGCCGGTCTTGCCACCGGTCCACTGGAACAGACCGGTATCGCCGCCACCGCGCGAAGTCGTACCGCCCCGGATGTACAGCGAGTCGCCGTCGAAATTGGACTTGGTGATGATGTTGATCACGCCCGCCACCGCATCGGAGCCATAAATGGCGGAGGCGCCACCGGTCATGATCTCGACGCGCTCCACCGCGGCCGCCGGAATGCTGCTCAGGCTGACGGCGTTGGATTGGCTGTTGTAGGGCATCGGATAGTCGGCCATCCGTTTGCCGTTGAGCAGGACCAGCTGATAACCCGGGCCCAGGCTGCGCAGGTTGATGAACTGCGCGTTGGGCGTGAAGCCATTCTGGTTGAGCTCGTTCTGCACACTGCCGGTGAACTGGCTGAGCGTGGAAAGGGCCTCATAGACGGTCGAGAAGCCTTCCTTCTGGATGTCATCCGCGGTGATGACGGTGACCGGCGAAGGACCTTCGACGTCGACCCGCTTGATGCGGGAACCGGTGATGGTGACCTTGTCCAGGTTGGTGGTGGATGGCCTGTGGTCGGATTTCTCGCTGTCTTCCTGCGCCAACGTCGGCCCATGGAAGGAAAGTGCCACAACCGCAAATGCGACGGCCGCGCTCATAGGGCGACGACCTGATACGTGATGGACTTGCATGACTTCCCCTTAGTCGATTGCAGAGCGCGAACCGCTCCGCGTCCGAACCCCCAATGGTTCGGGCCTCGAACATAGGAAGAGGACAAACTACATGCAAGTATTTGATTTCAAAATATTTAATCTCACATTTGAAGTGCAGCCATGTTTTGAACGCAAGCCACGCGACAGCAGTTGGGCCGAGTACGCCGAGCAGCAGCGGGAGATGTTGCAGGCGTGGTCGAACTACATCGAAGGACTGGCGCCGCCTGCCAATTTGGTGGTGTGAGTACGTCCGGGGCGCTGGTGGCCTTTTCCCCTTTTTGGTAGGGCCGCTGCCCCTTGATTGCCATTCCCTTACCCCTGCCTTTTCCTTTGTGACAGGCATTTGTTATCGACGATGATTATCAGATACTGATACGATACTGAATCAACGTGTCATTGGATTCGCGATCATGAAGCGCTGCATTGTGGGTATCCGACAGCCAGAAGGTTCGCCACCGAAGGGAAGCGAAACGCCCAGTATTTGGTTTCCGTCTCTGGCATCACTGGCCGCAGTGCTGTCGGACGACAACCGCCGTCTGCTGCGCCTGATCCACGACAAACAACCCAAGTCTCTGACCGAACTGGCCGAACTCAGCGGCCGCAAGGTGCCAAACCTGTCGCGCACCCTGCGGATGATGTCGGACTACGGCCTGGTTTCGCTACAGCGCAATGTTCGGGATGTTCAGCCGACCGCACTGGCGACTGAATTTCTGGTGGTGCTGGATTGATGAGCGTGAACATCACGAGAGTCTGCCGATGAGCCAGGACGGCCAACTGCACGGAAAGAAATCGCTACGTGCGTTGCCCGTAAAGACAATGCCCATTTCCTTGGCTCAAGCCTCATGCTTGAGCCAAACCAAAAATTGAAACAGGAAAAACTATATGACCAGTACCGAACAACGTGCCATCCTGCGAAGCCAGATATGGAAAATCGCCAATGACGTCCGCGGCGCAGTCGATGGCTGGGATTTCAAGCAATACGTCCTCGGCACCCTGTTCTATCGCTTCATCAGTGAGAACTTTTCCAATTACATCGAGGCCGACGACGACAGTATCCAGTACGCCAAGTTGCCCGACAGCGTCATCACTTCGGACATCAAGGACGACGCCATCAAGACCAAGGGCTACTTCATCTACCCCAGCCAGTTGTTCGTCAACGTGGCCGCCGGTGCCAACAGCAACGAAAGCCTGAACACCGACCTGGCCCGCATCTTTGCCGCTGTTGAAAGCTCTGCCAATGGTTATCCATCAGAACGTGATATCAAAGGCCTGTTTGCCGACTTCGACACCACCAGCAACCGCCTCGGCAACACCGTGGCCGACAAAAATAGCCGATTGGCCGCCGTACTCAAACGTGTAGCCGAACTCGATTTCGGAGACTTTGAAGGCAACCACATCGACCTATTTGGCGATGCCTACGAGTTCCTTATCTCAAACTACGCCGCGAACGCCGGCAAATCTGGCGGCGAATTCTTCACTCCACAGAACGTATCCAAGCTGATCGCGCGGCTGGCCATGCACAAGCAAGCCAGCGTCAACAAGATCTACGACCCGGCCTGCGGCTCCGGCTCGCTGCTGCTGCAAGCCAAGAAGCAGTTTGAAGAACACATCATCGAAGATGGTTTTTTTGGTCAGGAAATCAACCACACCACGTACAACCTGGCGCGGATGAACATGTTCCTGCACAACATCAACTACGACAAGTTCAACATCCAGCTGGACGACACCCTGCGCAACCCGCATTTCGGCGACGACAAGCCGTTCGATGCCATCGTCTCCAATCCGCCGTATTCGGTGAAGTGGATCGGCTCGGATGATCCCACCCTGATCAACGACGACCGCTTCGCCCCGGCCGGCGTGTTGGCTCCCAAGTCCAAGGCCGACTTCGCCTTCGTGCTGCACGCGCTGCACTACCTTTCCAGCAAGGGCCGCGCAGCCATTGTCTGCTTCCCCGGCATCTTTTACCGGAACGGGGCCGAGCAGAAAATTCGCCAATACCTGGTGGACAACAACTATGTCGAGAGCGTCATTTCGCTCGCGCCAAACCTGTTCTTCGGTACCACCATTGCCGTGAACATTCTGGTGCTCTCAAAACACAAGGCCGACGCCACCACCCAGTTCATCGACGCCAGCAGCCTGTTCAAGAAAGAAACCAACAACAACGTGCTGCTGGACTCGCACATCGAGCAAATCATGTCGGTGTTCGACAGCAAGGAGAACATCGATCACTTTGCCAAGTCGGCGCCGTTCGAGGAAGTGGCTTCCAAAGAGTACAACCTGTCCGTCAGTAGCTACGTCGAGGCCAAGGATAACCGCGAAAGGGTGGATATTGCCCAGCTCAATGCCGATCTGAAAATCACCGTCGCCGGGATCGACCAGCTTAGGAAAGAAATTGATGCCATCGTCGCGGAGATTGAAGGCGAGGAACTTGAGGCATGAGTAGCATGGACTTCTTGGACAAACTGCTGGATAACGTTGTGGTCGAGTGGAAAGCGCTTGGGGAAGTAACGTTGCCTACGGCTAATATTAAGTGGCGCGATGCGAGCCGTACCTACCGATATATTGACCTCACCTCTGTAAGCATTGAAACGAAGACAATAGTCGAGACATCAGAAATAACTCACAGCACCGCACCAAGCCGGGCGCAAAAGCTTGTTGAAAAGGATGATGTTATTTTTGCAACGACGCGTCCGGCTCAGCAGCGGTATTGCTTAATTACTGATGATTACGCTGGCGAAGTTGCCAGCACCGGTTACTGCGTTTTACGCGCCAAGAAAGCAGAAGTATCGCCTAATTGGATTTTGCATTGGATCGCATCTTCTGATTTCAAGGCATATGTTGAAGAAAATCAAAGTGGATCTGCATATCCCGCTATTTCAGATGCAAAGGTAAAGGATTTTAAGATTCCCATCCCTTGCCCTGAAAACCCTGAAAAATCGCTTGAAATACAAGCCGAAATCATCCGCATACTGGACGCCTTCGTCGAGCTGACCGCCGAGCTGACCGCCGAGCTGACCGCCCGCAAAAAACAGTACAACTACTATCGTGACCAGTTGTTGAAATTCGAGGAAAGGGATGTGGAGTGGAAGACGTTGGAGGCGATTACAACGAGTATTGCTTCAGGGCGGAATAAGGCTCGAACTGCCGAGGGTACCATTCCAGTCTACGGATCGACAGGTCTGATCGGTTTTACTAACGAAGCCGCGTACTCGGGGGATGTTCTTCTTGTTGCTCGCGTCGGCGCGAATGCCGGTCGAGTTAATTCAGTATCCGGAAGTTTTGACGTGTCTGATAACACGCTCATAATTCGCCCCAAAGATTCGTGGAATATTCGCTTCGCTTTTCATCAGCTAACGCACATGAATCTGAATCAGTACGCGGTAGGCGGCGGTCAGCCGCTCGTTACGGGCGGCCTTCTAAAGAGCTTGCAAGTTCCGTTTCCTTCATTGAAAGAGCAAAAGCGTATTGCTGGGCTTCTTGATAAATTCGATGCCCTCACCAACTCTCTCACCGAAGGTTTGCCGCGAGAAATCGCGTTGCGCCAGAAACAATACGAGTATTACCGCGATCTGTTGCTGAGCTTCCCGAAGCCGGAATTAGTGGAGGCATAACATGGGCAAGACGCTCAAGGAAATCGCCCTACAGCTAAGCACGCCCAAGACGATTCAGAAAACAGTCCCTGAAAAAACGAAGGTTGTAGAAGAGATCAAGCCTCTTCCAAAGGTTCAACTCATCTATGCCTTCAATGGCACGGGCAAGACGCGCCTTTCACGGGAATTCAAAGAGTTGTTTCCGCCCATAACCGGAGCTGAAGACACACAGCGCTCTGAGTTGTCGAGTAAGAAAATTCTCTATTACAGCGCATTTACCGAAGATTTGTTCTATTGGGACAATGACCTCGAATTTGATACCGGAGCAAAGTTGTTGATCCGTGCTAACTCATTCACTCGATGGGTGCTGGAAGAGCAAGGCCAAGACCAGAACATCGTTACGAATTTTCAGCGTTACACCAACGACAAGCTGACGCCACGATTCAATGAAGAGTATAAATTTAAAGATCGCGACGACGAAGAGATCACAGTTAGAGCTTTTTCGGAGGTGACTTTCTCGCTGGAGGGTGGCAATGATGAGCACACTGGAAATCTGAAAATCTCCAAGGGCGAAGAAAGCAACTTCATCTGGAGTATTTTCTACACACTGCTCGAACAGGCAATTTCCGCGCTGAACGATGTCCAGCCTGACTATCCTGAATCCACACCATTTGACAATCTAGAATATGTGTTCATTGACGATCCTGTCAGCTCTCTGGATGACAACCACCTGATTCAGTTGGCCGTGGACTTGGCACAGCTGCTCAAGTCGAATGAATCCAGTATCAAGTTCATCATCACGACGCATAACCCACTTTTCTTCAACGTGCTTTGCAATGAATTTGGGAGCGATGAAAAGAACGAACGCTACATCTGGAAGTCAAAATGGTTTAGCAAGTCACGCTTGGAGAAAAATGGTGATGGCAGCCTCAATCTAGTAGAGCAGCCAAACGATTCTCCATTTGCCTATCACCTGCACCTGATATCGCAGCTTGAAGAGGCAATAAAGAGCGGACAGATTGAAAAGTATCACTTCAACCTTCTGCGAAACATCCTAGAAAAAACGGCGACATTTCTCGGGTACAAAAGGTGGGAGCATCTTCTACCAGAAGCGGATGATGGCCTGCCTAATCCGCACGCAAAAAGAATTGTGAACTTTTCAAGTCACTCGAAGCATGCTGCTGACGAAGTTCAACCGCTGAAGCCGGAAGAAAAGACGCTTCTGGAGAACTTGGTCAAACACATTGTCGAGCGACATCGATTTTGGCAGGAAAAAACCACATGATCGAATACAGCCCTATCGCCGAGTCGAGAAATTTCATCGTGCTCGACAGGTACGTCAAAGAGTGGAAGGTTGCCGAAAGCTACCAAAGCGAAGGCGACCTGGAACGCGAGTTCATCCAGGATCTGATCAATCAGGGTTATGAATATCTGCCCGGCCTGAAAACACAGCAAGGCTTGCTGGCCAATGTCCGTGAGCAATTGCAAACTCTGAACAGCGTCCAGTTTGCAGACGGCGAATGGGCGCGCTTCATAGAAACCTGGCTGGACAAGCCCAGCGATAGCATCGTCGAAAAAACCCGCAAGATTCATGACGATTACATCCATGACTTCGTGTTCGACGATGGCCGTATCCAGAACATCTACCTGCTCGACAAGAAAAACATTGCCCGCAACAAGGTGCAGGTGATCAAGCAGTTCGAGCAAACCGGCAGCCATGCCAACCGCTATGACGTGACCGTGCTGGTCAACGGCCTGCCGCTAGTGCAGGTGGAGTTGAAAAAGCGCGGCGTGGCTATCCGCGAAGCCTTTAACCAGGTGCATCGCTACAGCAAGGAGAGCTTCAATAGCGAGCATTCCCTGTTCAGGTATTTGCAGTTGTTCGTCATCTCCAACGGCACTGACACGCGCTACTTCGCCAACACCACGCAGCGTAACAAGAACAGCTTCGACTTCACCATGAATTGGGCGCAGGCCGACAACAGCCCCATCAAGGACTTGAAGGACTTCGCCGCGACCTACTTCCAGAAGCACACCTTGCTCAATGTGCTGCTGACCTATTCGGTGTTCGACGTCGGCAATACCCTGCTGGTGATGCGGCCCTACCAGATTGCCGCGACCGAGCGCATCTTGTGGAAGATCAAGAGTGCCTATCAGGCTAAGCACTGGAGCAGCACCGAAGGTGGCGGCTATATCTGGCACACCACGGGTTCGGGCAAGACCCTGACCAGCTTCAAGGCCGCGCGCCTGGCGACGGAGCTGGAGTTCATCGACAAGGTGTTCTTCGTGGTGGACCGCAAGGATCTGGATTATCAGACCATGAAGGAGTACCAGCGCTTTTCGCCCGACAGCGTGAACGGCTCGGACAGCACCGCCGGCCTGAAGCGCAACTTGGACAAGGACGACAGCAAGATCATCGTTACGACCATCCAGAAGCTCAACAACCTGATGAAGAGCGAAAACGACCTGCCGATCTACGGCAGGCAGGTGGTCTTTATCTTCGACGAGTGCCACCGCAGCCAATTTGGCGAGGCGCAGAAGAACCTGAAGAAGAAGTTCAAGAGGTTCTACCAGTTCGGTTTTACCGGTACGCCGATCTTCCCGCAAAACGCACTAGGTGCGGACACCACCGCCAGCGTGTTCGGCCGGGAACTGCACTCTTACGTCATCACCGATGCCATCCGCGACGAAAAGGTGCTCAAGTTCAAAGTGGACTACAACGATGTACGTCCGCAGTTCAAAGCCATCGAAAGCGAACAGGACGAAAAGAAGCTCAGCGCGGCGGAAAACCGGCTGGCCTTGCTGCACCCGGATCGCATCCGCGAAATCGCCCAGTACATCCTGAACAACTTCCGGCAGAAGACCCATCGCCTGCAAGCGGGTGCCAAGGGCTTCAATGCCATGTTCGCCGTGAGTAGCGTGGATGCGGCGAAGCTCTACTACCAAGCCTTCAAGACCCTGCAGAAGGACAGCGACAAGCCTTTGAGGGTTGCCACCATCTTCTCGTACGCCGCCAATGAGGAGCAGGACGCAGTGGGCGACATCGCGGACGAGGGCTTTGAAGTCTCGGCAATGGACAGTAGCGCCAAGGAGTTCCTGAGCGCGGCCGTTGCCGATTACAACGCGCTGTTCAAGACCAGCTTCAGCGTGGACAGCAAGGGCTTCCAGAATTACTACCGCGACCTGGCCAAGCGCGTCAAAGAGCAGGATGTCGATTTGCTGATCGTGGTCGGGATGTTTCTGACCGGCTTCGATGCGCCCACGCTGAACACCTTGTTCGTGGACAAGAACCTGCGCTACCACGGCCTTATCCAGGCCTATTCGCGCACCAACCGCATTTTGGACGCCACCAAGACCTTCGGTAACGTCATCACCTTCCGCGATCTGGAACAGCCGACCGTTGCTGCCATCACCCTGTTTGGTGACAAGAACACCCGGAACGTGGTGCTGGAAAAAAGCTACGCCGAGTACATGGAGGGCTTCACCGATGTCGTCACGGGCGAGGCGCGACGTGGCTTCAAAGATGTGGTGAGTGAGTTGGAGCAGCGCTTTCCCGATCCGGCGAATATCGTCAAGGAATTAGACAAAAAGGCCTTTGCCAAACTGTTCGGCGAATACCTGCGCGTGGAAAACGTGCTGCATAACTACGATGAATTCGCCAGCCTGAAAGCCTTGCAGAACATCGACACGAGCGACCCGCAGGTGGTGGAGGCATTCAAGGCGGAACATTACCTGAGCGACGATGATTTGGCCGCATTGCAGGTGATCCACATTCCCGCCGATCGGAAAATCCAGGATTACCGATCCACTTACAACGACATCCGCGACTGGCTGCGCCGGGAGAAAGCCTCGGCGGAAAAAGAGAAATCCAGCATCGACTGGGATGATGTGGTGTTCGAGGTAGACCTGCTCAAGTCGCAGGAAATCAACCTGGACTACATCCTGGAATTGGTCTTCGAGAAGAACAAAAAGACCAAGGACAAGGTGGCTCTGATCGAGGACGTGCGCCGGGTGATCCGCGCCAGCCTGGGTAACCGCGCCAAGGAAAGCCTGGTGGTGGACTTCATCAACCAGACCGACCTGGATGGGCTGGGCGACAAGGCCAGCGTAATCGAGGCATTCTTCAGCTTTGCCCAGGCCGAGCAGCAGCGCGAGGCTCAGGAGTTGATCAACGATGAGGCGCTGAATGCAGAGGCGGCCAGACGATACATCAGCAGCTCACTGAGACGTGAATTCGCCAGCGAGAACGGCACCGAACTCAGTGCCCTCTTGCCCAAGATGAGCCCGCTCAATCCAGAGTACCTGACAAAAAAGCAAAGCGTCTTTCAGAAGATCGCCGCGTTCGTCGAAAAATTCAAAGGGATAGGTGGGCAGGTGTAACCAACCAAAGTTATCGCACTGGTGTTAAAGCGTGCTTGGTCGACATACAGACCATGTGGAGATGCTTGGTATGAATTGATCCGCAACAGCATGGCCGAGTTTCTGATCTTCACTGGCCAGGCCGGCGAACAGAGCATCAAGGCCCGCTACGAGGACGAAACCCTGTGGCTGTCGCAGAAGCTGACGGTTGAACTGTTCGGGGTGGATGTTTCCAGGACATCCTCGATGGCCTGGACACGCTGGAGAAGCAGGGCGTGGCCGACACGCAGTGGTTGGCCATCGGCGGCTGGAGCTATGGTGGCTACATGGCGGCCTGGGCGGTCACGCAGAGCGACCGCTTCCGGACCGCGATCGTCGGCGCGGGTGTCATCGACATCGGCGCCATGGCCCTGACCACCGACAGGCCCGACTATCTTCCCGGTTACTTCGGGGATCCCGTCACGCAGCGGACGCGCTACGACGCGCACTCGCCGATTCATACGCCGACCGAGTGAAAGTCCCGGTGCTCATCCTGCATAGCGAAGAAGGCGAACGCGTGCCGCTGTCGCAGGGCGAGATGTTCCATCGCGCACTCGTCTTCAACGGTACGCCGGTGACCATGGTCACCTATCCGCGAGGGCCGCATTGGTTCTTTGAAACCGCCCACGGGCGCGATGTGCAGCAACGTGTTCTGGACTGGCTGGATCTGCAACTGGGAACGGAGCCATCCCCATGAGCGATGGCATGGAGGTCGCCTTCATCGGGGGCGGGCACATGGCGCGCTGCCTGGTGGAGGGCTTGCTGAGCCAGGGCCGGGACCCGGCGCGGATCGCGGTGGCCGATCCGGTCGCTGCCACCCGCGATGCCTTGTCCACGCAGTTGCACGTCAGCGTGTTCGAGCAGGGCATTGACGCCGTCGCCACCGCGCCCGTGTGGGTGCTGGCGGTGAAACCACAGGTGGCCCGCGCGGTTTGCGAGGCGCTGGCCGGACAAGCGGCGCGAACGCGACCGTTGGTCATCTCGGTCATGGCCGGCATCACCCAGGCCCAGCTGAGGCACTGGCTGGGGATCGACACCCTCGTGCGCAGCATGCCGAATCAGCCCGCGGCCATCGGCGCGGGAATCACCGCGCTGTATGCGGATCCATCGCTGGACGTCACGCTGCGGACCGTTGTCGAAACGGTGTTCCGTGGTGCCGGCACGACCGTTTGGATCGAGCGCGAGACACAGATGGATATGGTCACCGCGATCTCCGGCAGTGGCCCGGCTTATCTGTACCGGTTGGCCGAAGCCATGGAGAGCGCCGCCTGCGCACGCGACCTGCCGCCCGCCATCGCACGCCAGCTCGTGGTGCAAACCCTGCTGGGCGCCGCGCGCATGCTGCAGGTCCCGGGAAAATCACCCGCACAACTGCGCGGCCAGGTCACCTCCCCCGGTGGAACCACCGAAGCGGCCATCCAGACCCTGGACAATGGCGGTTGG
>Ga0247823_10005372_pt1 | contig 10203 bp, 9 predicted proteins | sample 13C_PalmiticAcid_2_FD_192426 | JGI IMG/M metagenome (GOLD analysis project Ga0247823, IMG submission 192426) | Soil microbial communities from agricultural site in Penn Yan, New York, United States - 13C_PalmiticAcid_Day30 | ecosystem: Environmental > Terrestrial > Soil > Agricultural land...
CGCCTGCGGGGTGGGGGCGGCGAGAAAAGCGGCGAAGATCAGAGGGTTCAGCATGGCTCGTTTCCTTATGTCGTGCCATCTGCGGCAGCCCCGGCTATCTGGACCTCCCGCTGCCGATGCACCAACAAATCGTTGGACGAACGTAATAAGCAGTACTTATAGATGCGGTATGCGCCAGATCCCCCCGCTCGCTGCCGTCCGCGTGTTCGAGGCCGCCGCACGCCACGCCAATTTCACCCGCGCCGCCGAAGAGCTCGGGATGACTCAGGCCGCGGTTAGCTATCAGATCAAATTGCTGGAGGAGCGGCTCGGCGCGGCATTGTTTGCGCGTAATGGGCGCGCCGTGGTGCTCAGCGATCTCGGCCGCCGGATTGCGCCGCAGATCACCGGCGCCTTCGATACGCTGGGCGAAGCATTCGCGTCGGTGCGGGTCGAGTCCGAAAGCGTGATAACGATCTCCGCGCCGCGGACGCTGGCGACCAATTGGCTGGCGGCGCGGCTAGGCTCGTTCCAGCTGCTGCGTCCCGAACTCGCGGTGCGGCTGCTGGTCAGCGACGAGATGGTCGACCTTGCCGCGGGCGACGCCGATGTCGGATTGCGGGGGACCTCGGGTCCGATCCCGGGACTCTGCGCGCATTTCCTGATGCGGATGCCGGTGACGCCGCTGGCCAATCCGGCGTTTCTGGCGAAGCATCCGCCGGTGGAGAGCCCTGCCGATCTGCTGCGGCTGCCGCGGATCACCCCCGAGGACGATTGGTGGGACCTGTGGTTCTGCAACGCGATCGGCGAGGACGTCGATCGCGGCCAGGCATCGGGGATCCGCTTCGATTCGCAGGTGCTCGACGGCAATGCCGCGATCGCCGGGAGCGGCGTCGCGATCCTGAGCCCACCGATGTGGCAGCCGGCGATCGACGCGGGCTTGCTGGTTCCGGTGCTTCCGCACAGCGCGATGTACCGCAACAGCTTCTGGCTGATGTATGCCGAGAGCAAGCGCAACCTCCCCAAGATCCGGGCTTTTCGCGACTGGCTGCTCGCCGAGATCGCAGCCGCGGCGCAGGATGATCCGTTCGGGAGCTTCACGCCGCCCGAGACCGTTTGAGGCGCGGGAACGCCATGTGAACATCGGCTTGGCCTGACGGGGTTCTCCCTGCTATCCGTGCCGGGATGACTCTCGACACCGATCCGGTCGACCCTTCCGGCCCTACCGACGTTCCCTTCGATAGCGCACTGTCGGAGCGCTACCTCGTCTATGCGCTGTCGACGATCACGGCGCGTTCGCTGCCCGATGTCCGCGACGGGCTGAAGCCGGTCCATCGGCGGCTGCTCTGGGCGATGCGGCTGCTCAAGCTCGACCCGGCGAGCGGCTACAAGAAATGCGCACGCGTCGTCGGCGACGTCATCGGCAAATATCATCCGCATGGCGACCAGTCGGTCTATGACGCGATGGTCCGCCTCGCCCAGACCTTTGCGCTCAGATACCCGCTCGTCGACGGGCAGGGCAATTTCGGCAATATCGACGGCGATAACGCCGCGGCCTATCGCTACACCGAGGCCCGGCTGACCCAGGTCGCGATCGATCTGATGGCCGGACTCGACGAGAATGCCGTCGATTTCCGCGCGACCTATAATGGCGAAGAGGAAGAGCCCGAGCTGTTCCCGGGGCTGTTCCCCAATCTGCTCGCCAATGGCGCCGCCGGCATCGCGGTGGGCATGGCGACCAGCATCCCGCCGCACAATGCCGCCGAGCTGATGAACGCCGCAGTGGCGCTGATCGACAACCCGGCAGCGAACGTGCTCGACTATGTCAGCGGTCCCGATTTCCCGACCGGCGGCGTCGTCGTCGACAGCCCGGCGGCGATCGCCGAGAGCTATGCCACCGGGCGCGGCGGCTTCCGGGTGCGCGCCAAGATCGATCGGGTGAACGAGAAAGGCGGCGGCTGGCATCTCGTCGTCACCGAGATCCCCTACGGCGTCCAGAAGGGCAAGCTCATCGAGGGCATCGCCGAACTGATCAACGAGAAGAAATTGCCGATCCTCGGCGACGTGCGCGACGAATCGGCCGAGGACATCCGCATCGTGCTCGAGCCGCGCAGCCGCACGGTCAGTTCGGAGGATCTGATCCACAGCCTGTACCGGCTGTCGGACCTCGAAGTGCGCGTGCCGCTCAACCTCAACGTGCTCGACAAGAACCGCACGCCGCGAGTGATGAGCCTGCACGAAGCGATCGCGGCATGGGTCGAGCACCAGTTCGTGGTTTTGCGCCGGCGTTCGGAGCATCGGCTGAACAAGATCGCCGACCGGCTCGAACTGGTCGGCGGCTATATCATCGCGTTCCTCAACCTCGACCGGGTGATCGAGATCATCCGCACTGAGGACGAGCCCAAGGCCGTGATGATGGCCGAGTTCCAGCTGACCGACCGCCAGGCCGAGGCGATCCTCAACATGCGGCTGCGCAGCCTGCGCCGGCTCGAGGAAATGGAGCTCAAGCGCGAGCAGGATGCGCTGAACAAGGAAAAGGCCGAGCTGGAGACCTTGCTCTCGTCCGACGCGCGCCAGCGGACCCGGATGAAGCGCGATCTCGGCAAGATGATCGAGCGCTATGGGCTCGATACCCCGCTCGGCGCCCGGCGCACCCGGATCGAGGAAGCCGCGCCGGCGCGCGAAATCCCGCTCGAGGCGATGATCGAGCGCGAGCCGATCACGGTGATCCTGTCGCAGCGCGGCTGGATCCGGGCGATGCGCGGGCATGTCGAGCTGGCCTCGGCGGAGACGCTCAAATTCAAGGAAGGCGACGGCCCGCTCTTCGCTTTCCACGCGCAGACCACCGACAAATTGCTGCTCGCCGCCGACAATGGCCGGTTCTACACGCTGGGCGGCGACAAATTGCCCGGCGGGCGCGGGTTCGGCGAGCCGGTGCGGCTGATGGTCGATCTCGACGGCGAGCGCCAGATCGTCGCATTGCTGCCGGCGAGTGCGGCGAGCAAGCTGCTGGTCGCGGCGAGCGACGGGCGTGGGTTCGTGGTCAATGTGAGCGACGTGATCGCCGAGACTCGCAAGGGCAAGCAGGTGGTGACGCCGCGTGCCGGTGCGCAGCTCAAGCTGGTGCGACCGATCCCCGGGGACGACGATGCCGTCGCGGTGATCGGCGACAACCGGAAAATGCTGGTCTTTCCGCTCTCGGAAGTCGCCGAACTGGGACGCGGGCAGGGGGTACAGCTCCAGCGCTATCGCGATGGGGGGCTCGCGGATGCACGGACCTTCAAGATGGCCGAAGGACTCAGCTGGGCGATGGGCGGCGAGACCGGGCGGACACGCAGCGAAACCGATCTTTCGCCGTGGCGCGCGGCGCGGGGCGCGGCGGGACGGATGCCGCCGACGGGGTTCCCCAGGGACAATCGCTTCTGACCTGACGGTTCCTCGTTGCTTCAGCGGGGTTTAACCATTTGCAGCTACCCCCGGGAGGCAATGGCATTCGGTAAGCTCAGGTCCAGCTCGGCCGCGGTCGCGGAATTTGCGCCGCGAGGCGTGGGGACCTGTGCGCCCGACCCGTTCGAGACCGGGCTGATGCTCGATCTGCTGCCGGTGCCTGCGGTCGCGGTCGCGCTCGAGGACGGCAAGTTCCATTTTCGCGCGCTCAACCGCCCGTTCCGCATGGCCGGGCTGGGTACGGCTGCCACCGAATCGCCTTTGGTCCGGCTGCTCGGCAGCCAGCTTCGCCGCTTCCTCGAATCGGACGAGACGCATCAGGAAATCGCGTGGCAGTTCGGCGAGGAAGTCGATTGCCGCTATTTCCGGGTCACCTTCGCGCGGCGCGAATCGCAGCGCGGAGCCGGGCGCTGCCTCGTGACTCTGGTCGATCAGACCTCCGAATTACGCACCGAGCATAGCCTGCGCCGCGAGATGGCGACCGACAGCCTCACCGGGCTGCCCAACCGCGCCGGGTTCAGCGATCAGCTCGAGGCGATGATCAACGCCGACAATGCCGATAATTTCGCCGTACTCGTGGTCAACCTCGACCGGTTCAGCCGGGTCAATGCCTGTATGGGCGGCCTCGCGGGCGACGAATTGCTGATTTCGGTCGCGCGTCGGCTCAAGGGCGCGCTGCGCGGCCGGGACATCCTCGCCCGGATGGGCGGCGACGAGTTCGGCGTGCTGCTGACGCTCGACGACGGTCCAGGCGACGCACTGCATGTCGCCAAGCGAATCCAGGCGGCGCTCGCCACCCCGTTCCGGCTCTCCGACTTCGAGATCCGCGTCGAGTGCTCGATCGGCATCGCGCTGGGATCCGACGATCTCGGCGAGCCCGAGGATCTGATCCGCCACGCCCAGTTCGCAGTGAAACGCGCCAAGACCAGCGGGCGCACCGAACTCTATCATACCCGCGCTTTCGACATTGCCCGCGAGCAATTCAGCGTCGAGACCGAACTGCGTCGCGCGATCGAAAATGGCGACATGACGCTCAGCTTCCAGCCGATCTGCGACCTGAGCTCGGGCCGGATCGTCTCGTTCGAGGCGCTGGCGCGCTGGACCAACGAGCGGGGCGTTCCGCTGTCGCCCAACGACTTCATCCCGGTCGCCGAGGAATCGGGGCTGATCGTCCCCCTCGGCCGCTGGGCGATGGAGGAAGCGGCGCGGACCCTCGCGGCATGGGACCGGGCGGCGGGGGGCGATTGCGGCGTCAAGGTTGCGGTTAATCTGTCGGCGATCCAGCTCCAGCGCGACCGCATTCCCGAGATGGTCCAGGCCGCGCTCGAACAAGCGGGGATCATGGGCTCGCGCCTGACGCTCGAGCTGACAGAAAGCGCGATCGTCAGCGATCCCGACCGGATCAGTCGGACGATGCTGGCATTGAAGGACCTCGGCACGACGTTGGCGATGGACGATTTCGGGACCGGCTATTCGAACCTCGCTTATCTCCAGAAACTGCCGATCGACTTGCTCAAGATCGACCGCAGCTTCATCTCGGGCATGCTCGCCGACCGCGACAAGATCGCGATCGTCCGCGCGGTGCTCAGCCTCGCCCAGGCGCTGGGGATGCAGACCACTGCCGAGGGCATCGAGACCAACGAGCTCGCCCAGACGCTCGCCGCGCTCGGCTGCACCTATGGCCAAGGCTATCTCTATGCCCGGCCGCTCGCACCGGCGGACGCCTATTCCTTGCTGGTCGCGGCCAAGGCCTGAGCCACGACTTCGTCGGCGAGCAAGGCGACGCGCTCCTCGCCGGGGAAGCCTTCCGAAATCCAGCGATCTTCCACCGCCCGCAGTGCCCGCGCGACATCCGGGCCTTTGGCGAGACCGCGCGAGACCAACGCGCCGCCCGAAAGCGGAAGCTGCGGCGGCTGCCACGCTTCAATCTGGGTCACCTCGTCGATCGCGCGATCGGAGAGGAGCAACTGATCGACTGCGCTTTCGATACCGAGCCGATAAGCCAGCGGCTTCGGTGCGTGATCGGGCGCCGACACCGCGGCAACAAGGCGTTTGCGCTCGGCCTTGGACAGTTTGAGCCGCGCGGCGAGTTGGTCGGCGACGCCCGTATCCCGGGGAATCAATGCAGCGAGCCGGCGAATCGGGTTCGGCGCGATTTCCGCCGCTGCCTCGCGCGCGACGACATGCGTTAGTGACGCTGCCGACGTGATCTCGGGCAATACCGGCGCGAATATGTCTCGCGCGAGCATCAACTCGACGACCCGTACCGCGTCGCGCGCGACCAGCAGCTTGAGCAATTCGTCGCGGATGCGTTCGCGTGAGAGCGCCATCAAGTCCTTCGCGCGCGCGGTGCACGCGTCGAGTCCGGCGGGGTCGGCATGGTCGCCGAATCGGGCGAGGAAACGGAAGAAGCGCAGGATGCGCAGATGATCCTCGGCGATGCGCTGGATCGGATCGCCGATAAAGCGGACATGGCGCGCCTCGAGATCGGCGATTCCGCCGAAATAGTCGAAGATCGCACCGGTCCGCGGATCGGCGTAGAGCGCGTTCATCGTGAAATCGCGGCGTGCGGCGTCCTCGCGCCAATCGTCGGTGAACGCCACCGTGGCGCGTCGACCGTCGGTGGAGACGTCACGGCGCAGCGTGGTGACCTCGACCGGGCCGCTCGGCAGCACCGCGGTGATCGTGCCATGGGCGAGGCCGGTGGGGACGGCGCGGATCTGCGCGGCCTTGAGCAATTCGAGCACGTTTTCGGGGGGCGCGGGAGTAGCGAGATCGATGTCCGAGACGGCAATCCCGAGCAGGGTGTCGCGCACCGAGCCTCCGACGAATCGTGCCTCGCCGAGCACCTCGACCAGCCGGTCGAGGCCTTCGCGCAGACGCCATTGGGCGGCGGGCAGAATCAGGCGGTCCAACGAAGTCTCCGGGAAAGATTGACGATCATCGCCGCGGTGGCGCCCCAGATGCGGCGCTCGCCCCACATTATCTCGTAATAACGCCGCTCCCGGCCCTGATATTGCGCGGTGGCTTCGACATGGTTCGCGCTATCGAGCAGGAAAGCGAGCGGTACCTCGAACACCGCCGCCACTTCGGCCTCGGCGGGAACCAGAGCGAGATCGGGGGGAATGACGCCGACCACGGGCGTGACCTCATAGCCGGTGACGGTGCGGTAAAGGTCGGCGGTGCCGATCACTTCGACCAACGCGGCGGGCAGAGCAATTTCCTCCTCGGCCTCGCGCAGTGCGGCCCCGATCGGACCGTCATCCTCGGGATCGATCCGGCCGCCGGGGAAGGCGACCTGCCCCGGATGCCGGCGCAGCGTCTCGGTACGCCGGGTGAGAATCACCCCCGGCTCGGTGCGATCGGTGACGGCGATGAGCACCGCAGCGGGATTGCCGGCGATCGCGGGATCGAAATCGAAATGGTCGCCGGCGAGCAGAATGGTTTCATGCGCGCTGTCGAGCGCGACCCGCAGCCGCCCGGCGAGGTTCATATCTGCGGCTCCAGCGCGAAGAAGGCGCCATTGCTCCACACGCCGGGTGGGGCGCTGCCATTGGCGAGCGCGATTTCGGCGAACTCGTAATAGACGGTGCGGGCGATCAATGCCTCGAGCCCCCGGCGGACATGGAGATAGGGGCGGGGGCCGTCATCGCGCGCGTCGAAACGGAGCGCGTGTTCGGGGCCCGCGGTGAGCAGGTCGCCGGTGTTGAGCCGGAAAGCCAGCTTCATCGACTCGCCTTCGCCCTCCGCCTTCATCTCCACCGCAGTGAACGGCGCATCCTCGACCTCGATGTCGAGCTTCTCGACCGGCGTGACGAGAACGAATCGGCCGTCGGGTTCGCGGCGCAGGATCGTCGAGAACAAGCGGACCATCGCCGCGCGGCCGATCGGCGAACCCTGATGGTACCAGATGCCGTCGCGGGCAATGCGCATCTCGCTGTCGCCGCAATGCTCGGGATTCCAGCTCTCGACCGGAGGCAGGCGATTCGACTCGGCGAGGCGCGCGATCTCGGCGAGCGAGAGGCTGGCGAGATCGGGAAGTGGCGGCATGGGCATCGGGACTCGTTAGGCGAGCGGGCCTGCCCCCTCAAGCCGCCTGCCGCATGCGCGGCCCGAGCAGCCCCGCGCAATCGGGCACACCATCGCCACGCGCGAGCAGCCGGCGCGGCTCGAACGGCCCGGGCAGGCGCCAACCGCCGGTGCGATCGGCGGTGAAGCCGAAGAAGCGGCCATAATATTCGGGATCGCCGATCAGCATCAGCGGGTTGCCGCCCGCGACCGCGAGCATGCGCTCCATCAGCATGCGACCGATGCCGCCCTGCTGGCGGGCGGGGTCGACGGCGACGGGACCGACCATCACCAACGGGATCATTCCGCCGTCGTCGCAGGCGAGCGCGACCGGCCAGCACTGGATCGCGCCGAGCAGCCGCTGCTCCGAATCGAGCGCGGCGAAGCTCAGCTCGGGGACGGGAAGGGTGCCGCTGCGGACGCGATAAGCAGTGCGGGTGCGTCGCTCCGGGCCGAAGGCGCGGTCGAGCAGCGCCTCCACGGCCTCGGGGTCGACTACAGCCAGCGGCACCAATGCGATCACGTCCATTCCTTGCCAACACTCCTTGCGAAAATGTCCCGGTGAAGCGGCCGGGGCGCGCGCTTTAGCGCCGATGGATGCGCGCGCAAGGATTAATGGGGATCGGCGGGCGCACTTCCCAGCCTCGCGGCTTCTGCTAAGGGAGCCCCGATTTCACGAAAGGCCGTTAATTGCGCGATTTGCTCCAGCTCCAGGTGCACGACCTCGAAGTCGAGGTGCTGACCGGGATCTATTCCGAAGAGACGCACCTGCCGCAGCCGCTGCGCATCTCGGTGACCGCCGATCTGGACATGCCCGAGCGTTTCGCTCCCGATACGCCGCTCAGTGCCTCCAAAAGCTATATCGACCTCAAGCATGCCGCGACGGGCGGGTTGCCCAAGGACGTGCACTTCACGCTGATCGAGGCCGTCGCCGAGCATGTCTGCGAGACGGTGCTCGTGTCGGACAAAAGAGTGCAGCGGGTCGAGGTGCGGATCGTCAAGCTGGCGATCGCCGAGCATGGCGAATCGATCGGCATCACGATGGTGCGCCACCGGCGCTAGGCGCAGGGCCCCAGCGCGCGGAGCACCAGCGCATAATCTTCGCGCGCCGTAGCGGCATTGGCGGGATCGGCTGATTCGAGGCTCTCGGGCGGCAGCGTCCGCGGAAGGCCGCAGGCGAGGCGGTACCAGAGCAAGGTATTCGCCCGCGGCGGCCCCGCCGAATCGTCGACAATGTCTCCCAATGAGACGGCCCAGCGTGGCTGCTCGCCCGGCCGGCGCAGGATCTGGAGCGAAACCGGTGCGCCGTTGGCGGTCTGGAGGAAGACCTGGGTTTCGCCTTCGCCGGGCAGCGAGCCGGGAACGTGGAAGGCGTTGCCCACCCCGGTGATCGCGGGCGGAGCGTCCGTGGCGATGGTTTCGCGCACTATTGCGCGGACCAGCGCATCCAGCTCGGGCGCCCAGGCACGCTGGCCGTCGGCGCCGGTCAGCTGGATCTGATCGGATCGCCCGGCCACCGGACGTGCGAACAGGAGCACGCGTTGCTTCTTGAGCTTGGGTTCGCGGCCGCGCTCGTTCAGCGGCAGATCGGCGACGTACCCGATTCTCGTGGAAACGGCGTTCGCGCCCCGAATCAGGGCGGTTACATCGGCCTCGAGGTAGAATCGGGCGTGTCCGGGGGCGACATTCGCGGCTTCGGCGCCTTTTATCCTGACGGCGCTGCGAATGCGCGCATCGAGGATCAGCGGCGCGCCAAGAACAAGCCCTGCCGTGGTGGCGTAACTGGGTAATACAGCGGCGCGGGAAGCTTGGTTTTGCGTGGTTTGTGGGGCGGACTGCGCAGGTGTCGTTAACGATACTGCGCAACAAAAAGCCATCAGGGGAACGCGGATCATGCGGTTCCGTTACCGGATCGCGGCCTTCTTATACAGAAATAATTCCGTCATCGGGCAGCGGTAGGACCAGTTTGTCCGACAAAGCGTTTGCGTACCCAGAGAGCCCGCGATAGAGACTCGACGCTCTGCCGCACCGACGCAACCAAGCGAACGGCGGACGGGCTTGTGCGCGGAGCATTCCGGCGCCCAGGGTCGCACAGGATTAGAGGAGTGACGTTGCCGAATGGCTTACGCTGACCGGAATGTAAGTGGCAGCCGGTTCGTTGCGATCGTAATCGTCGCAATTATCGTGGCTGGCATGGGTTATGCCTTCGTCACGGGCTTGGCATACCAATATATCAAAAAGAAGGCGGAAGAGCTGAAGACCTTCGAGGTCGAAGAGCCGCCGCCCCCGCCCGAGGAGGTTCCGCCGCCGCCGCCGCCGCCGGACAGCCCTGTACCGCCGCCGCCGACACAGATTGTGACGCCGCCGGCTCAGGTCCAGGTCCAGGTCCCGTCGCCGCCGATGCAGACCACCACGACCATTCCACCCCAGCCGCCGATCACGCCGCCGGCACCACCTGCGCCTGTGGCTCCGCCGCAGCCGCCGGCCCCGCCGCGTATCGCGAAGCCGCTGAAGCCTCGCACGCCTCCGGGCAGCTGGGTGACCAACGACGACTATCCGGCAGCCGCGATTCGCGCCGAGCAGCAGGGAACCACCGGTTTCCGTCTCTCGGTCGATCCAAGCGGCAAGGTCACCGACTGCCAGGTGACGTCGTCAAGCGGTTCGTCGGTTCTCGACAGCACTGCCTGTTCGCTGCTGCGGCGGAGCCAC
>Ga0247823_10005374_pt1 | contig 10202 bp, 5 predicted proteins | sample 13C_PalmiticAcid_2_FD_192426 | JGI IMG/M metagenome (GOLD analysis project Ga0247823, IMG submission 192426) | Soil microbial communities from agricultural site in Penn Yan, New York, United States - 13C_PalmiticAcid_Day30 | ecosystem: Environmental > Terrestrial > Soil > Agricultural land...
GGCGGCCGCTGGGTCGACAGCAAGGGCGGCAAGCCGCACGACGTCATCAACCCCGCGACCGAAGAAGCCGCCTCGACGATCGTCCTCGGCACCGCCGCCGATGTCGACGATGCCGTCGCCGCGGCACGCGAAGCTTTGAAGAGCTGGTCGCAGACCACCCGCGAGGAACGCCTCGCGCTGCTGAACCGCATCGTCGAGGAATATAAGAAGCGCGCCCCCGACCTCGCCAAATCGATGGCATCGGAAATGGGCGCCCCGGTCAGCTTCGCCGGCACCGCACAGGTCGGCGCCGGCATCGGCGGCTTCCTCGGCACGATCGCCGCGCTTCAGGATTTCAGCTTCACCGAAAAATATGCCGCGGGCGTCATCGCTTACGAACCGATCGGCGTCGTCGGCATGATCACGCCATGGAACTGGCCGCTGAACCAGATCGCGCTGAAGGTCGCCCCCGCGCTCGCCGGTGGCAACACGATGGTGCTGAAGCCGTCGGAGGAATGCCCCGGCAACGCGACGATCTTCGCCGAAATCCTCGACGCCGCGGGCGTGCCCCCGGGCGTGTTCAATCTCGTCCAGGGTGACGGCCCGACCGTCGGCAATGCGATCTCGTCGCATCCCGGCATCGAAATGGTGAGCTTCACCGGATCGACCCGCGCCGGCATCCTCGTCGCCAAGGCGGCCGCCGACACCGTGAAGCGCGTCCATCAGGAACTCGGCGGCAAGTCGCCGAACATCGTCCTGCCCGACGCCGATTTCGCCGCGGTGCTGCCCCCGACGGTGCAGGGCGTGCTCGTCAACACCGGCCAGAGCTGCATCGCGCCGACGCGCATCCTCGTCCAGAAGGACCGCGAAGCCGAAGCCGCCGGCTTCATCAAGGCGATGTTCGACGGCACCTCGGTCGGCGATCCGCAGGCCGAGGGCGGCCATATCGGCCCCGTGGTCAACAAGGCGCAGTTCGACAAGATCCAGGGCCTGATCCAGTCGGCGATCGACGAAGGCGCGACGCTCGAGACCGGCGGCACCGGCCTGCCGAGCAACGTCAACCGCGGTTACTACATCAAGCCGACGGTCTTCTCGGGCGTCACGCGCGACATGCGCATCGCGAACGAGGAAATCTTCGGCCCCGTCGCGACGATCATGGCCTATGACGACCTCGACGAAGCCGTCGATATCGCCAATGACACCGAATATGGCCTGTCGGCCGTCGTCTCCGGCGATCCGGCCAAAGCCGCAGAAATCGCGCCGAAGCTGCGCGCCGGCATGGTCGCGGTCAACGCGTGGGGCCCCGGTCCGGGCGCGGCATTCGGCGGCTACAAGGCATCGGGCAACGGCCGCGAAGGCGGTCTGTTCGGGCTCAAGGATTTCATGGAAGTGAAGTCGATCAGCGGCATTCCCGGCTGATCCACGCCACAGGCTGATTGACGTCGGGGGCGTAGCGGTTAAGCGGGCGGCATGACCACCCGCTCACCGCTCGCCCCCGACTCATTTCCGGTCCTCCCCGACATCGCCGGGGTCACGCGCCGCGTCGCGCGCGCGCAGTACAAGAATTGGGACCGCTGCGACCTGACCTATGTCGAGCTCGCCCCCGGCACAAATGTCGCGGGCGTCTTCACGCGCAATGTCTGCTGCTCGTCCGAAGTCGAGCTTGGCCGCGAGCAGGTCAAGGGCGGCAAAGGCCGTGCGCTGATCGTCAACGCGGGCAACAGCAACGCCTTCACCGGCTATCGCGGCCGCGAGGCGGTCGAGCAGATCATGGCGCAGGTCGCCGGCCACCTCGGCTGCGACGCCAGCGAAGTCTTCGTCAGCTCGACCGGCGTCATCGGCGTTCCCCTGCCCAAGGACAAGGCCCGCGCGGGGGTCGAAGCCGCGCTCACCGCCGAGCCCTGCTCGTGGGAAGCCGTCGCCGAAACGATCGGCACGACAGACACTTTCGCCAAGGGATCGGGCGCCAGCGCCATCGTCGGCGGCGAAACCGTCCACGTCGCCGGGGTCGTCAAGGGGTCAGGCATGATCGCGCCCGACATGGCGACGATGCTAGGCTATATCTTCACCGACGCCGCGGTGGCGCCCGCGCTGCTGCAGGAAATGCTGAGCGAGGCGACCGGCGGCAGCTTCAACAGCATCACCGTCGACAGCGACACCTCGACCAGCGACACGGTGCTGCTCTTCGCGACGGGGCAGGCCGGCAACGCCACGCTCACCACCCGCGACGATCCGGGCGCCGACGCGCTCTATGCCGCAATCCGCGAAGTCGCGCTCGACCTCGCGCACCAAGTCGTGCGCGACGGCGAGGGTGCGTCGAAATTCATCGAGATTCAGGTGAGCGGCGCCACCAGCAACGACAGCGCGAAGCGCGTCGCGCTCGCGATCGCCAACTCGCCGCTGGTGAAGACCGCGATCGCGGGCGAGGACGCGAACTGGGGCCGTGTCGTGATGGCGGTGGGCAAGGCCGGCGAACCCGCCGACCGCGACAAGCTCGCGATCCGTTTCGGCGATCATTGGGTCGCGAAGGACGGGCTACCCGTCGACGGATATGACGAGGCGCCGGTTGCGGCGCATCTCAAGGGCCAGAATATCCGCGTCGGCGCCGACCTCGGCCTCGGCGAAGGCCGCGCGACCGTCTGGACGTGCGACCTCACCCACGGATATATCAGCATCAACGCCGATTATCGGAGCTGAGCTCAAATAACATCGTCACCCCGGACTTGATCCGGGGTCCATAGCCACCTCGGCGATGTCAGCATGGATCCCGGATCAAGTCCGGGATGACGAAGGAAAGATTACAGCGCGCCTTCGAGCCAGCCCTTGAGCGCGCTCTTGGGCGCCGCGCCGACCTTGGTGTCGGCGATCTCGCCATTCTTGAACAGGATCATCGTCGGGATGCCGCGCACACCATATTTGGCGGGGGCGTTCGGATGATCGTCGATGTTCAGCTTTGCGATCACGACCTTTTCGCCGAGCTCTTCGGCGATTTCTTCGAGCGACGGGCCGATCATCTTGCACGGACCGCACCATTCGGCCCAGAAATCGACGAGCACGGGGGTGTCGCTGTCGAGGACGTCGGCCTGGAAGCTGTCGTCGCTGATTGCCTTGGTACCCATATCTTGGACTCCTGAAATATCGTTGCACCCAAACTAGGGGGTCGCTGCGTCGGGCTCAAGGGCTCAACCCGGCAAATTCGCCTTGGTTGCCGTCAAGCCCGGCTTGTGCGCGTCGAGCAACGCGTCGTCGAGCCGGATCAACCGCGGCGCCGCGGTATAGAGAAGCGCCGCCTCGATCCGCCGCGCCGGAAAAATCACCGCCAGCGCACCCTGATACGCCGCCATCTGCCGCAGATATGCGGGCGCGATATCGGCCGCGCGCATCGGAACATGCTGCCCGGTTTTGAAATCGATCACGGTCACAGCCTCGTCAGTCACCAGTAACCGGTCGACAATTCCCGCGACCACGACCCCGTCGACCACCGCCGACAGCGGCACTTCGCCCAGCGATCCGGGCCCGAACAGCGCGGCATGCGCGGGATCCCCGATCACCGCGAGCACCTCGTCGACCATCTCCGCGCGCGTGCCGTCGTCGAGCGAAGCCGCCTGCACCGACAGCCAGTGCAACGCCGCCGCCCGCCGACGCTCGGGCGCAACAGGGGGCAATCGCTCAAACAAGGCGTGAAGCAGCAGCCCGCGCTCGACCGCCACCGCACGGTCGCCGCCCTGCGGCGGCGATGCGACATCGTCGTCGCCCAGCGCCGACGGCGCAAGCGGGCGCGGCGGGCGCGCCTCTTCGGGCGCGGGTTTCGTCGCCCAGTCGGGGATCGCAACCGCCGGCGCGGCAACGACGGGCTTCTCCCGCTGCCGCGCCCACGCCTTTGCATTGACCGCATGGACGCGCTTCTGCCCCCAGCGCGGACCTGCGTCCTGCCAGCCAGGCCCATGCCCTCCATCACCCCGTCGACCGCGGCATGCCAGCACTGCTCGGGCAGCGAGCGATCTTCCTTCTTGGTGACGCCCGTGACGATCAGCAGCTCCTCTGCGCGCGTCATCGCGACATAGAGGAGACGCCAATGCTCCTCGATCTCGGCCTGCGCCTTCCGGTCGTGGGCGGCGGCTACCGGCCCGTGGCGTTCTTCTTTCGGCAGGCCGAACACCGGAAGCCTGTCCCAACCCTCGAGCGACAGGTCGAAGCCGCGCTGGCGCTGCGCCGGATCGTCGGTCGCATCGGCGAGGATGACGATCGGCGCCTGCAGCCCCTTCGACCCGTGCACCGTCATCACGCGCACGACATTGCTGCGCGCCTCGGTCTGGCGTTTGATATCGGCGCGGCTCGCCTCGACCTCGCTCAGGAAGGCGAGCAGCGAGGGTGTGTGCAGCCGCTCGAACGCCAGCGCCTGGTTCAGCAATTCGTCGATCGGATCGCGCGCCTCGCGCCCCAGCCGCGCATAGAGCCGCCGCCGTCCCTGCATCGGCCCCGACAGCACGCGGTCGAGGAAGCGATAAGGCGTCGTAAAATCGGCCATGCCGAGCAGGTGGCGCAGCGCCGTCATCGTCCCGGCCGGTACCTCATCCTCGCGATCGCGCAGCCGCTCCCACAAGGCGCGCTTGCCGCGGCCATGCGCAAAGCCGAACAGATCGTCCTGCGACCAGCCGATGAGCGGCGACACGAGCAATGCCGCGAGATTGAGATCGTCGAGCGGCTGGATCGCAAAGCGCATCGCCGACAGCAGATCCTGCACGCCGAGCGGCTGCGTCAGCGCAAAGCGGTCGACACCCGCGACCGGCACGCCGAGCGATTGCAATCGCGCAACGATCCGCGCCGCAAGGTCGCGGCGGCGGCGGACGAGGATCAAGATATCGCCCGGCGCGACGCTGCGCCCGTCCTTGCCGTGCAGCGTCCAGTCGTGGACCTCGTCGGCGATCGCGCGCGACAGGCGCAGGCTCGCGGGGTCGCTCGCGGGCGCGAGCGGATCGCCGCCCTCACCGGCATCCTCTTCGCCGCCATCCTCTTCATCGGCGTCGGCCGCGAGCGCCTTGCCGACCGGCAGCGGCTGCCACAGCTCGACGCGCCCCGGATGCTCGCTGCGGAACGGCTCGTGCGGCGGCTCGTCGCTCGCGAGCCCCATGAGTTCGGTCCCGCCGCGCGCCACCCATGCGTCGACGACGTCGAGCACCGCAGGGCTCGACCGGTAATTGGTGACCAGATCGACCTCGGCAAACGGCTGCCCGCCGTCGGCCGCCCATTCGCCGAAGCGGATGCGCGCCGCCTCGAACGCCGCGGGCTCGGTGCCCTGGAATCCGAAGATCGCCTGCTTGCGGTCGCCGACGGTGAACATCGTGCGGATACGCTCGTCCTTCGCGCCGGTGCCCGCGAAAAATTCCTCGGCGAGCGCGGCGACGATCGCCCATTGGCGCGTATTGGTATCCTGCGCCTCGTCGACCAATATATGGTCGGTGCGCTGGTCGAGCTTGAAGCGCACCCATTCGCCGAACTGCCCGAGCCGCAGCAGCGACCCCGCAATCGCGATCAAATCGTCGAAATCGGCAAGCCCGCCCTCGCGCTTCGCCAGCGCATAGGCCTCGGCAAAGCGGCTCCCCAAATCCCACGCCGCGGCGAGATCGTCGGCGACGCGCATCGCGGCGGCGGTCGCCAGCAATGCCTGCGCGGTTTCAACGATCCGCACCGCGCTGTCGAGGCAATCGGTCATCCGCCCCTTGTCGCCGGCGAAGTCGGCGCGGAGTTCGCCCTTGCCGGTCAGGAAGCAGCCGAGCAGGCCGTCCAACGTCGCGGCGCGCGTGGACGCATCGGCCGCCAGCCAGCCTGCCATCGCGTCGGCGCAGGCAAGCCCGGTCTTTGTTCCCCACCCCGCCCCGCTGGCCGCGACGGCATGGACATGCGTATCGGCAATCGCCCCGTCCACGATCCGCGCCGCCAGCCACGCTTCTGCATCGCCGTCGGGCAGCCCCAGCGCCGCGCGCAGATCATGCCCGCGCGGCGGCAATATCCGCGTCTGGAACGGCGCGGCAAAGGCATGGGCGCAGCGCACGAGGAACGCCATCGCGGCATCCTGCCCCATCCGCCGCGACAGCATCGCCGCGTGGCCGCGCATCGCATCGCCTTCGGGGCCTGATTGCCCGAGCAGCTTGCCCATCACCTGCCGTTGCAGATCGGCCGCCTCGCCCTCTTCGAGCGCGCGGAACCCCGGCATGATCTTCGCCTCAAGCGGGAAGCTCGCGAGCAAGGTCTGGCAGAAGCTGTGGATCGTCTGGACGCGGATCGCGCCGGGTGCGCTGTCGATCACGGTCGCGAACAGCGACCGCGCACGATCGAGGATCCCCGGCTGCTGCCAGTCGGCGCCAAGCGCGTTGAGGTCGACGCGCAAATCGGCATCGTCCATCCGCACCCACAGCGCCAGCCGCTCGTGGATACGGTGCGCCATTTCGGCAGCGCCCGCCTTGGTGAAGGTGATGCAGAGGATCGCGTCGGGCGCGACTCCCGCGAGCATCAGCCGCAGCACCCGCGCCGACAGCACCTGCGTTTTGCCCGTCCCCGCCGACGCGCCGAGCCAGACATGCTCGTCGGGCTGTGCCGCCGCCTGCTGCCCCGGATCGAGATCGTGGAGCCGCGTCATGGCGTATCCCCACCCCGCCCGAACCATTCGTCGCGGCGCATCAGCTGGTCGTAATCGGTAAAGCGCTTGGCATTGTCGCCCGGCGCAAACACCCCGTCGCCGAGCAGATAGGCGGCGGTCAGTTCAGCGAACGCCTCATAAGCGCGCGCGACTGCCTCCTCGGCGGTCTTGAGCTTGCGCCGGCTCCCATGCGTCGGCGCGATGCTCCCGTCACTGCCCTTCGCGCGGTCGGCCTTCAGGCTCCAATATTCGAGCGCATTGATCGGTCCGGCGGCAACCCCGTCGACCTTGCCCATTTCGGCGAGCAGGCCGAGCAGGCCCAATTGGTTGTCGAGCCCGTCGAACGCTGCGCTGCCGCTCGGTGCCGCGCCGGTCTTGTAATCGACGATCGCAAGGCTGCCGTCGGCCAGCCGGTCGATGCGGTCGGCCTTGCCCGACAGGCGAATGCCGTCGAGTTCGTGCACGCCCGTCACCTCGGTTGCGATCGGCTCGCGCCCCTCGGCACGCGCCGCCCACACGCGTTCGGCCGCCCAGCGCAGCGCGGGTTCGATCCGCGGAAACCAGAAAGCGCGCGCGAGCGCGTCAAGCGCCGGGTCATCGAGCAGGCGGCCGAGTTCGACCTCCAGCGCTTCGGGCGTCGCGCCAGCGCGCTGCCAATCCTCCAGAAAGGCATGGACGCGCGTGCCGAGCCAGCGCGGATCGGGCCCGGCGCGCAGCGGGTCGAGCACCGACAGACGCAGGATGCGCCCTGCATAAAAACCGTAAGGATCCTTCGCGAGCAGGTCGACGCCGGTCACGCTGATCTGCGCCGGCCGTGCGTCGGCGGGCGGTCGCGGCTGCGGCATCGGCGCGGGCGCGATAGGCCCCGGCGGCACATCGAGCGCTGCCGCCAGCGCGGTCACGCTTTCGCCGCCCACGCGCGCCTCGGGCAATTCGCCCGCCAGCGCCGCGAGCCGCAGCCAGAAGCGCGACGCCACCGCCGGATCACTGCCGCTGCGCTGCGCGCGCGTCACCACCACTTCGCGCGCCGCAAAGGCGCCCGCGAAATCATGCGCCGCCGCGCCCTGCTGCCGCTCGGGCGCCGCGAGGCCGAGCATCCGGCGGATGCCCGGCGCGAGCCACGGATCGGGGCTCTGCTGCTGCGGCCAGCGCCCTTCGTCGAGTCCGCCGAGGATCATCACATCGGCGCGCTGCAACCGCGCTTCGAGCAGCCCCCAGATGAACAGCCGCGGATGCCCGCCATAGGGCGGCCGCACGCTCTCGCCCGACAAGAGGTCGGTGAGCATCGTCGGGAAATCGGCGGGCATAACAAGCGCGGGACCGTCGCCCTTCGCGAGCGCCCAACGGTCGAAAATCTCGGACAGCGCGCGTCCGGCATGGCCGGTCCACGCCCCCTCACCCGTCAGCGAGCCGAGCGCCGACTGCAACGCGCCGAGCAGGACCGAAGGCGGCGCAGGGATGCCCGCCGCGAATGGTGCAAGCGCCGCGCCCAGCCCCGCCGCTACGTCGGCCCACCACTCGCTGACCAGCACCGCCTCGCCATGGCCGCGCCCCTTTGGATCGGCAGCGCGTTCGGCGATCCGCGCGGTCACCCCGTCCCATCCGGGAACCAGCCCCGGCCCGCGCAGGACAAGGTCAAGCCGCCGCACCTGATCGAGCCAGCCGAGCCGCGTTTCGCCCGCCCGCACCAGCGGATGCCCGAGCAGCGCGACCAGCCGCACCGGATCGAATGCCGCGGCAAATTCGGCGAGCGCGAGCAGCAGCGCGCCCGGCGGCGTCTGCCCCAGCGGTTGCCCCGCGCTGTCGTCGACCGCTATGTCCCAGCGCGCGAGCGCCGCCGCGACGCGGGTGGCAAGCGCGCGGTCGGGCGTCACCAACGCGGCGGTGCGCGCGGGCGTTTCGAGCGCGTGGCGCATCATCAGCGCGATCCCCTGCGCCTCCTGTCCGTCGTCGGCGAACACCGCGGCGGTGACTCCGGTAATGCCGGGGCTCAGATCGCCCGCCTGCTGCCAGCGCGCAGTGTATGCAGCCGGTGCAAAGAGCAGCGAGGTGAAGGCCGAACGCGCATCGGGGCCATCAAAGGGCGAAATCGAGTCCCATGGCTGAACCTCGGCGCGCGACACGCCCATGCGCCCGAGCAATAGCTTCAGATGATATTGCGGGTGCGTCTCGAGCGGACGTTCACCGGGTTTTTCGGGATCGGCCTTCACTGGCCCCAGCGCGTCCCACTCCTCGCCCGCCATGCCCAGATCGAGCCCCGGCAGCACGACCATGCCGTCGGCAAGATCGGCGACGGTGCGCAGCAGCCGCGCGATCGCGGGCGCCGCCGTCGTCACACCCGCCGCGACGACGAAGCGCGCGGGCGGCGCAAAACGCCATCCCTTGGTCACGCGGGCAAGCAAACGATTGCGCCGGTCGGCGCGGTCGATCTGCCCCGTCGCCGCGAGCATCGCCGGCCACTGGTCGACGAGCAGCGACAGCCGCCGCCACGACGCCTGCCAATGCCCCGCGAGGTCGCCGAGCGCGCTTTCGATATCGGCGAGCCGTGCGGGCGCAATCTCCTCATAATGGAGCTGGTCGATCACGCGTCCCAGCCCCTCGGCGAGCTGGAACGCCGCGGCGCCGGTGATCGGGTCCTCACCCGCGGGATTATGTTTCTCGATCAGCCCGGCGAGCATCAGCCGCCGCTTCAGCGCGTCGATCGCGGGTGGGATCGCATCGCTTTCGTCGATCGGGTCGAGCGCAAGCGCGACGCTTTCATCAAGGTCGGCATCGCCGATCACCGCAAGCCGCGGCATCAGCAGCCCGGCCCCGCCCGCGCGCACGAACGCCGCCTGCACCGCGCTCCGCGCGCGATTGCTAGGCAGTATGATCAAGCCCTGCGCCAGCCCGAGCGCGCCGTCGGCGTAACGCGCGATCAATCCCGCAGCGAGCGCATCGGCGAAGGCCCGCTGGACCGGAATGGAAAAGACAGTGGGTTTGGCGTCAGCCATCCGTCAGCGCGACTTCGGTCGGCGCGATGCTCGCCGGGGTGCCGACGTCGAACCACTGCCCCATATGCGACAGGCCATAGAGTCGCCCGGCGGCGATCGCGCGGTCCCAAAGGATGTTGGTCGAAAACGCCCCTTCGGGCGCATTTTCGAGCAGCCGCGGCGAAATGAGCTGGATACCTGTGTAGACGAAAGGCGCGATCCGCCCCGGCTTGCGGCGCGACAGCTTGCCATCGCCGTCCATATGGAAATCGCCGCGCCCGCGATGCCCCGTCGCGCTCGCCTGCCGGATCAGCAGCAACAGCGCATCCATCTTGTCGCCGTCCCAATGGCGCGCGAGGTGCCGGATGCTGTCCTGCGGCCCGTCGGTCCAAATATTGTCGCTGTTGACGATCAGGATCGGGTCGCCGCGAAGCTGCGGCAGCGCCTTGACCATCCCGCCGCCGGTTTCGAGCAATTGGTCGCGCTCGTCCGAAATCGCGATGCTGAAGCTGCGCTTCTGCGCCGCCAGATGCGCTTCGAGCGCGTCGGCCAGATAATGGACATTGACGACGACATGCTCGACGCCCGCCGCCTCGATGCGGTCGAGACTATGG
>Ga0247823_10005375_pt1 | contig 10200 bp, 15 predicted proteins | sample 13C_PalmiticAcid_2_FD_192426 | JGI IMG/M metagenome (GOLD analysis project Ga0247823, IMG submission 192426) | Soil microbial communities from agricultural site in Penn Yan, New York, United States - 13C_PalmiticAcid_Day30 | ecosystem: Environmental > Terrestrial > Soil > Agricultural land...
GCCCAGGGCGGTGGGGAGGCGGGCGGCCAAGGAAGAGAACATCTTGGTCGTTGGTGTGGTGTAAAGGGTGAGGAAGGGTATAAGTCTCTAGTGTTGCACAGGGGGCGTCTTAAGCTGACAGGGCTCTCCACAGATGGTCTAAAATTCTTGTCAGTACGAAGCGGTGAGTCAAGACCCGGGGGGTTGGGCGGACCTGAGAGGTAGTCCTAACACGCCAGCACATTAGCACTAGTTCAGACTGCGGTTTGTCATAGAAAAGACAGAGAGATGGTAAACGCGTGAATGGGGTTCCCGAAACCCATATACTCTCAAACCCGGGAGCCGGGAAAGGGGCCATCGGAAACAGCGAGGCGAGGACGGTGGGGTCGGGAGCACACGAGCACCCTGGCAGAAAGACAGCGCAGAGTCACCGACATACCTGAGAAGTAAAGATTGAGAGGCGACCTTTCATCAGCGCGGTTTTGAAACGGGCCAATTCAGAATAAGTAAGGAGCCGTTGCCGGGTCCGCGAGGGTGGTGATGTTCCAGTTGAGCTGCAAGTTTTCGACTTCGAAATGTGTGTTGGGGTGACTCGGAGGAAGAAGAGACGAAAAGGCGGGAATGCAAGAAAAATGCATGCCCTTTCCGTCACTTTGGGCTCCACCGAGTGTTCGGACGGCCAATTGGCGGGCCTGCCATTGGCTGGGAACCCACAGGGGCCGGCCGAAAAACGGGAGGCAGAGGGGCAACCCGCCTGAACTTTGCACGATCGGGCGGGTCCTTCCATTTCTGCTGCGGCTTCGGACGCTAGGACATCTCAGGACATGCACGACGGAGCCCGCACCCGCTTTCACCAAAATCTGTCTCCAGTCTCCATCCATGGCCGCCCGTGGGCAAGGATGCTCATTCTCAAGGCCGCGAGCACCCGGGCTCCGTTTTGCCTTTCAGGGGAGCAATTGACTCGCTCGATGGAGTGCATTGGAGACGGCAACCCCGGCCTGATAAGACATCAGAGAACCGAACTGCGGGGTGACGTTCTTGATTTTGTGTGTCACCGTTGTCTCCCCTCAAATCGTCCCCCGCCACTGCAGGGTCTTGCCGATCCAGAACCCGGGGTCCATGGAAACAAGAAACAAGAAGATGGGTCAAGGAGCATCTCACACGCCTTGCGCCATCAGATAATGTGGCTTGCTTGTGCTCTGCGTGCGATGTTAAGGTACTGCTGTATTCTGTACACGTAATTTTTGCCTGGATACAACACTCTAGATAGCGCCGAGCTCCTTGAGCTTGGAGATGAGACCGTCCACATCCTCGACCTTGCCGCCGCCTTGCCTCGCAGGGGGTTCTGCACAGCCAGTTAGCTAGAGTAAGCCAAACTACATGTAGGGCCAACTCACCCGTGACCTTGAGCACCTTGAGCCTCTTCTCCGCCGAGATGCCAAAGTCGGCCAGCGTCTTCTTCTCGAGCGGCTTCTTCTTCGCCTTCATGATGTTCGGCAGGCTCGCATAGCGCGGCTCGTTGAGGCGCAGGTCCGTCGTGATGATCATGGGCAGCTTCGCCCGCACCGTCTCGACGCCGCCGTCCACCTCGCGCGTGACGCTGACCGAGTCGCCCTCGCCAAACTCGACCTTGCTCGCCTGCGTCGCCTGCGGCCACCCCAGGAGGCCCGCCAGCATCTGGCCCGTCTGGTTGGCGTCGTCGTCGATGCTCTGCTTGCCGAGGATGACCAGGTTGCTCTTCTGCTGCTCGGCGGCCGCCTTGAGCAGCTTAGCGACGGTCAGAGGCTCCAGGTCCTCGCCCTCCTTCACATCGACGTGGATGGCGCGGTCGGCTCCCATGGCCATGGCGGTGCGCAGCACATCCTGCGCCTTCGGGGGGCCGGCGCTGAACACGCAAATGTCTTCGACGCCGCCGGGGGCCCTGTTCTTCTCGCGGATGCGCACGCTCTCCTCGACAGAGAGCTCGTCGAAGGGGTTCATGCTGTGCTTGACACCGGCCGTCTCGACGCCCGTCTGCGCCTTGTTGACGCGCGGCTTGACCTGTTGTCGGGGGAGCGGCGTCAGCGGATGTGGTTCTGGTTCTGGCCATGGCGGATTGCATGTGACTGAGGCGACGCAGCGGGGGGAGGGCAATTTGAGATCGGGCCAGCGGCCGCCCGTCTCTGTCGCGCACTCACCGCATAGTCAATCACCCGCTTGACGGGCACCAATATCCGTAGGGCTGACATGGCGAGGTTCTGGCGTTCAATGGCTGGTCAAGAGTGGGAAAAGGGAAGCGCTGACGAGCTGCGGTTCCATGACGCTCGCCTACCCTGGCCCGTCCCGGCTAACCCAGGGCCGATGCCAACCTCGGCCAAGCGGGTCTGGGGTGTCGTCTCCACTGCCCCTAACCCTGAACTCACAGCCCTTAGCTCCCTTCACCCCACGAGGTCGGTGTCTCCAGTCGAGCAGCGTTGCCAGTCAAGCAGTCTCCATATTAGATCACAGAGAAGATGGCATGCACTCTTTGCAACGTATTTATCCTCCCAGCTAGAACCAATGCCACCTGAATTATTCCACGCAAGCCACAGATACTCCGTACCCCTTTCACCACGCTCCCCACCAGCAACACCACCACTTCCCCCACACCCTGACACGCTCACCAATCATCCCACTCCTCCTTCCCACTAGCCGGCCCCTGCGAGCCGCCCGGCCTGCTGCCGCCCTTCCCCATGGCCGACGTGCCTATTGAGCTGCTGCCCGCCTTGCTCCTCTGTTCGCCGGCAGCAGACAGGTCGTCCCAGAACGCCCGCTTGCTCTCGTCAAAGTTGTTGGTGTTCACCGGCTTGTATCCGCTGCCGGACGGGCCCTCGACGAACCGGCTGAACCCATCCTGAGCGGTCTTGGCGCCGGCCTGTGCCGAGCGAGCAGCCTGCGCCGCCGCGTTGCGGGCTTGGGCCGCAAAGTCGGACTCGGAGATCTGGCCGCCGTGTTAGCGTGCCCCATTGTCTTGAAGTGGTGTGTTGAAAAGTGGAGGAGACATACCTGCTTCGCAGTGGGCTGGATGAACCCCTCGTTGACCGTCTTGGCCGTCTTGGTGACCGTCGACGTAAACCACCCAAATCCCTTGCTCAACGCCGCCACGGGGTCCCTCTGTAGATCGTCAAACCCGGGCATCGCCTGCTCGTCCCTCTGCGGCCGCGGCGCCGAGCTTCCGAACCCGCTATACTTGCCGCCCTGGCTGGGCGGCAGGTCCGCCGACCGCGCCGCGTTCCTCTCTCCCAGCTTCGCAAAGTAATCCACATCCACCTTGATCTTCCCGCCCGGCGCGGGGCTCGCCGTCCGACTCCCTTCCATCGCCGCCGCCGACGACGCCGCCGTCGCACTCCCACTCAACGGCGTGCCCGTCCTCGCCGCACCACCACCCTGCGCTTGCGCCTGCGTCGTCTTCTCTCCCTTCACATACTCCCGCCCCTCCACCTTGGCCCCCAACCTCTCCTTCCACTCCTCCCCGACCTCCCCACCATACCGCTCCGCAATCGTCGCATCGTCCCAGCTCAGCCCTCTCATCTTGGTATCCTCGTGCGCCTCAAAGAACCGCCGCCAGTTCTCGTTCCCGCCCAGCCGCATGCGCTCAATCTCGGCCGCCTTGAACGCGTCCATCGAGATGGACCGCACAAACGAGATGTGCACGCCCAGCCCGCGGTGCACGCCGGCGCACGACAGGCAGATGAAGATGCCGAACTTGGGCGAGGCCCACTGCGGCGAGGGCGCGCCGCAGTCGCAGCAGATGTTGTTCTTCGCTTCGGCCTGGATCGCGACGAGCTGGTTGTGGGGTATGAAATGTTAGTCAACGGTTGCTGGACACAACAAAGTCACCAACAAAAGGTGTGAGATGGGGAGAAGGGGGGGATACGAAGGGGGGAAAGCTAAGCCCAAGGGGATAAGGGATAGAGAGGGGGAAAAGACGCACTTTAGACCTCGTCTCGGGATCGACCTCCCACATGGCCTTGGAAGCCATTGCGTGCGACAGGCAGGGTGATGTTGGTTCGAGACTTCGGGCGGCGTGAATGTCGGCGGCGTCTAGGAGAGGTGTCTCGTGTGGTTTGCGCCCGCTGCCCAACGGGGTCTAATGAAACGGTGGAGGCAGAAAACGAAACGGTCGATTCGACAAAGTCTTTGCGTGCAAGAATCTCCCCGACAACACGGTTCAGATCCCTTTCTCGTCTTGACGGAAGACGAGGGCGTTGCGCACTGAATGGAATTCAAGGGGTTTCAAGTTTCTGGCGACGGGACAGGTGGTTCTGGACTTGTTGGGCGGGGCCAATCGCTGAGGCCTGGGCGCTGCACCGCTGTGCCTCGACCCGACCCCTGCAGGAACCATTCTGCGACATCCCGTCCATCCGCCCAACCCCACCCTGCCCAGAGCCATTCTCGGGCAGAGCTGCCCGAGGACACGCATGTCTACTTCGCAATTACAGACACCACATTCACATCAGAGACTCCACGCTTCAGACTTGAGTGTCGCCCAGGTTCGAGAAGATCAGAACTTTTCCTGTTGCCCATCCTCACTCCGGCGAAGACTAGTGTACACGCCTGAAGGTGAGAGATCAAAGAGTAAAGCCGTCGTCCCCCCACGAAGAGAAATTAAAGAGGTAGAAGGTAGGTCATGAGGATATTAAAGGTTAACTTTCTGTAGAAAGCCGCAAGATAATGGATGACGTGCCCTGAACTTCACCCGCAGTGACCCCGTTTTTGAAGCCCGTGCAAATTCCAGGACGCCGAGGAGAACTATCCCGCCGCCCCCCAATCTCGCTTTCATAAAATATCCCGTCTAGCCATTGGCAAAAAAAAGAAAGAATATCGTTCATCCACCCATTTCCGGTCGTTAAAGAGTTGCACGCGCCCCAAGATGTAATACATGCGAACGGGGAGGTTGCCGAATAGAAAAAAGCGCGTGCGTCCGCATCTCCATTGACGTATGCTGCGGGCTCATCAAGAGTAGAGCATAATCATCTAGGCAGTAGCCTCGGCAACGGCAGCCTCAGCCTGCTCAGCGCCGTTGGTGCCCTCAGCCTCGGGGGCCTTGATGTCATCATCGGTCTTGTCCGGGCTGTCGATGGCAACCTTGACAGCGATCTCACGGCCCTCAATCTCCTTGCCGTTCATCTCAGCCACAGCCTGCTGCTGCAGCTCCTCCGAGGCCAGGGTGACAAAGCCGAAGCCACGGCCCTTGCGAGCCTCACCGCGAGCCTGGAGCTTCTTGATCATGAAGCGGGGGATCGGGCGCAGGGCGATCTTGGCGGACAGGGGCTGGTACGCGGTGAACAGCTCCTTGAGCTAAGCGGGCGTTAGTGGCTGCGCTTCAGAAACAAAAAGGCGGGGGATGCACGAACCTTCTCCTCGGTCAGGTCATACGGGAGGTTAGCAACCATGACCTTGGTCTTGGACGGGATACCGTCGGCCGGGGGGCCGCGCTCCCGACGCTCCCGGGGACGAGCCTGGGCTTTGCCGGCCTTGCCCTCCTTCTCGCCAGTGGCCTCGTTGGTGACGTCCTTCAGAGCCTCGGGCTCAGCAACGGCGGCCTCCTCAGCGGGAGCGGCGCCCTCCTCCTTCTTCTCATCCTGGTGACCCTGTCAGTTGCATGCTCGCGGTTTGAAAAATACAACAACTCAGAGAAACTTACACCGGAGTCGCGACCACCACGGGCACGACCGCCACGGCCACGGCCAGCCCGACCGCGACCGCGGGTGGAGTGACGGCGGCGAGTACCCTCGGCACCGCCCTCAGCGGCGGCACCCTCAGCCTTCTCGTTCGACTCGGGCTTGCGAGCAAGCTGGACAGAGACCTTGCGCTCAAGGATCTCCTTGCCAGAGAGCTCAGCGATGGCACGGTCGGCCTCAGTGGGAGTCGAGAGGTCGACAAAGGCGTAACCGACAGGGCGGTCGGTGCGAGGGTTCTTCGGGATAGAAACGGACTCACTAAGGCGGGGAAGCCATGGTTAGCAACAGCCAGGAAAGGGAGGTGAGTCATGAATGTTGAGAAGAACGCGGCAGGTAACAGCGATAATGAGGTGGGTGCCTCGGAGTCGATGCATTGTCTGCCCCAGTGCAAGCAGCAACAATCGCGCAAGCGCAGCTGAGCGGTGCAGGGGTCAAGGATGGGGCGGGTGCGAAAATCCGGGGGAAACAACCAGCGGTGAAAGCATCGACGCGTGACGGGGAACGCGGCGGAGACGGGCACAAAGAGAAAATTAAGCAAGAGACGAGGGTTACTCACACAAGGTAGCCCTTGAAGAAGTCCTTCAACTCCCCCTCCGTTGTCGCATAAGCCAGGTTGCCGATGTAGAGACGGCGACCTTCGGCAGCGCTGGCAAGGACAGCGTCGTTGGCCGACTTGTCATCAGCGGCCTTGCCAGAAATCGAGGTGTTGGCCAGAGCGTTTGTAACGTCATTGACGGCCGCGGTAGCGGCGTCAGCGACCTTCTCCACGATGTTAGACATAGTGATGGATTGAGCGGTGATGGAGATAGCGTCGGTTTCGGGTGACGTGAGTGCTTGTTGACTCGGTGAAGGCGCCAAGAAAGAATCGAGGAGCCGACGTTGACGTTCGAGTGTGTATTGAACTCTGGATGGGGGGGGAGTTTAAAGGGTAGCTAAGTGCCCTAGAAAATTTGACGAGGTTTGGTCGAAGGTTGGGGAGCTTTTGATCGATCCTTTGAAATTGACGTGGAGAGGGAAGAAGGGGAGAAATGCAGTGGGCGGCGCAGCTAACTAGAAATTCAAATATTTTTGCCTGGCGTTCGGGGAATTAAGCGAGAGGGAAGGCGTGGCGGCAGACCAGGGTACGTACCTGCCTGGTTCTCGCCTTTGGAGTCAGGTGGGGCAGGGGCGGTGCAGGGAGTTTCGTTGCTGACCAATGGCGGGTGCTTGTTCAATGCGCGAACCTTAAACCTTCTGCGCAAGAAGTGAAGTTGACGTCGAAGTTGCACTTACCTCGCAGTCAAAGAGTGCCTAGGTTTCGAAGGCCCCAGAGACTGGAGGTCAGGCGTGCGTCAGCAGTTAAGTTTATGCCCGGTGACGAGATATGACATCGGTTTTGGCTGCGCTGCTTGAGAGATGCGGGTTGAACGCACAGGTTGGTGCTTCTCTGTGCGCTGTTGCTGTTGCAACCAGTTTTCCGAAGATCCGACTTGGGATGATTTCCAATTGTTTATTCACAGCGGAGTATGCTTTCTGGTGCCGTTGACAATGCCTGTGGTTGCTGCTGCTGCATCCTATTGTTCGGCTGTTTCCGGTATCTATTAGGAATGGCAGGAAGGGAAGGCAAAGTCTAGCTGTTGCTATTGCAGAAATTCTAGAGTGAAAGTGAAGCAGGTGAGGCAGGTACCACAATGCAAGGCGTCACCCGGCAGGAGCAGTGCAGGTGACTGAGAGACTCTCAACACTGAAGGCCATATGTTCAAGAAGGAGCAATGTGTGTTTTCAGTGTTGAAACATGACAGCTTTAACTCGACGCTAGATCCTTGTCGCTTAGTGGATGTTGCCCAGTTCTCTCCATCCGTGAGTCCACATTTGAGTGTTGCCATGAGTTGCCATGAGTTACCATGCGTTACCATTTCTCCATCAGGCAGGCAAGTTGGACAACTGTGTTGTATGTGTTGGAAGCATCCCGGATGAAAACATCTTTCACCCAACGATTTGGAAGAAAGATTGCCGAGGCGTTCTGAACGCACGCCTCCCATCTGCTGGCATCTGGCTCGATCTGGGGTCGGTGGCAATCCCGAGACATACCTGGCCCTTGCTTTGAGATGGGTCCTGGAGCTTGGACAGCAGCCCAAAGAAGACTCGGTGGAGCCATGTGGTGTTGGAGAGGAGTTGCCACAGTCATCGGGTTAGCGGACTAGACTTTCCGGTGCATATCCAGGCCGGGCGGTTAAACGCTGCGTGACCAGAAAACCTCGTCAAAAAGGAACTGCCTGCGAAGGGCTGTGAGATAGGAAGACACAGCAGTGTGCGTGCCTTTGGACCACAGATAGTGGGGAACCTCGAGCAGCCGGGGTTCCAAATGGTTCCATGGGAAGCTTTGCTGAGTCCTCGTGCACGGCAAACAACAAATAGAAATGCTGGCATGTTGGCGCTATGTGCGTATCATGCAGCATTACAGACGCAAAGCACCTAAGCTGGAGCTGCGCCATGTCTCAAGACTCCCAGTGACAGCTCTTGGGCCTATGATCTCGAGATAGGTTTTGTTTGTTTGGGAAGCAGTTGACATCACCGCCCAGCGTGGCCCGCATGGCTGATGGAGCATGTGAAAGGTGGGGCCAGGAACCAACCCGGATGGCGTGCCGGTTTCGGTGTCGACACACCCCACAGCCAGCCCGATAAGGATGGATAAGGCAGTTGAATGAGTCCTCCAAACGACAACCTTCGTGATGGCCCTGATGCTGTGACTCGACAGGCAGAAAAATCCATTCACACGGTTCTCACTGGTGATCTCGGCAGGCGTGGCATACTGTGTAGGTTGTTGTCACGAAGTGCTGTGAAAACTGCCCAACCCAGGTTGCCACTCCATCCCCGACTCAGGCTCTGTTCTCGCCTGCGGGCTCAAGACACTCAAGACACTCGCATCAAAACACCAAAGACGCCCTGTGCGTTCTCACCCACCATATCTTGGCAAACGAGGCACAAGCTCTCTGGTGGTAAATATTTGGCATCCTCTGCAGGCTCAGCATCTGAGCGCATTGAGCCAAAGGCGTGCGAAAAGAGACTGGCAGCGCAGCGCAAGAGCTGGGGTGTGTCTGGTGCAAACTGGGACGATCAAGTGTCAGGCATTCTCCATCCATCGACCTAGTTTGGCACTATGGGAGAGCTGGGGGTGCTTGAGGGGGCGGCAGCGGCACAGCCGGTCACGCTTGAGGGCAGGACCATGACGGTCTTGTATGGCAGCGAGACGGGGATTGCCGAGGATATCGCAGTAGAGCTGGGGTCAATGGCCGAGCGGCTGCGTTTCCAGACGAGCGTGGACGAGATGGACAGCTTCAAGCTGGTGTGTTGCCTCCCGACCCGCGCCCATCTTGTGCCTTTGGACGCAGTCTAACCGTGTGACCGGAAGGGGGATGTCCTGCGCTCGTCACTGGTCATCTTTGTCACGTCGACGACCGGCCAGGGGGACATGCCCAAGAACACGCTCAAGTTCTGGAAGAATCTCCGCCGCGAGAAACTCAACGGCACAAACTGCCTGAGGTCCTTGCGGTTTGCCATCTTTGGCCTGGGCGACAGCTCCTACGTCAAGTGCGTATCACGTCTGTCGCTTGGCTTTCCCCAAGAGACGATGAGATGTCATCCACATACCTTACTTCTTCACACACAAGGTACCTTGGGCTTTGCCAGAGGGTATGCTGCTAACAGATGCTCGGTGGCGCAGATTTAACTGGGCTGCGAGGAAGCTGCGAGCGAGACTCCTGCAGCTTGGAGCGACCGAATTCTTCAGGGACGGGGAAGGAGACGAGCGGCACGACAACGGGTGGGTTGCTCAAAAAAAAAAAAACACTCTGAATTTTTGAGAGAGAAACCACTGACGCCCTCCTCTGCTGCAGCATCGACAGCATCTATCTTCCGTGGAGCCAGGAGCTGCGGTCAGCTCTCCTCGCCGACTACCCGCTCCCAGCGTCGGTCGGACCCATCCCAGAGGACGTGCCATTGCCGCCCAAGTACTCCATCGAGTTACTCCCAGCTACAGACATCGACATGGACCAAAATCAGAACGGCGTGACCGAGGACGACAGCAGGTTCCTGGCCTCGAGAACCAAGAACGCCGCCCGCTCCCACGTCGACCATCCCAAGGCCGGCACAGAACAAGCCCGCGAAGACTGGCGGCGGCTGAAGGTGACATTCCCTGCCGACCTCGCCCGCAGCGACGATTACTTCGAGCGGATGCACCCCCGGGGCTTTGACACGCTCGACAAGGACAATATTCTCAAAGACCACCCGGAGAAGTATTTTCTCGAGCCGCAGCCTCCCGGCACATCAGCGTCTCCGCCGGCAGACCTGCTCCCCATTCCCGATACTCGGGTTGCCGTGGTGTCGCGCCATGATCGGGTGACGCCGGCCGATCACTGGCAAGACGTCCGCCACCTCGCCTTTGACATCGATGTGGGCGACTCGGTCTACGACCATCTCGCTCAGCACATCGGCCACCTCACTCTTGTCATCTGGCCCAAGAACTACCCCGAGGATGTAG
>Ga0247823_10005376_pt1 | contig 10200 bp, 10 predicted proteins | sample 13C_PalmiticAcid_2_FD_192426 | JGI IMG/M metagenome (GOLD analysis project Ga0247823, IMG submission 192426) | Soil microbial communities from agricultural site in Penn Yan, New York, United States - 13C_PalmiticAcid_Day30 | ecosystem: Environmental > Terrestrial > Soil > Agricultural land...
GCTGCGGGCCCGCCAGCACGGCGATCCCCTCGCCGCGCACCCCGTCCAGCCAGGCCAGTTCCCCTTCGCGCCCGGTGAATCCCGACGGCGGCGCGGGCAGCTGCGCGGGCGTGAGCACCCCGATCCGCGGGGTCAGCATCGACTCGGGGCGGGCCCGCAGCAGCGCGGTGTCGTCACGCAGGACGCGGCTGTGCAGCTCGCGCAGGCCCGGACCGGGATCCAGGCCCAGCTCGCCTGCGGCCCGGTGGGCGAAGCGCTGGTAGATCTCCAGGGCGGCGGCCCGTCTGCCGCAGCGGTACAGCGCGAGGACGAGTTGGCCGACCAGGTGCTCGCGGAACGGATGGGTGTCGACCAGGGCGGCCAGCTCGCCGATGACGTGGTCGTGCCTGCCGAGTTCGAGGTCGGCGTCGATGCGCGCCTCGATCACCGCGAGTCGCAGTTCGCCCAGCTCAGGGGCGCGGACCCGGCCGCCGATGTCGGAGAGCTCCGGGCCGCGCCACAGCGCCTGCGCCCGGCTCAGCAGCGACGCGCGCACCTCGGGCTCCTGTCCGCGCGACTCCGCGAGCAGGTACCGGGCGATCGCTACGTCGACGCGCATCTCGTCGACGACCAGCTGGTAGCCCGACCCGCTGGTCTCGATCCAGGTCGCCCCCGATGTGTCCACTTCGGACAGCCATTTGCGCAGGCGGGAGACGTAGCCCTGGACAATCGTGCGTGCGGTCGCGGGCGGCTCGTGGTCCCACAGCAGGTCGACGATCCGCTCGACCGGCACCGACTGGTTGGGTTCGAGCAACAGGATCGCGAGCAGTGCGCGCAACCCGGGACCGCCGAGCGCGACCGGGTGCTCGCCGACCACGACCCCGACCGGTCCGAGGACGCAGAAACGCGGTCCGTCGTCGGCTGAAAGCAAGGCGCCACCCCCCGGTTCACGGTCCCGTCCCCACGGGCCGTCCTTGCGCTGCAAGACAACCTAGGGCCAATTCCGCACCGCGCCGGGGTTTGTCCGGTCGTGTCACGCTAATGGCGTATAGATGGCCCCGCGCAGCCGATTCCCGATGTCGGCGGCGCGGGGCCGATCCTCACCTGTTGATCGACAGCGCGCCGGGCCACAACCCCGTGCGCGACGCGGCGGGCTCTCGATCAACGTTCGGCGAGGTGCTGCCCAACCTAACAGACAGCGCTTGGATGATCACAATCTGGTTGCGATAAACCCCGGCCGCGGGGCAGGTGCGGCATAGGGCTCGACAAGCAGGTTCTGCACGCTGTTGAACACGATGAAGATGTTCGACCGCGGGAACGGGGTGATGTTGTTGCCCGACCCGTGCATCAGGTTCGAGTCGAACATCAGCACCGTGCCCGCCGCCCCGGTGAACTGGTCGATCCCGCACGCGTGCGCCAGGGTCGTGAGATCGGACTGGCTGGGCACGCCGATCTCCTGGGCCGACAGCGACGCCTTGTAGTGCTCGACCGGCGTCTCGCCGACGCACGGGATGAACGTGCGCTGTGAGCCGGGCATGACCATCAGCCCGCCGTTGAACGGGTAGTTGTCCGTCAGCGCGATGGACATGCTGACCGCGCGCGGACTCGGCATCCCGTCCTCGGCGTGCCAGGTCTCGAAGTCGGAGTGCCAGTAGAAGCCCTTGCCCTGGAAGCCAGGCATGTAGTTGACCCGGCTCTGGTGGACGTAGACCTCGGAGCCCAGGATCTGGCGGGCCCGGTCGGTCACCCGGGGGTCGTCGATGAGCTCGGCGATCAGCGGGCTGATCCGGTGCACCTCGAAGATCGACCGGACCTCGTGCGACCGCGGCTCCACGATCGTCCGCTCGTCGGTCTTGAGGTCCTCGTCGGCCGCCAGCCTGGCCAGTTCCTCGCGGTAGGCGCTCACCTCGGCCTCGCCAAGCAGGCCGTCGTGCACCGAGTAGCCCCGCCCGTCGTGTCCGACCAGCGTCGCGGCGTCGATCGGACCGTCCACTCCGGACCAGACGGTCGGTTCGAGCCGGGTGATCGGGTCGAGCCGGTGGCGGGTCCTGGTGCGGTAGCGGTCCTCGGTCCGCGTGGCCGTCATGACAGTCCTCCCAGTGGGTACGTTCCGTTCTCGTCGTGCACCTCGCGCCCGGTCACCGCGGGGTTGAACACGCACACCGTGCGCATCGCCGTCTGCGGCCGCAGCTGGTGCCGCTCGTGGCCGTCGAGCAGGTAGAGCGAGCCGGGGGCCAGCTGGTGGAGCTGCCCGGTCTCCTTGTCCAGCAGTTCGCCGTCGCCTTCGACGACGAACACCGCCTCGACGTGGTTGGCGTACCAGAAGTCGTTGACCGTGCCGGGTTCCAGCGTGGTCTCGTGCACCGAGAACCCCACGCCCTCCTGGGCCAGGACGATCCGCCTGCTGCGCCAGTTCGGCGTCACCACGTCGCGGTCGGTGCCGGTCAGGTCGTATACCGAGCGCACGATCATCGGCTGTCTCCCACCGTCGTCCGCACCGCCCCGGCGATCACCGCGAGGCCTTCCTCCAGCTCGGCGTCGGTGACCGTCAGCGGCGGCATCACCTTGGCGACCTCGCCTTCCGGGCCCGCGGTCTCCATCAGCAGGCCTCGCTCGAACGCCGTGCGGCAGACCTGCCCGGCCAACTCGCCCGTTTGGAACCGCAGTCCTCTGGCCAGGCCACGGCCAGTCGCGCGCAAGCCCGGATAGGTCTGGGCCAGCTCCGACAGCGCCCGGCCGATCTGCTCGCCCTTGGCCAGCGTGGACTTCTCCAGCGTGTCGTCAGTCCAGTAGGTCCGCAGGGCCGTGGTCGCGGCGACGAAGGCCGGGTTGACGCCGCGGAAGGTGCCGTTGTGCTCACCCGGCTCCCAGACGTCGAGTTCCGGCCGCAGCAGGGTCAGGCCCAGCGGCAGCCCGAACCCGCCGATCGACTTCGACAGGCAGACGATGTCCGGTTTGATCCCGGCGACCTCGAAGCTGAAGAACGGGCCCGTGCGGCCGCAGCCCATCTGCACGTCGTCGACGATCAGCAGGATGCCGTGCCGCTTGCACAGGTCGGCCAGCGCGCGCAGCCACTCGACCCTGGCCACGTTGATCCCGCCCTCACCCTGGACGGTCTCGACGATCACCGCGGCGGGCTCGTTCAGGCCGCTGCCGCTGTCGGCCAGCAGGCGCTCGAACAGCAGGAAGTCGGGGGTCTGGCCGTCGAGGTAGTTGTCGAAGGGCATCGGGGTGGCGTGCACGAGCGGGATGCCCGCGCCGCCGCGTTTGAGCGAGTTGCCGGTGACCGACAGCGCGCCGAGGGTCATGCCGTGGAAGGCGTTGGTGAAGTTGATGATCGACTGGCGGCCGGTCACCTTGCGGGCCAGCTTCAGCGCCGCCTCGACGGCGTTGGCGCCCGCCGGGCCGGGGAACATGACCTTGTAGTCCAGCTCGCGCGGACCGAGCACGACCTCGGCGAAGGTCTCCAGGAAATCGCGCTTGGCCACGGTGTGCATATCCAGCGAGTGGGTCACGCCGTCACGCATCAGGTAGTCGATGACGGCACTCTTCAGAATCGGGTTGTTGTGGCCGTAATTCAGTGCCCCGGCGCCCGCGAAGAAGTCGAGGTAAGACCGTCCGTCGGTGTCGGCGATACGGCTGCCGACCGCGGTGTCAAACACCACCGGCCAACTGCGGCAATAGCTGCGAACCTCGGACTCGATCTTGTCGAAAACGCTCACGGCACTCCATCCTGTGCGGGAAGTCGATGCGGTACAGATCCTCGGCGTCGTGCTCGTCGGGAAACTGATCGGCTGGGAACAGTTCGCTGCGCGACAGCCGCGCCTGGTGGCGCGCGGCGAGTGCGGTGAACAGGCCGATCGACGGGGCGTTGCCCGCTGTGATGGTGGTTTCCAGATGCCGGACCCGCTGGTCGGCGTGCCGGTCCAGCAGGTGATCAAGCAGCCTACCGGCGATCCCGGTGCCGCGCAGGGCACTGTCGACGGCGATCTGCCAGACCACCAGCGTGTCCGGCCGCTCGGGCCGGACGAACCCGATGACGAATCCGACGACCCGCCCGTCGACCCGCGCGACGGCGGAGGTCTCGGCGAAGTCCCGGCACCAGAGCAGATAGGCGTATGACGAATTGAGGTCGAGCGCGGCGGAATCCCGCGCGATTGTCCACATCGACGACCCGTCAGCGATGGACGGCGGGCCGATCGCGCATTCTGTTATCCCCGACATGCTGAGGGAACGTAACAGGGGTATTTCGGAAGCACCGAACTCTCAGGCGCGGCACGGCGCTGTCACCAGGCGATTCACAGAAACCCCCGTGAGGAGGGCAACAGTACGGTTGAGACCGTCCGCGCGAACGTGTTACCGGGTCAGTGGTTTTGCGTATTGAGCCGGGCGGCCTGCCTGGTCAGATGGTCGCGTTCGGCGAGGTTGGGTGCCTGGCGGGCCGCGTCGGCGTACAGCTTCGCCGCTGTCGCCGGGTCGCCCGCGCGTTCGTGGAGGTAGGCCGCGACCGCGGTGTGGCGGGGCAGGCTGTCGTCCAGCTTCGCGAGTGCGGCGAGCCCGGCGTGCGGTCCGTCCGCCTCGCCGACGGCCACCGCGCGGTTGAGGCGGACGACCGGGCTGTCGGTCAAGCGCGCGAGCTCGTCGTACCACTCCACGATCTGCGTCCAGTCGGTCTCCTCGGCGCTGGGCGCGTCGGCGTGCAACGCGGCGATGGCGGCCTGGGCCTGGAACTCGCCCAGCCGGTCGCGGGCCAGCGCCGCCTGCAGGATCGCCACGCCCTCGGCGATCGACACGGTGTCCCACCGGCCCCGGTCCTGCGCGGCGAGCGGCACCAGGCTGCCGTCCGACGCGGTCCGGCTCACGCGCCGGGCGTGGTGCAGCAGCATCAGCGCGAGCAGCCCCGCGACCTCGGGGTGGTCGATCGCGGCCGCCAGCTGCCGGGTCAGCCGGATGGCCTCGGCGGCCAGGTCGACATCGCCGGAGTAGCCCTCGTTGAAGACCAGGTACAGCACGCGCAGCACGGTGGCGACGTCGCCGGGCTGGTCGAACCGCACGCCGGAGACGGTGCGCTTGGCCCGGCTGATGCGCTGCGCCATGGTCGCCTCCGGCACCAGATACGCCTGCGCGATCTGCCGGGTGGTCAGCCCGCCCACGGCTCGCAGCGTGAGCGCGACCGCGGACGACGGCGTCAGCGACGGGTGCGCGCACAGGAAGTACAGCTGGAGCGTGTCGTCCACCGCGGAAACAGGTTCGGGCTCGGTGACATGGTCGCTCGGCGAGCCTCGCTCCGTCCCAATGGAGTCCTCGCGGCGGCGGCGCGCGGTGTCCGCGCGGGCCGCGTCGAGGAACCGGTTCCAGGCCACGGTGACCAGCCAGCCCTTCGGGTCCCGCGGCGGGTCGGCAGGCCACGCGCTGAGCGCCTTGACCAGCGCTTCCTGCACGGCGTCCTCGGCCGCCGCGAAGTCGGCTCCGCGGCGGACGAGGATCCCGAGCACCTTCGGGGTGAGGCTCCGCAACAGGGCCTCATCCATCGGCGCGGTCATTCCGTGATCGTGGGCGACACGCCGTAGAACGGGCGCAGCTCGAGCCACTCGTGGATCGGCTTCCCGCCCGCCCCGGGGGCCGCCGACAGCTCCCCGGCCAGCTCGACGGCCCGCTCGTAGGTGTCCACGTCGATCACCATCCAGCCCGCGATCAGGTCCTTGGTCTCGGCGAACGGCCCGTCGGTGACCGGCGGACGCCCCTCGCCGTCATACCGGACCCAGGTCCCCTCGGGGGCCAGCGCCTGACCGTCGACGAACTCGCCGGTCCCCTCCAGCCGGTCGGCGAAGTCGCGCATGTACTGCATGTGCGCCGAGATCTCCTCCGGCGTCCACTTGTCCATTGAGACGTCGTTGGCCGGAGCAGGCGCGCCACGGTAGTGCTTGAGCAGCAGGTACTTCGCCATCGTGTTCTCCTCGAAGCTCGTGCGACCCATTCTGGCCGCATCCACCCCAGGGACGGAGCGGGCCACAGGTTCTCGACATCGCCGTCCGAGATTCTCGAAACTTTTCGGAATCAGCCCGCGCTGCGCGACGCTTCCCACAGGTCGATGCCGGAATCCACGGCGTACTTGTCGATCTCGGCGAGCTCGTCGTCGGTGAACGGCGGGCCGTCGACCGAGCGCAGTGTGCTCTCCAGCTGCTCGACCGAGCTGGCGCCGACCAGCGCCGAGGTGACCCGCTCGTCGCGCACCACCCACGCCACCGCGAGCTGCGCCAGCGTCTGCCCCCGGCGTCGGGCGATGTCGTTGAGGCCGCGGACCCTGGCCAGGTTCTCCTCGGACAGCATTTCCGGGCTGAGCGAGGACGGCCTGCTGCCGCGCGAGCCCTGCGGGACGCCGTCCAGATAGCGGTCGGTGAGCAGGCCCTGGCCAAGCGGCGAGAACGCGATGCAGCCGACGCCCAGCTCGCCGAGGGTGTCGAGCAGGTCGCCCTCGATCCACCGGTTGAACAGCGAGTACGACGGCTGGTGGATCAGCAGCGGGACGCCCTCGGCGCGCAGCAGCTCGGCGGCCTGCCTGGTCGCGATCGGCGAATACGAGGAGACGCCCACGTAGAGCGCCTTGCCCTGCCGCACGGCGGTGGCCAGCGCGCCGACCGTCTCCTCCAGCGGGGTGTCCGGGTCGAAGCGGTGGGAGTAGAAGATGTCGACGTAGTCCAGCCCCATCCTGCCCAGCGACTGGTCCAAAGAGGACAGCAGGTACTTGCGGGAGCCCCACTCGCCGTACGGGCCGGGCCACATGTCGTACCCGGCCTTGGTGGAGATGACCAGCTCGTCGCGGTACGCGCCGAGGTCGCGCTCCAGCGCCCGGCCGAAGTTCCGCTCGGCCGAGCCGTAGGGCGGGCCGTAGTTGTTGGCGAGGTCGAAGTGGGTCACCCCGAGGTCGAACGCCCGGCGCAGGATGGTCCGGCCGATCTCGTGCGGCTGGTCGTCGCCGAAGTTGTGCCAGAGGCCGAGGGAGACGGCGGGCAGCTTGAGCCCGCTGCGCCCGCAGCGCCGGTAGGGGATCTGCTCATAGCGGTCTTCGGCGGCGACATAAGACATGGTCTAGACGCTAGTACTAGTGGGCGAGTGTCTCCACCAGGATGACCTGCAGCTCGCCGACCGCGAAGCCGAGCACGGCGCCGGTGGCGATCAGGATCCACTCGTCCTGCTCGAAGGCGGGCCGGATCAGGCCCTCGAACTCCTCCTCGGTCATCTCCTGCATCTTGGTGACCAGGGTGTTGCGGATGTCCATCGCGTCGCCCGCGTAGTCCTCGATGTAGGCCATCGTCTCCGGCAGCCGCTCGATGACCTTCTCCGCGATGCTCTTCTTCACCTGCTGGTACCGCCCGCTGCCGACCGCCATGACGACCAGCGGCCTGGCCACCCCGGACTGCCGGTCCATCGCGGTCTGGACTTCCTGGGCGACCAGCGCGAACAGCCGGTCGGACAGCGGCCCGTGCAACACCGCCTCGATGACGTTGCGCGGGGTGATGATCTCCTTGGCGATCAGCGCGCCGTAGTCGGCGGCGACCTCCTGGCGGCGCTTGAGGAACAGGCCCTGCCATTCGAAGATCCCAAGGTACTTCGTCGGCTTCTTCGGCCGGAAGATCATCTTCAGGGCCAGCCAGTCGCTGAACCAGCCGGTGATCCCGCCGAAGATCGGCATTACCCACGGGTTCTTCAGCGCCGCCCACGCGAACATCTGCACCAGGCCGATGGCGAAGCCGAACACGATCCCGGACCGGGCGATGAACCGGAACTCCTTGTGCCCGGACTCGCGGAAGATCCGATTCAGCAGCGCCTTGTCCTTGACCAGGTTGCTGACGACCATGTCCTTGAGGTCGAACACCGCGTCGACGTCGTGCTTGATCGTCTCCAGCAGCGACGTCACGATCCTGGGCGCCTCGGCCTGCACGTGCCGGATGATCCGCCGCCGCCACACCTCCGGGGTCGACTCCCAGAGCCCCGGCTGGAACTCCATGGCGATCTCGGCGGCGATCTCCTCGACCCCGTCGAGCAGCGGCTGCTCGATCTCCTTGACGATGCGTTCCGGGTCGAGCCTGCCCATCACCTCACCTGCGGAGATGAGCCGGTCGGTCATCGTGTCGCAGGCGATGCTCGCCATCCGTGCCGCGCGGCGCGGAACAATTCCCTGCCAGCCGAAGAACGGCTTCTTGCCGACGAACTCCAGCGGCTCGAACATCATCTTGATGGCGACGAGCTTGGTGACGTAGCCGATCAGGGCCGCGATGACCGGCATCGACGCGTAGACGAGCCAGTTGGTCTGGAAGTCCTGGAGGAAAGCGTTCATGCGCGCTCACCGAGTGCCACGGCGCGCGCGCTCGGGTCACAGACGGCCCAGAACTGGGCGCCCAGCTCCGAGATCCGCAAGGTCAGGCGGATGATCCGGGGCCCGAACCGGCCACCGGCCTTGATCCGCGCCTCGGCGTCGCGAACCCGGTCGTCGGTCAGCGCCATCTCGTAGGAGACGCCGAGGGAGGTGTCCTCCTCGCCAACCTCGGCCAGGCCGAACCGCAGGATCCGGCTGACGTAGAGCGGGACGAGTCCGGGCTGGATGACCCCCGCGCTCCGCCCGACGGTCGACGCGTTCTCCAGCACCAGCCGCTGCCCACCCGCCACCGACGTTCGCGCGGCCAGGTGGATCAGCGGGTACACGGTGCCGTCGGACAACGCGGAGACGATGCGGGCCTCGTCGGGCAGCAACTGCCGAAGGACGGACTCGAAGTAGTGGTCGCGCGCCGCGTCCTTGCTGTCGGTGACGGAACGCTCAAGCAGCTCGGCCATCGCCAGCCGCATCGGCTCCGCCGCCCGCCGCGGCGCCTCGATCAACGAAGTCGACGGCTCCACGGCGTCGTCGATGTGCTTGCGCACCTCGGTGGCGAAGGCCGCCTCGACCTTCTGCACCTGCCGCTCGGCCAGCTCGCCGCCGGGCAGTCGGCGGGCCACCTGCCACCCGCTGCGGTACAGCCACCCGAGGGTTCGGCCCGCCCGGTCGACGAAGTCGGGCTCATGACCGTTCCCGGAGGGGAGGGCACGCCGATCGTCGACCATGGCGGCCCTCCTGCCTCGCGTGGGATCTCTGGTGTACCACAACGAGCGGCGAAGGTGCAGGTCACTCAGGCTGTTGTCGGCACCAGGTCGGTCTCGGTGATGCCGGGGCCGTGGCCCTGGCGAATGAACCATTCCGTGCCGAAAGCCATGGCGAAGATCTCATCCGGCATGGCCAGGAAGAAGGACTCCTCGGAGATCTGGCTCGCGTGCGCCCGCATCGCCGCCCGCTTGTGCTTGAGGTAGGGCGTCACGTCGACCGCGGCGGTGATCTCGGCCTCCGGCTTGCCGATCTCCATGTCCTCCGGCGGCCCGAACTCGGCCTGCCCCTCCTCGACCGCCTGCTGCTGCTGACGGCGGATCTGGTCCCGGTTCATCGTCGCCTGATAGACACGCTCCGTGCCCGCCAACTCGGCGGCCCGGACACCGACGCGGTGGACCTGGATGTGATCGGGGTGGCCATAGCCACCGTTGTCGTCGTAGATGGTCAGCACGTCGGCCTGCTCGTCGGCCAGGATCTTCGCCAGCCGGTCGGCGGCCTCGTCGACACTCGCGGTCCAGAAGGACCCGGGGGCGTCGTTGGACGGCTCCCCGATCATCCCGCTGTCCTTGTAGCCGAGGAACTCGACCCGCTGCACACCAAGGATCTCGGCGGCGGCCTTGGTCTCCTCGACCCGCCGCTGCCAGAGCTCTTCACCGTCATCGAGGAAGCCGTCGGCCACCTCACCCATCTCACCGCGGGTCGCCACCACCAACACGACCCGGTGCCCTTCATCAGCGGCCTTGCGCATGACACCCCCGGTCGAGATGCACTCGTCGTCGGGGTGGGCGTGGAACGTCACCAATGTAGCCATGACATCGACGGTAGACGATCTCACCGACCATGCGTCGAAGTTTGTTTGACGCGCAGGTCACCAGGTGTCCACACAGGACGTGACAAGATTACCTGAACCAGAATGAAACGAACGGCGACCACCGGCGATGCAGTGGGAGAACGGCCCCGGCGGACCCCCAGCTCCGGGGCCGTTCCCTATTTCATCTGATCAGAACGGCCAGCCCGTGTCCCGCCGGGCCTCCAGCAGTGGAATCAGCCCGAACGCGGCGTCGGTGAGCCCGCCAAAGGTG
>Ga0247823_10005377_pt1 | contig 10199 bp, 6 predicted proteins | sample 13C_PalmiticAcid_2_FD_192426 | JGI IMG/M metagenome (GOLD analysis project Ga0247823, IMG submission 192426) | Soil microbial communities from agricultural site in Penn Yan, New York, United States - 13C_PalmiticAcid_Day30 | ecosystem: Environmental > Terrestrial > Soil > Agricultural land...
CGTACTCGCGGCCTTCGTACCAGTAGGCCCGCACCCACTCGACCGGGTTGCGCCAGCCCCACGTGAACAGCGAGTACCACGGCACGTCGCGCACGCGGCCGCGCAGCGCGAGCACGCTCACGTACACATTGGGGCCCCAGCCGCGCTCGACCTTCACGTCCACCGTGGGGTCGTCGCCCCGCAGGCGCACGACCCGCGTGTCGATCACCCCTTCGCGCTCGACGCTCACGAGCGCCGTCGCTTCGCGGAACGGCATGCGCACCTGCAGGCGCGCCACCTCGCCGGGCTGGTAGAAGCGGCGTTCGGGCAGCACGTCGATGCGGTCGTCGTTGTCCTGTGCGAACCACATCTCGCCCTGGCGCGTGACCCACACGCTCGTCGCGGCCTCGGCCGCGTTGCCCGCGGCGTCCTTCGCGGTGGCGACCAGCTGCACCTCACCCGCGTTGGCCATCGTGGTCTCGCAGAGCATCAGGCCGCGGTCGTCGGTCTTGCCGGAACACAGGCTGCCCATGTCCTTGACCTCGGTGCGGTTGTCGTAAGCGTAGAAGCCGCCCACGAGCCGCTTGCGCGTGCTGGTCTGCTGCGCCCAGCGGCCTCGCACTTCCACGGCCTGGCCCTGGATGGGGCGGCCCTGCGTGTCCAGCGCCAGCACCTGCAGCTCGACGCGCCCCTTCGTGCTGACCCACGAGCCGGTCTTGACCCCGAGCACCACGGCGCTCGGCCACACGGTCGTGCGCATGGACGCGGTCTGCACCTCGCCATTGGGGTCGTTGAACGTGAGTTCGGTGACGAGGTCGCCGGCGCGCTTGAACTTCGGCAGGTCCTTCAGCGTGACGGTGGCCGCGCCGTTCTTGTCGGTGGACAGCGGCAGCTTGTCGGCCACCAGGCGGCTTTCACCGCCCTCCCCGCCTTCGCCTTCGTCGCCCTCGCCGCCGGTCATGTCGCGCGCCGGGTCGAACGAGAAGCCGGGGTAGCCGTCGAAGGACACGTAGCGGTTCTGCAGCATCGACGACACCCGCAGTCCGGACTGGGCCACGCCGCCGCCCGACAGGTACGTCAGCTGCACACCCACCGGCAGTTCGCGCGGCGCGATCACCGGGCCCTTCGGGCCGCTCAGGCGCGCGTCCACCAGCGGCACGCGGAATTCCTCGACGCGGAACGAGCCGCTCGTCCAGCTGCCTTCCTGGCGGTTGTCGGGGCGGTCGCGGTGCAGCTCCACGCGGTACACGCCGAGCTTCGCGCTCGCCGGGATGTTCCAGGTGGACGACGTGCTGCGCGGGCTCTTCCACGACAGCGGCATCTCGAACGACTGGCCCGAGCCCTCGTGCACGATCTTCACGCGGCTCGGCAGGTCGGCGGCCTTCAGTGCCACGAGGCCGCCGGAGGTTTCGGTGCGGATGAAGTGTTTCATCGACACCGTCTCGCCGGCGCGCAGCAGCGTGCGGTCGAACACCGTGTGCGCGCGGGCCGTGGGCTGGCGGCCCCAGCCGGTGGGCAGGCCGTAGCGCCACGATTCGATGCCCTTGGTCCACTGGCTGAACACGAAGGCCATGTCGGCCTCGGCGCCACCGCGTTCGGCCAGCCGCGCCACCACGAAGATGCCGTCGGGCGACACGCACTTCGCGTTCGACGGGTCGATGGGCACGCCCACGCGGGCCACGCCGTTGACGTCGGTGCGGCCCGACCACAGCGAGCGGCCGTTGCAGTCGTTGATGGTGACGTCGGCGCCTTCCACCGGGCGGGCCTTGTCGAGCGTGGTGACCCACACCATCGCGTTCTCGCGGCCCTGCTTGAAGTGCACGGCGAGGTTCGTCACGAGCACGCCGGTGCGCACGTACATCGGCGCCTTGCGGTCGAGCAGGCTCTCGCCCAGGCGGCGGGACTCGATCTCGACCACGTGGTAGCCCGGTTCGTTCATCGGGATGCCCACCACCTCGAACGGCCGCGGGTCGCCGCCGGCCAGCTGCGGCAGCGACGTGCTCTTCGCATCCTTGCGCGACTTGAGCCACGAGGTGCCCCGCAGGTCCCAGTCCTCGTGGCCGGCCTTGAGCTTCGCGTACCAGGCCAGCACGTCGGCATCGGTCTTCAGGCGCAGGATGCGCACGGTGCCGCCGGAGGAGTCCGGCCGGAGGTCGCCCTGCACGTGGCGCAGCGTCACCGGCAGCATGGGCTCGGCGTTGAGCTCGAGGATGCCGAACGGCGACGTGGCGAACTTCGCGATGGGCGGCGCCTCACCGGTGGCGACGGACAGCGGGAACGACGAGGCGTTCGCGAGCGAGCGGCCGGCGACGTCCTTGAAGTCCGACGGCAGCTCGAGGCGGAACGACATGCCGGGCGGCATCGGGCCCTTGAACGCGATGCCGTTGACGTCGCTGCCGCCATCGCGGTCCAGCGTGGGGGTGATGGTCTTGCCGTCCTGCGGCACGAGGCGCACCTTCTCGGCGAGCGCGCGCGGCACCGGCGCGGAGAACGAGAGCGTCAGGTCCCCGAGCGGCCAGCACGGCGCGCCGGCGCGTTCGCGGTTGCACGAGAACTCGGCCTTGAGCACCGGCCGCACGCGGAACGGGAACCGCTGCTCCACCTTCGTCACGATGGACGGATTGGCCGCCGCCGCGATGCCCTTGCCCCACACGAGGCGCACCGGGGTGTCGGCGGGCAGCGGGCGGCCGCAGTTCACCACGAGCGTGCTCTCGAGCCGGTTGCCGGAGATGCCAACGGAGTCCAGGATCTCGTCGCGCACCTTGCCCGTCACGACCTGCAGCGGCAGCCGGTCGCCGAGGCCCTCGATCTCGCAGCGCGCCTGGGCGGTCACCGAGGCGGGCGTGGCCGCGCCGCTGAGCGACAGCACGAAGTGCTGGTCCTCCTCGATCTGGGCGTCCTTCGCCGAGTACGGCTGCACCGACACCACGGCCGGGCCACCGGTGCTGAACTCGAACTTCGTCGTGCCGGTCAGCGCGCCCTGCAGCGGCTTCCAGTCGGGCTTGGCCTGCAGGGAGCAGCGCACGCCCGGCGGCAGCGCGTCGTTGAAGTCGTACACCCACACCCGCTCGTTGGCCCAGCGGCCGGAGCCGTTCGGCACCTTGCCTTCGCACGCGAGGCCGAACGGGTCGGGCAGGCGGGGGTCGCCCGCGGCCACCACGGCCTCGGAGAACTTGACCGTGACCTGCCGCACCTGGGCGACTTCACCGACCGGGCTCACACCGGCCACGGTGGCCGCGACGGCCACGGATGCGACGCCGAACCACGCCGCGGCGGACAAGAGAAGGTGACGCGTGGTGAAAGACTTCATCGAGGAATTCCCTGCCTTCAAAGTGGCGGCAAGGATAACCTTCGTTTCGGTCCTTCAGCCCTCGGGACGTTCGTCCTGCCGGCGCAGCCGTTCGATGTCGCGCAGGCGCGCGTCGATGACCGACGCCTCGATGAAGTCGGCCGTGCGCGCGCCCTTCGCAAGGCGCTGGCCGGCACGCAGCCGGTCGACGGCGCCGTTGTAGTCGCCGAGCGCGATGCGCGACTCCGCCTCGGCCCGCAGGGCCCGCAGCTTGAAGCCCATCTGGCCCCACAGCCGCCCGAGGAGCGACCACGCGGCCGAGTCCTTCGGGTGCACGCTGGTCCAGGTCTGCAGTTCGTCGGACATGGACTGCAGCACCGCGCGGTCCTTCGAGGCGAGCGAGGCCTGGGCGGCCAGCAGCAGCACGGGGCGCGACTCGGCGGCGGTGTCCACGTAGGGCTTGAGCAGTTCGCTGGCACGCGCGGCGTTGCCACGCTCGATCTGCGACTGCGCCGCGAGCAGCACCACCGAACGCTCCGCCGTCGCGTCGCTGCGCGGGCTGCCGCGCACGAGGCCCAGCGCGAGGTCGATCGCGTCGTCGGCCCGCTTCCAGTCGCGCCGCAGCGTGGCGGCGAGGCCCTTCGAGTACGCGGCGATCAGCTGGTCGGCCACGGGCTGGGCGGGGTCGACGGTCTGGTTCTCCCACCGATCGAGCGCGGAGGCACGGGTGTCCATCAGCACGCGCGCCCGGCCTTGCGCCGCCGAGTGGGCCAGCACGCTGACCGGTGCCACCGGCGGGGCCGCGCCGAGCCGGCCGCGCGCCTCGCCGATCCGTTCGGTGGACAGCGGGTGGCTGCGCAGGTACGGGTAGCCGCCACTGTCGTTCAGGCGCGAGGCCTGGTCGAGTTTCTCGAACATCGTGGCCATGCCGCCCGGTGCGAAACCGGCGTCGGACATCACCAGGAAGCCGATGCGGTCGGCCTCGCGTTCCATGTCGCGCGAGAAGTTCAGCTGGCCCTGGATGGCCAGCGCCTGGCCGCCGGCGATCACGGCGTTCGCGCCGTCGCCGCTGCGGCCGTTGCTGCGGGTGGCCGCCAGCACGCCGAGGATGATGGCGGCGACGCTCATGATCGACTGCCGCTTGCTGTTGACCATGCCGCGGGCGATGTGGCGCTGCGTCACGTGGGTCATTTCGTGGGCCAGCACCGAGGCGAGTTCGTCGCGCGTGGCCGTCATCGAGATCAGCCCGAGGTGCACGCCCACATAGCCGCCGGGCAGCGCGAAGGCGTTGACGCTGCGGTCGCGCACGAGGAACACCTCCCAGCCGAACCGCTGGTCCAGCTGGGCCTCGATGTCGCCGCGACGGCGGGCAGCCGCCAGCAGCGGATCCCACAGCGACTGCACGTACTCGAGCAGCACGGGGTCGTCGATGTAGTCGGGGTCGACGCGGATCTGCCGCATGATCTGCTCACCGAGCTTGGCCTCGGTGCCCTCGTCGAACGATTCGGAGATCTGGTCGCCGAGGCCCGGCAAGCGGTTCTGCGCCCAGCCGGGGGCCAGCGCCGGCGGAGAGATCATCAAGGCGGCGCACAACAGGGCCATCCAGCGGGAGGCCCGGGAACGGGGAGGCGGTTTCTTCAAGGCGTCGGCCATCTCAAGGTGCTGCCGCTATCATGCCAGCGCTGCTTTCCCCCTTCGATTTCCGATTGTTTCCCCCCATGTCCAAGCCGACCTCGTCACCGCTGACCCACTTCGACGGGCAAGGCCAGGCCCACATGGTGGACGTGTCCGCGAAGGCGGAAACCCACCGCATCGCGGTGGCCACCGGCACGATCCGCATGTTGCCCGCCACGCTCGCGCTGATCACGAGGGGCACGGCGAAGAAGGGCGACGTGCTCGGTGTCGCGCGCATCGCCGCCATCCAGGCGAGCAAGCGCACGTCGGACCTGATCCCGCTGTGCCATCCGCTGCCCATCACCCGCGTGACCGTGTCCTTCGAGACCGACGCCGCCGCGAGCGAGGTGCGCTGCACCGCGCAGGTGGAGACGCTCGGGCGCACCGGCGTCGAGATGGAAGCGCTCACCGCGGTGCAGGTGGGCCTGCTCACCGTCTACGACATGTGCAAGGCGGCCGACCGCGGGATGGTGATGGGGGGCATCCGGGTGCTCGAGAAACACGGGGGCAAGTCGGGCGACTGGGTCGCGCCGGCCTGAACATTCGATGTCACCCCGGCGAACGCCGGGGCCCACCGTTCCCGCAGCGCGCCATCCCACGGTGGATCCCGGCGTTCGCCGGGATGACACACATCAAGGCGTCCCGCGGAAGTCCTCGGAGGTGAACGACTTCGTCGCCGGCGCGCACTGGAACGGCAGCGGCTCGGCAGCAGCATCCGCGCACACGGCGAAGAACTTGTCACCCTCCGGGTGGTTGAACTCCTTCAGCCGTTCGGCCACGTAGCGCGCCCGCTCCACGTCCCCCCGCTCGTTCAGGGCCTTGGCCCACGCGACCATCAGGCGCGCATCGAGCAGGTAGTGCGGCGCCACCTCGAAGCCGGGCATCTCCGTGGAGGGGTACGCCGCCGTGGTGACGGCCGCGTAGTGCGCGTGGTGGGCGAAGAACACGCTGTGGCGGCCCGATTCGATGCGCTGCTCGAGCGGCGCCGGGTCGCTGCCCGGCGCGAAGATCTGCACCACGCGCAGGTAGTCCGCGAACGAGAACAGGCCGCCCACGGCGAGCAGCACACCCCCCGCGAGCAGCACGCGTCCGGCCCGCGCCGGGCGCGCATCGGCGTCCCGGCGCCCGCCCACGGCGATGCCGAACGCGAAGGCGGTGGGCAGCAGGAAGTAGGCGTACCAGAGCGGGTACTCGAGCAGGCTGTGCACGGCCATCATCAGCACCATGGCCAGGCCGCAGCGCACCGAGGGCAGGTCGGCGGGCACCGCGCGGCGCGCGCACTGGAGCGCCCCCCACAGCGCTGCGGCGAGCAGCACCAGCACCAGCGTGGCGAGCGGCAGGCCGAGTTCCACCGCGAACTGCAGCGGCAGGTTGTGGGTGTGGTCGAAGAAGGCGACGGGGCGGCCGGGGAACGGGGTGAGCGTCCACGCGAAGTTGAACTCGCCCCAGCCCACGCCGGTCCACGGGTGCATGCGGATCAGCGCGAGCGTGTTCGACCAGATGCCGAAGCGCGAGCTCGACAGGTCCGACTTGTGCAGCTGCGACTCGCCGGCGAACGCATGCGCCTGCGCGGCGGACCATTCGCTGACGCCCATCCAGCACAGCACGTACACGAGCGGCACGAGCCACAGCATCGCGCGCGTGAACCTCGAGAGCCGCCGGTCGATCACGCCCCACAGCGCGAGCATCACGATGCACACGGTGCCGGTGCGCGAGACGGTCAGCACCACGCCGAACACCAGCAGCAGCGCGACGGCCACGGTGCCGGCGCGCAACGCGGGGGACGGTGGCGCGGCACGCCGCTCGCGGCGGTCGTGCAGCCACACGAGGCCGGCGAGTGCCGCCAGCAGCAGGCTGCTCAGGTGGTTGGGCTGGCGCAGGTTCGCCCCCACCCGGCCGGGGCTGGACGCCCGCGCCAGCACGTCGCCATCGGCGAGCGCGGGGAAGAAGTACTGCACGATGGCGATGGCCACGCTCGCGAGCGCGGCCGCGAGCAATGCGACGCAGAAGACTTCGAAGGCCGTGTCGCCCTCCCCGGCCTGCTGCACGGCCGCGGCGGTGCAGGCCACGAGGATGGCCGCGCCGATGAGCCCGAGGGAGGACAGCCCGAGGCCCGATGGCAGGCCCGAGTGGAACATCGACACCACGACGGCACCGAGGAGCAGCATCAGCGCCACGACGAGCGACCGCAGGCCCCCGGACGCGGCGGCGGTCGCGGTCGCCTGCCTCGGCAGCGTGGCCGCCAGCATCGCGCAGAAGAGTCCCCACCCCACCAGGGCCGCAGCCTGGTTCAGGAAGGTGGACGACGGCGGCAGGTTGTAGGCCAGCAGCACCGGCAGCGCGACGGCCACCAGCGCACTGCCGAACACGACGGGCGAGGCGCCCGGCGCGTCGTCATGCGCGGGCGAAGACAGCGGAAGGGCCGCCGTCATCGGGCGGCGGGCCGGCGGGTGGCACGGGGGCAGGACATCGGGAGAGCCTCGGTCGGAATCGCGGGTGCGGGCGACATTCTGGCTCAGGCGGGGAACAAACAACGGGTGGCGGGAAGCCCGCCGGAGAGAATCAGGCCTTACAGGCCGCCGGGACCAGGCGTGCGGGCAGCGGGCGCTCTTCGCCGGCCCGGCACACGTACACGAAGTTCTTGCCGGCGCTGTCAGCGTCGTTGAGCGGCAGCTTGGTCGGGGCTGCGGCCGTCGCGGTGTCCAGGGTCGACGGGATGTACGCGAGCTGGCTCTCGTCGGGGCTGACCAGTCCGGCGCGGTAGGTGATGAGAATCAGACCGTCGGCCTCCGACACAACCGAGTCGACGGTCTGCGTGATGGCGGGCACCGAAGCGTTGATCTCCGCGCAGGTGTCCTTCGATGCGTCGGTGTTGCCACACAGCATCGAGCGCACGCCCTGGTTGTTGAAAGCTTCCGTCACGGCGGTCTTCAAACCGCTGGCCAGGCTCATGCCCTCGGTGACCTTGGCACGGATGGTGTAGTCCTGGTACGCGGGCAAGGCGAGCGCCGCCAGGATGCCGATGATCGCGACAACGATCATCAGTTCGATCAGGGTGAAGCCGCGCTGCAGGGATCGGCGTGTGAACGTCATGGGGTTTCTCGTAGCTGCTGCCATGCTACGAGGTGAGCACCCTGCATGCCCAAGGCACCGGGTCGTGTTTTCGTGACGGAATTCCGAGGTGGTGACACGAACCGTCACATTTACCCATACATCTCCCAAGTTCCGTCGTCAGTTTTTCGTGCTGGCGTCTTCGAACGGGGCAAAACCGAGCACGTTCCCCGCCGGGTCGAGCACGACGCTCCAGCCCGGCACGTGAGAGATCAGCACCGAAAAACGTGCCGTGGCCGGGTCACCGCCCAACGAACGCACCTTCTCCTCGATGGCCGCGCGGCCGCCGGGTTGGTGGTCGAGCCAGGCCGACAGCGGCCGCGAGTGCTTCAGCGCCTTCGCCCGGGAGTTCTCGTAGGGCTGCCAGAAACTCGGGCGCTGGCCGACGTCATAACCCTGCAGCGCCAGTTCGGCGGCGTCCACCGACTCCGCCGGGGTCACCGCCCGAGTCCCCAGCAGACGTGGGCCCGTGTACGACAGCCGCTGCCCCGCCGCGGCGAGTTCGCGATCCAGCACCTGGCCGACCGACACGATGCGGAAGCGGTCGACCTCCTGCACCAGCGCGACAGGCCGGGCGAGCGCCATGGCATGCAGCCCGTACGCCAGCGCACCCAACTGCAGGGCCGCGACCACCGCCAGGTCACGGGTCAGTTCGGCCCGGGGCTTCTTCGGGTTGAACACCACCAGCGTGAGCAGCGGGCCCAGGACCACGTCCACCGACGTGATCAGCAGGAACAGCGAGAAGCCGCCGGACAACCGCCGGTAGTCTCCGGGGAACCAGACGCCGAACACCAGCGCAGCAGCCAGCAACGCGATGCCCAGCGAGATCAGCAGGTGGTAGGCGGTGGCACGAATGCGGACGGGCATGGGCGGAGAGTTGGCGGCAGTGGAAGTGAACCTACCATGAAAAACAGCGCCCCGAGGGGCGCTGTTTGACGTGGGCGGAGGCCTACGGATTAGGTCGCGTCACCCTTGCAGGCGGCCGGGACGAACTTGGCAGGCACGCCACCGTCCGGGGAACGGCAGACGTAGACCATGGTCTTGCCAGCCGACGTGTCGGCGTTCAGCTCCAGGGCGGTCGGCACTTGGGCCTTGGCTGCGGCGGAGTCGTCGGTGATGTCAACCGGGATGTACGTCAGCGTGTTGGTGCCCGTGCCGACGATGCCGGCGTTGTACGTGATGGTGATCAGGCCAGCCGCATCGGAAAGCACCGAGTCAACCGTCTTCGTGACAGCCGGCACCGAAGCGTTGATTTCCGGGCAGCCCGCCTTGGAAGCGTCTGCATCGTTGCCGCACAGCATCGAACGAACGCCTTGGTTGTTGAAGGCTTCCGTCACGGCGGTCTTCAGGCCGCTGGCCAGGCTCAGGCCTTCCGTGATCTTGGCGCGAACGGTGTAGTCCTGGTAGGCCGGCAGAGCGACGGCAGCCAGAATGCCGATGATCGCGACAACGATCATCAGTTCGATCAGGGTGAAACCTTTTTGGATGGAACGCTTCATGGAAAAACTCCTAGTGGGAAAGCGGGGTGGTGACGGGGAATACATTGCAGCCGGCGTGCCAGCGGTCGGAAACCCGTTTTCGTGTGGAATTTGCCCTGGGTTCTGACACATTGGGTCACCCGTGTCAGGGAAAGTCGCACAAGCCGTCTTTTTGGGCTGACAGGAATCGTCACAAACTTCCGACATTCCGGTGCATGCCAGGTCGGGCGCTCAATCCAGATCCAGGACCTGGCCCGCGAACAGGGGCGAAATGCGGTGCGGCGTGGACAGCGCGCCCACCTCTTCCATCACGCTGGCCACTTCACCCGGCTTGATGTGGGTGATGTGCACATCGACGCTCCCCGGCAGCCGGGTCAGCTCGCGGCCCAGTTCGGCCGGGCAGAGGTGGCGGCTGATGCGGGCCAGTTCATGTTCGTCATCCGAGAAGGCGGTCTCGATGACGAGGTGGGCCACCTTCATGGTCTGCAGCCTCGCCCACAGCGCGGGGTTGGGCCCCGTGTCGCCGGTGAAGACCCAGTGCCCCTCGTCGCCCGCGAGCGCGAAGCCCACGGCCGGCACGGTGTGGGCGGCCGACAGCACCTCGAAGGTCTTGCCGCCGAGCACGAGGCGATCGCCCAGCGCGAACGGCACGAGCGTGAGCGCGGGGC
>Ga0247823_10005378_pt1 | contig 10199 bp, 15 predicted proteins | sample 13C_PalmiticAcid_2_FD_192426 | JGI IMG/M metagenome (GOLD analysis project Ga0247823, IMG submission 192426) | Soil microbial communities from agricultural site in Penn Yan, New York, United States - 13C_PalmiticAcid_Day30 | ecosystem: Environmental > Terrestrial > Soil > Agricultural land...
CACCCTCCGTCCCGGCACCCCCGATCCCCCAGCAGCCGTCCACCGACACCGACAACAATGAAAATAACAACAATGCCAACCCTCCCCAGCCTCAAGGCCCACCCCAAGGCCAGCCAGCCCAGCCCCAACCACCACAACAGCAGCAACAGCAACAACCCCAACCCCAACAGCAGCAGCAGCAGCAACCTCCGCCGCAGGACTCCCTCTCCCTCGCCCAGCTCCGCCGCATCGTCGCCGAGTTCCCCCGCTCCGAGCCCATCGCCTACGACTACGTCTACGCCGACACCGCCCCGCTCGACGAGGAGATCGACGAGTGGTTCATGTACAACTTCTGGCAGTGGGTGCGCCTGACCGCCGCGAACCGCGCGTTTCATACCGCCTGGGGCAGGGTCTTCCCCGCTTCTCCTGCTGCTGCTGCCGGTTCATCGTCGTCCGAGGGAAGCGGCGCTGGTGGAGTCACGTGGGATGATGAGGGGACGGAGGCGGAAGGGAGGAGGCGGGTGTTTGTGACCCGGTTGCTGGAGGGGGTGAAGAGTGCGGACCGCATTGCGAGGGCCGAGGCCGTCGGGGCGCTGGTGTATCTGGTGCTCGGGAGGTGGTCCGAGTCGTTGAAGGGGGTGGCTACGTTGGGGAGTGCCGTGTTGGATGGCGAGGCGAGGTCTGCTGCCACACCTGAGCAGCTGGCGGCGATGAAGGAAGGGGTGATGGTGGTGGCTGAGTGCGGGGGGGTCGAGGTTGTGTGGGAGGCGCTGAAGGGGGTGTTTGAGTTGTTCTGGTGAGTGGTGCCGTGTCTAGGGATGCGGGATTGTGTGCTGACTGGTGCAGGTCGGACGATCTTCCACAAAACGTACAGATGGCGGCTGAAGAGCTGATACATTTGATGACCATTATGTATATGGCTATCCAAGAAGCTCTGGATGACCCTGAAGGGATGGCTGACGTCCGCCAACGGCTGAGTGAGTTATTTCCTGCTCTTGTTAGCATCGGTGACAGACTGCTAACGTCGACAGTTGCTCTCAACCCGGGCCTGGTCAGCTTCCTGCTTCAAGTCATTATCAAGTTGCGATGGGATGAGACGGGCGTTCTTCCGCAAACTCAGGTACGGCCCAGTCACTTTCGGACGCACGGAGAATACTGACAGTCCCAGATCTTCCTCCTCTTCTGGAAGTCCATCCTGCTGGTATTCGGTGGCTCCAAAGAAATCGCCGAGGTGAAGGAGGCCACCAGCGAGATGAAAGGCTGCGACGACAAGGCGACCATCACAGCGTCTCCGCTCGACTACCACGCCTTCCGCCAGGAGATCACATCAAAATACCCTGCTTACATCCCCCCGCAACCTCTCTTACCTTTGGAAGCAGACCAGAATACCATCCTTCCCCAGCCGCCCGCCCATACGACCCGGAGTAATGCATCTAACGGGATTCTCTCAGGCCCTCCCGGTCCGGGCGGGGGGGCCTCCATTCTCCACCAGCCAGTCCACATCGCCACTCCTGCTCCGTCGCCGCCGCCTAGCCCTGGAGTTGGTGGTAAAGGTGGTAAAAAGCAGAACTATCAGACGAACCAGAATTTCCCCTTTATGTATCCGCCCCTCGACGCGACGAGCAACAGCGCGGGGGGCAAGGGCGCTGCTGGGCTGCAGGATCTTCTGGTCGGCAGGAAATGGGAGGGCAGTGACGTGCCGGCTTCGATTCTCGAGGCTGGCGAGCTCTTCTCCAAGCGAGTGCGCATGTCGCGCGCCACCCGCCAGCTGTGGGATGAGCGGGAAGAGTTTCTCAAGTTTGAGCGGGGCTATGAGGCTGACAACGACATTATCGACGAACTTGACCTATCGTCCCTCACGCTCGAAGAGAAGGAGGAGTTGGGTCTGAACAAGTCGACTGGCGACAAGGGGATGCCCTCCGTGCCAGGGGCAGACTACGGGCCTCGCGGGGTTGACCAGCGGACCAAGCAGCGGCTGGATGCCGTGGAGGAATTCTACGTGAGTTGGCTAGATACTTTCGCCAATGCCCCGTCATGCTAACGACTCCCACAGAAAGAAGCACTCCCGCAGCTTCAGTCCTTGGTCATTGTGCTCCTGAAGCAGATTGTGGCTATGACGAATAATCTCGTCTCGCCCGCAACGGCGAACGGCCCGCAAGGTCCACCCAGCGCACGTCCGAATGGCGGTCAGCAAAACGGTCCGAACGGCGTAAAGGGCGAACCTTCCTCTCCGACGGACGCGGACGTGGACGAGCTGCGGAGCAGAGAAATTGCCGCCAAGGCCGTCACGGGCACCTTGATACTGCTGCTGAAGTGGCTCAAGCTTTCTCACGTCCTCAAGTTTGAGTACATGACGCAGCTGCTGCTAGATTCGAGTTATCTTCCAATGGCTCTGAAGATCTTCGCCATGTACGATGTCCAGCAGGTCGTCGAGAGCAAGACGGACCGCCTCGAACACAGGTGAGCATGTTCCGAACCCCAACCGCCACCAACCGCCTGTTAACCTCCTCGCAGCTTCTTCTACGTCTGTGGCTCCCGTGGCGGCATTATCCCCCCTCAAAACAGTATGCCCAACCCCACAGCAACCGAATTTGAAGAAGACGTCAGCGAAGACGACGCTGTTCCGCCCCCCATCAAGCGCCGCCGCTCGCCCGCCAACGGCGCCGCGTCCGAGTCCGACGCCTCCCTCGCCTCGCAGTCAACCGACCCCTCGACCCCAGCAACGTCCACAACCGAACCCCCTCCCCGCCCGGAAGTCGACGAGCTAGGCTACCCCATCAACCCGCTCCCGGCCGAGCCCATCACCGACTTCTCGCGCCGCAACTTCTTCTCGCTCATCAACTACCTGCGCATCATGCAAAAGATCTGCAAGCACCGCGCCCACCGCAACCTGCTCATGGTGCAGTACAAGTCGTCCAACATCCTGCGCAAGTCGCTCAAGGTGCCGCAGCACGAGCTGCGCCTCTACACCCTCAAGCTCTTCAAGAACCAGGTCCCCTACACGGGCCGCAAGTGGCGCCAGTCTAACATGCGCGTCATCACGGCCGTGTACCTACACTGCCGCCCGGAGCTGCGCGACGAGTGGCTCGTCGGGTCCAACGTCGACCACGAGGTCGACACCGCCGTGCCGCTCGAGCAGGCCCTGCGGAGCCTGACCCACTGGTTCAACCTGCGCCGGTACCCGGAGCGCATGGCCGCGTGCGGCGGGCTGGGGCTGCTCAGGCAGGCCATGAGGGAGGAGCAGGACTTTTTTGTGCGCGAGCTGGAGAAGGCGGATCTGAGTTGGCTCGTCGAGGCCGGGGAGGATGGGGATAACCGTCGCCGGTGTGTCATGAGGTGTTGATGAGCTGTGTTGTATGCAGGCTTGTGGAGGTTATGTAGCATCGTGAGCATACTGTTGGTAACAGCAAGTGGCATGCTCCATGCCGTGAGAACAGTTGATCTGGGTAATGTGAAAAAGTGTGCTGGTCAACTGCCCAGAAAATCTGAACCTGCCACAAGTGAGAAAAAAAAGTTGATTTTCATGTATTGTTTCGTATGCTTAGAAGCCATCCTACAGATCCTCCTCCTCCTCCTCCTCCTCTTCTTGCTTTCATAGACACAACACGTTTAGTGTTTGTGTTCCCAATGTGACCAAGCTTTGTTGCCCCTGCTTCCTCCCACTATTTACAGGAGCCTCGGAATAGAAAATCCATCGCTGACAGAAGAATGGATGGTTGGTAGAAGTGAAAATGACAGACTCCACAGCCGCAAGATTGGCGGGAAATACCATCGAGCTGCGCATGATCGGATTCGACTCTCGGTGCCGTCATGATGTAGAATGAACGTGGAAAAGAAACGCCACCGGCGCCTGTAGAAACCAGGAATAAAAAGAAGGTAGGAAAATGAAACAAAAAAAGTCGTCTTCTCGAGACAGACAGGTATCCAAACTCCTCAACAACGCCTGTCCCAAAATGGTGAATTATGCCCATGCGTCGTCGAATGGTGCTGTTGCCTGAACACCTGGATGCAGGCAACGGGGTATGTGGTACATGAACCGGACCAAGCGGTTCTCTATAAGATGGCCTTCCAACACCAGAAAATGCTTTGCAAAGCGATCCCGCACTGTCATGTCTGGCCACCGGCCAGGTTTATATCCAATCGCCCTTGGCATCCGTCGGCACGGGTGTGGTGTCGCCGGTGCCACCGCGGCGCGGGGGGCTCCGGGGAGGGGAGCTGCCCGCGGCTTTGGGTGCCGGTACGGTAAAGCCGACGCCTTTCGGGCTCGGTAGCTTGACCTTGGTTGGCGTATTCGGGCTGTATACAGTAGGGCTCAGGGTAAACTCGTCTTGGGCCGGCTCGGCTTTCGGAACTTGGCTGTTGATCTTGGGGACGGGCGGAAGGGTCTTCATCTTCACATCCTTCACCGGGTCACGCGTCGGGATCTCCCCTTCGACGACGAAAGGCAAGGCCGGAGTAGTGGGACTGGCTCCCATGGCCCCGGCGCGTTTGGGGCTCAGCAAGTCCAGCTCCTTGAGCACGTTTGGGCAGTCGAGGGTGTGAACCACGTTGTCGTTGTTCGCAATCTTGGTCTGGGCTAGTGGAGGGATGTCGTCAACCGAGGAGAGGCGAATTCCAATCTGAACAGTTGCTGAAGACACCAGAGACGAGTCCCTTCGGTGCCGCATGTTTGCGAGGTTGGCCATTGACGGTGGCGGCTTGAGGGCATTGGCGGGCGAGTATGTGGTGGATGGCAAAAGGACCATGGATGCTTTTGAGGCAACAGTGTTCCTGGGGAACAGTGAATATGAACGTTTGCGGATGTGGCTGGCCGGGGCTGCCGGGGGGATGCGTGCAGGTTCTGGTGCCTTGGGCATCAGGGCCGACACGACGGAGGCGAACTTGTTTGAGCGGAGTGAGTCTGGGCTTCGTCGGCCGTTCTTGGTCATGGCCGATTTGATGCTCTTGGCATCATATGCTTCCTCGTCCTTGCCCATGCTGATTAGGCTCGCTTCGCTGTCCACGCGGCGCAGGCCTCGCGAGCCCGTCACCGGGTTCATCACCTGGCCGTCTTCATTGCCGTCGTCATCTGGGTCGTTTGACTCGTAGCGAGTGATCTTGTACCTTGCTCTCCTGTTCTCGTACTCCCCGATCTTGTCCCGAGGGCTAATGGTCGACAGAGTACTGGATTTGAGAAAGAGATAAAGGCCACCAGTCATCAACCCAGACACATTTGCAACGACCGAGGCGACCATGGACAGGGTTAGAGCGTTGGCGTTTTGGCCTCGACCATCGGCGAAGCTGTCGACAAAGAAGAATGGGATCATGAACCCCTGCGTGGTGTGAGCCAAGTGCATTTGAGCGCGGCGACAGACAGGAGTGACATACATTTGAAATGCTGGCAAGCGCCAGATAATAGACCATCCTCGACGCGGCAACCCGGGCTGTCACTTCAACTTTGATACTGCGGTGCAGTCTAACAAAGATGATCACGGCGCAGGCCAAGACAATGACCACGATGGCGACGAGGAGGCCGAAGCACATCTCGGAATAATGTGAGACAAACCAAAAGAGCGAGGTTAGGCAGAAGTTGGGAGACTGGTCGAAGTCGGCAACAAGGAAATTGGCGAGGATCAGCATGCCGACGATGGCCAGGCATACCGACACGTTGTATTTGCCTCTCGGGGCAAACGGCTTCTTTCGGAGTGCCCTGATGGCAATCTCGACTGCGAACACCAGCTGGATGTACGGAGCAAGAAACACAGCTGCGCCAATGTCAGCAACATGCTCTCGATCTACCTGGGGTTCCAGCCAACTCACCAGGCAGCATGAGCTGTGCCAGCCAGGTACACCCTAGCCCAAAGAGAGAGTCCAGGCCGGTTGACTGGGCACCGGCAAAGATGAAGCTCTGGATAAAGATGCCGACGGACAGAACGAGCGGAAAGATCTCGGCTTCGGGCACGAAGGTGAAGCCATTGCGCCTGGTGCTTGTCAGTAGCCATCCCTCTTCAGCACCAGCCCGTATGCACGGCGAGTCCTACCAAAACCTGAACTTCTTGTCGTTCCTCTTCTTCCTAAAGTACGAATCGCACAAAATCCCTACAGCGGTGGCAAAGGCGGCTATGATGTTGAAGGAGGCGAGGATGATGGTAGAGGTCCTGATAGATCGAGCGGCCGAGAATTTCAACTCGTTGAAAAACATTTGCTGGGTGGGGGTAGTGGTCCGGTTGGTGGCCGACTGGAAGAGGCCATTCCTCGACCTGTTGAAGTTGCTCTGCGGCATCCAGTTCGTGTCGTCCCGCGACTCCAACCACCCAACGGCCCCCGCGATCCCGGTGAATGGCGACATTGGGTTGATTCGGCGAGCAGCCGCGAGGCTGGCGATGGCGATGAAGCCGGAGTGACGCCCTCGAACTTGTCTGTCGTTAAGTCATCTAAACCTCCTGGTCGATCTGGTAGATACCTCGTCGTCGAGTGGGTGAGGGAGGAAAGGAAGGGAGTGCGACAGGGAGATGGAAGAGGTGCATGCCACACTAATGGCATCGTCCCAAGAGCGGGAGTATGCCATGCCCGAGCAAGGGTTGGACACACCCCGAGCACAACCACGGACCAGACGAAACAGTGCCTGAGCGACCCAGCACCTGCTGCCCGCCCTCGGCCGGGAATAGCAACAGGGGTCAGGGGAGAGAAGAACAGACGAATGGAAGCCGAGGAGGCTGCGTCGAGGACGGGAAGACCGTGCCCCTTGGCTGTGGACCCTTTCCAGAAGAAGTCGGATGGTGGTGCCGGCAGCAACGCATGAAGCTCGAGACAAGCCCGCTGCGAGGTCCCGGTCGGGCTGTCCAAAGACGATGGGATGGGACGGCTCCTGCGCGTGCGGGATAGGGCAGACCAGGGTTCAGTGCCGTACCACAGACCAGTGCCTTGCCTCCCGCGGTGGGGCGTCCTATGCCGTGGGGTGGCCCAAAGCTCACAAGAAGCATCTGATGACACGAGCTGAGACCGAATACCAAGCGAAGTTGAAGCAGTTCGCCAGCACTCAACTCAACCTGGCTTGGCAGTTCGTGCTGTGGAAATGCCCGTTTGCTCAGTGAAGTGAAGTTCGAGTTCGCTGATGTCTCTTTCAGCAGACGACTATCTCCACGGCCAGCCTCTCAAACCCAAGTGCCCAGACGGGCGATAAAGGTGGGAACGATGGCGGTTTGGCCAGCGCCGGAAGGGATGGGTCGCGGAGGTTAGGGAATGCTGGGGGTAAAGCAGTGCGTCCCCGAGACCCCTGGCAAGGTTTCCAGGTTGCTTGTGTGTCTGGGCACCATCGCGATGGGAGGGAGGCCTTGGTGGGGAAATGTCAACAAATCGGGCGCTGAGTCAAAAACTGGGATCCGATGGAAAGTGCTCGATCCGGCGTCGAGTCCATGCTGCGGCAAGTGCCAGCCGCGGGGCACAAGCTCAACGAAGCCCGACAAGCTCAACGGCCATTGGCGGGGAAGGTTCGAGGCATGAGTTGCACCGTGCGGTTGAAGCAGTTTTGTGACAACCCCAAGTTTCGCCTTCCTGCAGGAACCGTTGCTTGGCTTGAGCTCCTGTGGGGCGCCCTTGCCTGAGAGCCCCAAGCTTCCCAGTTGAAGCAGGGATATCCTGGTCGCACATCAAACATCCAGCCTTGCTCGAACTCCAACGCAGGCGATGGCTTTCCGAGACCACGAAAGCTCTCCAGCACTCGCATCATTGCACCTCACGAACCGCCTTGCGTGGGCCTTTTGACTCGAGGTCGCTTGCAGCTTTTGCTTAATGATCTCCGCGATCAATCCAGGCTATTCTTTTTGATCTTGAGCGAGACAAAAGCGGTGGCCTCCACTGCACCCAACACGGCTCGACAAGTGCACAGGCAGTGTCAGGAAGCCTCATCCAACACCAGCAGCAATGTCGGGTCTGATAAAGCGAAGGACTTGGGAGCAGGAGCCGGTGCATCTAGTGCTCAGAACAGCTGCGTCGGGCATCTCCAGCATGTTCTCGACCTTGAATGCTCGGCGAAACCCGGTCTGGGCTCTACGGGTCCCGGGCAGTTTCTCAGCCTTTGAATCCACCTCGAAGAAACATGCCCGCCTGCCAGTCTACGAGACCCCCATGCGGCACCCACTGACCACCCTTGGCAGACCATCCATGAACGTGTCTTTGCATGGATATCACTGTCCAGCCGTCCACTCAGAATCGTCCATTCACCACGGCAACCCCCTGAAGCAGGGTTTGTATCAAAGTTCCGGAAAGCCCACTTGCCTTTGCTCAAGGTCCAAGGGGTCCGGCTCGGCCTGGGAGCCCTGCTCCCTTTGTCAGTGACTGCGCATGCTTGCACTGCTGCCACGTCCAGCTTCTCAATCCCTTGCGGAAATGGAGATAAGAGAGCCTTTCTCAAGGATTGCGAATATATGCTTTCCCTCTTCGCCCCGTCACAAAAGAACAGTCGGAGCAGTGGTGGCTACCCGCGACACCAAGTCTGGCCCCACTCTGACACCCGAAGCAACGGCTCGGCCGGAAGTGACAGATGCTCGGAGAATATGAGCAAGACTAACACATCGGCTGACAGCGGCTCGGTATTGACCGCTGCACAAGCTGGGTTCTGAGTTCGAGACCTCGCCCCTGGGCTGAACAGGGTTGGCAAGACACCCCACTCACACCCGCCAGGGACTTCAGAGCTGGCGTTGAACAAGTCCAAGCTTTAGGGCATGGCCGAGAGCCTGGAAGCTTCTCATCCCGAAATGACGAGGGACCGTAAAGGAAAGCCAAGGTTCTGGACCCGGTCGTCGTTGCTTCGCGTGGTGTGACCCGGTGACGTTCAAGCCACTCTGGCCCAGGACGGGGCTTAGACGTCCCTTTCAGCAATATCTGCGTGTGGCTTGAACCAGGTGCTCGCTGTCCCGTGCTCTTGGACTCACCTTGGATGTTCCAGGGCCGTGCTGAGAAATGAGGATCGGTTGGAGCCGTCGTCTGGATTGGGTGTTAGAGTACCTCGCGACTTCTGCTCCCTCTCCCGCGGACGGTCTCAGAAAGTGCTCCCTCGTGCAATCTCAGCGTGGTTGACCGGCAGCCAAGCACTTGGAAATCCGGCATGGCGTACATGCTCTCATTGGCTTGTGGGTATCTCCTAGCACGTAAGAAATCAAGGTTGAGAATGCCTTTTCGCTGTGAACAGAAGCCAACGGGTCTGGGTTTGCAGACTACTCACACGGAGGCCGCCGCCGAACCGTGTCCAAAAGGCGCGCTGGAAGGCGGACAAGCTGCACCAGACGCTTGCCATTTCCCCCATCGCCATCTTTCATCTTTCCACCTCAAGAAACCAAAACAACAGAAGCCAAGACCAGCTCATCAGGTTAGCAAGGCTAAGATCATCCCCCCCAACACAAACACAACTCCCACCGAGGCTCATTTTGCCTTCTTCTCCCCCAGCGCCGTCGCCCGCACCCTGAACGCATCGAACATGTCGTCCGCCGCCACATAGATCGCATACAGCGGCACCACCACCCACAGTCCGTTAAAAAAGACCAAAAAGATCCACTTGTACATAAAGTTGCTCGTGTCCAGGTTGACGCTCCCCGTCAACCACTCCGGCATAAACGTCATGTAGCCTGTCACACAACACATGTCAGCCACGCTCCCCTCCCTTAGGTTGCACCCCAAACAAACAAAAACGACCAAAAGGAAAAGAAGAACTCACCACCATAAAGCTCCGCCGTAGCCAGCACCACCATCCCCAGATTCGCCCGCGGACTCTTCCGCGCAATGTCCCAGCAGACCACGCACGCCATGAGGCCCGCAAACACCACCGTCAGCATCTCCAGGCTCAGCACCGTGAGATCCACCCCGGCCCACCGTGCGTCCGCCCGCGCGTACACCATCCACAGCGTGGCCAGCGCGCCCTCCCCGGCCTGCGCGCCGTGCATCACCTCGGCGTTCCCCTTCCCACTCCCACTCCCCACGCCCAGATAATTGCTCGGGTCGGGCCAGTAGGCATTCTCGTTGCCCGTGATGGGTGCGGGCGCCGACGAAAACAGGCAGTGGTAGACGAAGCTGCCCTCGAGGACAAAGTGGATGAGGGCGTCAAAGGCGTGCCAGATGAAGAGGGCGCGCAGGCGCGCCGGGGTGGTGCGGTCGAGGACGAGGCGGGAGAGGGCAAGGGCGGCCAGGAGGAGGACGAGGGTCGACGCGAGGGAGGTGAGGTTTGTGGTGTCGAAGAGGGAGGGGGG
>Ga0247823_10005379_pt1 | contig 10199 bp, 8 predicted proteins | sample 13C_PalmiticAcid_2_FD_192426 | JGI IMG/M metagenome (GOLD analysis project Ga0247823, IMG submission 192426) | Soil microbial communities from agricultural site in Penn Yan, New York, United States - 13C_PalmiticAcid_Day30 | ecosystem: Environmental > Terrestrial > Soil > Agricultural land...
GATATCGACGGCCGCGACGCCGGGCACGCCCTGGAGGAGCGCCACGACCTCGGCCGCCGAGACGCCCTGCCCGAAGGCGCGCCGCTCGAAGGAGAAGGCGCGCGTCATGGCCTCGGACGACGCGGCCGCGACGTTCGTGAAGAGGTAATCCTTGGCCACGCGCAGCTTCGCCGCCAGGCGGAACCAGATGCGGCCGTAACCGGCCATTTCGACGGGCGTCGTCGTGTCGCGCACGGCGTCGAGCGCCGCGCCTAGGCGGTCGAGGATCACGGCGTCATTCGGGACCGGGCTGCCATTCGCCAGCGCCAGCGTGAGGTGCACGCGCTGCTCCTCGCCCTGGCGCAAGAGCGCCGCCCCGGCCTTCCCGATGCCCGCGAAGGTATGGGCGAACGTCTCGTAATCCGTCACCGATACGACGCGATCGAGGGTCAGCACGGACGCCGGGATGTCCGGCTTCGCCGCGTCGCCCGTGGCCGGCGCCTCGGCACCCACGGCCGGCAGCGGGTTTGTTACGGAACGCAGGCCGAGCGGCCGCGTCTGGAAGAGCATGACCTTCCCCTCGCCGACCTCGCCGCCGAGGCCGGTGCCGATCCGGTATCTGGCGACCACGTTTTCGAGCCCGGAGGGCAGGCGCGCGCCGTGGACCCCGTCGCCGAAGACGACGGTCGTGCGGCCCTGCTCGTCGCGCTGCGTGAGATAAACGCGGCTGTTCGGGCTCTGGTCGTGGAAGGACGAGACCTCGTGCCAGAGCACGCCGTCCACCCGGATCTCCAGCGTGCTCTGGCGGCCGCTCGCCGTGGCGGCGGAGACCCAGGTGAGCGGCGCGCGCTTGAGGGTGAAGCGCTGATTGGCCCGGCTGCCGTCGCCGCTGCCGATTGCCTCGCTGACGGTCTCGCCGTGGGTGGCAATGGCGACGTTGCCGGAGAGGGTCGTGGTGGCCCGGTCGTACCAGTATTTCAGCGGCGCCGTGAAGCGGAGCGTCGTGCGGATCGGGGTTTGGATGACGGTCTCGATGGTCGCGACCTCGGCGATTGCGGGATCCTTCGCGTGGGCCGGTTCGAGGCCGAGGTCGCCCGGTTCGAGGCCCACGGTTCCCTCGAAACCCCCGGCATCCGCGAGGTGCCAGGTCATTGACGTGGTTTCCGCGATGGGGATCGGCCGCGCGACCACAAACAGCGTCTCGCCTTGATCGTACGAGACGCTCACGCCATTGCGGGCCGTCAGAGTCACGCCGGCGGGCTTGCGCACGCGGGCCCGGAGCCGCTTGCCGGTGACGAGGAGGGTCCGGCCCGCGACGAGGCCGGGCACGACGCCGTCGAGGGCAATCTTGTCCTCCTCGTCGAGAGGATCCGAGGGAGGATCCTGGAGGACATTCGGGAAGGGCGCGAGGATCTCCGTGCCCCACGCCTCATTCACGAGAGGATGGTCGATGAGTTCGAACTCGCTGCCCTGCCCGAAGACGAGCAGTCCGCGCCGATCATGGACAAACGTGCTGATGTCCCCTGCGGATCCATCGGGTATGCCAAGGAGGGTGGGCGCGGTGCAACGCGCCGTCAGCGTGAAGTCCGCGTGGCCGAGGGTTTGAATCGCAGACGCCCAGTACAGCTTCGCGTTCGCTCCGGCGACGAGCAGCATCCACGTTTCCGGCAGCAGCCGTGGATACAGGTTGTCCAGGAGCAACCGCCCGCCCGAGAGCGTCACGTCGAAGTTCGCCCATTCCGTGCCGCCGCTATTATATTGGGCCTGAACGCTCGCTGGCATGGCCTTCCAGTTTGGTGCGTTATGCCCGAACACCGCGGCCCGCTGATTCATGAGGTAAACGCGGCCCCCGTCCGGCACCGGAGCCTCGGAGCCTGAAGACGCGACCAGCGACACCTTGGCGCGGCCGTACGCCGGATACGGCGTGACGCCCGTGACGGTGCGCATCGACCACGCTCCGGCGTCGTTTGTCTCGCGCGCGTGGCTCACGTAGAGGAGCACGTCGCCCGGCGACAGGTTTGCCTGCGACAAACGAACCCACAGCTCCGTCGCATCCGGCGTGAAACCCTGGGGGACCGCGGAGATCGGCCGGAGCTGGTTCCACTCCGGCCGGGCCACGATTCGCTCGACCGTCTCGAAGGTTTGCGGACGCTCATTCTGGCCCGGGATGCTGAGCACGCGCACGCCCGGCTCGACGACGACCTGCGGGGGCGCGCCCGCCGCGTCCTCCACCGTGAAGGCGAGCCACGTGCTGGCCGCCAAACCGGGCCCGAGCTCATAGCCGAGCGCGCGGCCCATCTCCATGACGGAGCGCGTCTCGGTGGCTGTGCGCAAAAAGCCCTCGTTGACGATTCGCTCCTCGTAGAAGGTCAGCACATCAGCCACCACGGCGAATGCGTCGAGGAGCGCTACGGTTGGATCCCGCGGGCTATGCGTGGCCAGGCTCGCGAGCGGGCGCGTCCCGGCGTGCGGACCGTCGGGGAGCTCTTGCCAGCGGAGCTGCTCCAGCATCCAGCGCAGGAAATCGGAGCGCGTGCCGATGCGGTAACTCAGCGTCGGCCGTTCGGGGGGATTCGATGGACGCGGAAACACCGTCGACACGTCACGGCCCTCCTTCCATGAAAAACTCGAGCCGACCGTTCTCCGGTCGACCTGCATCGTCATCCAGCCGAGCGATCTCCAGCGGACCGATCGAGATCACCCCTTCTTCGAGTTCCTTTTGCGCCGGCGCGCCCCACCGGCGGAAGCGCGTGATGCCGCCCTCCGGATCGGTGAAATTGATCCAATCGACGCCGGGTACGGCCATGGCCAGCGCGACGACCTGACTCAGCAGGACGGGCTGGCCAAAGGTCCAATTTTGCGGGTGGAAAAAGCCCCGCGTGCCGTTTGGCAAGAGGACATTGCTGAATGCTTCGAGCAACGCCTTGCGAACGTTGCTGGCCAGGTAATCGTGGGACACGTGCACCACGAAGGCGATGTCGAGCGGCACGTAGCGCGGGCTCTCGATGCGCACGTCGTGGCGGCTCATTCGATAACGCTCGAGGAACGCCCCGAGCCGTGCGCGGAAGGCGTCGTCCACGGGCGCGCCGTCGACCCGCTCGACGAAGATGAAGACCGTGTGCCAGCTCCCCGTCCAGCGGAAGACCGCAGAGGCCTTTTGCACCTCCGGGTGGCGCGCGGCGATGGCGGCGTAATCGGCCTCCGTGACCGCTCGCTCCTGGGTGCGGAATGCCGTGGGCGCGAGCAGGCGGACCTCGTCTTTGCTTTGCGGCTCGCGACCGCCCACGCCCGGCAGGGGATTGCGGACGCGCAGGATGCCCGTCGTCGCATTCGTGTAGTCGTCGATGACCGCGCTCGGGGAGGTGAAGACGACGTGGCGCAGCGCCTCGGCGCTGATATTGCCGCGGCTCCCATTGCCGACCCGATACCGCGCGACGAAACGCGTGCCCGCGAGCGGACGGCGCCCCTTGTAATCGTCGCCGAAGCGCAGCCAGGCGCGCTCGTCGTCGTCGACCTCCACCACGAACTCCGAGGCGAATCGGTCGCTGCCGAGCAAATCGCGGCGAGGATACCAGAGCTCCTGCGTCGAGCTCGCGTCGCCGGAGCCATTTTCTCCGAGCTCGCGCAGCAGCACCGAGGGCTGGACGTCGCGCAGCTCCCATTCGAGCGCGTGCGACGCGGAGGCTTCGAGATCCATCGGCACCAGCATACCCCGGTGATCCCGCACGCGACCCTGCTGCGTCAGCGGAGCTTCTTTGAGTCGAGGCGGCGCGCGCTCCACGTCGTCCACCTCCAGGAGTTCATCGGGGTGGACCGTGCGACCGTGATCGACCAGGACCACATTGCCCCGCGCCACGCTGATCTGGAGCGGCGCGGCGGCGCCGTCCGGCCCCGGCAGCGTGCCGATTTCCAGGTCGAATGCGAGCGCGTCGGCGTCGGACCAACCCACGTCGGCCACCTGGAGGGGATTGGGATTGAGGACGGCGTCCTGATAAAGCTCTCCGGTGTCCTCGTCGTAGAGTGGATCCGAGGTGTAAATCACCGACGTGAGACGAACGACCTGCCTGCGATCGGGCCGGGCGTCGCCCTCGTCCGCGGTGCTGGGGTGACGGATCTCTTCGAGGAGGAGCAGATCGCCGGCCGCGAGCTTGATGCCGCCGTTGGGCAGATTCCCATCCGCATTGCGCAGCGTGGCCTGCGTGGCGCCTTTGGGCAGGACGGCGCGCGTCGCGCCCCAGGTGTAAAAGGGGATGACATTGCGCTCGCTTCGCAAAACGACGTCGTGCAGCGGCTCGAAGACCTCGGCGCGTGTGAGCACGGAGGGATCGTCGAGCTGGTCGGCGCGCGCGGCGGGCGGCAGCGTATCGACGGCCGTGAGAAACTGCACGACGCTGTCCGGCGTGGGCGGCAAGGCGAGCTCGGAGCCCACCTCCAGCGCCACGAACGTCCGCGCATTGCAGCCGTCGTGCATGAGGAAATCGAGCAGGCGTGCATGGCGGCGGACCGAGATACGCTGCCGCGCCGTGCCGAGGTATGCCTCGGTGGCGACGGCGTCCTGGTAATAGCTGAGGTAATCCGCCGCGGCGGACATGACCTCGACCAGCGTGACGCCGAGATCTGCCGGATTGCGCTCCGTCCAGTCGGGCAGGAGCGTCGACATCCGGTCCAGCATGAGGCGCCGGAAGCTGCCGTAGTCCTTCGAGAGATAATCGATCTCGGGTTCGTCGGAGACCGCCCTCGCCTGGCTCGGCGTGGTGCCGCGGTCGAATTCGCTCTCGTCGACCTGGAACGCGAAGCGCGCCGACTGGAGCTGCCGATCGAGGACGACGTCCGATGGAGAGGTGAGCGACAGCGTGTATTCCGCGAGGTCGCCGCGCGTCCACGTCCGCACGACGAGCACGCGCGAGGGCACCATGAGGTCGCCGGGGTTGTTCGGGTCGTACTGGCCACGCGCCTCGAAATACGCCGCGAGGTCCGCGACGTGATCGCGCGGCTGGCCGTTATCATCCCACGCCCAGTACGGAGGGATCGCGCTCCCCGTCAAGAGGGCGTCGGCATGGACGGTCCATTGCACGTCGATGGTCGTGAGCCGCGAGCCACCGCGGATCGATACGAGGTCGGGCCGGAACGAGGCCACGCCGTTCGACTTGAGCATGTAGACGAGCAGATACGCGCCCGTATCGCCCGGGGCGCTCTCTGCAAAGGGCAAGAGCTCCACGTAATCAATACCGTTGAGCGGCTGGTGGCTGACGCGGACCTGCTGGCGGCGCGCTTCGCTCCCGGACGTGTAGGAGGAGGCCATGTCATACCTCCCGCGTGAACCGCGCGACCCGCGGTTGCTGGTTGCGCCGAACGATGTATTGCACCGTCACCTGGAGGCTCGCGTCGACGGACCGCACCACCACCCCGGTGATCTGGATCGTGTCGCCCAGCCATTGCTGGAGCGCGCCCTGGAGCATGAACTGCAATGCGGCGGCGCTTTCGTCGCTCAGGGGCGAGAACACCATTTGCCGTATGGCCGTGCCAAATGCCGGGCGATTTACCCGCTCACCGGGCGCCGTGAACAGGAGCTGCTCGATGAGCTGCTTGATGTGGGTGTCGCCGTCCGCGTCCGCGGTGCGTCCGCGTCCGTCGACCCGGAATGGAAAACCGAAGTGTGTCATCACATCCCCTTCACGCGCTGCTGGACGACGTCGACCCGGAGCGGCGTGCCGTTGGGCGTGCATACCGCCATGCTATCGCGGAGCAGTAGAGGCTGACCGTTCGAGCGAATCCGTGTCGCCGCGACGGACCATTGGGCCATCACGCACGGGCTGGGGGTATTACCGATCATGTACGTGCATGCGCTCACCGAATAGGCATTCGATTGAACGACGGTGAACTGCCCCTCGACCTTGACACGTGGATTGTTGGCCGCCGGCTGGGCCTGGCCGATATGGGCGCACGACACGGTCGCACCGACGTGGAGAAGAGGGCCGGGCATATCAGGTCACCTCCAGCGCGCCGTCGTTAATGTTCACGCTCAGCGGGCTCATCGCGATCTTCGCGGCGCTGTTGGAGAGCTCGATTCCCGAGGTATTCAGGACGAGCTTCAGGGCCGTCGTGACGATCGGCGGAGCCACCTCCAGCGTGACCCCGCCTGCGCCCGGCAGCTCGCTCACGGTGAGCGTCACGCCGGTCGTTTTGAAGACCTTCGTTTGCTCGATGGCGGGCGCGACGGGGACCTCTCCCTGGCCCCAGAAGCAGCCGGTCCAGATGGGGGAGTCGGCATTGCCCTCCTCGAATTCGACCCATACATTGGCGCCCCGGGGCGGGAGCAGGAAGAGCCCGACGCCATTTCCCGCGAAGGGCACGCAGGGCATGGCCCAGCTCAATCGACCTTCCCCCAGCACCCGCGGGACGCTCACCTGGATGCGCCCGAGGTTCATGGGATCGATGGTACTCTCGACCTTGCCGCGATATTTACCGAAGTATTGAGTCATGGCAGGACCACCGGGACCGTGGAGCCGTACCCTTCGCGGGTCAGGGTGAAGTTCTGCTTGTAATCGCCTCGCCGGATATTGTGGGATACGCTCTTGACGTAATAGAGGCCGTCGTGGAGATAGCCGACCCCGCGGACGCCCACGACGCCCCGCGGCCGGAGCAGGTTGCCATAACGAAGCGCATCCAAGGAGCCGGTGGCCGTCAGGACCGAATCGGAGGAGGCATCCGTACGCCCCTGCGCGCGCGCGAGCGCCTGCGTATACGTAAGCCCGCTGCTCTCTCCGAGCACCTGCTTGCGGACGTGGGGAAATTGCGCCACCACGGCTGGCATCGCCCCGAGGGGCGGCAGTCGCAGGGTCGCGAACGTCTGGTATGGCAGGGTCTGGTTGAGCTGCCGATCCTGCACCTGGCCCGCGTAAACGGTTTGTTCCAGCGCGCTGTACTGGAACTGGATGGAATCGACGTTCGTCTCCGCACCCATGTTGACCGAGAGGGCGGGCTGTGGTGGATCGAAGCGCTTCGGAGGCCCCCACCAGGCGGTGTTCGTCATGGGCGCAGACCCCGGGACGACATAAAAAACATACCCATGCCGGGCCGCAAGCTGGCGGAGATACCCGAGGTCCGTGTCCGTCTGCACCGGCGTCCGCTCGATGGGCAAGGGCGGGTCGATTACCGGCGGCGGCGTCACCGCGGGAATGAGTCCATACTGTGCATAGCTGGCGATCAGCTTGAGCGCGATGACCGTCTCGTCCTGGGCCGGGTGCTCTGCCTGCTTCTGCTCGAGGTCCATCATGAGGCTGACGTCCTCTCCGGTCAGCGTCAGCCGCGTTTGCCCGGGCTCATTGGTCGGAACAAACTGCACGTCCGTGATGACGCCGTCCATGAGGACCGCGGGCATGAGGTTGAATGTCACGACGATCACGACGCGGTTGAGCGGCTTGAACAGCGGGTTCGCGAGGAGCGCGTAATCGACCATGTCCCCCTGCCCGGAGCGCCCGACCAGGAAGGTGATCTGAAACCCGGAGCGGCCTTCGTCGCTATGCGAGATCTCGACGGAATCCAGCGCATCCACGATGGGAGGAGGCACCGGAACGGCCACCGTCGGTCCCATCATCAAGGTCATCTGGACGCTCTGCACGGGATCACCTCAAACCTGGGGTGCGGGAATGCGGAGCGTCGTTTCGAGCCCCGTGAGCTCGAACGGGCTCAGCGTGTCGTTCGCGTCGCAAATGCGCCAGAACGCCTCGGGATCGCCCAGCGTGCGCGCGGTGAGCAAATCCAGGCGCTCGCCCGCGCCGGGCGTGACCTCCGCGAGGACGAGCGCCGCCCCCGACGCAGGCAGGAAGCGGCGGCGCTTGTAAGCAATCATCCGGCCGTCCGTGGTGGCGAACGTCGCGGTCTCGATATTGTAATACCGACTCTTCACCTCGAACATGGGCTTCCCTCAAAAAAGTTTGGTTTCGCCTCCAAGGACCGAAGCCAGATTCCCGACGCTCGCCACCGCCGCCATGGCCTCCTTGACCACGTGATGGGCCAGGAAGAGCGAATAAATCGGGTGGGACACCGGGACGTCGTCGTAGGTCAACACGCGCAGCGACAGCGAGACCTTGGCGCGCACCGGGTTGAGGTTGTGGTCGTGTGCCTCCTCCGTGACGGAGAAATCCGAGACGCGCACCGGCAATACGCGCGCCGGGCCCCAGATAAAAAGCGTGAGCGGCGCCATCGGCGGCACGACCTCCAAGCTGCCAGCCAGCATCAACGCGGTATTGACGATGACGAGCGGGCTCTTGGGATAAAGCAGCGTCTCCAGCGCGGCGAGCTGGGGATGAATTCCCACGCCCGTGGCAATCCCGTCGTCGCTTTCGAGTCGATCGGTGGCGTCAATCTCGACGTCGAGCCGGATCGTCTCGATGGGCGCGCCGCGCAGGCGCAGCACCTCGGCCCCCGCGCCGGCGTCCCCGCCCCGGGATTGCAGGGTGCGCGTGAGCGTGTCGGGGTTGTACTGAAAAATGGTGGTGCTCATCAGGAGGGAAAACGTATCCACTCCGACGAGGGCACCCCTGAGCATTCGCGGCGAACGAGCGGACGAGGCCATATTACCTCCAGCCCCGGTGAACCGCGCGGGCGACCTGCGCGCCGAGCTGCTCGGGCCGCGCTCCCTGGGCCATCGTCACGGGCAGGGGGCTCTGCGGCATTGCGCCCGCAGGCCGCGAGAGCAGGGCCTCCACGCCGTGGCGGGCGACGAGCCCTTCGAGCTCTCGCTGAAGCGCCTCGCCCACCGCGCGCCGCTGGTCCGGCGCCACGCCGTCCAGAACAAGCTCCTCGATGTGAATCTCGATGCGTCGAGGACTCAGAGCCATCCTGCCACCTCCGCGTCGGTCAGGGTCTTGTCGAGCTTGGCGAATTCCATTCGGGTGGCGCGGAGCAGGTGGCCCATTCCGACGGACCCTCCTTCGGCCGCAGCCATGAAAGCGGCGTTGAGCGCGATATTCCGGATGTTGCCGCCCGCCAGGTTCACGCGCGCCAAACGCGAGAAATTCAGCGCGTCCACCGGGGTGCGCGCGGGGAAGGCCCGCCGCCAGATCTCCTGGCGTTGCGCCGTGTCCGGGAAGGGGAACTGCACCACGAACCGCAGCCGGCGCAGGAACGCCACGTCGAGCGCGCTCTTGAGGTTCGTCGTTAGAATGGCAAGCCCTCGGTATGCCTCCATGCGTTGCAACAGGTAGCTCACTTCGAGGTTGGCATATCGATCGTGGCTATCGCGCACCTCGCTCCGCTTGCCGAAAAGCGCGTCGGCCTCGTCGAAGAGCAGGATCGCCCCGCCCTCGTCGGCGGCATCGAAGATGCGGCGCAGATTCTTCTCGGTCTCGCCGATGTATTTGCTGACGGCCTGGCTGAGATCGACGCGATGAAGGTCGAGCTCGAGCTCGCTCGCCAGCACCTCGGCGGCCATTGTCTTGCCCGTCCCGCTCGGCCCCGCGAAGAGCGCGCTGATGCCCAGGCCGCGGCGCGTGCGCTCCGCGAAACCCCAGGTGTCGTAGACCCGGAAGCGGTGACGAACCTGCACGACAATCTCCCGGAGCATCTCCATCTGCGTCGCGGGCAGGACCAGATCGTCCCAGCCGGCGAGGGCCTCGATCCGCTGGGCGAGATCCTCCAGCCGGGGCCGCGAATGAATTCGGCATGCCGTCCACAGGGCGTTTTCGAGAGGCATGGATGCGTCGGTCCGCGCCAAGGCCTCCGCGCTCGCCGCCTTGATTCCGCTGGGCCCGAGGTGAAACTGCGTCGTGAGGACCTCGATATGCGAAGCCAGGCCCGAAGCCGCCGTTCCCAGCGAGCGCTGCCAGAGCAGCGCGCCTTCCTCCACGCGCGGCGGCTCCACGTCGAGTCGCACGGTGGTGCGTCCCGGGAGGTTCATCGGTGCGCGCGCACCAATCACCACCGGGCAGCGGAGCGTGTCGACCAGGTGCGCCGCCGCGCGCGGATGTTCCGGCGTGTCCCCGTCGGGCCATTCCACGAGCAGGACGCCGTTCCGCAGGAGTGCCTCGCGCTCCCACAGGCGCAAAAGCTCGGCGTGGTCGTGGAGAGGGGGAAGGGCCGCAGGCCGCATGCGGTGCAGCTCCATTCCCAGCCGTCGCGCCGCCTCCGCCGCAATGCCTTCGCGTTGCGCCGGATCCGCGCCGCACAGGACCGGCACGGGCGGGCGGCGGGCGGCGGACGTCGAGGCGATCCAGAGC
>Ga0247823_10005380_pt1 | contig 10199 bp, 9 predicted proteins | sample 13C_PalmiticAcid_2_FD_192426 | JGI IMG/M metagenome (GOLD analysis project Ga0247823, IMG submission 192426) | Soil microbial communities from agricultural site in Penn Yan, New York, United States - 13C_PalmiticAcid_Day30 | ecosystem: Environmental > Terrestrial > Soil > Agricultural land...
GGTGAAAACCGGTTGCTTCGCGCCTGCGAAAGACCCAAATGCAGAACCGCTTTTCTCCCCAGCGCCCCTTCTAAGGATATTCTGATCATGGGCTATCGCGTCGCCGTCGTTGGCGCCACCGGCAATGTCGGTCGCGAAATGATGAACATCATCGAGGAACTGAACTTCCCCGTCGACAAGATGCACGCGATCGCCTCACGGAAATCCAAGGGCGTCGAGGTGGCCTTCGGCGACAAGACGCTGAAGTGCGAGGACCTGGAGCAGTTCGACTTCTCGACCGTCGATCTGGTGCTGATGAGCGCCGGCGGCTCGGTGTCCAAGGCCTGGTCGGAAAAGATCGGCAAGGCCGGTCCCATCGTCATCGACAACTCCTCCGCCTTCCGCATGGACCCGGACGTGCCGCTGATCGTGCCGGAGGTGAACCCGGACGCGGTCAAGGACGCGAAGAAGAAGAACATCATCGCCAACCCCAACTGCTCGACCGCGCAACTGGTCGTTGCGCTGAAGCCCCTGCATGACGCGGCCAAGGCCAAGCGGGTCGTGGTCTCGACCTATCAGTCGGTGTCCGGCGCCGGCAAGGAAGGCATGGACGAGCTGTGGAACCAGACAAAGGCCATCTACGGCCTGGGCGACGCTACGCCGAAGAAGTTCCCCAAGCAGATCGCCTTCAATGTCATCCCCTACATCGGGTCGTTCAACGACGACGGCTACACCGATGAGGAAGCCAAGATGTGGAACGAGACGCACAAGATGATCGACCCCTCGATCAAGCTGACCGTGACCTGCGTCCGCGTGCCGGTCTTCGTCGGCCACTCCGAGGCCGTGACCGTCGAGTTCGATCGTCCGATCGAGCCGGACGAGGCCCGCGAGATCCTGCGCGAGGCGCCGGGGGTTCTGGTCGTCGATAAGCTGGAGCACGACGGCTACATCACTCCCGTCGACGCCGCCGGCGAGCACGCCGTCTATGTCAGCCGCATCCGCAAGGACCCGACGGTCGAGAACGGCCTGTCCTTCTGGGTCGTGTCGGACAACCTCCGCAAGGGCGCGGCCCTGAACGCCGTCCAGATCGCTCAGCTTCTGGACGAGACCGGGACCATCAGCCCGTCAAGCGGTTATCGCAGCCTGACGGTTTAAGTAAGGGGCCCCCTAACGCCCCACGCGCGGCGTGGGGCTGCTTGAGGGGCTTTGTGTTTCTCTTGAAGCCTCCGTCGCGCGTGCCTGCGGCGGAGGTCGAAAGGTCCGCCAGTGACCGCGTCCCCCTCTACGACCACGTCCGAAGCCCGCGCCGCCCTGATGGCGGGGGTGGGTTGCTACCTGCTCTGGGGCTTCATCCCCCTGGTCTTCCAGCAGATGGCGCATCAGGGCGCCGACGCCTGGGAGATCATGGGCCACCGCGCCGTCTGGGGCGTGCTCTGGGCCCTGTTGCTGGTGCTGCTCGCGCGCCAGTGGTCGCAGGTGGTCGCTGTCTTGCGCCAGCCCAAGGTGCTCGGCTGGCTGGCCCTGTCGGCGGTGCTGATCGCCACCAACTGGACCACCTATGTCGTGGCGGTGAACAACGGTCGGACGCTGGACGCCTCGCTCGGCTACTACCTCAACCCTCTGCTCAACATGGCCGCCGGGGCCTGGTTGTTCCGTGAGCGGATCGACCGTTTCGGCGCCGCCGCCATCGGCCTGGCCGCCGTCGGCGTGGTGCTGCAGACCCTGGCCCTGGGCCACGCCCCCTGGGTCTCCCTGCTGCTGGCCTTCAGCTTCGCCGCCTATGGCATCATCAGGAAACGCGTCTCGGTCGAGGCCCAGACCGGCCTCTTTATGGAATGCCTGCTGCTGGCCGCGCCTGGTCTGGCCTGGGTCATCTTCATTGAGGTGACGGGGCAGGGGCATTTCACCGCCTCGCCCGCGGCGACCTTCTGGCTTCTGTTCGCCGGCCCGGCGACGGTCATTCCTCTGGCTCTGTTCGCCTGGGCGGCGCGGCGCATGCCCCTGTCCAGCATGGGCTTCCTGCAGTTCCTGGCCCCGACCATCGTCTTCTTCATCGGCATGGTTCAGGGCGAGGCCCTGGGCGCGCTGCGCATCGCCTCCTTCGCCTTCATCTGGCTGGGCGCGGCCGTCTTCGCCGTGGGCGCTGTGCTCAAGGTGCGCCGCGCCAGCCGCACGGCCGAGACCATCGTCGCCCCGGAACCCGGCCTGTTGGACGACCCGGCCGAGGACCGCATGGCGGCGCTGAACGGCGAAACGCCGCCTTCGCGTTGAGATTGGCTGCTGTTCCGGCCTAGAAGGGCTGATGATCCGCGTCCGCTCTCTCGCCGCCCTCGCTCTTTCTGTCGCCCTGGCGACCGGCTCGTCCGCCTGCGCCCAGAGCGTCGGCATGCAGGGCGGCGGCGACGAAGTCATCCGCACCGCCCGGAGCGAGGCGCCCGCGCCGCTGGCCCCGCCGGTCGTCGTGCCGACCACGGCCGAGACCTTCGATGCGGTCAGCAACACCCTGGACGCCGCCGCCGAGGCCTGGTCCTCTGGCGACGTCGAGGCGGTCATGGCCACCTATGTCCAGGACGAGCCCCTGCTGGTCTTCCTTGGCGATACCCCGCTGAAGGGGCCGGACAGCGTGCGCGCCGCGCTTGAAGCCCGCGCCGCCCAGCCCGGCGGCCTGGGTCAGATGACCTATGAGTGGTTCGAGACCCTGCAGTTCGACGTCAACACCACAGTGGTGTCGGGCCGGGTCGTCATGCGCCGCGAAGGCCAGACCCATCGGGGTCTCTTCACCCGCGTCCTGCGCCGCACCGAGGACGGCTGGCGCATCGTCCACGACCAGCTGGCCTGGGGCGCGGAGGCCTGACGCCTAGAGGGCGGCGTAGAGCGCCTCGACCAGCCGCAGGGCGCGCGGATCGCCGATCAGGTGCGGCGACTGGCGCGTCATGACATAGGCGGCCGAAACCCCCGTCGCCGGATCGGCGAAGGCCATCGACCCGCCCCAGCCGCAATGACCGACAGCCTCGGGGTTGGGGCCGAAGACGTTCAGCCCCGCGTTGCGCGTAAAGCCCGCCGCCCAGCTCATGACATAGGGCAGGACCTTGTCCGGGCCATGGATACGCTCGCGCATGGCCTCGGCCAGGGTCTGCTGCGACAGGACGGGCAGTTCATCCAAAGCGCCGCCCGTGGCGACCACCGACATCATCCGCGCCAGGTCCCTGGCCGTGCCGTGCAGGTTGGCCGAGGGGATTTCCGCCATGCGCCATTCGGTCGAGCCGCGTCCGCCGGGCGCCGAGCCGCGATCCAGGAAGGCGGCCTTCTTGATCGCGTCGATGGGGCCGAGGTCCGGGGCGGCGGCGGGCTTGCGAAGTTGGGCCACCCGCCCATGCTCGCTCTCGGGCAGGCCGATCCACAGGTCCAGATCGAAGGGTTGGGCGAAGTCTTCGCGCAGGGCGGCGCCCATGCTGCGTCCGTCGACGATGCGGAACAGCTCGCCCGCCAGATAGCCGATGGTGATCGGATGATAGCCCGAGGCCGTGCCGGGCGCCCACAGCGGGGCCTGAGCCGCCAGCCGATCCAGCACCGCCTGACGGTCGAACCAGATGGCCGGCTCGACCCCGTCGGAGAAGCCCGGCAGGCCGGACTGGTGGCTCATCAACTGGCCGACGGTCAGCCGATCCTTGCCCGCCGCGCCGAAGGCCGGCCAGTGGTCGGCGACCCGGTCCTCATAGGACAGCAGGCCCTTGTCCACGCAGCGCGCGATCATCAAGGCCATGACCGCCTTGCCGGTCGAGAAGACCGGAACCAGCGTGTCCCCGGTGAAGGGCTTGGTCCCCGCCAGATCGGCCGACCCGGCCCAGAGGTCCAGCGCCTCCTCTCCGTCGATGGTGACGGAAAACCGCGCCGCCAGCTCGTTCAGCCCCTCGGGCGCCTCGACGAAGTTGGCGGCGAAGGCGTCCTTCACCGCGTTGAAACGGGCGGGGCAGAGGCCGTGGATCTCGGGCGCTTGGGTCATGGCGGCGGTCTAGCGCGTCAGACGCTTCAGGTCACGGTTTGCGCGCCGCCGCCGAGGCGTTGCGCGCCGCCTCGAATTCGTCGCCGGGCTTCCACGCCGGCCAGTCGCGCGAATTGGCCAGGGCGGACCCGACCTCATAGAGCAACTGAACATCGGCCGCCGCGGCGTCCATCTTCCACTCCGGCGTCCACTCGTCCGTGGGCTGATGATAACGATTGGCGACATAGTCGCGGCTGGCGGCGTTGTGGCCGGTGAAGCCTGCGGCGGCGAACAGGGCGGGCACCCCCTTGCGCGCCAGAGGGAAGTGGTCCGAGCGGTAGAAGGCGCCTGCGTGGGGCGCGGGATCGGGGATCAGGCGGCGGCCTTCGCGCCCGGCGAAGACGGCCAGCCGGTCGTCCAGATCATTCTTGCCGGCGCCGATGACGACAATGTTCGGGTCGATCTCGGTCCCTGGCAGCAGGCTGTCCATGTTGATGTTGGCCACCGTGGTCTCCAGCGGCCAGACCGGGTTGGCGGCGTAGTATTCGGCCCCCAGCAGGCCCGTCTCCTCCGCCGCCCAGCTGACGAAGACGGTCGAGCGCTCGGGGCGCGGACCCTCGGCGAACAGGCGGGCCAGTTCCAGCACGGCGGCCACGCCGGTCGCATTGTCCACGGCCCCGTTATAGATGTCGTCGCCGTTCTTGGGCGTGGCGCGGCCATAGGCGTCCCAGTGGGCGCCGAACATGACCGTCTCATCCGGATGGGTGGTTCCGGGCAGACGGGCGATGACGTTGCGGGTCTGCACCCGGTCTGCCTTCTGACCGAAGTCGATGGACATGGTGACGCCGTCCAGCGCCACGGGCTGGAAATCGGGCGTGCGGGCCTGGGCCTTCAGCGCAGCGAAGTCGAGCCCTGCGTCCTGGAACAGCTGTTCGGCGACGGCGCCCTGTATCCAGCCCTGGGCGGCGACGCGCTCCTTGTCCGGGTCGGCGCGGACGATGTCGAACTTGGGCGCGGTCGAGGAGTTCTGCAGCGTCGACCAGGGATAGCCGGCTCCCGGCGTGTCATGGATGACCAGGACGCCCGCAGCCCCGTGGGCCGCCGCGACCTGGAACTTGTAGGTCCAGCGGCCGTAGAAGGTCATGGCCTGGCCGTCGAACTGGCCCGCCACCGGATGGCCTTCCGGCGCGCCGAAGTCGGGATCATTGACCAGAACCAGCATGATCTTGCCGGTCAGATCGACGCCCTTGTAGTCGTCCCAGCCGCGCTCGGGCGCGTCCACGCCATAGCCGACGAAGACCAGAGGCGCGTCCTTGAGCGAGATGTGGCTGACCGGCCGATCCGAAGAGACAATGACGTCCGTGGCGCGCTGCAGGGCGGTCGTTTGTCCTCTGGCGGTGACGCTGATGGCCGAGGGACCGTCCTGGCTGGTGCGGCTCACCTGGGCGACCTGGACCCAGGACCCGTCGGGGCCGCCGGGCTCCAGTCCGAGGGCCTGAAACTGCTGCGTCAGCCATACGATGGTCTTGTCCTCGCCCGGCGTGACCGGGGCGCGACCCTCGAACTCGTCCGAGGCCAGAACGCGCGTCGCCTCGCTGAGCCGGACCGGATCGACGCGGCCGAGCTGGGGCTGGGTCTGCGCCAGAGCCGAGGTCGAGGTCATCAGGACGGCGATCAGGCCGACGGCGGCGGAACGGGACATCGACATGAAGCGCACTCGAACAGCTTGAGAAGGCGGACACGCTGCCCCCTCTCGGCGTTCCTGTCGACCCCCGCCCTTGGTCGATCAGCGCGCTTTCAGCCAGTCCGCTGCGCCCCGCGCCGCCACCACGCCCGAGGCGAACGACGCCTGCAGCAGATAGCCGCCGGTCGGCGCCTCCCAGTCCAGCATCTCGCCGGCGAGGAAGACGCCGGGGCGGGTCTTGAGCATCAGATGTTCGTCCACGGCGTCCAGACTGACGCCGCCCGCCGAGGAGATGGCTCGGGTCAGACCCTGGACCCCGGTCAGGGTCAGGGTCACGCCCTTGATGCGCGCGGCCAGCGGGCCGGGCTCGGTCGGTAGGGGACCGGCCTCGCGCAGAAGGGCGATGGCCAGATGATCGAGGTGGGCCGCCTTTCTCAGCCAGTTCGACAGGCTGTCCTTGCCGCGCGGCCTCAGCAGTTTCCGGGTCAGGGCCTGCCGGCTGATTTCGGGGCGCAGGTCCAGCGTCAGCTCGGCCGACTCGTCGCGGGCGACGGCCTCGCGCAGGTCCGCCGACAGGGCGTAAACGCCGCCGCCCTCGATCCCATAGGCGGCGATCATGGCCTCGCCGCGCACGGTGCGCGCGGCATGGCTCAGAGCCACGCCCTTCAAGGGCTGGCCGGCGAAACGGTCGCGGAACAGGAGCGACCAGTCGACGTCGAAGCCGACGTTGGCGGGGCGGAAAGGAGCGACGAAGGCGTCTGCCTCTTCCAGCGTCGGAACCCAGGCGGCGTCTGATCCCAGCCTGGCCCAGCTGGCGCCGCCGAGGGCCAGAACCACGGCGTCGGGCCGTTCCAGCCGCTCGCCCTCGGGGGTGTCGAAGCTCAGCGCGCCATTCTCGGAATTGGCCTTCCAGCCGGTCCAGCGCGAACGGGTGCGGACCTCGACGCCCAGCCCCTCCAGCCGCGCCAGCCAGGCGCGCAGCAGGGGCGAGGCCTTCATGGCCTTGGGGAAGACCCGGCCCGAGGAGCCGACAAAGGTCGCCTGTCCCAGACCCTCGGCCCAGGCGATCAGGTCGGCGGGCGAAAAGGCGTCCAGCCAGCCAGCGATCCGCGCCCGCGCCGGGGCGTCGTAGCGGTTGAGGAAGGGCTCCGGCGGCTCCGAATGGGTCAGGTTCAGTCCGCCGCGCCCGGCCATCAGGAACTTGCGCGCCACCGAGGGCATCCGTTCGTGCACGACGACGCGAAGGCCGGCCTGGGCCAGACGTTCAGCGGCCATCAGCCCGGCGGGGCCGGCGCCGATCACGGCGACGGTCGGAGAGGTGGAGGAGGGCGCGTCGGTCATCACGCTTTCCTAGACCGGAACGTCCGCGAACGGCATACGCTCTGTCCTCATGAGCGTCGCCTTCACCCGAGAAGAAGATCTGGAAGCCACGGCCGCCGACCTGGTGGACCGCCCGATCTCGCCCCACCCCAACCATGTCACGCCCGAGGGTCTGGCCCAGATCGAGGCCGAACTGGCGTCGGCGCGGGCGGCCTACTCCGGGGCGCAGGTCAAGGGGGCGATCGAGGCTGATCGCACCGCCATGGCGCGGGCCACGCGCGACCTGCGCTACTGGTCGGCGCGACGGGCCTCGGCCCAGCTGCTGGAGACGACGCCGGACGGCCGGGTGCGCTTCGGCGGCTCCGTGACCATCGAGCGCGAGGACGGCCGCACCCAGACCTGGCGTATCGTCGGCGAGGACGAAGCCGATCCGGCCAAGGGCAGCGTCAGCCACGTCTCGCCCCTGGCCCGCGCCCTGATGGGCAAGCGCGAGGGGGATGAGGCGACGGTCGCAGGCCGGGCGGTCGAGATCGCCGCCGTCGACTGAGGCAGGCGGTCAGAAGCCGCCGGTCCCTTTCTCCTTGGCCACCGGTTGGAAGTCGCGCACGAAGCGTTCCAGCAGGCGCACGCTGAAGCCCGCCGATCCCGCCGGCTTGACGTCGTTGGCGCCGCCATAGGCCATGTTGGCGATGTCCAGATGGGCCCAGGGCGTCTCGGGGCGGGCGAAGTAGCCGATGAAGTGGGCGCCGGTGCCCGCGCCTGCACCGCCGTCGCCGGAGTTCTTGATGTCGGCGATGGTCGAGCTGGTCGCCCCGACATAGGAGGGGTGCAGCGGCAGGCGCCACAGGCGCTCGCCTGCCACGTCGCCCGCCGCCTTCAGCTGGTCGGCCAGGGCGTCGTGGCGGCTGAACAGACCGGCTCGGTCGGCGGGGTCCAGCCGCGTGTCCGCCCAGACCACGGCGTCGGCCAGAACCAGACGCCCCTCGGCGTCGGTCGAGATGATCTCGATGGTCCTGCCGTTCATGGCGGTCAGGACGTCGCCGGGACGGATGGCGTTCCCGTCGGGCATGTTTTCGGCCAGGGCCGCGACGGCGGCCACATCCACCGGAGCGCCCGCCTTGGCCAGGGCCAGGACGGCGCCGACGACGCTGGCCGCACCGGACATGTCCATCTTCATATTGCCCATATTGGCGCCGGGCTTGATGGAGACGCCGCCGGAATCGAAGGTGATGCCCTTGCCCAGCAGGGCGACGGGGCCGGCGTCAGGCGCGCCCTGTCCCTTGTAGCGCACGACCAGCAGGCGCGGCGGACGCGGCGAGCCCTGGCCGACGCCGAGCAGCGAGCCCATGCCGAGGCGCTGCATGGCGGGCACGTCCAGCACCTCGATCTCGACGTCGGGAACCCCGGCGAAGGCGGCGCGGGCGCGCTCGACGAAGCTTTCGGGATAGATGACGTTGGCGGGTTCGTTGGAGATGTCGCGGGTCCAGGTCATGGCCTCGACCAGAGCCGCGCCGCGGCGCGAGGCGGCCTGAGCGGCGGGGGCGTCGTCGGCGACGAGAGTGATTCCGCCCGGCGCGGCGGCGTCGCGGCCTGTGGTGCGATGCAAATCAGAACGGTACTGGCCGAGGCCGAGGCCGGTCGCCAGTTCAGCGGCGTTGTCGGCGGACAGGCCGGCGGTCAGGACGGTCATTTCGCCCGGCTGGGCGATCAGGGCGCGACCGGCGACGATCCCGGCGGTCTGGATCTCGGCGGCCCTGGCCTCGGCGGGCAGGCCGACGATCAGGATGCGGTCCCAGCCGCCGACGCCGTGCAGGCTCAGGGTCTGGCGCGCCTTGTAATCGAAGCGGGCGGCGCTCAGGGCGGCCGTAACGGCTTCGCGCGCGGCGGGGGTCAGGGCGGCGCCGCGCACGGCCAGATCAGCCTCGGCGCCCAGCGGCAGGACCAGGGCGCCCGAAGGCTGGCCGGGCGCGGAGGCGAAGGTCACGGGGCGCTGCACCGCGGGGGCCGCACGCGGGGTCAGGGAGGCGGGCGCCTCGGCGGTCGGTGCGCGACGCGATTGCGCTTCCGCGGGCATGGCGACGGTCAGGCTGACCGCCGCCAGAGCGGCGGCGGCGGCGAAGGTCGGGAAATTCTTGGTGCGGCGCATCGGTCGGAGCCCCCTCGGTGTCGATGAAGGGGTTCTTATGGCCAGGGTCGCCGGAACGGCGCAAACCGTTCCGGCGACAGAGCATCGACCCGCGACGCCGTGTCGCGGCGGTGCGGGCCAGGGATCAACAGGCGGCGCGACGAGGGCGCAGCGCCGGCGCGGGCCTGGCGGCGATCCGGGGTGTTGCGGTCGCGGCGGCCTTGCGGGCGTCGAGCAGGGCGCCGATCCAGCCCCACGCGGGTTCCTTATGGGTGCGGTGAATGTCTTCCATCGGTCGTCCTCCTTTCGTGATGCCTGAATATGCAGTTGACGCCGGGCGTTCACAAACGAGACAACAGGGCTCTGCATAAGGCTTGCTTATGGTTGATGTCCTCTCCCGCATTCCTGTCGATGCCCTGAGGGTGTTCGAGACGGCCGCGCGCCTGCTCAGCTTCACCCGCGCCGCCGAGGTCCTGGGCATGAGCCAGGCGGCGGTCAGCTGGCGCATCCGCGACCTGGAGCAGAGGCTGGACCGAGCCTTGTTCGTGCGCGGCGTGCGGCAGGTATCGCTGACGCCGGAGGGGGAACGGCTGGCCACGGCGGCGATCGAGGCCATGACCTTGTTGCGGCGCGCCGTGGCGGACGTCGTCGAGGCCGATCAGGGCGTGCTGGCCGTCACCACGCTGCAGACCCTGGCGACCCAGTGGCTGGCGACGCGGCTGGGGTCGTTCCAGCTGGACAACCCCGATCTGGCGGTGCGGGTGGACACCAGTCCGACCCTGTCGATGCTGGGCGCTGACGGGCTGGACGTGGCCCTGCGGTTCGGCTCGGGCCAGTGGCCGGGGCTGGAGAGCCCCTTCCTGATGCCCGCTGTCTTCACCCCCTTGTGCACGCCGGCCATGCGCGAGCGGCTGGACCTGCAGGCCCCCGCCGATCTGAAGCGCGCCCATCTGGTCGGCGAGCCCGGCGAATGGGCCGCCTGGTTCTCCGCCGCCGCGGTCTCGGCCGCCGACACCGCCCCACCGCCGCGCCTGACCGCTGACAACCAGGCCATGGAGGTGGCGGCGGCCCTCGGTGATCAGGGCGTGGCCCTGGGCTCCCCCATCCTC
>Ga0247823_10005381_pt1 | contig 10198 bp, 6 predicted proteins | sample 13C_PalmiticAcid_2_FD_192426 | JGI IMG/M metagenome (GOLD analysis project Ga0247823, IMG submission 192426) | Soil microbial communities from agricultural site in Penn Yan, New York, United States - 13C_PalmiticAcid_Day30 | ecosystem: Environmental > Terrestrial > Soil > Agricultural land...
ACGAAGAACAGCGAACCCGCCGCCCGCCGCGCCGAAGCCCGCCGCACCGGCGACGGGTTCGCTGTTCTTCGTTGCCGATGCGGACACTCCGCCGTCGGTCACGCGCAGCCTGTTCGAGCCGGTGACGCCGGCCAAGCCGGCCGACGCGCCGGCGGACGACAAGCAGGACGACAGCACCTCCGAGGAACGCAGCGCCTGACGCGCTGCGGTTCTTCCGCAGGTTCCACAGCACACTGGCCGCGCAAGCGGCCAGTGTCGTTTCAGCGGTCGGGAAGGCGCGCGGGAATCAGAGCGCGCGGGTCGGATCCATCAGGCCCCACTGGGCGGCCAGGCGCGCCAGTGCGATGTTGTCCTGCACGCCGGTCTTTTCGAACAAACGCGTCTTGTGCGTGTTCACCGTCTTCGCGCTGAGATTGAGCCGGCGCGCGATCTCTTCCTGGCGCAGGCCCTGGGTCAGCAGCATCGCCACTTCCAGTTCGCGCGGCGACAGCGCATCGAACGGCGAAGCATCGCCCCCCACGGTATGCAGCGCGAGGTTCTGCGCCACGTTGCTGCCCAGATAGCGCTTGCCGCGCGCCACGTCGCGCACGGCGCGGATCAGTTCGGCCGCATCGCCGGCCTTGCCCAGGTAACCGGACGCGCCGGCTTCCAGCAGGCGCTTGGGCAGCGGGCCGTCCTCCAGCACCGACACGATGATGACGCGCACGCCGATGTCGGCGCGCACGATGCGTTCGGTGACTTCCAGGCCGCTGTAGCCGGGCAGATGCAGGTCGCACAGGACGACATCGGGTTTCAGCTGGCGCACGAGCGGCAACGCGGCTTCGCCCGTCTCGGCTTCGCCGACCACTTCGATGTCGGTCTCTGTGCCCAGGATCAGGCGCATGCCCGTGCGTACGAGGGCGTGGTCGTCGATGAGGAAAACGCGGATGGTCATGGGGAGCGGATACCTGGAGTCTCGGGTCGAGCGTAGGTGGCCGTCCCTCGCCGCGCAATTAACATTCTATCGGCGCCGGCCAGGTACATGCATTCCGGCCTATCGAGGCGCCGCCGGCGCTGCGGCATACTCGGGCTTTCCACCGGGGATTCCACATGTCGAACGTCCGTCTGCGCTCCGCGCTGCTGCTCGCCCTGCTCGCCACCGGCCCCGCCTGGGCCGATACCGTGTCCGACCGCTGGCAGGCGCAGGTCGGCGACATCAGCGCCCATGCCGACACCACCGCGCGCGGCGACGCCATCGGCAAGCGACTCGATACGCTCGGCATCGCGTGGAAGCGCGAAGCCTTCCAGCAGGACGGCCAGTCAGGCCAGAACCTCGTGGCGGATCTCGGCGGTCCCAAGGACGCGCCACTGCTGCTGATCGGCGCGCACTACGACCAGGTCGATGTCGGCCACGGCGCCACCGACAACGCGTCCGGCGTGGCCGCGGTGCTGGAACTGGCCGCCGTGCTGAAGGCCACGCCGCTGGCGCACCACCGCGTGCAGGTCGTGTTCTGGGACCTCGAAGAGAAAGGCCTGCTCGGTTCGCGCGCCTGGGTGGCGACGACCGGCCGCGAGCAACCGGCGCTGTACGTCAACTTCGACGTTTTCGGTTGGGGCGACACGCTGTGGATGATGTCGCCGCAGGATGACAGCCCGCTGGTCGCTGCGCTGCGTACGGCCAGCCAGCACGAGAAGCTCGCCTTCAAGCCCGGCGACAAGTATCCGCCCACCGACCATCTGGCCTTCCTCAAGGCCGGCTGGCCGGCGGTGTCGTTCTCGCTGGTCGGGGGCGATGAGATCGGCCCGATCCTCGAGGTATTCGGTGGTGGCAAGCCCTCGCAGGTGCCGAAGGTGATGCAGGTGATCCACAGCCCGCGCGACACCACCGCCGAACTCGACAGCCAGCGCGTGGACGACGCGCTGCGCGTCATCGAGCAGAGCCTGCGCACGTGGGACAAGGGCGCGACGGCGAAGCCCTGATCGCGGCTTTCGTCGCATCGGCGCATCAACGCGCGGAGACTAGAATGGGCATGCCGCATCGCGCGCATGCCCGCTTTCCCGCGTGAACTCTTCTGCTCCTCCACCGCCCGCTCCGCTTTCGCTCCGGCAATCGTTGCCGGGTTTGCTGAAGGTGCGCCGCGGACCGCCCGGTCGCTGGCGGTTCGCCCTGCGTGCGGCCGCCTGCATGGGCGTGCCGGTGCTGGTGGGCTGGCTATCGGGCCATACCGCGGCCGGCCTGATGGCCGCGACCGGCGGCTTCACCGCCGTGTACGGCAGCGGACGTCCCTACCTCAGCCGCGCGCGCGAGCTCGCGTTGATCGCCCTCGCCTTCGCCATCGTCACCGGGTTCGGCCTGGCCGTCGCACCGCTGGGCTGGTCGGTCGTGGTCCCCGCGGTGGCGCTGCTGGCGATGCTGGCCACCTGGTTTTGCAATGCGCTGCAGGTGGGTCCGCCGGGGGGTTACTTGTTCCTGATGGCATGCGCGGCCTCGGCCTCGATGCTGAAGCCGCCGTTCGACCCCTGGCACGCCAGCCTCCTCGTGCTGGCGGGCGGCGCATTCGCATGGGCGGTGCACATGGTCGGCGCGTTGGCCTGGCCACGCGGTCCTGAGAAAGCCGCGGTCGCCCAGGCGGCGCGCGCGGTGCACGCCTTTCTTGAGTCCAACGGTACGCCGCTAAGGCCCGTCGCACGCCATGAAGCGGCGCTCGCGCTGCACCAGGCCTGGTCGGCGCTGGTGACCTATCAGCCGGTCGCGGCGCGCCCCGGGGGCCGGCTCGTTACGCTGCGCGCACTCAACCGGCAGCTGCACCTGGTGTTCGCGCGCGCCGCAGGAACCGACGGCCCTGTATCGCCCGCGCTGTTCGACGAGGTGCGCCGCATCGAAGCCCAGGCACGTGGCCTGCCACGCAAGCGGTCGCCCGACGCGCCCGCGGTACCGCCCGGCGTTCCGGTCGGTCATCCGGGCGTCTGGCACGCCTTGAAGGGCGCGCTGATCGAACCCGCCTCGCGTCAGGTGATCCTGCGCGTGGGCGCTGCGTCCTTGCTGGCCGGTGGGGTGGGCGCGCTATTCCACCTCGAACGTGCGTACTGGGCGGTCGCGGCGGCCGTGCTGATGCTGCACCAGGGCTTCGACTGGACGCGCACCGTGTTGCGCGCGCTCGAACGCCTGCTCGGCACCTGGGTCGGCCTGCTGCTCGCCGGCGCGATCCTGCTGTGGCACCCGCAGGGCCTGTGGCTGGTGCTGACGATCATGCTATTGCAGTTCGTCGTCGAGATGCTGGTCGTCCGTCACTACGCGCTGGCGGTGGTCTTCATCACCGGCGCCGCGCTCACTCTCGCCAGCGGCGGACATCCGGTCGACGCGCCCGGCGCGTACCTGCTTGCACGCGGCCTGGACACTCTCGTCGGCTGCGTGGTCGCGCTGCTGGTCTATCGTGCCCTGCCCGTGCGCGACGACGGACGCGGCCTGTCGGCACCGATGACACGCGTGCTGCAGGGCGTGGCGGCACTCGCGCCGATGCTCGCCAGCGGCCGCGTGGACGATGTCGCCGCGCGCACCGCGCGCCGCGACCTGCAACGCACGACCTTCGCGCTGGAACAGGCGTACGGCGCGGCGGTGGCGGCCTCGCCGCGGCAGCGTGCGGTGGCCGAGGATCGATGGCCGCTGGTGGCGGCGATCCAGCAACTCGCCTACCGGATGCTGTCCGCGTGCTGGCAGCGCAGCCACGGCGAAGACGACGCGGTACGCGCGTTCGGTACCGCAGATGCGCTGGCCCTGCAGCAGGCGCTGCACGCGTTCGAACGAGCGCTCTCGGGCGAACCCTCGATGGACCGGGTGGACGCTTGGGTACCGCTGTTCGGCAGCGAACTGCAGGCGGTACGTGCGTGCCTAACAGAACGGCCCCCGCAGGGGCCGTCTTGAGCGAGAACACACCTGGCTCTCCGGGCGGCGACGGTGTCGGACTCGCGGTCCACCGCCAGGCGCAGCATTGGAACAGGGGGTGTCCGATGCGCTGCGTTCGGTTCTCTCGTGGGGCCCTGGGTGTCAGTCTTGCGACTCGGTAGCAGGGTTGTTCCGGGGGACAGAGGGGGTGGATCCGTCGGCCCGACCACTGCGCGTGTTGTACGAGGCCGGATGCGAAGACCGTGTGTAGATCGTTCAGCCGGATTGCACGTTTTCATAACGCCCGCTGCACATGGCTTAACCCCCGCGAACAGGCCCGGCTGAATTCGCACCGACGTCACGGATGCGCGCCTAACGTGCATGGCAGGCACCTGATTCCACCCGCTGTCATGATGACCTTCGACCTCTTCAATACGCCTGCCGAGGACGGCACGTACGAGCTCTCGATCAACGAGTCGCCGCCGCTCCGCTTCACCACCCGCGGTGCCGCCCTCAGCTATGCCGTCAAGCTGGCCAACCAGCGCCACCTCCAGGGCCTGGACTACGCGATCAACATCGAAGGCGGCGACGGCCGCTGGCGGCTGTTCAACGGCTGGCGCCTCTGCGCCTGAGCCGCGGGCCGACCGACCGGATTCCTGTCCGCAAACGGTGAGTCCGTAACGCACCGGCATGGCAGGCTGTGCGTCTTCCCGCACCGGTCGCCACCATGCCCACCTCCGACACCGCCGCCCGCTTCCGCCACCTCCACCAGCACGGCCTGCTTCGCCTGGCCAATGTCTGGGACGCCGGCACCGCCCGCTTGGCCGAACATCACCGCGCCGCCGCCATCGCCACCACCAGCGCCGGCCTGGCCTGGTCGCAGGGCTATCCCGATGGCGACCGGCTCGCCGTGGACGCCCTGCTACATGCGGTCGCCGGCATCGTGCGGGTCATCCGCGTGCCGCTGACGGTCGATGTCGAAGGCGGTTACGACGACGATCCCGCGCGCGTGGCCGCCACGGTCCTGCAGGTCGTGCAGGCCGGCGCCGCCGGTATCAACCTGGAAGACGGCAGCGGCGATCCGGCTCTGCTGGCAGCGAAGATCCGCGCGATCCGCCACGCCTGCGAGGCGAATGGGGCCGATGTCTTCATCAATGCGCGCACCGACGTCTACCTGCGCGGGCTGGCCCCGGAATCGGCCCGCGTCGCTGCAACGCTGGCGCGCGCCGCGCAGTATCGGGACGCCGGCGCGGATGGCCTGTTCGTGCCGGGCGTGGTCGACGAAGCCGACATCCGTGCGCTCGCAGCGGGATGCGGCCTGCCGCTCAACGTGATGCTGCGGCCGCAGCTGCGCGATTTCGACGCGCTAGCGTCATGGGGCGTGCGCAGGATCAGCGCCGGATCGGCCTTGGCCGAATCCGCATTCGGTCATGTCGGCGCCCAGATGGACGCGTTCCTGCATGGCGCACAGACCGCCCTGCCCGATTCCCGGGCGATGGGCTACGGCGCGATCAACGCGTTGTTCCCTTGACGTGGGGCGTGCGTAGGATTTTTCCTACGACTCATCGGGGTTCCACCCGACTGCCATTGTGATTCACATCCGCGACGATGGCCCTGTCCCCGGTGGCACGCCCTGCACAGGCCAGGCATGGCCGCTCTGCAATGGAAACAGGCTGCCGGAGCCGGGGACTCCCCCTTCAGACCCGATCACGCTTGATCGGGTTTTCTTTTGCGCGCTGCGAGCGGCTTACGCGCCGCCTGCCCACAATTCCGGCACCTGGGCCAACCCCAGCAATACCAGTGCAGTAGCTGCGATCAGCAGCCACCCCATGCTCCGTACCAGCAAGCTGCGCATGTCGACGTCCCCCGTTCCTGTGAGGTGAATATCGCCATGCGCGCATCGCGTGTCAAAGGTAAATGCATTCACGCCGCGATGGCGGTTTGCTTCGCTGCATTTACCTCGCCAGTACGATCGTCGGCCTGCACCGCGTCGAGGAACTCGCGCCCCCATCGCGACAGGTCGTGATGACGCACGATGCCGAACAGGCGGCGCTGACGATCCTCGCGTTCGGCCGGCAGCATCGCCAGCGCCTGCCGCAGCGCACGTGCCAGATCGGCCGGATCGTGCGGATTGGTCAGCACCGCGCCCTTCAGTTCCGCCGCGGCGCCGGCGAACTCCGACAGCACCAGCACACCGTCGCGGCCGGTCAGTCCCTGCACCGCCACGAACTCCTTGGCCACCAGGTTCAAGCCATCGCGCAGCGGCGTGATCCACATGACATCGGCAGCAGCGTAATGCGCCACCACGCTGGCGAACGGCAGCACCCGCGCGAAGAAACGCACCGGTGTCCAATCCAGTCGCGAGAGCCGGCCGTTGATGCGGCCCACCGCCTGTTCGATCTGATGCTGCAGCGGCCGGTAGATCGTCATCTCCTTGGCCGCCGGTACGCAAACCAAGACCAGCGTCACTTCGCCCTGCAGCGCCGGTGCCTCGTCCAGCAGGCGTTCGAAGGCCTGCAGCTTCTGCAGGATGCCCTTGGTGTAGTCGAGCCGCTCGATCGACAACACCAGCCGGCGCCCGCCGATCTCGTCGCGGATGCGGGCGATGTCGGCGGCCACGTCGTCGGTCTCCAGGCAGGTGCGGATGCGCGCCACGTCGGTGCCGATGGGATGCGCGCCGATGCGCACCGTGCGCCCGTCGATGCGCAGCGCGGTGGCCATGTCCTCCACGCCGACCGCACAGCCGAAGGTCAGGAAGCGCGGCGCACACGCCGCACGCGCCACCACCTCTACCGGGAACGTGCTGCGCACCGCATCGGTGAAGTTCTCGGCATGGCGCGGAATATGGAAGCCCACGTAGTCGCAGGCCAGCAGGCTGCCGAGGATCTCGCGGCGCCACGGCAGGATCGCGAAGATGTCCGCCGACGGGAACTGTGTGTGGTGGAAGAAGGCGATCTTCACGTCCGGGCGCAGCTCGCGCAGTACCGAAGGCACCATCCACAGGTTGTAGTCGTGTAGCCACACCGTCGCGCCAGGCGCAGCCTCGGCGGCGGCGGCTTCGGCGAAGCGGCGGTTCACGCGCTTGAACAGCGCCCAGTCGTCCTCGTTGAAGCGCGCACGCTCCCAGAAGCTGTTGATGACGGGCCAGAACGCCTCCTTGGAGAAGCGTTTGTAGAACACGTCCACCTCATGTTTCGTCAGCGGCACGTGGGTGGCGGTCAGGCCCGGATAGGCGATGCGATCCACCACCGCATGGGTCGGCACGGGCGGCGCCTTCGCGTCTTCCACCGTCCAGGCCACCCAGGAACCCGGACGTCCGTCGGCGAAGAAGCTCAACAGGCTGGGAATGATGCCGTTGGGCGAACTGTGCGGCCGACGCACGCGCACGCCGTCCACGATGTGCTCCTCGTACGGCAGGCGGTGGTAGACCATCACCAGTTCGGCCTTGCCGGGCTCGTGCGACGGCGGTGCGTAGTCGTCGGCCTGCAGCAGTTCGAAATGCGCCATCGCCTGCAGGATCCCGCCGCAGCCCGGCGCATCCGCATGCAGCACGTCATCCATGCCGGTCGTGGCGGCCAGCAACGCCGGTTCCGAGCGACCCACGCACACGCCCGGGAATCCCCCGCCATACATCGACAGATCGTTGAGCGTATCGCCGGCCACCAGCACGCGCGCCGGCGGCAGCGCCAGCACATCGACCAGCGCGGCGAGTGTGCTGCCCTTGCGGATGCCGCGCGGCAGGATGTCGAGATAGCGATCGGCCGAATACAGCACCTCGCAGCCCAGCGAAGCCGCCACCGCCTCCACCTCGTCCTGGATCACGGACAGCTGTTCCGGATGGCAGTAGTACGAACACCGCCGCTCCTGCGGCACTTCCTGGCGCACCAGCATCGGGAAGCGGCGCATCGCCTCGACCACGGCGTGCTCGCCCGGCCAGCAGGCTTCGATATGCGACTGCAGCGGCTGGATCGGCTGCATGTCGTCGGTGCGCAGCACGGTGGCGCCCACGTCGCAGATCACGTAGTCGGGCGTGGGCAGGCCGGGATCGGCCAGCAGCGGCAGGATGGCTTCACGCCCGCGGCCGGTCACCCAGGCGAGCTTCACGTCCGGATGCGCGTCGACCAGGTGATACAGCCGCTTGCGCGCCTCCGCATCCCCGGCGAGAAAGGTGCCGTCCAGATCGGTGGCGAGCAACAGGGGTTGCGAGGGTAACGGTTGCGAAGAAGATTCCAACAGGCTCATGCAGGTGCACTCCGGTGAGGGGTGAGCCGCGCGCAGGGCACGACGCGAACGCGTCGACGGACGCAGGCGGGGACACGCATCGAAAGAGGCATCGCGGAGGCGGATGCACGGAGAGAGGCCGCGTGCGTGGCACGCTGCGCGCAGAGCGTCGCAGATGCGCGTCCTTCCCCAGATGCGGACGCGGACATCGACTGATGCGATGCAGCATTGTAGTCCGCATCGACATCACGAAGGTCAACGCGATGTTAAGAACGTTAAATCTCGGCGGAAAATGCGTGTTTTCTGCGTAGTCGCCGTTTGCGCGACGCATCGATCACGCATCATCCACGACGCAGCCAGCGCCACCATCGCTGCCAGCGCGAGGCGCGTTGCAGCGGCGCGCGATAGGCCACGCTCGCGGGCACGCGCAGCGATACCGTCGTGCCCGCGCCCTCGGCGGATGTGAGCGTCAGCGTGCCGCCGATGCGCTGCGCGCGCTCACGGATGCCGTACAGGCCCCAGTGGCCCTGGCGTCCACCGGCGCGCAGCACGGCCTCCGGCAGGCCGACGCCATCGTCGCGCACGCGCAGGTGCAACGCATCGTGCTGGTAGTCCAGATCCACTTCCACATGCGCCGCCTGCGCATGCTGGAACGCGTTGAGCACCGCCTCGCGTGCGATCCGGTACAGCTCGTCGCGGACCAGCGCATCCAGCGCCCGCGGCTCGCCTTCGACCTCGAGCCGGAATTCGGTCGCGTGCTCCGGCACCAGGTCTTCGCCGAGCGCGGCCAGCGCCTCGGACAACTCGCCCGACATCCGCGCACGGCGCAGATCCAGCACACGGTCGCGCGCTTCGGCCAGCACATCGTCGGCCCGCTGCAACACGCGCTCCATCGCCGCGTGGCCCGGCGCATCGCGGCCGAGCGATTGCGCCACGGCATGGAAGCGCAGGATCAACCCCTGCACGCTCTGCAACAGCGTGTCGTGCAGTTCGCGGGCGATCCGCTCGCGCTCGTGGTGACGCTCGTGCAGGCGCGCGCGGAGCTGCGTGGACAGATGGCGCAGGCGCAGCAGGTAGGCGATCCACAGCAGGGTCGCGCCCAGCAGCACGCACAGCACGACGAACCACGTGGTCTGGTAGTACCTCGGCGCGATCACCACGGGCAGCGCGGCGCCCACCTCGTTCCACACGCCATCGTTGTTGGCGGCGATCACGCGGAAGGTGTACGTGCCCGGCCCGGGATCGTTGTAGAAGGCCGCACGCCGCGTGCCGGCGTCCTGCCAGGCGGTGTCGTACCCGTCCAGCTTGTAGCGGAAGCGCACGCGCTCGGGGATCGACAGGCTCAGCGCGGTGTAGGCGATCTGCAGATTGCGCGTGCCCGGCGGCAGGCGCAGCACGCCGGCGCCCGCGCGGTGGACTTGGCCGTCCGCGGCCAAGGAGAGGATCGAGACCGGCGGCGCCAGCGGGTTGCGGCGGATCCGCGCCGGGTCGATCGACACCACACCGCTGGTGGTCGCGAACCACAGGCGCCCGTCGCCGCCTTCCGCCGCCGTGGGAATCGGCCGGAACTGCGCCGGCACGCCGGGCATGCCGTCGAGGAAATCGAAGAGTTCGTAGCGCGGCGTGGGTGTGTCGAACAGCGTGGCCACGTCGACGGCTTTCACGTACAGCACGCCGCGCGCGCCGTTCAACCACAGATCGCCCGCGCGCGTCTGGACGATGCCGGTGATGCCGCGGAACGGACTGTCGACGGTCGGTGGCAGACTGCGCACACGCCCCTGGGCGAACCGCGCCAAGCCGCGCTCGCCGCCGATCCACACACCGCCCCGGCTTTCCAGCAACGCGGTGACATTGCCCACCGCCAGGCCGTCCTCGCGCCCCAGCGCACGGATGTCGTCGCCGCGCAGGATCGCGATCTGGTCGCGCGCATAGCCCATCCATACCGCGCCATCGCGGGTGGGCAGCATCACCAGCGGCGACGAGCCCGGCGGCAGTCCGGTGCGACCGCGCAACTGTTGCCAGCGGCCGTCCGCCAGACGATGGATGCCGGGCGTGTTCAACGACACCCACAGCACACCGTCGTCGCCGTGCGCGATGGCCTGCACGCCGGAATAG
>Ga0247823_10005382_pt1 | contig 10198 bp, 8 predicted proteins | sample 13C_PalmiticAcid_2_FD_192426 | JGI IMG/M metagenome (GOLD analysis project Ga0247823, IMG submission 192426) | Soil microbial communities from agricultural site in Penn Yan, New York, United States - 13C_PalmiticAcid_Day30 | ecosystem: Environmental > Terrestrial > Soil > Agricultural land...
GGCGAACCCTCCCCGACGGGCCTTTCGCGGGCATCGGCCGTCAAAACCCGAACAAGAACCCGCTCGTGAAGGGGTTCGTGGCCACGGCGGACGAGAAGGCGGATCTCATCGCTTTCATGAAGAGCTTCACCGATACCGAATTCGTCAGCGAAGGTGATTCCCCGGCACCCTGAAGTGCATCGCTCGGACGTGGGGCCGCCCGCGCAAGCGGGCTCGGCAGCGAACGTCCTCGCGCGACATATGCTATCTGTGTTGCGCTGGAGGGGGTTTCGTGCCGACGATCAAGCACATCATCGAGACGCAGGGCTACCGTATCCTCGAACGGTGGGCCGAGGCGGCGCAGAAAACGGCGTCGGCGCGTGGGCTTTCGCGGCCCGAGTTGATGAACATCATGGAGGTATACCTTGCGGCCCTGGTCGATCCCGACGGGCATGTGCCGAGCAGCCGCCAGCTCGAGCTCGTGGAGGGCCACGTCGCTTCCCGCCTCCGCCACGGCTTCGATCTCGCCGAGCTCCAGAGCGAATTCGCGCTGCTCGGCCGCTGCATCTTCCAGGCGTGGGCGGCCGTGCCGCCCGAGGAGCGGTGCGACCCGCTGGAGGTCGACAGGATCCTCGAAATCGTGCACGCGTCGACGGTGCTCGTGTCCGACATGTTCGTCCGGCACCTCCTCGACGACGCGCAGTCGGAGAAGCGGTTTTTCCGGCTGATACGGCAGGCGTTCACGGGCGAGCCGTCCGACGCGCTCCGCAGGTCCCCGACCCTGGCCGAGCGGCTCGACGCCGCCATGCCGATCGTCATGGAGGCGCTCAGGGCCGCGACGGCGGCCATCCTGCTTCGCGAGCCCAGGACCGAAAAGCTCGTGATGACCGCATCCGCGGGGCTCGCCGACGAGCGCCTCACGCGTTACGCCCGCTCGCTCGCGCCCTCCTCGTTTGCAGGGAAGATCGCGTCGCGCGAGGAGACGACGACCCTCCTCGACGCCGAGACGACCGAGCTCGACGTGACCGACAAACTCCGCCATAGCGGCATCCATGCGCTCCTCGGGGTCCGCATCCCCCTCCAGCACAGGCTCCTCGGCGTGATGTACGTCGGCATGCGCGAGCAGCGGCCTTTCTCCGCGCGGGAGAAGCGGCGCATCGAGGCGATCGCCGAGCACCTCGCGCTCCTCATCGACAACGTGGAGCTCTACAACATGCTGGAGGATCGTGTCACGGCGCTGCACGAAGAGCAGCGGATGCGGGACGTCCTCTCGTCGATCCTCGTGCACGACCTCCGCGGCCCGCTCTCTGCAGCGCGCGTGGCCGCGCAAATGGCTGACCGCTCGACCGAAGACCCCAGGTCCAAACGCTGGACGTCGACCGTCCTCCGGAGCCTGGACCGCAGCGAGCGCATGGTGAGCGACCTGCTCGACGCGCAGCGCGTCCAGGCTGGCGAGCGCCTCTCGATTACACGCGAACGCTGCGATATCCTCGATATCGTGGGAGACCTCGTGGCCGAGCTCTCCCAGCAGCACGGCGATCGTTTCGTCGTCGTCCCGCCCGAAGGGCCCACGACGGGAAGTTTTGGTTGTGAGGAGCTCCGGCGAGCCTTCTGGAACCTCGCGTCGAATGCGCTCAAATACGGATCGGCGGACCCCGTGCGGTTCATCGTGCGATCGCTGCCGGACCACGTCGAGGTGGAGGTGCACAACGAGGGCCCGCCGATCCCCGCGGACGAGCAGGCCACGCTGTTCGAGCCCTTCACCCGCGCGCGCCACGAGCACGCGTCGCCGGGCGGCTGGGGGCTCGGGCTCGCCGTCGTCCGCGGCGTCGCGGAGGCCCACGGCGGGAGCGTCGACGTCGTGAGCGTCCCCGGGCGCGGGACGTCGTTCACGATGAAGTTTCCCTTCGACGGCGAGGGACCTCGGCCTCCGGCCGCATGTTGAGGCGGCCGTCGCGGCGTGGGCCCCTTGGGAGGACGTCCCGCTGGCCTTACGATCGATCGTGCTGCATTCCTATCCACCTCAGCTCGCCAGGCTCGTGCGTGAGCGATGGGACGAGGTGGAAGTGGCAGGGAGCGCAGGACTCCCGGGGCTGGAGGCGCTCGAGGAGCTCCTCTCGATCTGTTATCAGGCGAGCCTGCTCCGCGAGGAGGAGCGGCCGGTCACGTTCCGCTTGATCCTCGGGGACGCCGAGGGGTATCCGGCCGAAGCCGGCCCACCCTGGGGGCTGCACCGCCTGGTGTTCACGCGCGCCCGCTCGCTCGACGCGCACGAACTGCGGCGGCTGTCGCCGGCCATCAAATACCACCGCGCGCTCATCGGCGTGCGCGAGGACGGCCGTGGCGGATTCGAGATATGGGGCATCCTGCATTCGGGTCCCCGCTGGCTCCACGCGGCGCAAGGCGGGCGGGGTTCGTGGTCGAGCCTGCCGCCGTGGGCGCTCGTCATTCGCGCGTCGGGACCGGGGCAGCTCGCGGTGGCGAGGGGGTCGATCACGCTGGGCGAACTGCAGGGCGGCAGGCTCATGGGGCCGTCGATGGACCTTTTCGAGGCGCGCTGGCTCTCCGAGGGATTCGAGGAGGTGCACGCCGAGCTCGCGGCGCTGCACGAGGAGGCCCGGCCCTTCGCGCGCGCCCCCGGCGCGGAGCTCGAGCCCGAAGTGACGCGGCGAATCACCTGGCAAATGCTGAAGCGCCTCATTACCACGATTCGCCGGGCGCACCACGGCGGCACGCTGGTCATCCTGCCGCCGGGCGAGGTGGGCGAGGCGGCGGACCTGCTTCGCATCAAATACGAGTTTAGCGAGGGAGAGCCGCGGCGTCGTTATCGCACGTTGTTCCTCGCGACCATGGACGTGCTCGCGGGGCGCAGCAAGGCGTGGGCCCCGCCCTCGGCGTCGATCGGCTGGGACTTCTACGAGTCCAGCACCGACCCGCACCTCGTGAGCCTCGACGAAGCCGTCTCCGAGCTCTCGACCCTGATCGCGGGCCTCGCGGACGTGGATGGAGCCGTCATATTGACGAGGCGCCTCGAACTGCTCGGGTTCGGCTGCGAGATCGGCGGGGATTTGTCCGAGGTGCCGTCGGTGAGGCGGGCGCTGGACATCGAAGGGACGCGTTTTTCGATCGAGCCGACGGAGACCGTCGGGACGAGGCACCGCTCCGCCTATCGCCTTTGCCAGCACATCCACGGCGCGCTCGTGATCGTCGTCTCCCAGGACGGCTGGGTACGCTTCGTTACATGGAAGGAGGGCGGCGTGATCTACTGGGACCACGCGGTGACGTCGGGGGACGTGTAGCCACCGCGCGAGAGAGCACACCATCACCTCCGGAGCGCGTTGACGTTCCCGCGGCCGCGGTGCGACCATCGCGACCATGCAGGAAACGATGAACCACGTCAGCGCGACCCTCACGAGCCTGAAGACCACGCTCGTCGAATTCGCCGTGCGGTACGGGTTTCAGATCGTCGGCGCGACCGTCATCGTCATCGTCGGGCTCAAGGCTGCGGGATACCTCACCCGCATGCTCGACACGTGGCTCGAAAAGAAGACCACGATCGACGTCGCGCTCCGGAGCCTCCTCGTCCGCCTGCTTCGCTTCGTCGTCGTGGGCGCCACGATCGTCATCGCCGCGGAGAAGATCGGCGTCCCCGTCGCTTCACTCATCGCCGGCCTCGGCGTCGCCGGCGTCGGCATTGGCCTCGCGATGCAGGGCGTGCTCTCGAACCTCATCGCGGGCATGACCATCTTTTTCCTCAAGCCTTTCAAGGTTGGCGAATACATCGACATCCTCAAGGAGCACGGCGAGGTCGTCGACATCACGTTGTTCTCGACCACCCTCCGCCACACCGATCAATCGCTGATCGTCATCCCGAACCGCCAGATCGCCGGGGAAATCCTGCATAACTACGGGATGAAGCGCCAGCTCGACATCGAGATCGGCATTGCATATGCCTCCGATATCGGCAAAGCGATCGACGTCGCGACGGAGGCCGTCCTCGCCGACCCGCGCGTCCTGAAAGAGCCCACGCCGCTCGTCGGCATTCGCAAGGTCAGCGATTCCGCGCTCACGATCTCCGTGCGCCCGTGGGTGCCCGTCCCCGAGTACGAGCAGACGCTCCTCGGCCTTTATCGCGCGATCTTCGAGGCGTATCGCGAGCGCGGCATCGACGTGCCCCACCCCCAGCGCGAGATCCGCGTGATCCACGCGGAGACCGGCGCGACGCGTGCCGCCCTCGGCGCGCCGGTCGTCAAGGTCAATTAGGAGAGCCGCTCACGCGTCACTCGTCGTGCACCTTGAGCCCCGGGATCCCCAGCATCACGGGCTGACCGCGCACAGGGCGCTGCCGGGGCCATCGCGAGGTGCGGCAGCCCTGGGTACGCGATCGAGGAATCAATGCAGGAGCGGCCGCGCGGCGCTCGCCGCCTGACTCGCCCTTCTACTTGGGCGGCTCGCGGAGGAGCACGTAGGTGCCGTGGGGGCCGTTCGTATCCGCCGTGGCGACGCCCGGGGGGAAGGGGCTCGGGTTCGAGTTCTTTTCGGTGGAGTTGGGGTTGAAGTAGCCGAAGAATGCGTAGTCACGACTCAGCCCGCTCTTTCTCTCGTGATAAATTTGGTATTCGAGTTTCCCGGGCGCGGAGCCAAGGTAGACCCAGCCCCAGAGATCCGAGAAGGGCCCGGAGGTGCTCTGAAGGGTGGCCACCAAGACGCTCTTTCCCACCGGCAGGGGTTCGTTGTTCGCCCACCGCTGGGTCACATCGCCCTTAACGCCCGTGACGTACAGCTTGATGTCGGGTTGGATCAGGAGTTCCATTGTACCGTCCTCGTGGAGATGAGTTCGCGGCCGCGCGGCGGGCTCCACAATGGTCCCCGTCTGCGTCGGCCTCGATATTTCGCCATTGGCACAGGCCGTGCCAATGCGTCCGGCGTGTCGCTCGCGAGGCGTCGAGGCGCGGTTCGACGGTGCAAATGCGGATCGTCCCGCGCGTTGTTTGCGCTGTCGGGGCGCGCTCGTTCGGAGATCCGGCACCCTTGTTCGGAGTTCCGAACGCGGCGCCGATGCGGATATGCTCCGAAGCATGAGAGCAGGTACGACTTGAGGGTTTCGAAGGTGCCCCCCTCGTTGGAGGAGCTCGTCGAGGCTGGCGAGTGGAGGAGCTGGACCCGCTTTCAAGCATCGCGGCTGTACTTCAGCGTTTTGGGGAGCATCGGGTTCATGGTGTTCGCCGTCCTGGACCCCGCGCCGGGGCGCAGGGCAGGGGGCTTGGGCTTGGCGATCGCCGCGCTCGTGTTCATCGCCTACGAGCGGCGACGCCAGCGACAGGGCGCGAGGGCGACCTGCTGGAGCCTCATCGTGCCCATAAGCATCCAGGTGAGCGCGATCGCGCTGACGGGCGGGCTCGACAGCCCCTTTTTGGGGATGAGCGCGGTGTTCACCTGTTACGTCGGCGCCCAGGCCGGCCGGAGGCGCCTGGTCGTCGCACAGGCGGCGCTGTTCGTCGCGCTCGCCTGGCTCCATGTCGAACGGGCGCCCATCCTGTCCGTGCCTCGCATTTTCGGCGGCTCGGCCTCCTCCCACACGCCCGGGTACTTCGTCACCACCGCGTTGGGTCAATCGGTCGTGTGCTTCGCCTCCTACCTGATCGGCCGCGCGCTGCGGCACGGCTACAACACCGCGATGGCCGAGAGCGTGCGCGCCTCCGACGAAGTCGTCCGGCTGAGCGCCGCGCACGCGGTGGAACTGCACGCGATCTGCGGCGAGATCTCACACGAGCTGAAGAACCCGCTGGGCACCGTGCGTGCGCTCGTCGAGCTCATGGCCCTCGACACACCGTCGCCGCGCAACGCCGAGCGCTTGGCGGTGATGCTCCGCGAGGCGACGCGGATGCAGGCCTCGCTCGAGCAGCTCCTCACGCTGACGCGCCCGCTCTCGCCGCTCCATCTCGCGCCCGTGGACCTCGAGGATCTGTGCGCGGAGGTTTGCTCGCTCCACGAGGGGATGAGCGCGGCCGCGGGCGTCGCGCTCGCCGCGCCACCCACCGCAGGGGAGCGCCGGGGGCTCCAGGGCGATTTCCGCAAGCTGCGGCAGGTGCTCGTCAACCTGGTGCAGAACGCCATCGAGGCGAGCTCGCCCGGGGCCACGGTGACGGTGGTGGTGCGCGAGCACGAGGACGGCGCGCGCGTCGAGGTGGAGGACGAGGGCAAGGGGATCGACGCTGAGGTCGCCGCGCGCGCCTTCGAGCCCGGCGTCACGACGAAGGCGAAGGGGAACGGCCTCGGGCTCACCATCGCCCGCGCCATCGCGCGGCAGCATGGCGGCGATGTCGTCCTGCGGCCGCGCTCGCCACGCGGCTGCGTCGCCACGCTTGTCCTGCCGGCGCTGCCCCCCGGAGAAGGCGCGGGCGCGGAGGTGGTGTCGTGACCCCGCGCGCGCTGGTCGTCGACGACGACGCGGGCACGCGCTTTATGCTCCGGGACGCGCTCACGACGGCGGGGTTCGCCGTCGACGAGGCCCCCGATGGGCTCGCCGCACTCGAGCGCATCGCGACGGGCGGCTACCACCTGGTCCTCACGGATCTGCGCATGCCGCGGCTCGACGGATTGGGCCTTTTGCGCCGCCTCCAGGGGATGCCCGGCGCGCCTCGCGTCGTGCTCATCACGGCGCACGGCTCGGAGCAGCACGTCGTGGATGCGCTGCGGCTGGGCGCGTTCGACTACCTGCGCAAGCCTTGCCCGATTGCCGAGCTGATGGCGGTCGTGGCGCGGGCGACGGAGACCGCGCGACTCCGCCTCGAAAACGAGCGGCTCGCCGGCGAGCTTACGCTTTCGAATGGAGTCGTCCTGCGCTCGCCGCAAATGGCCGACCTCGCCGTGCTCGTCACGCGCGCGGCGCGCCGCAACGTCACCGTCCTCATCACCGGCGAGAGCGGTACCGGAAAGGAGCGCATCGCCGAGGCCCTCGTCGCCGGCTCGCCGCGCGCCGCGCAACCGTTCGTCCGCTTCAACTGCGCCGCGCTGACGCCCGAACTCGCCGAGGCCGAGCTCTTTGGTCACAGCAAAGGCGCCTTCACGGGCGCTCAACGCGCCCGGCCGGGGCTCTTCCGCGAGGCCCACCAGGGCACGCTGCTCCTCGACGAGATCGGGGAGCTGCACCCCGCCTTGCAGGCGAAGCTGCTCCGCGTCTTGCAGGAGGGCGAGGTGCGACCCGTCGGCGAGGAGCGGTCGGTCCGCGTCGACGTCCGGGTGCTCGCCAGCACGCACCGCGATCTCGCCTCGATGGTCGCGTCAGGCGCCTTCCGACAGGATCTTTTTTTTCGGTTGAACGTCGTCCGCCTTCATGTGCCCCCGTTGCGGGAGCGCCCCGAGGACATTCGGGTCCTCGCCGAGCACTTCATCGTGCGTTTTGCGCGGCAATTCGACGCGGGGTCGCTGCGGCCCACGGCCGAGCTCCTCGACGTCCTCGCCGCGCGGTCCTGGCCGGGCAACGTGCGCGAGCTCGAGAACACGGTCGAGCGAATGGTCGCGCTCTCGGATGGAGAGACGTTGGATTTGCGGCTCGTCGACGGAGGCGCCGCGCCGACCGCCCCACCTCCGTCGGGCCTCCGCGCCCAGGTCAATGCGTTCGAGCGCAGGCTCCTCGTGGAGGCGATGGCCGAAGCGCGCGGCAATCAGGCCGAAGCGGCGCGCCTGCTGCGAATCGGCCGCGCCACGATGCACGACAAGCTGCGCAAGCATGGCTTGAGCGACTGACAGGGTGTTCTACCCCGGCAGCCGCGTCGATCCTGGACCACCGAAGGGTCCTCTGCTTGCCATTGACGAGTATCGTCGCCTCGTTGTCCGGCACGATCGCGACGATCGTGCCGCGGAGCATTCCACCATTCTTGAGCGTGCTCTCGTCATCGCCTGCGCCCGCGCCGCCCTCCGCGCGCCGGTCGTCAAGGTCAATTGAGCGATCCGCTCACTCGTCGTGCACCTTGAGCCCCGGGATCCCTAGCATCACGGCTTGACCGCTCACGCCCGAGCCTGCGATGTGCAGGGTCTTCAGGCTCTTGAGCCCCTTCAGCGGCGCAAGATCGGTCACGCGCGTGCGCTTCATCTGGAGCATCTCGAGCTTCGTCAGCTTGGAGAGCGGCGTCAGATCCGTCACCTCGGTCTCGTCGATCTGCAGCTCCGTCAAGCTCGCCAGCCCGGAGAGCGGCGTGAGATCTTTGACCGGCGTCCGGCCGATATCGAGCCGATCGAGCTTCGCGAGGCCCGCGAGCGGCGTGAGGTCTTTGACCTGCGTGGCCGCGATCCGCAGCGACTCGATCGTCGTGAGCGTCTTCAGCGGGCTCAGATCTTCGATCTTCCCCGGCGGCAAGTAGACGCCCTTCACCGACGTGAACAGCGGGAAGAGGCACGGGTCGAGCTCGTCGAGCTTCACCTCCGTCAGCTTCAGCGTCTTCACTTTGCCGAGGTCCGCCCGCGTCAGCGCGCCCTCTTGTTTCTGGGCCTGACTGCGCACGGCGTTCTCGAAACCTTGATCCGTGAACGTGATCGTCGCGTCCTTCGAGCACACGACGTCCTTCTTCTTCGGCGGCGGAGCCGGCTCCGCGGCGCTCGGCGCGGGCGCCTGTGCCTGTGTCGGTGCGGCGGAGGCGACGGGCGCGGCGCTCTTCGACGGCGCGGTGTCGGGCTTCTTTTCGTCGCAGGAGACGAGCGAGGTGAGGGCGATCGAGAGGGCGATACCCGCGAGGGGCGCGATCGTTCGGGGCAGCATCGGCGCGGATGGTACAAGGGCCGTACGCGGAGGGGTAGACCCTTGGCTGCGCGGGACGAACGCGTCGTTGCGCGGCGTCTCGAACCCCCGTACCATCCGGTCTCCCGCGAACCGCGAGGGAGCCCTTGACCGCCGTACGACTCGACTTCGGCAACACGCTGAGCGAATTGGCGCTCGCCCCGACGTACAGGGCGTTCGAGTGTTTTCGTGAGGTGCGCGTCCCGCAGGGTCTCGCGGAGGTCTCGCACGACAGCCTCCTCGCCGCGCTCACCTCGGCCGTCGCGGTCACGGCGAAGCGGCTCGGCCTGAAGCCCCGCGACGTCGAGGCGATCCTCCCGTGGGCCGGCTACATGGGCCAGCTCCAGCAGCTCGAACGCGCGCGTGTCGAAGCGCAGAGCGTCTTCGATCAGTACGCCGTCTCCGTCGGAGGCCTGCTCACGGGCCTCGCGGGCGCCACGATGGAGGTCGATCCCAAGCGCAAGAGCGCCGCGCAGACGCTCACGAACGTCGCGCGCCGCTTCTCGCGCGAGCGCGCGCTCGTGGGCCCGCTGAAGGTGCTCGCGGCCGAGCTCGAAGCCTGGGAAGAGGCCATGGAGAAGGCCGGAGAGCTCATCGATCGGAGCCGGCTCGTCCATCGGCACCTGCAGCGCCGGCAGCTCTTTCGTGTCTCGCTCGTGTTCTTGATCTTCGCCATCTGCTCGGTCGCGGGCGCGTTCATGATCCGCGAGCGCCGCATCGCCGCCGCCCGCCAGAAGCTCGACGCGCGTATCACGGCCGCGGCCGACCCGTGCGCGATCACGGACATCGACGAGGAAGAGAAGCGCCACGCGCTGCCCGAGCATTTCGCGCGGATCGACGAGAAGAAAAAGGTCTGCGAAGAGCGGCGGGTGATCGAGCGGTACGAGGCCTCGTGCGACGCGCTCGTGAAGGCTGTCGAGTCGGGCAAGCTCTCCGCGGAGGACAAGGTGACCGCGAAGGGCGCCGCCGAGAAGCTCGAGCGCGCCGCGGAGGGGAAACTCGTCGCGGCGGACCTCCTGGCCAAAGAGTCCGAGATGCCTTGTGGCGACACGAAGGCGAAGGGCCGCATCTGGCTCGCGTATGCGCGCGGCGCGGCGCGCTCCACGGCGGCGTGGGCCGACGTGCCGGAGATCTCCGAGGACCTCAAAAAGGCCCTCGCCTCGAAGGAGCTCGAGAAGGAGACGGCCTACAAAGAGGGCATCGCGCCGGACGCCGAAGAGGTCGCGTCGCGCGCGATCAAGGGCGACGCCGTGGCCATGGAGCGCGCCGAGAAGCTCTGCAACGGTCGTGCGGCCTACGGGCTCGAGGTCGGCAAGAAGTGCCAGCGGTTCCTTCAGATTCTCGAAGGGCTCGCGAAGCAAAAGAAGAAGTGAGCCAGGCGCCCGTGAAAAGCCGGCGCTGAGCTTGACAGCCTCGCGGCGAGACGGTTCGATCCGCACGATG
>Ga0247823_10005384_pt1 | contig 10196 bp, 8 predicted proteins | sample 13C_PalmiticAcid_2_FD_192426 | JGI IMG/M metagenome (GOLD analysis project Ga0247823, IMG submission 192426) | Soil microbial communities from agricultural site in Penn Yan, New York, United States - 13C_PalmiticAcid_Day30 | ecosystem: Environmental > Terrestrial > Soil > Agricultural land...
TAATATTCGACCGCGACGGCGCCGAAACCGCCCGCATCGCTGGCCAGCGCCTCGATCACCCGTGCCGTCCCCTTGCCCCGCCGATAGCGCATCGTGTTGGCGATATAAGCGCGCATGCTCTGGCCGGTTCCCGGGGGCAATGGCTGGAGCGGTTCGGCCGCGATCAGCGCCGCAATATCCGGCAGCATCGCTTCGGGCGCGGTTTCGGCAAACATGCCGTCATAGAGGGCGTCGATTTCGCCTTCGACCTCGACCACCCCCGACGCCAGGACCTGGAGCAGCGCGCGCAACGGATAGCCCTGTGCCGCATCGACGGTCTGGATATGCGTCGGCAACAGCGCGAACAGGCGCTGGCCCTCCGCCTTGATCCGGGCGCTGCCAGCCGGCTCGGTCATAGGACAAGCTCCTCAAAGGCGATCCGCGCCGGATCGATCGCGAGCAGGCCCGCGCGCAGCAAGGTGCCGGTATCGGGATCGATCGACGGCGCCGGGCACAACAGTCGGCCTTCGCTTTCCGCCGGATGCCCGGCGCCAAGCGTGAAGGTCCTGATTTGCGCCGCCTCGACCCCCGCAACCGCCTGGACGGCGGCCAATATCTCGCTGCGATGCAGTCCGCGGCCGAACGGCCTGCGATCGGCACCGAAACGTTCGGCAAGCGTCGCGCGTGCCGCCGTCTCGACATGGGCGCGGACGAGGTCCGGGTCCGTCGCCAGGGCAATTGCGATCGTCGGGTGGATCAGGTCGAACCCCTCGATCCGGACCTGGCGTCCGGGAACCGTCGCTCGCTTCAACTCATCGGCGAGGCCGGTCACGATATCCGAATCGGGCGCCGGCGAAGCGAGGTCGCTGGTCGCGATCGTCAGGCAGACGAACGAGCGCATCCCCTGATACAGCTCAGTCGCCAGCGCCTTGCCGACACCGCGATAGGCCGCGGCAAAGGCTTCATGGTCGGACAGGCTGACGACGCGGTCGAGCGTCCGCACCGACTGCGGCGCGGCATGGCGCAGCGCGTCGATCGTTTCGGGGTCGCTTCCCCCTTCGGCAAGCACCGGATTGCCGATCCTCGCGATGCCCGCGACGGGCGCCATTGCCATCGTCAGCCGCCCGGCGGCCAAGTTGCCCGCGCGGCCTGCCCCCGTGCGATACAGCGCCGTGACATTGTGCAGGCCGCTCGGCAGGCTGCCCCCGAATTGCAGAACGCTCGCCCCCTCGCCGTCGGTACGCAGGGTAAAGGCGTGATCGTCGCTGCCGCGCCCCGCCAATGTCGCCACATGGTGCCACCGTCGTCCGTCCACGCGCGCCTCGATGGCCGGGGCATAGCCGCGTGCCGTCGCCGCGGGCACATGGCTGAGCGGCTTGCCTTTCAAGGCGAAGCGCTGGTTGCGGCGCCCGGCATCGCCCGAACCGATGAGCTCGGCGCCCTGCACGGGGCTTTCGCCGTGCGATGCGCCGATACAATTGCCGAGCAGGCGGAGCGTCGTCGACCGGAAGCGCATCTTCACCGGACGCTCGAACCGCAACATCGTGCGACCATTCGACGCGGTGGTTTCGGCGATCGTCGCGACCTCGCTGACGATTTCGCCCTCCTTGCCCGCCTCATTCATCCACCGCTGACCGGTCAGGACGACGCGGCGTCCTACCGGCAGCAGCGCCGCCCCCTCGATCTCGAGCCTGTCGGCAATGCCGGGAAGCGCGGTATCGACGGGCGGGCGATACAGCCGCAGCGCCTCGGTCTCGATGTTGATCGCCAGCGAGCGGACAAGCCGGGCAAAGCTCTCGCCTGCACCGGGATCGAGTTCGATCTTGTCGAGCGTAATCCGGCTCACCTTGGCGGAGATCAGGAAGTCGCTGCGCGCGCGCTCCTCGACGTCGTCGATCCGCATCAGGGTTTCCCGGGCCGGTTCCTTTTCGATGGTTACCGTCTTGGACGGCGTCAATATGCAGACGCGCCCCACAACGGCCCCGGGATAGACCGCGTCCAGATCGAATTTCTGTGTTTCGGTGCCCTTCCGGCGGCCGGTGCCCACGAAAAAGTCGGCCCATTCGGTGACCGCTGCAGGATTGCACTTCCGCCGCCGCTCCTCTGCGGTTTCGTCGCCCGATGCGCCGATGTCGCCGAACGCGCATTTGATCTCGTCGGTCATCGCGCGGATATCGGGCGCGGTCGCCCCGAACGGCGATGCCGCTTGCCCCAGGATGACGACCCGCCCGGCATAGGCCGGCGCCGCTTCAGGACTCCCCGCAATCGTCCGCAGCTGCGCCAGGTGCAGGCGGGTGAACGGCGCCTCGTCGACCGACGGGTCGGATACCGGTTCGATCGCGGCGATGCGCCCGACGCGCCACCGCGCCTCCTCCGTCGCGGTCAGCGGCGCCGCCACCAGATCGCCGATCGCGGCCGCGCTTCCCACACCTTCGAAACACAGCATATTGGTTTCGGTCGTCACAGGCGCCCGCTCCCGGTGCGGGCGCAACGCATTCCACGCGCCGACCGCGGTCAGTTCGGCATCGGTTTCGAATATCTGGGGCATTTCGTCCTGCCCCGGCACCGATGCGACCTTGCTGCCCTGCGCGACGCGGACCTTCTCTGGCGATCCCGCCATCGTATCGACCGTGAAGGCCAGCGTCGTCGTCGCGGACAGCGCCGGGCGCGGCACATAGCCGACAAGGCCGGTCAACCGCGCCAGCGCATCGCGATCCTGCCCAGAAAGGATCGATCCGTCGGCCGCCAGCCGCGCGCTGTACCAGGCAAGGATGTGCAGGCTCGCCGCATGGGCATCGATCAGCGCGATCGCCGGATCGTCGGCCGCACGCGTCGTCAGGCCGGCGAGCGGCCGGGCATGGTCGATGCGCGTGCCGGCGATGCTGCGCATCATCCTTTGCCGGATCGCCGCCTGACGAAAATGACGCGCGTCGCCGACCGCGGCGCGGCCGCCACAGCTGGCACAGGTGCCGCACGCGCAGGCCGTGTCGCCGCTCATCGCCCGCCTCCCATCACCAGCCCAAGCCGGCCCTGTTCGGGAAAGCTCGGATCGTCCGAAAGCTGGAGCACTTCGAGCGCGCCGGGCTTGATGACCCCGGCGGCGATCTCGCCATCGGCGATGCGGCCGAAACGCTGGAACTTGCGCGCCGTCACGCTTTCGACGCCCTCCACCGCCATCGCCGCGGCGACGAGCCGCGACAGATAGAGCGGCGCGCCGAAATCGAATTTGTCAGGATGGAAAAAGCCCGGCCGGTCGCTGCTGCCGGGCCGCAGCACGGCGCGAAGCTCTGCCGCGACATGGCTGCGCAGCGCGTGCGGCGCGACGCACACCATCAGTTCGATGTCGAGCGGCACCAGCCGCGCCGCCCTGACCGCGATATCGAAACCGATCAGGCGGTAATTTTCCATATGGCGCAGCAGGTCGCGCCGGAACGCCGCATCGACCGCGGCGCCGCCCTTGCGATCGATATAGAGCATCATCGTTTGCCACGCCCCCGTCCAAACCGCCACCCCCGCCGCGTCGGCGACGCCCGGATGCTGGCGGGCGACCTGCGCATAGTCGTCGGCGACGACGGCGCGTTCCTGGCGGCGAAAGGCGACCGGAGCGTTGATCCGGATCTCGTTGACCGGTTCGGGATCCGCCCCGCCGCGCGCGGCCAGCGGATTGGTCACGGCGATCCGTCTGTCCGCCTCGGTATCCTTCAGTACCAGCCGGCCGATCGCGTCCGCCCCGATATTACCCTTGACCCCGCAGCCGAACCGGCCGCTGACGCTGAAGCGCATTCCCACCGTCGGGCGCAGGCCATGGACGTCGTCGCCGGGACGCAGCGCCACGCGCCCGTCGATCGTCTGTTCGACGACGAAGTCGCGCGAATAGCGGGTGCTTTCCAGAAGGTCAGGCCGCGCCGTCCATGACCAGAAATCATCGTCGAGTTGCAAGGCGGCCGCATGTGTACCGGGGGTAGCGATCGCCAGCCGCGCGGCGGGCACCGACGCGTCCGCATCGTCGAGGTCGAGCGGCGCGATGCGCGCGACATCGCCGCGATCGAGCACCGGGCGCCATATTCCCTCGTCAGGCGGCTCATCGGGCATCAATTCGGGCCGCACCGCCTTCGTTTCGGCCGGCGTCAAAGCCAGCTCGGGCGACGGAGGCAGCGATGCGCCATGATCGGCGAGCATGATATTCGCCGCCACCTCTGCAAATGGCGCCGTCGAGACGGGATCGTCCTCGATCTTCGCCTGGATAACCAGATCGAATGGCAAGGCGTCGGCCTCGTCCCATTCCACCGTCACCAGTTTCAACAGCGGCTGGAGCACGTCGGTCACCGGCGTCACGCGGGTCAGGCGGACGATGTGGCGGTGCGCCGGATCGGCGTCCTCCGCGCGGCCATTCACGGGCGACCGGGCCTCGGCAAGCAACAGGAAATCGCCCGGCACAAGCGCGCCGCCGCCTTGGCTACCGTCGACCAGCGTGATCGCCAGCGCGCCTCGCGGAAGACGGCATTCGTCCGCGGCCCAGCTGTGAACGGTCATGCTGCCGCGCCAGCTCCACAGCGGCAGCGCCGCAACCGTTTCGAATATGATCGCGGGATTGTCTAGGCGCCGGGCATAGTCCGACGCCTTGATGACGCTGGGTTCCCCGGCCTCGCCGAGCAAGAGCGGCGTAGCGGCGGGCAGCTCAAATCCATCGTCGGCGGCGTCGGCGAGCGTGAAGCGGGCGAACAACCGCGCGCTGGCGCCTTCGCCGACGACATAATCGACGAGGCGGGCGTGGCGCGCGATCGAGGTCCGGCTGCGCGCCGTCGACAGGAATGCCTCGGTGCCGACCCAGTCGAGCTTGTAACTGAGCTGATCCGCGCGATAGGCCAGCGCTTCCACCAGGGTGGTCGTGAAATCCACCGGATCGTCGGAACGAAAGCCCGGCACCAGCGTCGCGATCCGGTCGAGCATCAGCCGGCGAAAACCCTGATAGTCGCGAACGCGATAGTCGAAGGACGGATCCGCGGGCAGCGCATCGTCATCCTCGCCGCAATCGGGGGCACAATCATAATCGCTCGCGCAGCCGATCTTGAACGAGAGGTCGACCGCGGCGAGACGCGGGTCGAAGAAGGTCGGCGGGGCCGCATTGTCGGCGCTTCGCACCACCGAAAGCCGGTAGTTGGAAAAATCGGTCAGCTGTCCTCCCGCTATCCGCAATGTAAAAAGGCGGCCATCGCCCACCAGCGGCTCAAGCAGAAAATCCTGCGGCGCGGGGTGGCGTATGCCGCCGCTCAACGCGAAGTTGGCGGTCGCTAAAGGCGGCGATCCGGCGGGCACAGGATTGACGAGCACAATGTCGATGAAAACCGGATCGAGCGTCGATTCCCCGGTGCGCACCTCGATATAATCGATCCCGGTAAAGGCCGCATTGGCGGGCGGTTTGGTCAGCAGCGTGCGGCGCTGGTCGTCACAGCAAATATAACGGTCGACCGTCATGTCAGCTCCTTCCGGATGCCGAACCGGTCGTCGGTCCGCGTCGAGTGGACCTCATAGGTCACCTGGATCTCGAGGATCGCTTCGGCGCCGTCGAAATCGACCGTCAGGTCGTGGAGGGTCAAGATATCGCCGAGCCATTGATTGATCGTCGCCTGCAAGGCCGCTTCCAGCGCGATCGCCGTCGCGCCCTCGCCCGCCCCGAACAACAGCTGGCGCACCGGACTGCCGAGATCGGGGCGCATCACCCGTTCGCCCGCCATCGTCAGGATCAGCAGTTCGAGCATCTGGCGCACATGCGCGCTGCTGCCGTAAACGACCGTTGCCGCGCGCCCGTCGCGCGCCGGAGCAAAGGGGAAGGCCAGCCGGCTCATGTCGCGACGACCCGCGTCTGCGAACCGGAAATGATCGGCGGGCCGCCCGGAATCTGTTCGGCGCTTTGGCAGATGGCGACGCAGGGATTGATCAGCAGCGGTTGGCCGTTCGCCGTCACGCGCGTCGCCCCGACAGTCCACTTGGTCGTCACGCAGGGTTGCGGCTTGGGACCCGGAACGGTGAAGGCGCATCCCGCGACCATGCCCTGGTCGGTCAAGACGGCGACGGGCATTCCCGAAACCTTCACCCGCGGGCTTGCAGCGACGATGTTCAACGCTCCTCCATGGGGGCAGGTGGCGGAAGCGCCCGTGTGCAGAACCGGTCCCGGCATCTTTGTCTCCTTCCCCTCCTCAAGTGATGATCAGCGCACCCTCGTTGATGATGACCGATTTCCCGGTCATTGCGATCGTCGCACCCTGCCCATTGGAAATGACGACGCCCGTCCCCCCGATGCTGATCATCGCGCCCGAAGCCGTCTTGATCTTCACCTGCTGCATCGGATTGTCCGACAGGGTGACCGTCGTTCCCAGGCTTGTCTGGAGATGGATATTGGGATTGGCCGGCGTTGCGCCGACCAGCGCCTCCATCGGGAAACCCGCGGGGTCGGGCCAGAACCCGCCGCTCCAGATCGGGAAATCGGGATCGCCTGCCTCGAATTCGATCCAGACCATCGACCCGACCGCGGGCAAGGACACCATCGACGCCGACATCCGACCGGCGAGCGGCAGGCATGGGAGCGCCCATGTCGAGGGAAAGGGGCCGTAACGATCGCCGAGCTGGACCTGGATGCGTCCCTGGTTCTGGACATCCAGATTGTTGAGCACCGTCGCGCGATACTTGCCGAAATAGCGGGGGCCGGCGTTCATGTCGGCACCACGGGCAAATTGCTGATCAAACCGTCGCGCGACATCTGGAAGGATTGTTTCCAGCTTCCGCGGCCGAGCGTGTGCGTGACCGCGCGGACATAATAGAGCCCGTCGTGCGCGAGCCCAGCGCCGCGCACGCCGACAAGGCTGCGCGCGTCGAGCGGTTTGCCATAACGTGCAAGGTCGAAACTGCCGCTCGCCGTCACCGGATCGGTCGCCGCGCGCTGCGCGAGCAGCAGCGACATGACCTTGGGCATCTTGTGCCGCTCGGTATCGATCAACTTGGTCTTCGTCGGGATCAGCGGGCGCGCCGCCAACGGAGGCGCGAGCAACGAGATGTTGGGCACCGGAACGGGGATCGAGAAGCCGCCCGCCTTGACGAAGCCATAGGGCAGGACCGCTGCGGCGCCGTCGGCGCTGAACGACAGGCTGTCGATATTGCTGGCGTGATCCATGTCGACGGTCAGTGCCGGTTGCGGCAGGCCGATTCGCACCTGCGGCCCCCAATAGGCGGTGTTCGTCCCCGGTGCGGGGCCTGGGGTGATATAGAATTCATAGCCCGCCTCGGCCGCCATCTTGTTCAGATATTGATAGTCGGTGCCCTGCTGGTGCGGGATCGCTTCGGTCGGAAGCGATATCGAGGTGAAGATTTCCGGTATGGGCAGCGGGATGATGCCCAGCGGCGCATATTTGGCGATCAGCGCCGCGACGCGGGCGACGGTCGGCATCCCGGGAAAGGGAAAGCCCGAAAAGTCGATCACGTCCATATAGCCGGAGACATCCTCGCCGGTGATCGTCAGCCGGTTCTCGCCCGGCTGCGACGATGCGACGACGTCCTGCCGCTTGATCGGGCCATCCGCGAGCACCTTTGGCATCCCGTTGATCGTCGCGACGAGGATCACGCGGATCATCGGGTCGAAATAGCCCGCGGGGATCAGCGTCGTCGCGATCGGCGAGGTTTTCGAATAAGTGAAGCTGATCTGGAAACCCGAACGCTGCCCGACCGCCGAGGTGACCTGCGCGCTTTCGAGCGCGTCGATGACCGCCACCGGCACCGGCGCGACGGCGATCGGCCCCATCAGGAGGGTGAGCTGGATTCCCCTAAGCGTCGCCATCGTCGGCAATCTCCAGCGGCAGGGGAATAAGGATCAGGCGACCCGCCGGCGTTGTGGCGGCGCCGGGATCGGCGTCGCCATTGGCATCGCAGATCCGCCAGTAAAGTTCAGGATCGCCAAAGGCTTCGGCCGCGACCATGTCGATGCGCTCGTCGCCGCTGGCCCGGTGGCGGGTGAGCGCACGGTAACGCGACAGCGCAGGGATGATCCGCCGCCCGACGAACTCCACCGTCGTGCCGTCGCCCTTCGCCACGCTGCGAAAGGCCAGTCCGCGATAGCGGCTGTTGGGGGCGTAATAATCGGTCATGGCACCCCCGTCAGGCCCAGCGCCTGCATGTTCGGCGGGCGACGCTTCGCCATCCGGTCGCGGCGGCGCGCGGCGACCATGAACAGTTCGGCGCCCTTGCTGCCGAAGGCGAGATCGTCGATCGACAGTGCCCGCATACCCAGCGACACGCGCGCCCGGATGGGATTGAGCTGCGTATCGAACGCCTCTTCGACGACACTGAATTCGGTGATCCGCACGGGGATCAGCCGGTTGCGCCCGAGTGCCAGCAGCACCAGCGGCGACGGCAGTGGTAGCACCTCCAGCGTCCCGCTGCGCGCAAGGCCGTCGGCGGCGGCGATATCGTCGGGCGCGGGCGATATGATCATCTCGAGTTCGGCGAGCTCGGCCGCGATGCCGTTCGCGACGGTATCGGCGTTCGAGCCGGGATGTTCCAGCCGATCGGTCGCGTCGATCTCGATCTCGATCTTGATCGTTTCGACCGGGGGGCCGACGAGCCGCAGCCCTTCGAGCCGGTCGCCGGCGTCGGCCTTTACCCCGCGCGGGGTCAAGGTGCGCGACAGGCTGTCGGGGTTATACTGGAACGCGACCGTGCGCAGCACTGCCTTGCCGTCGGCGTCCATCAGCACGAAGCCGCCCTTCAGGGTGCGCGGGGATCCGGGGAAGCTGGTCATACGGCGCTCACAATTTCGGCCCCCTGTCCATGCGCGCGATCTCGCGCCGCAACGCCGCATCGGCGGCTTTTTCGGCGTCGGATGTCTTGCGCGCCTCGTCCTTGGCATTCTTCAAAAGCTTTTCGACCATGCCCAATGGGTCGATCGCGGGAATGGTCTTGATTTCCGCCAGGTTAGGCCATTTGACGCCCTCTTTGCCGTAGCCCACACTGCCCATGTACAGCTGCATCTCGCCGCCCAGCGGCCATTTGTAGTCGGCCAGCCGATGGGTCCAATCGTGCGAGAACACGCCATAAGCGGCGTAGATTTTCGCGTTAAGGTTGATGCCGAGCGACAGCTCCGCCGATCCTTTCGCCGCAGCTTCGGCAAAGAAGGAGAACGCGCCCTCCTTATAGTCGGCCGAAAAGGGCGCCCTGATTGCGGCCATCAGCTTGATCACGGGATCGACGCTGATCCCGCCTTTTATGCCCACCGCTCCGGCCGCGATTTCGACGCCGATGTTGGCGCCCAGCGAACCGCCGAGCGTTGCTTCGCCGGGAAGGCTAACCGCGCCCTTCAACGACGCTTCGATCTTCGGGTCATCTTCCAGCGGATAAAGACTGCCGTTGAGTTTCACGTCGATCAACGCAACCGGTCCGAGGCTGTATCCGAAGCTGGCGGAAGCGGTGATTTCGCCAAAGACGTTCGCAGGGATCGGCACGGGCAAGGGCACGGGAAATTTCATTCCCACATCCTTGAACAGTTTGACGTTGCCGCCATTCGGCCCCGGCCATTTCTTCATCAGCTCGATCGAGCCGATGTCGACCCCGCCGCCGACGTTGATCCGACCCTTTTTCGCGCTGACCTTCAGCTTGGGTTTGATATTGGGGGTGAACGGATAAGCGACCGACCCTTCGGCCTCCATCTCGCCCGCCTCGTCGAATTTCAGGCGGAAGTCGAGTTCGGCCTTTTTCACCGTGGCCTGGATCAGCGCGCTGCCGCTGAAGCCGCCCTCTTCGCCGTCCTTGCGGATGAAATCGACATGGATCGTGGTGTCGATGCCTTTCCAGTTGAACCCGGTCTCGCCCGATATCTTCAGGATATTGCCCTTGTAGGCACCCTCCAGCTTGACGCTTTTCAGAAAGGGCAGCGGCTTTTCGACGAGGACGTGGCCCCAATACTCGATGCCCTGCCCGTGCCACGACGCGCCCAGTTTCAATTCCGCCTTGTCGCGAATATTCGTCTTGATGCTGCCGGTGCCATAGGGCGCGAAGCGCCCGCCCTTTTCATGGAACCCGAGTTCGACGTCCATCCCGGTGGAGGCGAAAGTGGCGCTCGATGCGGTCATCTTGCCCGACCAGCCGACGCTCGGCCGATAGATGACCTCGCCCGCGGCCTCCCTGACGCCGGGGATCGGGCCGGCAGGCTTCAGCGTGCCCTTGGCGAAGAA
>Ga0247823_10005385_pt1 | contig 10195 bp, 10 predicted proteins | sample 13C_PalmiticAcid_2_FD_192426 | JGI IMG/M metagenome (GOLD analysis project Ga0247823, IMG submission 192426) | Soil microbial communities from agricultural site in Penn Yan, New York, United States - 13C_PalmiticAcid_Day30 | ecosystem: Environmental > Terrestrial > Soil > Agricultural land...
GCAGGGTGAAGGGGTTGTACTTGTCGAAGGTGCTGACGCGCAGGTTGCTCACCAGCCGCAACTCGCCCCCCTTGGGCGCCTGCGGGTTCACGTAGTCGAAGTGGGTGAAGCCGTCGGGGTACTTCAGATCGCCCCAGATGGAGTAGCCGTGCGCGGCCCACAGCGCCGGTGCCGCCAGGGCCAAGGCCCCCGCCACGGCCCAGCGGCGCAGCGTGCGGGGGAAGGATCGGCTCATGACGTGCATGCGACAATTCTGCGTGATATTTTTCCGGAGTCCGATCAATGGGTTTTCTCGCTGGCAAGAAGTTCCTCATCACCGGGGTGCTGTCCAACCGTTCCATCGCCTACGGCATCGCCAAGGCCTGCCACGAACAAGGCGCCGAACTGGCCTTCAGCTACGTGGGTGAGCGCTTCAAGGACCGCATCACCGAGTTCGCCGCCCACTTCGGCTCCACGCTGGTCTTCGACTGCGACGTGGGTGACGACGCCCAGATCGAGAAGCTGTTCAGCGACCTGTCCCAGACCTGGCCCACCTTCGATGGTTTCGTGCACGCCATCGGTTTCGCGCCGCGCGAGGCCATCGCGGGAGACTTTCTTGATGGTTTGTCGCGCGAAGCCTTCAAGATCGCGCACGACATCAGCGCCTACAGCTTCCCGGCCATGGCCAAGGCGGCCCTGCCCTACCTGAACGACCGCGCCGCCCTGCTCACCCTGAGCTACCTGGGCGCCGAGCGCTGCGTGCCCAACTACAACACCATGGGCCTGGCCAAGGCCAGCCTGGAGGCGTCGGTGCGCTACCTGGCCGAGTCCCTGGGCCCCAAGGGCATGCGCGTCAACGCCGTGAGCGCCGGCCCCATCAAGACGCTCGCCGCCAGCGGCATCAAGGGCTTCGGCAAGCTCATGAACCTGGTGTCCACGGTGTCGCCGCTGCGCCGCAACGTCACCATCGAGGACGTGGGCAACGCCTCAGCCTTCCTGCTGTCCAACCTGTCCTCGGGCATCACGGGCGAAATCATCTACGTGGACGGCGGCTTCAGCCACGTGGTGGGCGATTCGGCCAACGCGGAGGCCTGACCTCAGAACACGTGGCGCACGCCCGTGATGAACGAACGCGGCGTGCTGCCCGGCGCATAAGAACCGACGGAACCGGTCAGCGCCGTGCGGGCGCCGGGGTCGTTGCTCACTGTGCCCCATCCCGCGTACAGGTTGGTGCGCCGGCTCAGGTTGTACTGGTAGCCGATCTGGAAAGTCGAGAAGTCGGCGTCGGCCGCCGTCTGGTCGTTCGCTCGGCCATAGAGCAGGCGCAAAGAGTGCCGCTCGCCCCAGGGCAACGCGGCGCCGATGTGCCAGTTGACGCGGTCCAGGGCGGGGTTGCCATCGGCGGTATTCACGCCGACGTGCAGGCGACCGAAGGGAAATTCGTACGACGCGACGAGGGATTGCTGTCGCGTCGTGGGTGAGTTCGACACCGGTGCGTTGGCGGAGATCGAGCCGTTGCTGCCCTTGATGCGGTGGTACCCGTAGCCGACGAACCATTGCCCATCGCCCCATGAGGCATTGAAGCCCAGTTGCTCTCCCGCGCCCTCGGTCGGCCCGCTCGGCTCTTCCGACAGGGACACCATCGCCGCCGCACCGAAGCCCTTGCGCGGCGGGCCACTGAACAAGGCCCGGGCCGAGTAGCCATACGTGTAGCCAATGGCGTTGCTCGCCCGTGCGGCGAGGTTGTAGACCGTCGACACGCCACCCAGCCAGTTCGCGCCGAACGGGTCGTTCACGCTGCTGGCCGAGACGCCGAAGATCGGCGTGTACTGCCGGCCCAGCGAGACGTAGCCCCACGCGTCGCTGCCCAGCGCCACGGCCGACGTGCGGCCGAAGGTGAGCGAGGGGTTCGGCGTGGGCGACGGTGGATTGGAGGTGCCCGTGCCGGTGTCGATGTTGAGGCCGTCCTCCAGAGCGATGCTCGCCCGCAGGCCCGCGCCCAGGTCCTCCACGCCAAAGAGCGTGAGGCGGCTGGTCTGCATCAGGCCGGAGCCCACCGACCAGCGTCCCCCACCGTCGCCACCACTGTCGCGGCGCACGCCGCCGTCGACGACGCCCGAGAGGCTCACGCCGGTGGGTTGTGCCGCACAGAGCAAGGGAATGGCCGCGCCGACGGCCAGCGCCGCGCTTCGAAATGTCAGCATGTTGTCTCCTCGTGGTGTTCTGGTGGCCGCCACGCGCGGGCGGCCGCGGGTCTCATTCGGGCTCGATGCCGGCCTGCTTCGCGAGGCGCTGGATCTTGGGCACCTCGCGCCGAACGAACTGGTCAAGGTCCTGGGCCGTGCCGATCCAGGGATCCGCCGACACGGTCTGGATGGCGGCCTGGACCTTCGGCTGGGCCAGCGCCGTGCGGATCGCCTCGTTCAATTGCTCCACCGTCGCCGCCGGCAGGTGAGCGGGACCGAAAATCCCCCACCAACCCTTGACCTCCACGCCGGAAATCCCCAGTTCGGCGAGCGTTGGTACGTCCGGCAGGAAGGGCGAGCGCTCGTTGCCCAGCACCGCCAGCACGTGCGCCCGCCCCGTGCCCTTGAACGGCAGGATGGACGCGATGGTGGTGACGGTGCAGTTCACGTGGCCGCCGGCCACGTCGTTCACGGCGGGGCCGGTGCCCTTGTAGGGCAGCGCGACCAGTTTCATCTTGGCGGCTTCGTTGATCTGCTCGACCGCCAGGCGCGACGACGAGTCCGCCGTGGCGCACGACAGCGAGTCGGGCTCGCGCCTGGCCTGGGCGACCAGCTCGCCCCACGACGTCAACTTCGATTCGCCCGAGGCCACCAGCACCAGGGGCGACATCGCCACCGTCGCGATCGGGGTGAAGTCCTTGAGGGTGTCGTACGGCAGCTTCTTGAAGAACGCGGGATTCGTGACGTGCGCGTTCTGCGCGATCATGATCGTGTAGCCATCGGGCGGCGACTTGACCACGTGATCGGCCGCCTTCTGGGCGCTGGCACCGGGGCGGTTCTCGGGCACCACCGGCACCCGGAACCGCGCGGCGAGCACCTCGCCAACGACGCGCCCGATGGCGTCGGTTCCGCCGCCCGGCGTCGTGGGAATCACCAGCCGGATCGGCTTGTCGGGGTACGGCTGAGCCAGCAGCGGGGCGCTCAGGGTCAGCAGGCCGATCGCCAGCGCCAGGCGCGACAACACGGCCCTCATTGCTGCGCTCCGTCGAAGCCGGGCATGGTCAGCACGAGCGCCTCGGAGGTGTCATGGGCCGTCAGGGTCACCGATTCGTGGGGCTCGATGTGCGCGGCGGTGTGGGCAGCCCAGCGCGCCTCCGGCCCGATGGCGCCGGCGCCTTCGGTGAAGAACACGAGCCGCGCTTGCCCGATCGCCGGGATGGTGTGGCTCGCGCCCGGCTCAAGCCGAAGGGTCGCGATGCGCACGTCGTGCGCCGTGAAATCGCCGAGGAGCCGCTGCGACACGCCAGCGGCGCCCTCCACCGGGTTCCAGTCCGGGTCCTGGCCCGGGAACTGCACGGGTTCGCTCAGTTGGGGTTTGGGGTAGTGGATCGGACGGCCATTGTGGTGCTCCCAGATGGCCTCGTACGCGTCCTGGTTCTTGCGCTCGCCCGCCACCGCGCCCTCGCGCCGGTAGACGCCATCCTCGAAACGGCCCGCTGCCTGCATCGCCTCCTGCGCCGCCAGCATCTGGCGCTGGCTCATGTAGCCGTTGCCGGACACGCCGCCGAACTGAATTACCATGGCCAAGCTGGACTGGCCCACCAGCTCCTGGTTCTGGGGACCGTAGTAGGCACCCTCCGGGAAATAGGCCACGTCGCCCACCTCGATGTTCTGCCGCGGACCGATATTGGTCGAGCCCTGCAGCGTGATGCGGATCTGGTCGAAGTTGTGCCGATGGCGTGGCGACTTGAAGCTCAGGTCGGTGTGTACGACGACCAGGGAGAAGTTGTTCGGCGAGCCTTCCTGACCTTCCAGCAGGCACTTGAATCGAAGGAAGCCGCCGCGCACGGTTCGCGGCGGCGTCCAGTCGGTGGTTTCTGAATGGGCAATCTTCACGTGATGGCTTTCGTGAGTGCGCGCGAGGCGCGGTTGGCTGACGGATTCCTTCGGCGTGCACCGCCCCGTGAGGCTGTAGCATCCGACTAAACTAATCATAGTAGTTTTATGACTAATGACATTAGGAAAACTACCAAGGCGGGCGTGCGCGGGCATTCGCGCTCGGCGATGGATGTCCCGGCGCCGGGCAGGAAGGGAATCGATCGGCAGCAGGTGCTCAATGCCGCGCGGGATCTGAGCAACGAGCACGGGGTGGGCGAGCTGTCCATCAAGGCGGTGGCCGACCGGCTGGGGATCCGCCCGCCCTCGCTCTACGCCCACTTCGACGGCCTCACCGAGATCCGCAAGGAACTCGCCCACTGGGGCCACCGCCTGCTGGCGCAGCGCTTGCGCGATAGCGCGGTGGCATTGACCGGTGCGAACGGCGTGATCGCCGCGGCCCAGGCCTACCTGGCGTTCGTGCGCGACGAGCCGGGCCTGTACTCCGCCACCGTGGCGCCGGGTGCCATGAGCGACCCGGACTCACGGGACGCCGCCCGCGAATGGATTGGCGTGCTGCAGCGCCTGCTCGAGTCCATGGAGTTGGACCACGACGACCGCATACACGCCCTGCGCGGCATCCGCAGCATGGTCCACGGATTCGGCCAGCTCGAGGCGGGGGGGCAGTTCAGAACCGAAGTGGACCGCGACGCAAGTTTCGACCGCATGCTGCGGACCTTCGTCGAAGCCCTCTCCAGCCCCTCTCAGGCCTTCACACAGTCCGCGAAGTAGGCCTTGCTCCCGTCCTCGCTCCCTCAGACCTGGCCCACTCAACGCGGCATGTCGGTGCGCACGCGAACGAAGCTGGCGAAGCGCGGCACGCCGCTGTCGTTGAGCCCACGGAAGCGGTAAGTCACCCAGGTGCCCACCGCGGGCGGCTGGTCGCGCTCGGCATCGGTAAAGCCCGTGCCCAGCTTGAAGCGAATCCCCTCACCTGTTTGCACCAGCAAGGCCCCCATGCGGCCCGCGTGCCGGCCTTTGCCGGGCACGTGCCCGATGACGCGCGCCTCGGCGTCCTCGTGGGCTTTCACCTTGAGCAGGTCGTCGTTGCGCACCGCGCGGTACGGCGCGTCGCCCCGGTGCAGCATCAAGCCTTCTCCGCCGTCACGCACCATTCGGTCCAGCCGCACCATCAGTTCGGCGTGGCTGCCCACGCGCTCTTGCGGCACCGCCTGCACCCACGCCTGATCGATGCTCCGTACCAGCCGACCGTACGCCTCGATGCGCTCCGTGAAGACACCCGGATGCGCGGGAAGATCGAACACCATGAAGCGGATGCGGCGCCAGGCCGCGTCATCGGGCGTGAGCTGGCGCACGGTGGACATGGCTTCCTCGAAGCGGCCGCGGCCGGCCCAGAGTTCGCCGTCCATGGGCTCGGCGGGCCACCGCGCCGTGAACCAGTCGGGCGCGGCAATGGTCTCGCCGCCGCGCGTGCGCAGGCGTTTGCCGTCCCAGAAGGCGCGCAGGCCGTCGTACTTCTCGCTGAGCCAATAGTCGGCCAGCCGCACACCCGGGCGGTAGACATTGGCCAGCATCAGCGCGGGCGCGTCCGCCGACCAGGCCGCGAGCGGCGAAAGGCCCGTCCCCAGCAGCGCGGCGGTCAGGCCGCGCAGCAGCACCCGTCTCGTGAATCTCACGTGCGCGGGGGGCTCAGGCTTTCACGCAATCGGCGAAATAGGCCTTGCCGCCCTCGCCCGAGGTTTCCACCAATCCGTGGATGTCGGTTTCGAACCCCGGGCACTCGCGCGCGAACTCGCGGTTGAACTTGAGGTAGTCCACGATCTTGCGGTTGAACACCTCACCCGGGATCAGCAGCGGAATGCCCGGCGGGTACGGCGTCACCAGGCTGGTGGTGATGCGGCCTTCGAGGTCATCGATCGGCACGCGCTCGGTGGTGCGCTGCGCGATGTGCGCGAAGGCGTCGGTCGGCTTCATCGCGGGCGTCAGCTCGCTCAGGTACATCTCGGTCGTCAGGCGGGCGATGTCGTGCTTGGCGTACATGGTGTGCACGTGCTGGCACAGGTCGCGCAGGCCCATCTGCTCGTAGCGGGGCTGCTTGGCGCAGAACTCCGGCATGATCCGCCACATCGGCTGGTTCTTCTCGTAGTCGTCCTTGAACTGCTGCAGCGCCGTCAGCAGCGTGTTCCAGCGGCCCTTGGTGATGCCGATGGTGAACATGATGAAGAAGCTGTAGAGGCCGGTCTTCTCCACCACCACGCCGTGCTCGGCCAGGAACTTGGTGACGATGGACGCGGGGATGCCCGTCTCGCCGAAGCTGCCGTCCATGTTGAGGCCGGGCGTGACGATGGTGGCCTTGATCGGGTCCAGCATGTTGAAGCCCGGCGCCATGTCGCCGAAGCCGTGCCAGTCGCGCTCGGTGTGCTGCTCGGCGTTGGCGTCGCGGCGGCGGTTGAGCACCCAGTCCTTGGCCTCACCCACACCCTCCTCGGCCAGGGCGTCCGGGCCCCAGACCTTGAACCACCAGTCGTCGGCCCCGAACTCGTCCTCCACCTTGCGCATGGCGCGGCGGAAGTCCAGCGCCTCCAGCAGGCTTTCTTCCACCAGCGCGCGGCCGCCGGGCGGCTCCATCATGGCCGCGGCCACGTCGCAGCTGGCGATGATGGCGTACTGCGGGCTGGTGCTGGTGTGCATCAGGTACGACTCGTTGAACAGGTGCCGGTCGAGCTTGACGTTCTGCGAGTCCTGCACGAGAACGTGGCTGGCCTGGCTGATGCCGGCCAGCAGCTTGTGGATGGACTGCGTGGCATACACCACCGACTCCAAGGGCCGCGCGCGCTTCTTGCCCATGGCGTGGTAGTTGCCATAGAACGGGTGGAAGGCCGCGTGCGGCAGCCAGGCTTCGTCGAAGTGCAGGTTGGCCACGTAGCCGTCCAGCATCTGCTTGATCGACTCGGTGTTGTAGAGCACGCCGTCGTAGGTGCTCTGCGTGAGCGTGAGCACGCGCGGCTTGACGGCCGCCGCGTCCACGCCCTTGAGCAAGGGGTTGGCGCGGATCTTGGCCTGGATGGACTCGACCTCGAACTCGCTCTGCGGGATCGGGCCGATGATGCCGTAGTGGTTGCGCGTGGGCTTGAGGAAGACGGGGATGGCCCCCGTCATGATGATGCTGTGCAGGATGGACTTGTGGCAGTTGCGGTCCACCACCACCACGTCGCCCGGGGCCACCGTGTGGTGCCACACCATCTTGTTGCTGGTGCTGGTGCCGTTGGTGACGAAGAAACAGTGGTCGGCGTTGAAGATGCGCGCCGCGTTGCGCTCCGACGCGCCGATGGCGCCGTTGTGGTCGAGCAGCTGGCCGAGTTCTTCCACCGCGTTGCACACGTCGGCGCGCAACATGTTCTCGCCGAAGAACTGGTGGAACATCTGGCCCACCGGGCTCTTGAGGAAGGCCACGCCGCCCGAATGGCCAGGGCAGTGCCACGAATAGGAGCCGTCTTCCGCGTAATCCAGCAAGGCCTTGAAGAACGGTGGCTGAATACCTTCGAGGTAGCTTTTTGCCTCGCGGATGATGTGGCGCGCGACGAACTCCGGCGTGTCCTCGAACATGTGGATGAAGCCGTGCAGTTCGCGCAGGATGTCGTTGGGCAGGTGCCGGCTGGTCTTGGTCTCGCCGTAGATGTAGATCGGCACGTCGGCGTTCTTGCGGCGCACTTCCTCGATGAAGTTGCGCAGGTTCAGCACGGCGGGGTCCAGGTCGGGCCCGTGGCTGAACTCCTCGTCGTCGATGGACAGGATGAAGGCGCTGGCGCGGCTTTGCTGCTGCGCGAACTGCGACAGGTCGCCGTAGCTCGTGACGCCCACGACCTCCATGCCCTCGCTCTCGATGGCCTGCGCCAGCGCGCGAATGCCCAGGCCCGAGGTGTTCTCGGAGCGGAAATCCTCGTCGATGATGACGATGGGGAAACGGAACTTCATGCGGCTCTCCTGGCGAAGCGCGCAAGTGTACGGAAAACACATGTCCGTCCGGTCTGGTGGGACGCGGTTTGGCGCAGAATGCGAAACGGTCCCGACGGGGGATCGACACACGGAGACAAGGCTCATGGCCGATTCGACCTGGTGGTGGCTGCTGGCGGGCGCGCTCGTGGGCGCCGAGCTGCTCACTGGCACGTTCTATTTGCTCATGCTCGCGCTGGGCGCCGCTGGCGGAGCCATCGCGGCGCACCTGGGGCTGCCACTCACCGGCCAGATCGTGGTGGCCGCCGTGCTGGGCGCGGCGGCGGTGGCGGGCTGGTACCTGCACTCGCGCCGCCGCCCCGGCGACCCATCGGTGCGCGGCCTGCGCAGCGTCAACCTCGACGTCGGCGAGGTCATCCACATCGAGCAATGGAACGTCGACGGCACCGCCACGGTCAAATACCGCGGCGCGGCCTGGACCGTGGTCCAGCGGCCCGGCAATGCATCCGCGCCAGGCGCCTACCGCGTCACCGAACTCGTGGGCAACCGCCTGCTGGTCGAGAAGGTCTGACACCCAGGCCCCCTGCAACCCGAACCACAGAACACAACAAGACCATGGAACTCGCCATCCTGCTCATCGTCATCGCCGTCATCTTCGTGTCGCGCGCCATCAAGATCGTGCCGCAACAATCCGCGTGGGTGGTCGAGCGCCTGGGCAAGTACCACACCTCGCTCGCACCGGGCCTCAACATCCTGGTGCCCTTCATCGACAAGGTGGCCTACAAGCACAGCCTGAAGGAAATCCCGATGGACGTGCCCAGCCAGGTCTGCATCACGCGCGACAACACCCAATTGCAAGTCGACGGCATCCTGTATTTCCAGGTGACCGACCCCATGCGCGCCAGCTACGGCTCCTCCAACTACCTCATGGCCGTCACGCAGCTCGCGCAAACCTCGCTGCGCTCGGTCATCGGCAAGCTCGAACTCGACAAAACCTTCGAAGAGCGCGACATCATCAACGCCCAGGTGGTGCAGGCCATCGACGAGGCCGCGCTCAACTGGGGCGTGAAGGTGTTGCGCTACGAGATCAAGGACCTGACCCCACCGGCCGAGATCCTGCGCTCCATGCAGGCCCAGATCACGGCCGAGCGTGAGAAGCGCGCCCTGATCGCCGCGTCCGAAGGCCGGCGCCAGGAACAGATCAACATCGCCACCGGCGAACGCGAGGCCTTCATCGCCCGCTCCGAGGGCGAGAAGCAGGCCGAGATCAACAAGGCGCAGGGCGAGGCCGCCGCCATCCTCGCGGTGGCCGAGGCCACGGCCGGCGCCATCCGGCAGGTGGCCGAGGCGATCCGCCAGCCCGGCGGCCAGGAGGCGGTGCAACTGAAGGTGGCCGAGAAGGCCGTGGAGGCCTACGCCAGTGTGGCGGCCGACGCCACCACCACGCTCATCGTGCCGAGCAACATGACCGAGGTGTCCGCCCTCATCGGCTCCGCGATGAAGATGGTGCAGGCGGGGGCCAGCAAAGGAGGCTGACATGGACGACCTCGCGCACAACGTGCTGGGTGGCGAGCTGCAAGCCTGCTCGTTCGACCCGCTGACCGGCTTCTACCGCGACGGCTGCTGCCACACCGGTGCCGACGACGAAGGCACGCACGTGGTCTGCGCGCGCGTCACGCGCGAGTTCCTCGACTTCTCCACCCAGCGCGGCAACGACCTCGCCACGCCAAGGCCCGAGATGCGCTTCGCCGGTCTGAAGGTGGGTGATCGCTGGTGCCTGTGCGTGAACCGCTGGCTGGAGGCCCTGGAAGCCGGCGTGGCACCACCCGTGGTGCTGGAGGCCACGCACCAGAACACCCTGCAACACGTGGGACTGGACGTGCTGCAGAGGCACGCCTGGCGCAAGGCGGAAGACGGCAGCCACACCGGCTGAACGCGTGCTTGAGTAGGCTACAATCCCGCGCTTCGCGGAGAGGTGGATGAGCGGTTTAAGTCGCACGCCTGGAAAGCGTGTGTGGGTTAATCCCCACCGCGGGTTCGAATCCCGCCCTCTCCGCCAGGGACACAGAAAACAAGCGGCCTTCGGGCCGCTTTTTCTTTTCCCCCGGTCGCCGATACCGGGCAACAGTCCGGTCAGCCCGTCCCGCGCCGCCACCAGTGCAGCAGTCGGTGCTCGATCC
>Ga0247823_10005386_pt1 | contig 10195 bp, 7 predicted proteins | sample 13C_PalmiticAcid_2_FD_192426 | JGI IMG/M metagenome (GOLD analysis project Ga0247823, IMG submission 192426) | Soil microbial communities from agricultural site in Penn Yan, New York, United States - 13C_PalmiticAcid_Day30 | ecosystem: Environmental > Terrestrial > Soil > Agricultural land...
TGCCAGGTCGGCCACCCGCCGAGAGTGCCCCGACAGCTGCCCGCCGCGCCACTCCAGCAGATTGGAGAACACCTTGATCGATGTCAGGTAGTTCTTCTTCAGCTTCTGGCTCAGTTCGGACAGCTCAGCCGTGCGCGCCACGACCTTCTGCTCCAGCGTGGCATTGAGTTCGGCCAGCTCCGCATTCTTCGCGTGCACCTGGGCCTGGAGCCGCTCCGTCTCGCGCCGCAGCGCCTGCTGCTCGAAGACCTGCCTGGCGGTGGCAATGAGCTCGGCATCATCCCAAGGCTTGGTCACGTAGCGATAGACCTCCCCGCTGTTGATGGCTGCCACGGTCGACTTCATGTCCGCATAGCCGGTCAGCAGCACGCGGGTCGTCTGAGGCCACCCGATGCGCACCTTTTCCAGCAGCTGCGCGCCATCCATGCCCGGCATGCGCATATCGGAGATGATCAGGTTCACCGGCTCCTGCGCCAGCAGTGCCAGCGCCTCGGCGCCGCTCGTGGCTGTCAGCACCTGGTAACCGCTGCTGCGAAACAGCCGTCTCAACGCCGCGACGATGTTCGGCTCGTCGTCCACGCACAGGATCTTCCAGGGTGCCGCCGTGGCCTCGTCGGTCTCCGGCTGCGCGGCATTGGCGGTGCCGGATGTCGGTTCCGGTCCGGGCTGTGCATCCACGCCTCAGGCCTCCTTGTCCGGATGGTGCACCGGAAGTGTTACGCGAAAACGGGTGCCCGTGCCGACTTCGCTGAACACATCGATCTGGCCGAAATGCTTCTTGACGATGCCATACGACAGGGACAAACCCAGCCCCGTGCCCTTGCCCACGGGCTTGGTGGTGAAGAACGGGTCGAAGATGCGGCCCAGGTTCTCCTTGGCGATGCCTGCGCCGTTGTCTTCGATCTCGACCCAGACCCGGTCTCCCTCGGTGCCGGTGCGGATCGTGATGGTCCCGCGCTCGGACTGGATCGCGTGGGCCGCGTTGACCAGCAGGTTCATGAAGACCTGGTTGAGTTCGGAGGGCAGGCATTTGATGTCGGGCAGCTCGCCATACGCCTTCACGACCTCGGCCTTGTACTTGATCTCGTTGTTGACGATGTTGAGCGTGGAGTCGAGGCCGTGGTGCAGATCCGCGACGACCCATTCCTGGGAGGTGTCGACGCGGGAAAAGTCCTTCAGGTTCTGCACAATGTTGCGTACGCGCGTGATGCCGTCCTTGGATTCGCTCATCAAGGTGGGGATGTCTTCTTTCAGGAAGTCCAGTTCGACCTTGTCGCGCAGGGCCTTCAGCCGCTCGCCCGTCGGCGTGCCTGCCAGCGCAGCTTCTGCTTCCTCGTAGGCGCCGAGCATCTCAAACAAGTCGGCCAGGTAGCGCTCGAGCGTGCCGAAGTTCGAGAAGATGAAGCCGATGGGGTTGTTGATCTCGTGCGCCACCCCCGCGGCGAGCTGGCCGATGGAGGCCAGCTTCTCCGATTGCATCAGCTTGTCCTGTGCGTCCGAGAGCCGGGAATTGAGTTGCTTCAACTCATCATTGGCCCGCAGCAGCTCCTTCACCTGGTCACCGGTGATGCCCTGCGGATCCAGGGACAGGGGCGCGGCGGCTGGCGATGGCGGCTCTCCCCGATTCATGTGAATGCTCACAACCAGCTCCTACGTCAACAGGGCCTGGCACACGGCGTCGTGCTGACTCTCCGTGGCGCGAAATACCTGCACGCAGACACTCTCGGTCAGCGCGAGCCGTGACCAGGCCGCCATCGACAACGGCGGGACCATGTCGTCTGCGAGGTGCGACAGATCCAGGGCGTGCGCCATGTTGTCGGCGACGTGCAGCAAGTCCACGAGACTTTCTTCCGCGTCGGCCTGCGGGGCGTGGTGCCTGGCGATCGCCGCCACGACCGAGGGCGCAAAGTGCCAGCGCTCCACCACCATGGCACCCACCGACGCGTGGTCCGTGTCGAACGCAAACCGCTCTGCATCGCTGACCACGCAGTCGACTTCGCCCCGGTACGCGAGCGCCGCCGCGTAGCGCTGGGGGTAGCGGCTGACCAATACCAGGCGGCCGATGTCGTGCATCAGGCCCAGGGTGAAGGCCGCATCCTCGTCCAGCCGGAGCGCCTGGGCCAGCGACCTGGCGCACAGGGCCGTGCCGATCGCATGGCGCCAGAACGCATCGAAATGGAAGCCCTTGCAGGCCGCATCCGAAAACCCGCTCACCAGACCCGCCGCGGTCGCAATGCTGCGCAGCGTCCGCAAGCCCAAGATGGCGGTGGCCTCTGAGATCGACGTGACCCGGCGCGACAAGCCGTAGAAGGAGGAATTCGCCAGCCGCAGAGTCTTCGCGGCCAGCGCCTGGTCATGCGAGATCTTGGTGGCCAGCAACTCGGCATTGGCGTTGGCGTCGCCGATGGACTGGATCAGCTCCATCACCACCGCCGGCAGTGCAGGCAGGTCGCGCACACTGGCCGCGATTTCGTCGGTGGACAACGGAGTCACTGTGGATCCTCCAACCGATAGCGCGACACCATGTGCAGCAAGGGGTTGACATGACCGGTGCTCAGCGCATGCCGGAACAGGTGCTTCATGCGCCCATCGACCCGCGCCTGCCGCGCCAGCGGATCCATCGCGGGCTCAGGCGGCACTGGCGCAGCGGCGACGACCACCGTCAGCACGCCGCGCTTGCGCAAGCTGGCCACCAGGCTTTCGGTGAGCGGAGTGCCCGCCGGCAGCAGCAGTTGGCCGTGGTCGTCGCACACCGGCTCCGCGAGTACCGCGGCGTCCTCGACGGCATCCAGGGACGTGGTGGTGGTCTGCATGGCGCTATCCGGCTTCTTCCGGGCGGTCCACCGGCGTCAAGACCAGGAGGGCACCGCGCGCATGGTTGCCGCTGATGGCGCGGCACACCACGCTGTACCGCCGGTTCAGCACCGACACGCTGTGCCGCGCCCCGTCGGCGGCGCGCCAGATGTGCTGCAGCTCAGCGGGCAGGGTGTCGTCGGCGTCCCGCCCCAGCACCGGTGCCGCGTGGTTGAACAGTTGCTCGGCGTCGGCGTTGACGAAGGCGATCATGCCGTCGATGTCGATGCCCATCACGGCTGCCGGAATGTTGTCCAGCACCTCACGTGCCACCGTCAGGCTGCTCTCCTCCCGGTTGATTTGCTCCCGCTGGGTGGACAGCAGCTTCTGCAGGCGTTCGTTCACCTCGCTCAGCTCGTGGTTCGCCACGATCACGGCGCTGCCCAGGCGCCGGTTCTCGTCCGCCATTTCCTTGTGGTTGAACGCCTCGGCGATGTGACCCGCCAGGCGCGCGTCGTCCCACGGCTTGGTCAGGAACTTGTAGATCGCGCCTTCGTTGATGGCGTCGGTGATCGATTGCAGTTCGGTGTAGCCCGACAGCACGATGCGCACCGTGTCGGGATACAGCTCCTTGGCCCGGCGCAGGAACTCCACGCCCGTCATGCCTGGCATGCGCTGGTCCGAGACGATCACGTCCACCGAGTGTTCGGCCAGCCGCTGCAGGCCCTGCGCGCCGCTGTTGGCAGTGACCACGTGGTAGCCATCGCGGCGCAGCAGCCGCTTGAGCGATGCGACGATGTTGTCTTCATCGTCGACCAGCAGCAGGGTGCGCTGGTAGGCGCGCCGAAGCAGCAGGTGGCTCGGCAGCTTCCTGCCCTCGCGCAGGATCGTGGCCATGCCATCGGCTCGAACGGGCGGGCTGAAATACCTGCCTTGCATCTGGTCGCAGTGGTTGGCGATCAGCAACGCCAATTGCCCCTCGGTCTCGACCCCTTCGGCCAGCACCTTCATCTGCAGGCTGTGTGCCATCGTGATGATGGCGCGCGTGATCGACACGTCCTGCGGCGCCGCCGTGACGTCGTGCACGAAGGAGCGGTCGACCTTGACCACGTCGATCGGCAGCGTGCGCAGGTAGCTCAGGTTCGAGTGGCCGGTGCCGAAGTCCTCCAGCGAGATCTCGACGCCGAGCGCTTTGAGCTCGCCCAGGACCCGCGCCACATGCGCGCTCTCGTCGGTCAGCACGCCTTCGGAAATCTCCAGGCCCAGACCGCGCGGGTCCAGGCCGGTCTCCACCAGAATGGATTGGACACGCCGCACGATGTCCGGCTGGCGCAGCTCGCGGGCCGACAGATTCACCGCCACCCGCAGCGGCGCTACGCCAGAACGCTGCCATGCAAGCGCCTGCCTGCACGCCGTGCGCAAAGCCCACTCGCCGATCGGCACGATCAGGCCGGTCTCCTCCGCCACGCCGACAAACGCCGAACCGGAGAGCGAGGCCTGCCCCGGAATGTTCCAGTGCAGCAAAGCCTCCATGCCGGTGACGCTGCCCTTCTCGAGATCGAGCTTGGGCTGGTAGTACAGCTCGAACTCTTCGCGCTCCAGCGCCCTGCGCAAACCCGACTCCATGGCCAGGCGGGCGACAGCCTTCGAATGCATGTCCTCACTGAAGATGCAGATCTGGTTCTTGCCCGTCTCGTGCGCGCGGTACATCGCGGCCTGCGCCTGATGGAGCAGCTTGTCGGGGTCGTCGCCATGCATGGGGAACAAGGCAATACCGACACCGCAAGTGACCTTGACTTCGCTGTCGCCCACCATGAACGGCGGCACCAGTGCCTCGATCAGCAGGGTGGCGGTGGCCTGGGCGGCGCGTTCATCCAAGCCCGCGGCGGGTGCCAGCAAGACGGCGAACTCTCCGCCCCCGAAGTGAGCCAGCAGATCGTCTGGCCCCAAGCGGCTGCGCATGCGCAGCCCCACATCCAGCAGCAACTGGTCGCCGCCCGCAAAGCCGAGCGACTCGCTGACCAGCTTCAACTGGTCGATCTCGATGCCCAGCACGGCCAGCCGGCAGTCCTCACGCTGCGCCCGCCGCAGCGCTGTGTCGAGCCGGTCGGTCAGGGCGCTCCTGTTGGGCAAACCCGTGATGTCGTCGGAATTGGCGAGGACGTCCAGCCTCTGCTCAGCGGCGCGCTGCACCGTGATGTCCTGCAAGATGGTCACCGTGCGCACCATGCTGCCCTGGTCGTCGGCCTCCGCCAGCGCCCGGTGCACCACGGTCCGCAGGCTGCCATCGGCGTGCACGATCCGATGCTGGAATTCGCAGGTTTCTCCAGGTGAGACGCCCTCGCTGATGGCCTCCACGTAAGGCCGGTCTTCCGCCGGCACACGCGACAGCAGCCAGGCCTTCGTCACAGGTTCGTCGCTCGCTGTCTCGCCGAAGATGTTGAACATGCCCGCGGACAAGGTCATCGCGCCGGTCGCGAGATCGACCTCGGCGGAGCCTATGCGGGCGAGTTCTTCGGCATTGCTCAGCAACGCTGCCCTTTGCTGGGCAACACGCGCAGCCCGCTTGATTTCGCTGACATCGTGCATGGTGACCAGATCGGCCGGCTTGCCGGCAATCCCGATCCGGATCCCCCAGACTTGGGCGCAAAAGCGGGATCCGTCCTTGCGCACGCAGTCGATCTCATAGGCCACACCGGGAACACCCGTGATGCGCCGCTCCACTTGGCGCCTGACGTGGTCACGGTCTTCAGGGGCGCTCAACAGGACCGGGTCCATGGCGCCCAGCATTTCCTGGCGGGTGTAGCCGAACAACTGCGCCAGTTTCGGATTCACAAAAAGAAACCGATTGTCCTGAATCACGAATATCGCCGCCTGGATCTTCTCGACAAGCAGGCGGAAGTCGGCGTGGGACAAGTTGTACTCTCTTGCCGGGGCGTCCAGCAGCGGCGCAGTCTGGTCGGCAGCCTGGTTCACCGCGAGTTCGGCGTCCTGCTCTTGCCCGACCGATGGCGCCTCCACGTGCGTTGCGAGCACCGGGCGTTTCGGTCCCAAGGAAGGCCCGCCATGGCCGGAAAGGTCCAGCACTGGTCTCTTGGTTGTCCCCGCTCCCATCCAGTTTGGCTCCTTTGGTTGACCCAGGACCAGCCCCGACACAGACGGATTCAAATTGCCACTGTACTACTGCGATTCGAGGTTGTCGCGTCCCGACCCACCGGAGCTCTTCATCTGCGTGGACATTGATGCGTCGCCATCTGCTCCGCCGGACTCGGTCGCGTCGGTCACCATATCGGTGGACCGTCGAACGCGTGCGACTTGAGAGCGGGAGGCCATGGGCCAGCACTGTGACCGTGTCCACCAGGTCCTGGAAACTGGGGCGAGACTTCAAATCTGAAACAAAATGCGTCGTCTGCCGTGTGGGTGTGTCGTGTCGCATCCCTTCCCAACTTTTAACGCCTGTCGAGACCCATCGGTGGGGACGTTCATTCGGGCCTACGGCCTGGCTCTGAGCCACAACGACTCCCTCATAGCGACAGCCCGTGGGGTAGATCCGGCAATGTGCGACGGGCTGGCTGCAGAACGGAACGCGCACGAACCGCGCTCGACCCATCTGCTCCGACCGCCGGCCTTAGTTCACTCCAATTTCGACCCCCAAACGGCGGGATTTCGCGAACAACCGTGAGACGCCTTGAAACTCAAAGAGCGCGGATTTACTAAAAATCCAACAACCTATGAGACGCAATGGGATGGGGTGACGCTGCCCTACATCTGCTCGACCATCAGATGGAAGTCCAGCGCTAGACCGCACCACCATTGAGCTCTGCCTCAGAGACTAGCACGCCATACTCCATCTCCACCTCCATCCGCTTGGGATGCAGTGAGACTGCGGGCTCGCAGCCACGACCTGTTTTCGCTAGGTCCCGGCAAGATTCTATGAGTTTCGACTTCGGTCAGATGATCGAAGTCTTCTGGCGTGCGCGACCCAGCAATAGCCTTCCACTCTGCGCAGCCGGCGGTGCCCAGGCACCCCGAAAGTGCGACTGCATTCGTTGTTGAGCCCCTGCCGAGGGCGCGGCGAGCATCTTGCGCACGCGATCTCACCGTGGTGCAGCTCCGGAGCCTGCGGAGCTGGCTCTCCACGAAGCATCTGCCAATGGTCAGGGCCGCGTTCCAGGTCTTGACGAAGACAGGGGCTCCAAACGGCCGTAGTCGGATCAGGTCCCGGGAATCGGGTTGAGCGACAGATTGCTCCTGTCGACGCAGCTGCAGCTGCACCTGGGCTGCAATTTCCCCAAGGAGATGCAGTAGTTGCCCAGGCTGTGCCTGCTGCTTGCAGGCACCAAGGAATTGAAGGTGAAGGTGATCGGATCCCATCCCTGACTCGCGTGCGCAGAGAGGGCGACCGCTGCAGGATGTCCATAGGGCTTGGCTCCGGCCGCGTTCGGCCGCCCCACGGAGCACACCACGTTCGGGTTCGGACGCTTAATTCCGAGCCAAGGCGAGGCGAGTGGAACGCTCCCCAGCACACCACCGTGATGGGACACGACCATGCCAACCAGGTTGATGACATCGATGTTCAGCGGAATCGAGATCGACTCGCGACGTGCGTCCCCGGGCAGCAAAACCCATGGCGGGTCGGGAATCTGCCGGGACGACGGGAAGGTCAGCAGCAGCACCAACCCGCTGTTGTTGCGCTTTGCCGCTATGGTGCTGCCTGCGCCGGCGTCCGGTTTGGCCTTCACGACCATCCCATGCGTGAAGCGAATCTGCGTCACGTTGCTTGGCCAATACTGAAGCGCAGGCATGCCGCTGCCACCGTTGATGGACTTGGCCAACAGGCGGATGAGTTCCTTATGCGTCGGACCGAGGTTCAAGTGATCCTGGTTTGGAACGATCCAATACCTCTCCAGGGCATGTGGCATCAGCGTAAGCCTGGCGGCCTTCGTCCCGTCGGATAGTACGCGCACGTACACGCTGCTCAACACGCCTGCCCAATGGTCGAAGTCCCAATGCGACAGGACGACCGGCGCATGCAACCAATCTTGCCGCCGCGCCTTGATACAACTGTCACAGCGGAAGAAATCCGGCGCATTTGCAGGCTTGGTGTGGGCGAAGACCGAGATCGGCTTTCCGATGTCGAAGAAGACCCGCGGATGCTCATGCTTGTCGACCAGCGCACTCGCGTTGCCCTGCCCTACGTCGTAAACGCCTACAGCTAGTTCCGGATCTCGCCAAGTTGGGTGATCCAGAACACTGCTCAAAAAATCCGCCCGACGCTTGCTCGTCGCCGCACCCGATAACGACATCCCATAGGCGCGAGCGGCGAAGCTGGTGGTGCGCAGCGCCGCATCTACCTGGCGAGACAGGCCTGGCAGTGCTGGCGCGATGTCTTCCACGAACACTGGATCCCCATCGTCCCCACCATCCTGATTCCACCCCGACAACGCAAGGACCGCCCGTCCAATGGGCCCTTGGTCACTCCCATCGGACTGCCTACGACCCCCATCAGGCCCTGATCGCCTGATCCAGACATTCAGCTTTTGGCCGCCGGCCTGCGCCTGCTCGATCGCCGCTTTCCATGCAGCGGTCATCTGGTCGAAGGGAAGGATCAGCGGCAGCGTCTTCAATCCGTCATCGACTTCACGCTCGACAAGCGAAGCGAAACTCAGCCGTCTGCTTCGGATGAGCGACACCTCCGACGGGTGGAGCAAGTCCAGGAGCGCAAAGCCCGATCCGGCCTCACCTGGCTGCGGCTGCAAGACATCTTCCACCCAGGCGAGATACGCCTCTCCCTCCGTCAACGACTCTGGATTCTCTGAATGTTGTTCGGTCATTTACTGCATGGTTGTTGGTCGAGTTGGCCGCGTTCAGCCTGAATCGGACACCGCCTGCGCGTTGAGCCAGCTTGGGACAAGCATTCGGGAGCGGCCGCGAGCCCGGGAGGAGGACGGCGCGCATAGCGCGGATCTTCGAAGTGCCACGCGCGGGCCAGGCTCATTGGCTACAGCCCGGTCATCACCACATACTTTCGAATCTGAGCCTGCTCCGACATCGTCAGTGGCGGGTGGCTCGCGAGGAGGTAGGATGTCGCCGATACGGCGCCGAGCGCGGCCTCCCGGAAAGCACGGAGCTCCACGTTGGTGTACCCGCCTTCCGCCTGCGGGATGAGGTGGGTCAATGTGATCGGCGCAAGTCTGTGCCAGACCCCGAAGCCAAGCTGCTTCAGTGCCTGCTTGAATGCTTGCTGCACCGCGTCGAACTCTCCCATCAGCGTACGCGGATGGGCAAGGCCCGCACTGCTCACAGTCGCCACGGCCGGCTCACCGACTCGCGTGGCGGTGATAGAGCCCGCGGAGACTTGGAAGTGGACGATCGAACGAAAGAACATAAGCTCGGTGGCAGCCGTCGGTGGAGGAATGAATGAGGCCCGCGCCCCAGGGCCTTCCGATAAGGCAGGCCGAGCTCGCGGGCAAGCGCACACTTTAAGTGGACGAACAAGCGCAAAGCGGGGACCGGCTGCGTGTTCATCGCTCAAGTTGATGAAGTCCTATCCAACTGACGCATCCAAAGATCATCCGCCACGCGCCTTCGGATCAGGTCGCGCGATGGCGATGGCTTCTCCTGCGGACGCAGTTTCCCGGTCGGGTAAGACGCGATCAGGCTGAGGCTGAACGGAGGGGTTAGCGGTCAATATCTGACTCTCGCAGAGATCAGCGGCCCAACGTAAACGGCTTGAGAAGATCAAAACGAGAATAGCCGCACCCGCGAACACCGTCGTGTTGAATGCGGCGAGGCCCACGTCCCGCCAGTTCTGGCGCCCCACCGCATCCGGCAGCAGGAACAGACATGTGATGGCAGTCAACGCCGCAAGCGCGAAGTACAGAATCAACCCGCCCCAGACTAGAACAACCCGCAGCTTCGGCATCGAGGCGATCGACTTCAGTTCAAACTGCGATCCAGTCGCGTCGGGGGCCAAGTAGTCTTGAACGCGCGAGTAGAAGGCAGTGAACTGCGTCGGTTTCTTCTGTCGAACCAGGATTGCAATCTCTGGCGCCGAAATGCCCGTGCGCCCGGTCGCGGCAGCGAAAGCTGCTTCGACCACCATTGGATGGGCGCCCGCGTCGTAGGAGGCGAAGAACTCTCGGACTCGCTCGTGCCTTTCGGCCAAGCGCCGATGCTTTTCGCCATCGCCCCCAGACAAGATCTTGAAGAATGGAATGAGAACGCCGAAGAGCGCGGCGACGACTTTGGCAATCTCGATGGCAGTGTCCATGTTTCCATGCTACTAGGCCAACGATCCTGCCTATGTTGCAAGCGGCGACTCGAAGACTGCGCTTGTCGTCGCCTCCTCCAGTGCCTCCAGAACCGGCATCTCCCGCTGGCTCGCGCCGCACCCCAGCAC
>Ga0247823_10005387_pt1 | contig 10194 bp, 5 predicted proteins | sample 13C_PalmiticAcid_2_FD_192426 | JGI IMG/M metagenome (GOLD analysis project Ga0247823, IMG submission 192426) | Soil microbial communities from agricultural site in Penn Yan, New York, United States - 13C_PalmiticAcid_Day30 | ecosystem: Environmental > Terrestrial > Soil > Agricultural land...
AAGGCGGGAAACACCAGATCTGCGAGCGTCAGTCCCTCCCAGGACTTGTGCAGCAGGATCGGCGCGACATCCGCTTGGGCTCCATATTTCATTCCCGCCGCCGCGTTGACGAGGATCATCCCCGCCACCGTCAGTCCGCGCAACACATCCAGTGAAATCAGGCGCATGACATCTCCCCCATTCTGTCATCCAGTGCTGCAGAGCAACTTCATTACGTCCGTATAAATTTGCAATGGACAGACTGCTGAATTTGTAGTCTATTGGTAATAGTCCAATTGTGCAATTGGTCTCATAAAAGGCTGGCTAACAGCCGGGGGCACTACGGGAAGGGGAATTGGGGGATGATCGTATCGTCGATCAAGGCGGCGGGGGCTCGCCGCAATCTGTTTCATGGGATCTGCGTTACCGCGCTTGCCAGCGCGCTCGCGATGCCGGCGTCGGCGCAGGAAGTCGCCGCGCAGGCCGCGGCCGCCAGCGACGAGACGGTGGCTGAGGATGTGGTCATCACCGGCGCGCGCCGGAACCTCGAATCGGCGCAGAACCGCAAGCGTCACGCCGACACCGTGGTCGACTCGATCACCGCGGAGGACATCGGTTCCTTCCCCGACAAGTCGGTCGCCGAGGCGCTTCAGCGCGTGCCCGGCATTACCGTCAACCGCTTCGCCGGCACCGACGATACCTCGCACTTCTCGGCCGAGCCGTCGGGCGTCATCATTCGCGGCCTCAATCAGGTCCGCTCGGAATTCAACGGTCGCGACGTGTTCAGCGCCGATTCCTCGCGCGGCCTGAGCTGGCAGGACATCTCGCCCGAACTGCTGGGCGGCATCGATGTCTATAAGAACCAGACCGCGGACCTGATCGAGGGCGGCATCGCCGGTACGGTCAACCTGCGCACCCGCCTGCCGTTCGACAGCAAGGGGCAGCTGATCTCGCTCTCGATCAAGAACACCTATGGCGATCTCTCGAAGAAATCGTCGCCGGAAATTTCGGGCATCATCTCGGACCGCTGGGAAACCGGGATCGGCGAGATCGGCCTGATGATCAACGGTGCCTATTCGCACGCGATCACGGCCAGTCAGGGCGTCCAGTTCGAACGCATAGGGATCTTCAACAACGCGTTCGGCCCCGGGAAGAAGTATATCCCGAGCGGCATCTACATGCGTGAGAACGAATATGACCGGAAGCGCTACGGCGTGTCGGCTGCGTTCCAGTGGCGGTCCACCGACAATTCGATGGAGTTGACCGGTCAGTATAACCGGTCGCAGTACAACAACAGCTGGCGCGAATATGCGATCTTCGCCGCCGCGTTCAATCTCGACCTTTATGGTCGGCCCACCGACTTCATGTACACGAATTCGGATCAGGTCGCGAGCTTGCAGGGCAAGCCGGCCTTCACGTTCGATTCGGACGGTGATTTTCTGACCGGCTGGTGGTCGGTGCCGCGTCCCTATGTGGAAGAGGGGAATGCCAACCGCGGATTGGGCATGAACCAAAGCGGTCAGGCTTTCTTCAATCGCTGCTACAACTGGGAGGGTTGCACCAATCCGCGTCGTGCGCCGCAGGTCGACAGCCACGCGAATGCGCTCCGCAGCAAGCAGGTCACTCAGGACTTCGGCCTGAAATATCGCTGGGACATCAACGATCGACTTCGTCTGACGCTGGACGGCCAGTATGTCGACGCGACCGTCAATAAGTACAACGCATCGGTCACGGCGCGCAGCTTCGCCAACACCTTTGTCGATCTGACGGGCAAATATCCGCGTTTGCAGTTCACGCCGACGGTTGCCGACAACATCAACCTGTCACCGGGTGGCCTGAGCAATCCGAACAACTATTACTACCACGCGATCACCGATCACACGGAGGATAGCGACGGTCAGGAATTCGCGCTCCGCGGCGACCTTGAATATGATGTGGATTCCGGTTGGCTCGATGCGATCAAGATCGGCGCACGCTATGCCGATCGCGATCAGACGGTGCGCTGGGGTGCCTATAACTGGGCGAACATCTCGAACACCTGGACCTATACCCAGGCGCCCTATTTCAATATCGACAAGCCGGTCTATGGCGCGAACAGCAACGTGATTCACACTTTCGGCAGTGATTTCTTCGCCGGAAACCAGATGAATCATCTTTCGTTCCCGTTCTTCAACATGGACAAGCTGCAGAACCTTTCCGATCTGGGTAAGGCGCTGGGGCGTCCGTCAACCGGTGTCGGCGACTATTACCCGGTCTGCTCGAACCAGGGCTATCGCGCCGGTGAGATGGTCAAGGGCAAGTTTGGCTGCTACCTGCCGAGCGAAGTCCACAAGGTCAGCGAGCGGACCTACGCCGCCTATGCGATGGCGAAGTTTGGCGGGGACAGCCTGAAGATCGGCAATGTCGGGATTTCGGGCAACGTCGGTGTCCGGCTTATCTGGACGCAGAATAAGACCGCCGGTTCGACGACATTCGCAAACCCGTTCACCGCATCCGAACGAAGCTGCGTGCGCGGAACCGACCCGACGACGGGCCGCCCCACCGCGAGCGCGGGTTGCGTCGTCGGTGCGTCGGAACTCGCCTTCAACAACGGCGCGACCGTGGGAAGCGCGGCCACCGTCAACCATTTCCATGCGTTGCCGAGCTTCAACATCAAGTTCGACCTGACCGACAAGCTCGTCTCGCGCTTCGCCTATTCGCGGGCGATGTCGCGGCCGGATCTCGGCTTGCTGCGCAATTTCCTCACCATCAGTCGAACTGCGCCGAACCTCAACGACTTCAACAATCCGCGGGTGACCCGTGACGCGGCCGGCAATCCGACCGCTTATGACTGGGACTATACCGGTGATATGGGTAATGCGGGCTTGAAGCCGATGACGGCGGACCAGTTCGACCTGACCTTCGAATATTATTTCTCGCCCAACGGATCGCTGACGTTCACCGGCTTCTACAAGAAGTTCTACGACTATATTCAGCTTGGCCCGTTCGACGTCACAATTGCGAATGGTGGCGTGACCGAGACCGTCGAGGTCACGCGCCCGTTCAATGGCAAGGGCGCGAGCATCTACGGTGCCGAAGCGGCGTTCCAGACCTTCTTCGACTTCCTGCCCAGGCCGCTGGATGGGTTCGGGATCCAGGCCAACTATACCTGGGTGAAGAATAATGGCGTCGAGACCGTGGCGATCACCAATGAAACCGCAGGGGGTATCCGCGGTGGTGACATTGACTACCGCACTTCGGCGGTGCAGGCGAAGGCACTGGAGGGTGTCTCCGAACATGCCTTCAACGTCGTCGGCATGTACGAAAAGGGCAAGCTGTCGGCGCGCGTCGCCTATAACTGGCGCTCGAAGTTCCTGGTGACGGCGATCGATTGCTGCGTCGGTTTGCCGATCTGGCAAGACGCGACGGGCTATATGGATGCCTCAGTCCGGTTCCGCGCGACGAACAATATCGAGTTCGTCGTGGAAGGCACCAACCTGCTCAACACTACCACCGTTCTCAAACAGCAGGTCGATAATGCCGGGCTGCTCAAGGGCAATGCCTGGTTCAAGAATGATCGCCGCTTCCAGATCGGGGCGCGGCTGACCTTCTGACCCTGCGCCGGCGCCGGTCCGGGGGGACTGGCGTCGGCAACCTTGTGCGGTAAGGTTCGTGACGATGGTGCGACCGCTTGAACTGGTAATTATCGGCGGCGGAACCGCCGGCTGGATGTGTGCTGCGGCCTGCGCCGCCAAGCTCGTTCCGGCTGGCGTTCGCGTGCGGCTGGTCGAATCCGAAGAGATCGGTACCGTTGGCGTCGGCGAAGCGACGCTACCGCAGATGAAGGACTTTAACGACTTCATCGGGCTCGATGAGGTCGAGTTCATGGCTGCGACGCAGGCGAGCTTCAAGCTCGGCATCGAGTTCGTGAACTGGGGCCGCGAAGGTCATCGCTATATTCATCCCTTCGGCACCTATGGCCGACCGATCGGGGAAGCGGATTTTTTCAGCTACTGGGTGCGCGCGCGGCAGGCGGGTTTCGCCACGCGGCTCGACGACTATTGCTTTCCGATCGTCACGGCATGGCAGAACCGCTTCATGCTGCCGAACGGCGATCCGGACGATGTGCGCAACGCGTTCACCTACGCCTATCACCTCGATGCGTTTCTCTACGCGCGCTATCTGCGCCGTTGGGCCGAGGCGCGCGGGATCGATCGGGTCGAGGGGCGGATCGTCGATGTCGAGCGCGATGGCGAGCGTGGCGCTGTCTCGGCGGTGAAGCTCGTCTCGGGCGAGCGCGTGGCTGGCGACTTTTTCGTTGACTGCTCGGGCTTCCGCTCGCTGCTGCTGGGATCGCAGCTGGGCGTCGAGCTGGAGGACTGGTCGCACTGGCTGCCCTGCGATAGTGCGCAGGCGGTGCCATGTGCGCGTTCGGAGGATTTCACGCCTTATACCCGCTCGACGCGGCGCAAGGCCGGGTGGCAATGGCGCATCCCGCTCCAGCACCGCACCGGCAACGGCTATGTCTATTCGAGCGCGCATATCTCGGACGATGAGGCCGCGGCGACGTTGCTCGCCAATCTTGACGGCGAAGCGTTGGCGGAACCGCGGGTGCTGCGCTTCAGGGCGGGCAAGCGGCGGCTGGCGTGGAGCCATAATTGCATCGGCATGGGGCTGGCGGGCGGGTTCCTCGAGCCGCTCGAATCGACCAGCATCTATCTCGTCCAGATGGCGATCATGCATTTGCTGACGCTGCTGCCGTCGAGTGAGGGCATCGACCCTGCGCTGCCCGCCGAGTTCAACCGCGTGATGGACGTCGAATATGACCGGATCCGCGATTTCCTGATCCTTCACTATCTCGCCAACGATGCCGATGCACCGTTGTGGGAGCATGTGACGGCGATGGATGTGCCGGACACGCTTGCCGGCAAGATCGACCGTTTCCGTCATCGCGGCCATGTCCAGGCCTATCGCGACGGCCTGTTCGGTCCGCCGAGCTGGCAGGCGGTGTTCGTGGGGCAGGGGATCGAACCGCAGGCCGCCGACCGGTTGGCCGACGCATTGCCCGCTGACCTCCTGAGGCAGCGCCTTGATGCGCTTGCCGCGACGATCGCGCGCGGTGCGGCCTCGGCGCCGAGCCACGCCGAGTTTGTCGCGCGCTATTGTCCGGCACCCCCTCTGTGAGCGCACCCGTTGAGCGCGTTGTCGTCTATGGCGGCGGGGTTGCCGCGCCGATGGCGGCGCTCGCCATCGCTCGCGCCTTCGGGCGGTTGGGAACGCAGGTCAGCTGGATCGACACGGGCGAGGCGCCGTCTCCGCATGCCGCGCTGGTCGGATTGCCCGACCTCACATCGTTCCACCGGCTGCTCGGAATCGGCGACGCGGCGCTAGTCGAGGGTGCATCGGCGACGCTCAATCTGGGCCAGCAATTTGCCGGCTGGTCGGACGGCGAGGGGGCATTCCTCCATGCCTATGGCGATGCCGGAACGCCCTTCGCGATGCTTCCCTTCGTTCAGCACTGGACGCGTGCGCGGCAGGCGGGGCTTCGTGTCGCGCTCGAAGATTTCTGCCTCGCCGCAGCGGCCGCGAAGGAAGGGCGGGTTGGCGAACCGTGCGATCCCGCGACCCGGCAGGCGGTCAAACATGGCTGGCACCTCGACGCTTCGGGCTATGCAGCGCTGCTGCGCGCGGCCTGTAAGGGTGCAGGGGTGAGGATCCTGGCAGGCGCGGGCGTGCAGCCTTTCGCGAACGATGGCAGGCTGCACCGGCTCGAGCTTGCTGACGGCCAAACCGTGACGGCGGACCTGTTCGTCGATGCGGATGGTGCGCTGATCGGGTGTGTGGATCCAGTAGGATCGGTGGAGGAGGTGCCCCCTTGCGACCGGCTGATCCGCGCTTCCGCAACGCCGCTTGACCCGCTTCCACTCTACAGCCGGGTAGCCGCGCATGCTGCGGGCTGGGCGACCTTCACGCCGCTCGGCGAGCGGCTGGCGTGCGAGATCGCCTATGACAGCGGTCATCTATCCGACGCGGAAGCGCGGGTACTGCTAGCGCAGATTGCGGGACGACCGCTCGAAACCGGCGAAGCCGAAGCGCTTCCCGTGATTCGGCGCGGGCACGCTTGGGTCGCCAACTGCGTCGCGATTGGGAGCGCGGCGGGGAATGCGCCTCTGCTGGACGGGGCCGAACTTCTGTTGCTCCAGCTTGCCGTGGCGCAACTGGTTCTGCTCTGGCCTATCGATCGTGCGGACATGCCGGAAGCGGATATCTACAACGAGGAATTGAGCGGGTCGCGCGCGCGCGCGGGTGACTTCGCCGCGCAGCATTTCCGCCTCAACGCTCGTCAGGGTGAACCCTTTTGGGATCGCGCCCGCGCCGAGCAGGTTTCTCCCGAGCTGGCGTCGAAGATCGACCTGTTCGCGGGGCGGGGGATGTTTGCGCATGGCAATCATGAAGCGCACAATGAAGATAGCTGGGCGCTGTGCATGGCCGGGCACGGCGTCGTGCCGCGCAGTTTCGATCCGCAGGCGATGCTGGTGGACGATCAGACCCTGATGGTCGAGTTCCAGCGCCAGCTTCGCGCGATCGCCGCCGACGTGCGGGGCATGGAGACGCACGCGCAGGCGCTGGCACGAATTCGGAGCGGCGGGCGTTGAGCGCGCGCGCCACCAGTGCGAGAACGCGGCCGGTACGCCGCATCGTCATCGTCGGCGGTGGCAGCGCCGGGTGGATGACCGCCGCGATGCTGGGCCGTGCCCTCGCGGGGCAAAGCCACAGTATCACCCTGGTCGAATCCGAGGCGATCGGAACGGTCGGTGTCGGCGAGGCGACCGTGCCGCCGATCCTCGACTTCAACCGCTATCTGCGCATCGATCCCGACGAATTCCTTCGCGAGACCAGCGGATCGATCAAGCTCGGCATCCAGTTCGACGGCTGGGGCGGCGCGGACAACCGCTATTTCCATCACTTCGGCTATTTCGGCGTCGAAATGTCGGGGATCCATTTCCACCATTTCTGGCTGCGGCACGTCGCGGCGGGCGGCGACCGCGACCATTCCGAGTATAATCTTGAGGCGATGGCGGCGCGCGATGGGCGTTTCGCGCCGGCGACGCGACACGGGCCGGTCAACCACGCCGTGCATTTCGACGCATCGCTCTACGCCCGTTTTCTGCGCGGCCGGGCCGAAGCATCGGGCGTCACCCGGATCGAGGGGAAGGTCGCGCAGGTTCGCCTCAATCCCGAGGACGGTTATATCGAGGCGCTGACGCTCGACGACGGGCGTGAGATCGAAGGCGATCTGTTCGTCGACTGCTCGGGCTTTCGCGGGCTGCTGATCGAAGGCGCGCTCGAGACCGGATATGAATCGTGGAGCCACTGGCTGCCGTGCGACAGTGCGGTGGCTCTGCCCTCGGCAAGCGCGGGCGATCCGTCCCCCGTCACTCGCTCCACCGCGCGCGAGGCGGGCTGGCAATGGCGCATCCCGCTCCAGCATCGCGACGGCAATGGCTATGTCTATTCGAGCGCGCATCTGGCGCATGACGATGCGGCGCGGCTGCTGACCGAACGCCTGCCCGGCGCGGCGCTGGCCGAGCCCAACCAGCTGCGCTTCACCGCGGGGCACCGGCGAAAGATCTGGAACCGCAACTGCGTCGCGATCGGGCTGGCGGGTGGGTTCCTGGAGCCACTCGAATCGACGTCGATCCACCTGATCCAGACGACGATCATCCGGCTGCTCGCGTTGCTGCCGCGCGACGGGATCGACCCGAATGTCGTTTCGCGCTTCAACCGCGACGCACTGCACGAATATCAGACGATCCGCGATTTCGTGATCGCGCATTATGCACTGGCGAGCCGCGACGACACGCCATTCTGGCGCGATGTCGCCGCGGCCGGGATACCCGATACACTGGCCGAACGGATCGAGGCGTTTCGCGCCACCGGCAACATCCTGTTCGAACCGGGCGACCTGTTCGGCCCGACCAACTGGTATTGCGTGATGACGGGGCAGGGCTTGTGGCCGCGCAGCTGGCACCCGATCGCCGACGGTCTGCCTTCAGCCGAGCTTGCCGCGCGGCTTGCAACGCTCAAGGGCCGGGTGGCCGAGCAGCTCGCCGAGCTGCCTCCGCACGTCGAATTCCTGCGGCGGCTGTCCGCCTGACCCGCTCGCGCAGCGTTCGCGTCAGCCGTTCAGCTCGGCGACGACGTCATAGGCGTCACCACGATAATAGCTCTGCGTGAACTCGGCGGTGCGCCCATCGGACAGGAAGCCGCGGCGCTCGATGAACAACCCCGGCGCGCCCGGCTCGACGCCGAGCACTTCGGCCTGCTCTTCGGTGAAGGCAACCGCACGCAGCCGCTGGAGCGCGCGCACGGGAAGGTGCCCCGCCGCCTCGAGTGCCTCGTAGAGCGACGCGCCCACGGTCTCGACCGAGGGGAGGCAATAGGCCGGGATCGTCGCATATTCGAGCGCCATCGACGTGTCGTCGGCATAGCGGATGCGGTGAAAGCGATAGACGAGCGATCCGGGCGAGAGACCCAGCGACAGCGCTTCCTCGGGCGTCACCGCACCGGCGGTCTTGCTCACCCATTTGCTGTGTGGCCGCCGCCCGCGTGAGATCATGTCCTGCGAGAAGGAGGTGAGCTTCGAGAAGCTCTTCTCGACGCGAGGACGGGTGACGAAGGTGCCCGCACCGCGGCGCCGCGCGACGATGCCGTCGGAGACCAGCCCGTCGATCGCCTTGCGCACGGTGATGCGCGACACGTCGAACTCCTCGGCCAGGTCGCGTTCGGTGGGGATCGCCTCCTCGGCCTTGACGATTTGCCCCTCGATCGCGTCGCGCAGGATTTTCTGCAGCTGCAAATAGAGCGGGGTCGGGTCTTCCTTCTGGAGCGGACCTGTACGTTCGATCAGCGACAAGGGATTGGGCTCCACCTTCTTCGGCTGTGCCGGTTATAATACCATTGCGATGCCACCATGTGTTTCATTGGTATCGCAGCGTCAATCGTTAGCGCGCACATCGGGTAGTGAAAGCCCGCGATGAATCGCGCGGGTCAGCGCGTGATCGGGTGAATCATGTGAAAGCTCCCAGACCATGACACCACCGGCCTTCGCCCGCGCGAGCCGCGCCTTGGCTGCGATCGTGGCGGGGCCGTTGTAAGTGATGTAGCGGCAACCGGCACATGCCGCGCCGATCACATCGCCCTTCGCGGCATGGGGATGGGCGGCCGCGAGGTCGCGATAGGACCAATTGGCTTTCTCGCCGCCGAACCCATAGCCGTAGAACGGAACGCCCAGCACCAGCCGTTCGGGCGCAACGCCGCGGGCGAGCCAAAGGTCGAGATCGCGTTGTGCCATGGCAAGCGGCGAATGTTCCGCGCCCGCCGATCCCCAGAACGGCCCGATCGCGTCATAGGACATGACGTTGACCAGATCGAAATAGGGGATCGATCCGACCGGGATCATCCCGCCCTCATAGGATCCGGTAGCACAGGTGAGCAGCTTGCCGCGCGCCTTGAGCGCCCTCGACAGCGTTTCGATGAACGGGACATAGTTGCCCGCCTGGTCGATCTCGGTGAGCAACTTCCCTTCAAGATCGATATCGACTCCGTCGAGCCCGAGCCGATCCGCCAGCGCGACCAATGCCGCCGCGGTCGCGTCGCGCTTGTCGGGGGCGAGCAGCGCCTTCCAGTCGCCCGAACAGTCCGGGATAATGCCGCCGCCGACCGCGATCAGCACCTTTGCGCCGCCCGCCTTGAGCCGGGCGATACCGGGCCGCAGCGAATCGATCGTCACCGGCGACCCGAACGCACCGATCATGCAGGTCAAATTGCCGTCACGGACGAAGATGCCGTTCGCATCGGGATTAGCGAAGGACAGGTTGAAATGGGTGAAGCTTGGGAGGTGTGTCCGGTCGATCGACAGGTCGAGTCCCTTGAAGATCGCGACATAGCCGACGGTGACCGGCTTCGCCGAAGCTGAGGCGGGGCGGGGTGATAGGACTAATATGAAACCAATTGCGAGTCCGCACAGCCATTGTGCCAGCGTGATCCGTCTCATGCCCCTGACATCCCCCCTGAAATGCCGCTCTTCGAAAGAGCGTTGACCCTGCGTAACGAGCATGACAAATTGAATACAAATTGTCGAGTGGGAGAGAATGATGCGTAAGGCGGGCTGGGCATTGATGTCGGCTTTGATGGTTGCGGCGCCTGCTGCGGCGCGCGCGGAAGCACCGGGAC
>Ga0247823_10005388_pt1 | contig 10193 bp, 11 predicted proteins | sample 13C_PalmiticAcid_2_FD_192426 | JGI IMG/M metagenome (GOLD analysis project Ga0247823, IMG submission 192426) | Soil microbial communities from agricultural site in Penn Yan, New York, United States - 13C_PalmiticAcid_Day30 | ecosystem: Environmental > Terrestrial > Soil > Agricultural land...
GCGTGGTGATTTTCACGCCACTCTTCCACCGGGACACGGAGAACCTGGAGTGGGCGGACCGGCTGGAGCCGGGGCAGTGGATGGGCGAGCACGGCAGGGCCGATGTGGATCTGGCGAAGGGGTTGGAGCTTGTGAGGCCTGGGTTGGAGGCGGGGAAGTTGCCGGGGACGTTGGATCATGCGGAGGTTGTGCTGAGGGTGAAGCGGGTGGGAGAGGAGTAGAGGGTGTCGTGAGGAGTGAGAGAAAGGAAGGAATAGATGGCAATGTAATGTATGACAACCATTAAGATAAGGATAGATGGTAAATGGCGTATTGGCGTTGCAATTAAGAATGGTCCCTTTTTGTTTGCTGATATCCTTGAGTGTCGGACTCGATTATCCCCCACCCTGCTCCCTCTCCCGCTGTATCCTCTCCGCAGCCTCCGCAAACGCAATCGCCGCCGCATGGCCCGCGCTCATCGGCTGTTCCGGCTGTTTGACACCATCGACGCCCTCAACAGGAGTGTACTCTTCCACCGGAACCCCGTCGATGGTGGTATCAACCCCCGCCACGACCTGGTAGGTCGACTCTCCCACCGCAATTCTCCGCGTCTCTTGCCCATCTTCCGTCGTGACTGGCGCACTACCGGGGAGGATGACCACTCCATGGCCTCCAATTACCGTCCTGCTGCCGAGGGATCGAGGTTGGAGTCGTTGTCTGTCAGATAACTGAGCAAAGGGCGAGAGTGGCTAGTCATGCAAGTCAGCCGGTGATATCCCAAACCAAGAAAATTAACCACGGCAGCTGCCTACCTTGCCCAGGTCAAGATATGGTAGCGCATCTGCGCTGGCCGCTAAATGCAAGGCAACCAGTGCCAGACTGGCCAGGAGGTTGTGTATCAGATGCATAGTGCTGGAAGATGACAAGCTGGGATGGCTGACACCAGCAGTCACCTCTCTGTCATGATTTTTTAAAGTTATCGAAGAAGAGCAACCTGACCATGACGTCGAAAACCGCCAATAGGCTGAAAAACAAGAAACCCCATCCAGCATGGTCTCAAACACACCCCAAACACACATCCCCTTTTCTCCTGTAGGGTTAGGGTTCACCCCAACCTGCACCAACGCCTGATTTACCCCTGAACACCAAACACAAACACCGTGTCACACCACCAAAACAAAACACTATTGCCTCAAATCCCCAAGCAAAAGGAAAGGCTTATGATCAAATCCAGGCTCGAACTGGAGACCTTCAGTGTGTTAGACTGACGTGATAACCAACTACACCATTCGACCATTCGTGGTTGTTGTGTGGCTCCGTTGCGGAGTCGCGCTTCTGAAGCTGGGGAGGGTTTGATGCCCCATCCGAACTCCACATCGTCTCCAGTCAAGGTCAAGGTGCTGTGGTCTGTGGTGGAAGGGGGCAAGGATAGCCCCCCGGCCGGTTGCAGGAATAAAAGCGTGGACGCGATGCATCAACTTGCAGCTTCCGCATCGTCTTCTGCTTCGGTGTAAAAAGGGAGTTTGAGGGTCTGGCATGGGATGCACGTCGACCCAGTGCTTGCAGATCTCGACGACCAACACGCATCACCCAAGACAAGTGTCACATCAGAACGAGACGGAGAACAGACAGTAGTATTTGTCAAAGGACTCAACTATGGCCCACCGAGCCTCGTCCATTCCAAGCCTTTCTGAGCGGAGTGCCACAGCCACCATAGCATCACGCCCAGCGAGGTCAGAACCAGCTTGCCCAGTCCAGAAGCCGCCGAATCCTCCATGCTGTCCCCCCCAGAAAAAAAAGTTTTTTTGATGATTTTTTGTCGCTTGTGTCATCAGCTCCTTGATCCACACCCCTTTGGCCCTGCCTTCAAACAAGGTGACGATCCGAAGGGCAGGGAGAAAATATTGGTGCGGGGACGGCGGAAAAAAGGGAGGAGATGTGTTGTCTTGTCGAGATGTTTGCCTTGACACTGGTTGTGTCAGGTTCCAGAAGGTGTTGTTGCAGCGCAGTGGACTGCGCCGGTGCCGTCCGCCGGGCAAAGGCTAAGAGGCAGGTGCGAGACCCGGGCTGCTGCTGCTGGTCCGTCCGTTCGTCCGTTTGTCTATCCGTCGAGTCATCGCTCGTTCTCCGTCCAGGAAAACCAAGCCCCATGGCGGCCTCGACCAATGCAAGTCCTCGGTCGTGAGGCCACCGGAGACATGTCTTCCCTTCCCCTCTGGAATCTCCTCGCCCACCAATCATCCAGTCCCCAGCCCCCCTGGTCCACCAGCCCGGGGTATCAACCATCCACCACTCTCCATCCGTCCTTGAACCAGCCGGAAAACTTCCTGCCAGCGCCCTGCCACCCATCTAGGCCAGCCAACCCAAGCCTATATACCCTCCAAATGGTGTTAGTCCGCGATCCCATCACAACGCTATCCTTCTTCTCTTGCTCCTCCTCGTCCCAGCATTCCAGTCAGCCGAAGCCCAACCAACGCCCCTCATGGTAGCCGCAGAGAGAAACCAGAAAAGAACAGCGTCGTGGCCGTGACCCTTCTTTCCCGTCCGTCCATGCGCCACGCACGACCCAAACCCGGGAAGGAAAAACCCCGGGAAACCCACAAAGTTATCCCCATGCGAAAACAACACCAAAAACGCCGTTTATATGATCCGCGTCCCAACCTCAAACCAGACACCCGCCGTTGAAGGAAACCCATCCATCCGCCGAAACCCCCGCAAGACTCCAAAGCATACCGACCCCGGTTGTCATTTCGTTTCCGCGCCTTTTGTGGTGAGCAAAATAAGAAAATCCCGGATCCACCCAGCCAATGGTTCAGCTCACGCTGGCTGTCCTACGCATCGAGGGATGGAGGCCGAATAGGACTCGGAGGGCGCAATCCTGACCCAGAGAACTGGCCAGATGGTGGAGAAGGCTGTGTGCTGGCGTGAAGAAACAGTCAGCCGTCGATTGTGATTGTGAGATGCCGAACGCGAGTATTGATGGTATCGTTCGTAAGGAGCGCGTTGCTCAAGTGAGGCGAGAGGTGTGGTGAATCAAGAATATGATATCGCGAGAGGTATGGTAGTCTGTCGAAACGCCTCATCGGCATGTTTCCGGGAAGTGGTGGTCGTCGAGAAAGTCCGCGCGGAGATCGGAGTGGAGGGAGTTCGAGTGGCCGGACTGCCCCTCGTTGGCTGAGAGTCGTGGTGACGGGGTGAGAGAAGAAAAGAAAATAATATGTACAATCCAAGAACAGTGAACATAACCTCATACTCATGGCATTACCTCCTCCATTCACCCCAATGCGAAGTGGGAGAGAGGTTTATGCTTGCTGGCTAGGCACGGGCGGTTGGCCCTGAGGACGACCGCCGCGCTGGCCACCGTAGTTCTGGCGTCCGGGCTGTCCTTGAAACCCTCGACCACGTCCACCCCGGTGGCCACCAGAAGGGCCGCGGTTACTCTGAAACCCTCCACGGCCCCCCTGAGGCCCGGAAGGCCCAGAGCCATTCTGGCGGCTGTTCTGTGCCTGCCATTCTCCCTGACCGGGAACGGCAGACCGCGCCTGCAGTGCTACGGACTGGACATCCACGGGCGGGTTCAGCGGCTGCTGCTGCTGATGCTGCTGCTGCTGCTGTTGGTGGTGCTGCTGCTGCTGTTGGTGGTGCTGCTGCTGCTGTTGGTGGTGCTGCTGCTGTTGTTGCTGTTGGGGTTGCTGCTGCAGCTGCAGCTGCTGGGGGAACTGTTGCTGCTGAGGCTGGGGTTGTTGGGTCGCAGCAGGCTTGAAGTTCGAGATGGGCCGAGGGATGGACTCGGGATTCTCGTACACATAAAGGCTCTTGTCGATGGTATGAGGAATCGGCTGAATCTCAGTGCCCAAGTCGCGCTCGATGTTGTACAGGTTGAAGCGATCGTCCCAGTTGATCAAGTTGATAGCCAGGCCAAGGTGTCCGTACCGACCAGAGCGACCGATGCGGTGAAGGTAGGTTTCGGCGTTCTTGGGGAAATCGAAGTTGATGACGACGTTCACGGCCTGAATGTCGATGCCGCGGGTGAGAAGATCCGAACAGACGAGGTTGCGGCAGACGCCGTTCCGGAAGTCGTGAAAGACGCGGTTGCGAGCCTGTTGCGCCATCTTGGCGTGGCTGTAGAAGCACGAGTACCCGAGTTCAGTGATCTTCTTGGCGAGGAGCTCGACGCGGTTCGTCGAGTTGCAGAAGATGATGGACTGGTTGATCTGCAGCTTTGAGAAGAGCGTGTTGAGGCAGTGAACCTTTTGCTTCTCCTCCACATAGGCGTAGTATTGCGTGATACCGCGCAGGGTCAGCTCATCCATGAGGTTGATCTCATAGGGGCTGACCATGTTCTTGTCGGAGAAGTCCTTGACCGAGAGGGGGAATGTGGCGGAGAAGAGCATCACCTGGCGGTCCTTGGGGTGGAAACGCAGGAGTTGCTCAATGACCGGGGTGAATTCGACCGAGAGAAGCTTGTCGGCCTCGTCCATGATGAACATGGGGCATTCACTGAGATCTGCAACCTGCTTGCCGGCCAGATCGAGGATTCTGCCGGGAGTTCCGACCACAATATGGACGGGATCTTGCAACCGGACAATATCATCGCGAAGACCAGTTCCACCAGTAGTGACCATGACGTTGATGCCGAGATGTTTTCCGAGAGTCTTGCAGACTTGGGACGTCTGCATCGCCAGTTCGCGGGTCGGGACGAGAATGAGACATTGGATCTTGGAAACCTTGGGGTTGATCTTTTCGAGGGCAGGAATGACGAAGGCGGCGGTCTTGCCGGTACCGTTCTTGGCGCGAGCGAGAATGTCGCGGCCAGTGAGAGCTACGGGTATGCTCTCTTCTTGAATTGGAGAAGGCTTCTCGAAACCAGCCTCGAAGATGCCCATGAGCAGATCCCGCTTCAGGCCGAACTCCTCGAACTCCAAACCCTTGGTGTTGGTCACGTCCTGTACGGGTTGACCGGTTAGCAAATTCCACAGTCGCCCACCGGCCGGCGGCACCAACCTCTGTCTGTTGCCTCGTGTCCTTGGCGGGGAGCCTAAGGTTCTTCTTCCAGTCCTCCGAGCTTGAGCCATCACTGTCCTGTGTCAGTTTGGTCCTACGGCATGTCGAGCGACGGCAACAAACTTCAAAGTGGAGGCCTTGAGCTTTTCGATGAGGCTGTCTGTCATTGTGGCGGCTGTGGGGGTGATTATTGGTCGGGTACGGTGCGCAGTGGGAGTGCTGCGCGGTGGTTGCGGTGAAGTGCAGGGTCGGGGAGATCGCCCAGCTTGAGTGGCAGAATATGTGGAAATTCTCGTTCTCTGCGGGTCGGCACGCTGTACCCGTCGAGTTGTTAAACCCCAGGCAAAATGGAGGTTTCGCTGAGGGGAAGGTGATCAAGCGCGGTGGTCGAGTCGCTCGAGTCGTGGTGGTGTGTGTCAATTGACGGCTGCTGAGTGCCGGGATGGTGGGATGGGGGCTGTTTCAGTCGGCGGAGACGGGCCTGTGGGTCGGGGCCGTTCTTGAATTTTGTAGGAAATTGTCGAATTCTCGTGCTTCGGGTTCGGTTTTGTTTCGCGTGTAGTCGAGACGGCGGGGAAGGTGAGGGTGGGAGGGCTGGACGAACGATCTTTGCGCTCTTGCCCAAAAAGTCGAGGTGAAGGAGTTTGAGTGTCACGTGTGGGCATCAGGGTCTTTGCGCCACATGTGGAGTCCGGCTTGGGGTTTTGGTGGCTGAGCTCAGCTAAGCTTCATGCAGACGACAGAGCGCCTTCCAGCATGCAACTCATGACGAGACGAAAAGCGGGACAGCGGGGCGAGCTTTCCCCAGCTCCAGCTCCCGACAACCGTCATTCTCCACATCTGTCGTCTCTTGCTCGACAATCGACTTTACTACAACACTGGCCTCCAAAATTACCGACACCATGGTGTCGGTTCTCCCAAGCATGACCGCCCCAGCTTGAACGATGCCACTGAAAAAACCAACCGCGACGCTATGCCCGAGCAGCGGCGTGCTCTCAACATTTGGCTCCCCGTCTTCGATCACGCCACCATGCTGGCCGCGGGATGTTCGGGCGAAGGTGCCCTCGATGGGCTCGGTCCAACAACGCCGATTGTACGCCTCGGTACATGAGGACAGCCCGGTCACACAAAAACGGGGGGGAAACAGTGACCTGCCGAGATGGCCGACGTCTGCGAATCCAACCCCTTACGAGATCCTCGGACTTGCACGGGATGACCCCTATAGCAAAGCCCGGTACTTCCAGCTCGCTAAGCTCTATCATCCCGACCGCCGCCAGCACACCGCCAACGACGGCATTCCGCACCTGACGAAGCTGGAACGGTATCGTCTTGTCGTGGTGGCCAACGAGATTCTCAGCAACCCACAAAAGAAGCGCATGTACGATCTCTATGGCATTGGTTGGGGCAAGCAAACCGACTCCCAGACACGCCATCGAGAGGCAGATCGGGCGTGGCGGCAGGAGCCAGGGAATCCCAGCATGAACGCAACATGGGAAGACTGGGAGCGGTGGCACCAAAAGCGGGACGGCACCGGCGAGAAGCAAGAGCAAGTGTTTACGACCAATATCGGGTTCATGGCGATCATCTCGGCTTTCTTGATTGTTGGAACGTGGAGCCAGATGACAAGGGCAGGCACAAACTCGACCACCTTCCTCGAGATGCAAGACCAGCAGCATGCCGTCCTCAGCAAAGAGCTGCGGGAGCGTCGGAGCCAAAGGATCGCGCTAGACCGGGAAGGCAGGGTCGAGAATTTCCTCCGGCAGCGAGAGTTTGAGAAATGGGCATACGATCCACCTGGGCATGGTCTCCCAGCTCCAAGCGGAGGCAAGACGCCAGACTGATTGCCAAATTGAGCCCAGATTGCGCGATTGTATTGTCGAGTTTGTGGAATCGCACTGGCCTTAGAAGCCCAAGCTGGGGTAGTGCACCCCAAGAGCAGACCGCTCGAATGATGGAGGATGTTTCGACGCGATATCTATCCTTCATTGAGACGAAAACAGGCATCACTCAAGATGAAGAGACTTTGGCAGCTCAAAAGGACGTTGTGGTGTTACGAAGAAAGGGGGTTGTTGGCCGTGCACGGACCAAGCTCTGTCTCTCTTACCACTCACCAAGCGCGTCCACAACAGTGCGCGTTGATTTGAGAATGGGATACACACAGGTTACTGTGTACTGTGTATGTCGAGGGCAAGTTTACCGTCTCTTGGTGGGATAGGTGCTGCTGAGAATTACTTTTTTACACAAACAACTGTTGTTGGATGGTTGCAGGTGTGGACAGTGAAGGTTTGACAATTCAGCAACCTGGAAGCAAACTGGAAACACCGAGAATGCCAATGACTCGTGATGGGCGGGAAAACAGTGTTTACAATGTTGTCGGCCCAGAGAAACGAAATGCCCTAGAGGACGAATGCCTGAAAGACTGCCCGCCCCAGCCCCCGGGATGGTAAGCTACAAGTCACTTTTTTCTATAGGTAACCAGGTCGCAAGTTCACAGGTTGTTGCTGATGGGTGGGCAAACGAGGCGAAGTGCTAGTGATACTGAAATTGATGATTTTACCTCGTTGTCCGCGTCTGTGTGCTTGAAACACTGCTGAGATGACGAGACCAGACGGGAGGTTTCGTTGCTGGCGAGCTGAAGGTCAAGCACAATTCCAAGCGACTCGACGAACCTCGTGGAAGGAACCCTACCTGCCCCGTTGCTACGGCACTGGGTGTTGAACCCAGTCTCCCGCCAGTTCCACAGCGTTCTCTGGGAGAACAGTTGCTGCACTCTTCCAAAACTTCCCAGTAAATCGGCTTGGGGGCTACAGCAGGCCCATTCTCGCTTTCTCGCCTCTTTCCCACCAATCTTTCTCACCGGGCAGAGCTCGCCGAGACCTCAAATTTCACAACGTTCCGGACTTTTCCACCAGTCACTCTCCTCCTCTTTCTACACCTTATCTTGGTGCTGCGACTCCTCGACGTGGTCCGGACCTACCGACCCAAGCTTCCGGAAGCGTGCAACCCCGGGCTTTCCTTCGTTCCGGACCTTTCACTCGACTTCACTGCTTGAAAATAACCAGTTAAGTGACCATGCCCAAGAACAACGCGACTCGGAATGGCGAGCAGGAGTCTGTTCAAGTGCCAGCTGAACAGGAGCAACTCTTCAGCTTCCCGCAGTTCAGAAATTTGCCACCCGAGATCCAAGGTCAGATCTTCACCGAGGCGATTGACAAGCCCAACATCCACATCATCGGGGTCAAGCGCGAGATCTTGCCGGAAATGTGGCGCTTCAAGTTTGCTCCGGTTCCCAAAATGAGCGATCCATCCGGCTATCGCCGTCTCCAGGACCTTGCCACGGTCAACCGCAGGGCATACGCGACGATGCGTCTTGCCACAGAGAAGCACAATGTTCGCCTGCCGTTCAGAGGCTTGAACAACCGCATCGACGGCGGAGAAGACCTCGTGGTATTCAACATCCCGCAGACCCGGACAAACATCTCCGGTTACTTTCACCCGGATCACCAGATCCTGAACCCCGGCGGAGCCACCTTCGACTACAACGGTCTCGCTGAAAAGGTCGAGGGAATCCAGAAGGTGGCAATCAAACACTCTGACCACCACGAGCTTTGCAACCAGCCTTGGTGCATCTTTCGTTGCGCCCATCCCGACGGTGCCCACGCCCGCCACGTTGGCCGCCGCTGGAAGATGTGCCCCGACGAGCTGTTCGGCCTCCTCAACAACTTCCCCATCCTGCGCGAGTTCTACATCATTCTGGAGCCCGCCCGCACCAACGACCAGAAGCGCGCCATGGAGAAGTACTTCAAGAACTTCTATTCCCGTAAGTCAGACCAACCACCCGTCAATCCCCAAAATGAAAAACAAAAGACCACAAACTAAGCACCAGTTTCCCCATTCAGTCGAAGCCTCCTCCCCACTCCGCCGCAGTCTCGCCACGTTCCACGGCCGCGACCACTCCTACATCGAGCTGCACCAGGCGCTCATGAGAGACCACGACGCCTGGGCCCCGTCCCCTCCCCATAGGGTCCGCCGGCTCGCGATCAATCACTACACCGACCTCGCCGCCATGCTCGAGGAGCTGCGCACGCGCTGCTTTCTCGCAGACGTGGACGAGAAGCTCCACCCGGACGTCCGCGCGGCCGCGGCGAGACTGTACCGGCTCCCGCTGGAGCAGCGGAAGGGGCTCGTCTTCAAGGTGCTGCTACCCGTTCCGGACGAGATGAAGGTGGGCTGGAAGGGGGAGCAGGGAGAGGAGTTTCGGACGTTGATGAAGGATGTGAGGATTTGAGGGGGATAATTTCTTTTTTTTCTCTTTTTTTGAAGGGTGGTCTTTGGTTCTTCTGCTTGGGAAAGGGAGGGAAGGGGCATGCTGCCCTCAAATAGGCTCAGGCCGATGGAGTCGGCGGTTTTGTGTTTGAGATACCCCCATGCATTGAGTTTTCTTTTTCTTGCTTCGTTTCGTCGCAGGGCCAGCTGCAGCGTTGGTGACACATGGAAGTTGGGCACTGGCGCAAGATCAGGCTGATTGAATCAGGCGATACTTCCTGGATGGAAAGCTCGGCTTTCAAGGATTGAAAGGCTCTTTGACCTTGGGCAACGTTTGGGGGATTGTAGGGATATACATTGTCGGTTTTAACATTATTCAGGGCAACCAAGTGACCAAAATATCGCAGCACACAGAACACTATGGGGGGTTCACAACTCGTGACACTTCGACGATTGAGGTGAGAGAAAAGGGATCATCGACTTGTTAAAATGCAAAACACAGCCGTCTTTATTGATTTGGGATGCCACACCGAGCTCTGATTCAGGTCACAACCTCAGCTCAACTCCGGCTGGGATGCCTTACCTTCCCCAAGTGTGCCCAACTTGTGAGCGCTGCCAGTGTCCTCTTCCCATGCCGCGCCCCCATGGCGGTAATCTCACTGGCCAGCCTACTTCCTGCTCCTAAGAGACACTCTTTTCCCATTTAACGCACATTTCATGTTTGTCGTCTTTTAATTTGGTGTAAAATCATCCAAAGGCTGAGTCCACGTCCGAAAAGGCCTTAACCAACCAAATCACAAGGCCTATGACAATCAGGAAGCTTACATTGCAGCACAGTTTTCGCTCAAAGCCTGGGCCAAAGAAAGTCGTCGCAGGCTTGGACTCTCAATACAACATGGCCCAGCTCCCCAGTCTAACTCACCACCCCCTCGCTCCCCTCCACA
>Ga0247823_10005389_pt1 | contig 10190 bp, 7 predicted proteins | sample 13C_PalmiticAcid_2_FD_192426 | JGI IMG/M metagenome (GOLD analysis project Ga0247823, IMG submission 192426) | Soil microbial communities from agricultural site in Penn Yan, New York, United States - 13C_PalmiticAcid_Day30 | ecosystem: Environmental > Terrestrial > Soil > Agricultural land...
GGGTGATCGCGGTCACCAACCTCGACGAGTCGGGGCCGGGCAGTCTGCGCGCGGCGCTGGAGGCGGACCGGCCGCGGACGGTGGTGTTCCATGTCTCGGGCACGATCGCGCTCAAGTCCGATATCGTCGTGACCAACGGGCGGCTGACGATCGCCGGGCAGACCGCGCCCGGCGATGGCATCACGATCCGCGACCGCTCGCTCAACATCGCCGCGAACGACGTGGTGGTGCGCTACATCCGCGCGCGGCTGGGCGCCGCATCGGGGACGCAGCAGGATGCGCTGACGATCACGAAAGGGCGGCGGATCATCCTCGACCATATCTCGGCCAGCTGGTCGATCGACGAGACGCTGTCGGCCTCCGCGCATTACGACAAGCCCGGCGACGGGGTGTGGGACCTGACCGTGCAATGGTCGATCATCGCCAATTCGCTGCGCAAGTCGAACCACGACAAGGGCGAGCATGGCTTTGGCAGCCTGATCCGCGCGGCGCGGGGGGCGAAGATCAGCTGGCACCATAATCTCTGGGCCAACCATCTCGACCGGATGCCGCGGCCGGGCAATTATTCGCTGCCGAGCGAGGACGGCGAGGGCGCGGTCTTCGAGTTCCGCTCCAACGTCTTCTACAATTGGGGCAAGGACCGTGCGGGGTATAATTACGACGTCTCGACCCACGCCCGGTATAATTTCATCGACAATTCCTATGTCGCCGGGCTGGACAGCAAGGGAGCGATCGCGTTCGAGGAGCAGAACCAGCTCGCGCGCGCCTTCTGGTTGGGCAACAGCATGAACGGCGCGATCCCGGCCGATCAGAAGACGCTGGTGAAGGGCAATATCCCGGTGGGCTATTGGCTCGACGCGCCGCTCGATGTCGGGGCGGTGGTCGCCGACCCGGCGCCACGGGCGTTCGATCGAGTGCTGGCCGGCGCGGGGGCATCGCTGGTGCGCGATGCGGTGGACCTCAAGGTGGTGGCCGGGGTGCGCGCGAAGACCGGGCGGATCATCGACAATGAGGCGCAGGATGGCGGCTGGCCGGCGCTGCGTTCCGGCAGCGCGCCGGTCGACAGCGACCAGGACGGCATGCCCGATGCCTGGGAGCGCGTCCGCGGCCTCGACCCCGCGCGCGCGGATGGTGCTGCGGATCGCGACCGCGACGGCTACAGCAACCTCGAAGAATATCTGAACGAACTCGCCGCCGGAAAGGGTGCCGCATGATCATCGCCTCGTCCCATGATTTCGAACGGGCGGCGCGCCGGCGGGTGCCGCGCTTCCTGTTCGATTATGCCGAGGGCGGCGCGTATGACGAGGTGACGCTGGGGCGGAACGTCAGCGACCTCGCCTCGATCGCGCTGCGCCAGCGGGTGCTCAAGGACGTCGCCAATGTCGATCTGAGCACGACGCTGTTCGGGCGCAAGATGGCGCTGCCCGTCGCGCTCGGCCCGGTCGGGATCAGCGGCATGTATGCCCGCCGCGGCGAGGTGCAGGCGGCGCGCGCGGCGAAGGCGGCGGGCATCCCCACTTGCCTGTCCACCGTCTCGATCTGCGCGCTCGAGGACGTCGCGAAGGCCGCCGATCCCTTCTGGTTCCAGCTCTATGTGATCCGCGACCGCGGCTTCATGCGCGACCTGATCGCGCGGGCCAAAGAAGCGGGGGCGGAGGCGATGGTGTTCACCGTCGACATGCCGATTCCCGGCGCGCGCTATCGCTCCGAACATTCAGGCATGGCCGGGCCGAACGCGCGGCTGCGCCAGATCCTTCAGGCGATCGGCAAGCCGCGCTGGGCGTGGGATGTCGGGCTGATGGGCCGCCCGCATACGCTCGGCAACCTCGCGCCGGTGCTGGGCAAGGACAGCGGGCTCAGCGACTATATGGGCTGGCTCGGCAAGAATTTCGATCCGTCGATCCAATGGAAGGATCTCGACTGGATCCGCGCCGAATGGGATCGCCCGTTGATCATCAAGGGCATCCTCGATCCCGAGGATGCGCGCGAGGCGGCGGCGATCGGCGCCAACGGCATCGTCGTGTCCAACCATGGCGGGCGCCAGCTCGATGGCGTGCTCTCCAGCGCGCGGGCGCTGCCGCCGATCGCCGATGCGGTGGGCGGCAAGCTCACCGTGCTGGCCGATGGCGGTATCCGGACGGGGCTCGATGTCGTGCGGATGCTGGCGCTGGGGGCGGACGGCGTGCTGCTCGGCCGCGCCTGGGTCTATGCGCTGGCGGCGCAGGGCGAGGCGGGGGTCAGCAAGCTGCTCGGCCTGATCGCGCGTGAAATGAAGGTCGCGATGACGCTGACCGGGGTCAACCGGATCGAAGCGATCGATCGCTCGATCCTTGCTGAGGATGTGAAATGAAGCTTCTCGAAGGCAAGACCGTGCTGGTCACCGGCGGATCGACCGGGATCGGCCGCGCCGCGGCGATCGGCGCCGCGCAGCACGGCGCGAATGTCGCGATCAACTATGCCTCATCCGACGACAAGGCGGCATCATGCGTCGCCGAGATCGAGGCCCTCGGCCGGCGCGGCCTGGCGGTGAAGGGTGACGTCGCGCTGCCCGAGACCGCGACCGATTTCGTGAACAAGGCGGTCGAGGCATTCGGCCGCGTGGACGTGATGGTCTCCAACGCCGGTATCTGCCCGTTCCACGCGTTCCTCGACATGCCGGTCGAGACGGTCGACCGCACCTTCCGCGTCAACCTTCACGGCGCCTACTACATGGTGCAGGCCGCGGCGAACCAGATGGTGAAGCAGGGTGAAGGCGGCGCGATCGTTGCAGTGTCCTCGATCTCGGCGCTGGTCGGCGGCGAGTTTCAGACCCACTACACCCCGACCAAGGCGGGCGTGCATTCGCTGATGCAGTCGGCTGCGATCGCGCTCGGCCGGCACGGCATCCGCTGCAATTCGGTGCTGCCTGGCACGATCCTGACCGAGATCAACAAGGACGACCTTGCCGATCAGGACAAGCGCGACCGCATGACCGCGCGCATCCCGCTCGGCCGCCTCGGCGAGTCCGAGGATCTGGCGGGGCCGATCGTGTTCCTCGCTTCCGACATGGCGGCCTATGTCACCGGCGCGGCGCTGCTGGTCGACGGCGGCGCCTTCGTGAACCTGCAATAGGCCTTTCGCGTGTCGCTCGTCATGCCTCCCCCCGATGCCGCGACACTGGCGCGGCGGGCGGAGATCGTGGCGGCGATGCGGGCCATCGTCCCCGGCGAGGGTGTGATCGACGATCTCGAGGCGCTTCGGCCCTATGAGTCCGATGCGCTCACCGCCTACCGCCAGGTGCCCTTGCTGGTGGTGCTGCCCGAGACGGTGGAACAGGTCGCGGCGGTGCTGCGCTGGTGCCATGCCAACCGGGTGAAGGTGGTGCCGCGCGGCGCCGGTACCTCGCTGTCGGGTGGGGCTTTGCCGCTCGCCGATGGCGTGCTGCTCGGCATGGCGAAGTTCAACCGTGTGCTCGACATCGACTATGACGATCGCGTCGCGGTGGTGCAGCCGGGCGTCACCAACCTTGCCATCACGCGCGCCGTCGAGGACGCTGGTTTCTACTATGCGCCTGATCCGTCGAGCCAGATCGCCTGCACGATCGGCGGCAATGTCGCCGAGAATTCGGGCGGGGTGCATTGCCTGAAATACGGGCTGACGACCAACAATGTGCTTGGCGTCGAGCTGGTGACGATCGAGGGCGATGTGGTGCGGCTCGGCGGGCGCGGGCTGGAGCCGGCCGGGCTCGATCTGCTCGGGGTGATCGTCGGCTCCGAAGGGCTGCTGGGCGTGGTGACCGAAGTGACCGTGCGCATCCTGCCGCGGCCGCAGACCGCGCAGGCGCTGCTGATCGGTTTCCCCAGCGTCGAGAGTGCGGGCCAGTGCGTCGCGGAGGTGATCGCCGCCGGGATCATTCCGGCAGGCATGGAGATGATGGACCGCGCCGCCGTCCACGCGGCCGAGGCCTTTGTCCAGGTCGGCTATCCGCTCGATGTCGAGGCGCTGCTGATCGTCGAGCTGGACGGCCCGTCGGCGGAGTGTGGCCATCTGACCGGCGAGGTCGAGCGCATCGCCCGTGCCAATGGCGCGGTGTCGGTGCGTGCTTCGGCCGACGAAGCCGAGCGCATCGCCTTCTGGGCGGGGCGCAAGGCGGCGTTCCCGGCGGCGGGCCGCATCTCGCCCGATTATTATTGCATGGACGGGACGATCCCGCGGCGGCGGCTTCCGGAGGTGCTGACGCGGATGAAGGCGCTGTCGGAGCAATATGGCCTTGGCGTCATCAACGTGTTTCACGCCGGGGACGGCAACCTCCATCCGCTCATCATGTATGACGCCAATCAGCCGGGGCAGCTCGAACGGGCCGAGGCATTCGGTGCAGATATCCTCAGGCTGTGCGTCGAGGTCGGCGGGGTGCTGACCGGCGAGCATGGCGTCGGGGTCGAGAAGCGCGACCTGATGTCGACGATGTTCAGCAAGGAAGACCTCGCCCAGCAGCAGCGGGTCAAATGCGCGTTCGATCCCGAATTGCTGCTCAACCCCGGCAAGATGTTTCCCGAGCTGCACCGCTGCGCCGAGCTGGGCCGGATGCATGTCCATCGCGGGCAGGTGCCGTTCCCCGAATTGCCGCGCTTCTGATGGCCACAGACTTCAACCCAATCCCAACCGTCACCCCGGCCTTGTGCCGGGGTCCACTTGGCCACGCGCGTCGCGCACCGTTTCGAGCTTCAGCGATGGCTGCGCGGTGGACCCCGGCACAAGGCCGGGGTGACGAAGGTGTCGTGCGATGATCCGGCCTGCCAACAGCGACCAATTATGCGAGTTCGTCGCCGACGCTCGCGATACAGGCACCAAGCTGCGCCTGCGCGGTGGGGGCACCAAGGACCGGATCGGCGCGCCATGCGATGCGCGGGTAGTGGACATGCGCGGGTTCGCGGACATCGTGGACTATGACCCGCCCGAACTGGTGCTGACCGTCGGCGCCGGAACGCCGCTCGCGCAGATCGAGGCGCTGGTCGCGGGCGAGGGACAGATGCTCGCCTTCGACCCGTTCGACCATGGGGCGATGCTGGGCACCGATAGCGGCGCGACGATCGGCGGCGTGATCGCCGCAGGCATCGCGGGACCGGCGCGGTTGTCGCGCGGCGGCGCGCGCGATCACCTGCTCGGCTTCACGGCGGTGTCGGGGCGCGGGGAGAAATTCGTCGCGGGCGCCAAGGTGGTCAAGAACGTTACCGGCTATGACCTGCCCAAGCTGATGGCAGGGAGCTGGGGCCGGCTCGCTGCGCTGACTGAGCTGACGCTGAAGGTGCTGCCCGTACCGCGCACCCGGCTGACGCTGGCGATGCGCGGGCTGGATGCGGCCGGAGCGGTCGCGGCGATGGCGCGTGCGATGGGATCAGCGGCGGAAGTCACCGCGGCGGCGCATCTGCCCGGCTGGCGCGGCGAGGCAGTGACTGCGCTGCGGCTCGACGGTTTCGCGGAATCAGTGGCGGCGCGCGCGGGGATGCTGCCCGAGTTCGAACCGGTCGAGGACGGCGACGCGCTGTGGCTTGCGGTGCGCCACGCTGCGACGCTGCCGAACGCGCTGCCGCTTTGGCGGCTGATCGTCGCCCCCGGCAAGGCGCCCGGCGTGATCGCCGCGCTCCCCGATGCCGAATGGCTGTTCGACTGGGCGGGCGGTCTGGTCTGGCTGGCGAGCGATGCCGATCCTGCCGCGATCCGTATGGCTGCCGGGACGGCGGGCGGACACGCGATGCTGGTACGGGCGAGCGAGGCGATGCGCCACGCGGTTCCGGCACTGCACCCGCAACCCTCCGCGCTGGCCGCGATCGAGGCGCGGGTGCGGCGTGCCTTCGATCCCGATGGCGTGTTCGAGACCGGGCGTTTCTAGATGCAGACCCGCTTCACCCCCGACCAGCTTGCCGACCCGGCGATGGCGTCGTCCGAAGGCGTGATCCGCAAATGCGTGCATTGCGGCTTCTGTACCGCGACCTGCCCGACCTATGCGCTGCTCGGCGACGAGCTCGATAGTCCGCGCGGGCGCATCTACCTGATCAAGGATATGCTGGAGAACCAGCGCAAGCCGGGGCCGGAAACGGTCAAGCATATCGACCGCTGCCTCTCCTGCCTCTCCTGCATGACCACCTGCCCCTCGGGCGTGAACTATATGCATCTGGTCGATCACGCCCGGGCGTATATCCACGAGAACTACCGGCGCCCCTGGCATGAGCGGGCGGTGCGGCGGCTGCTGGCGGCGGTGCTGCCTTATCCGGGGCGGTTCCGCGCAGCGCTGACGCTGGCGAAGCTCGGACGCCCGTTCGCGCCGCTGATCGCCGGGGTGAAGCCGCTCGCGGCAATGCTGGCGATGGCGCCGAAGCGGGTGCCCGCCAGCGTTCCGGCGACAAATGCGAGCGTGCCCGGGGCGCGGGGCCGCGTCGCGCTGCTTCAGGGCTGCGCCGAGCCCGTGCTCAAGCCCGAATATCGCGCGGCCGCGATCCGCCTGCTCAACCGCGCCGGGTTCGACGTGGTGTTCGCGCCCGGTGAAGGCTGCTGCGGTGCGCTGGTCCATCATATGGGGCGCGAGGCCGACGGGCTGGATGCGGCGCGGCGCAATGTCGATGCGTGGATGCGCGAGATCGAGGGCGGCGGGCTGGTGGCGATCGTCGTGACCGCATCGGGATGCGGCACGACGATCAAGGACTATGGCTTCATGCTGCGGAACGACCCCGCTTATGCCGACAGGGCGGCGCGGGTCTCGGCGCTGGCGAAGGATGTTTCAGAGCTTCTGGCGCAGATCGAGCTGCCGCCGGGCGACGGGCGCGGGCTGACCGTCGCCTATCACGCCGCCTGCTCGCTCCAGCATGGGCAGAAGGTGGCCGATGCGCCGAAGCGGCTGCTCGCGGCTGCGGGCTATACGGTGCGCACGCCTGCCGAAGCACATCTCTGCTGCGGATCGGCGGGGACGTACAACATCCTCCAGCCCGACATCGCGAGCCAGCTCGGCGCGCGCAAGGCGGCCAATCTCGAGCGACTGCAGGCCGACGTCATTGCCACCGGCAATGTCGGCTGCGCGATGCAGATCGCGCGCCATGGCGACACGCCGATCGTCCACACGATCGAGCTGCTCGACTGGGCGACGGGCGGCCCAGCACCTGCCGTTTTCGCGCATCGAGACGCTTGACCAAATAATACTATTATATTTAAAATGTACGCATCGGGCGACGAGTCCCGTGTGGACGATGCTCGCCACGTTAGCGGCGAGCCTGGGAGAGCGTGGGAATGGCTTCGAGACTTTGGCTGGCCGGTATTGCGGCGCTGATGGCGGCACCCGCCGCCGCGCAGACGCCGCCGCTCAGCGTCTCGGCCAATCACCGCTATCTCGAGGCGGGCGGCAAGCCCTTCTTCTGGCTGGGCGACACCGCATGGCTGCTGCTCAGCCGCCTCAATCGCGAAGAGACCGAGCAGTATCTCGCCACGCGCCAGCGCCAGGGGTTCAACGTCGTCCAGGTGATGGTCCTCCACACCAACAAGATGACCAACCGCTACGATGCGCCCGCCTTGGTCGATGGCGATCCGGGACGGCCGCGCACCACGCCGGGCAAGGATCCGGCCAAAGCCGGTGAGTATGACTATTGGGATCATCTCGACTGGGTGGTCGAGCGTGCCGCGGCGCATGGCATCTATGTCGCGATGGTACCCGCCTGGGGCGATCTCGCGATGGAGCGCCAGCTCAACGAGAAGAATGTCGAAAGCTATGGCCGGTTCATGGCCGAGCGTTACGGCAAGGCGCCCAACGTGATCTGGCTCAACGGCGGTGATACGCGCTCGGAGATGCGTGCCGCGGTGTGGGACAAGCTGGGTACCACGATCAAGGCGGTCGCGCCGAAGCAGCTGATGACCTTCCACCCGATCGGCCGCACGACATCGTCCTGGCAATGGCATCAGGCGCCCTGGCTCGACTTCAACATGTTCCAGTCGGGTCATCGCAGCTACGCGCAGGAAGGCGCGAACGCGATCGGCGAGGACAATTGGCGCTATGTCGAGCAGGACCTGGCGCGCACCCCGCCCAAGCCGACGATCGACGGCGAGCCGAGCTACGAGAATATCCCGCACGGGCTGCACGAGCAGAGCCAGCCGCGCTGGCAGGCGGCGGACGTGCGCCGCTATGCCTGGTGGGGCGTGATGGCGGGCGCGTTCGGCCACACCTATGGCGAGAACCACGTCATGCAGATGTTCGTGGCCGGTTCGAAGGACGCCAATTTCGAACCCAATCAACGCTGGGACACGTCGCTTGCCGCGCCGGGCGCCCCGGGCGCTGACCAGATGCGCCACCTGCGCTCCCTTATCGAAGCGCGGCCGATGCTCGAGCGCGTGCCCGACCAGGCAATGATCGCCGACAATGGCGTGCGTTACGATCGCGTGCTGGCGAGCCGGGGCAAGGCCTATGCCTTTGCCTACACCTATACCGGCCGCCCCTTCACGCTGAAGCTGGGCGCGATCGCGGGGGGCCGGGTCAAGGCGCAATGGTATTCGCCGCGCGACGGCAAGTTCACGCCCGCAGGCGAGTTCGCCAATCGCGGCGTGCAGCGTTTCGATCCGCCGGGCGAGGCCGCGGCGGGCAATGACTGGGTGCTGGTGCTGGACGGCACCGCACGATGAACGAAGGGAAATTCGTGGGTCTTCCGAAGATCAAACATGTCCGCGCCTATACGGTGCGTGGCGGCGGCGCCGATTATCACGATCAGGGCGCGGGCCACTGGATCGACGATCATATCGCGACGCCGATGGCGAAGTATCCGGAGTACCGCCAGAGCCGCCAGAGCTTCGGCATCAATGTGCTCGGCACCTTGGTGGTCGAGCTGGAGGCCGAGGACGGCACGATCGGCTTTGCGGTGACGACCGGCGGCGAACCCGCCTGCTTCATCGTCGAGAAGCATCTGTCGCGCTTCCTGATCGGGCGCGACCCGTCGGACTATGAGACGATCTGGGACCAGATGTACTTTTCGACCCAATATTATGGGCGCAAGGGGCTGGTCGTGAACGCCATTTCGGGCGTCGACCTCGCCATCTGGGACCTGATCGGCAAGCTGCGGCAGGAGCCGGTCTATCACCTGCTCGGCGGCGCGGTGCGCGACGAGATGCAATTCTACGCCACCGGCGCGCGGCCTGATCTGGCCAAGGAAATGGGCTTTATCGGCGGCAAGCTTCCGCTCCACCACGGCCCGGCCGAGGGCGAGGAGGGGATGGAAAAGAACATCGCCCTGCTCGCCGATATGCGCGCGAAATGCGGGCAGGACTTCTGGCTGATGTACGATTGCTGGATGGCGCTCGACATCGACTATGCGACGCGGCTGGCGAAGCGGGCCTGGGACGAGTGCGGCCTGAAGTGGATCGAAGAGGCGCTCTCGCCCGACGATTATTGGGGCTATGCGCAGCTCAAGAAGAACGCGCCCGACGGCCTGCTCGTCACCACCGGGGAGCATGAATCGACCCGCTGGGGCTTCAAGATGCTGCTCGAGATGGACTGCTGCGACATCATCCAGCCCGATGTCGGCTGGTGCGGCGGCGTGACCGAGCTGATGAAGATTGCCGACGACGCCGACAAGAAGGGCGTGCTGATGGTCCCGCACGGATCGTCGGTCTACAGCTATCACTTCGTGGTGACGCGCCACAACTCGCCCTTCGCCGAGTTCCTGATGATGCATCCGGGGCCGACCGAGGTGGTGCCGATGTTCGCGCCGCAATTGCTGGGCGAGCCGGTGCCGGTGAACGGCAAGATCCGTGCGAGCGAGCTCGACAAGCCCGGCTTCGGCGTCGAGCTGAACCGCGACATCGCGCTGCATCGCCCCTATCCCAACGACTGACATTCAAGACCGAAGGAAGACCCATGAAGCTCTGCCGTTATGGCGCCCCTGGCGCCGAGAAGCCCGGCCTGATCGACGCCGATGGCCGCATCCGCGACCTGTCCAACTATGTCGCCGATATCGACGCGCAGACGCTGTCGAAGGAAACGCTGGCGAACCTCGCCGGGGTCGATCCGGCGACGCTCAAGCTAGTCGAAGGCGAGGTGCGCTATGGCCCGTGCGTCACCGGCACGCGCCAGTTCGTCGCGATCGGCCTCAACTATGCCGACCATGCCGCCGAATCGAACCTGCCGATCCCCGAGGAGCCGGTGGTGTTCAACAAATGGGTGAGCTGCATCCAGGGTCCGA
>Ga0247823_10005390_pt1 | contig 10190 bp, 8 predicted proteins | sample 13C_PalmiticAcid_2_FD_192426 | JGI IMG/M metagenome (GOLD analysis project Ga0247823, IMG submission 192426) | Soil microbial communities from agricultural site in Penn Yan, New York, United States - 13C_PalmiticAcid_Day30 | ecosystem: Environmental > Terrestrial > Soil > Agricultural land...
ATAATTGCCCAACCCCGACGGGCCGACGCCGCCGAAGGGCAGATCTTCCATCGCATTGTGAAACAGCACGTCGTTGACGGTAACGCCGCCCGAGATCGTCCGCGTCAGCACGCGGTCTTCCTCGCTCTTGTCCTGCCCGAAATAATAGAGGCCGAGCGGGCGGTCGTGCTCGTTTACATAGTCGATCGCCTCATCGATCGTCTTGTAGGTCTTGACCGGCAGGATCGGGCCGAAGATCTCCTCCTGCATCACCTTCATATCGTCGGTCGGGTTGCGAACGATGTGGAGCGGCATCTTGTGGCCGTTGGCGCTAGCGAAATCCTCGCCCGCCGGATTGACCTCGATCACCTCGGCACCCTTTTCGCGCGCATCGGCGAGATAGGATTGCAGGCGGTCGTAGTTCCGGCCGTTGACCACGGACGTATAATCGTCGTTCGACAGCAGGGTCGGATAGAGTGCGGTCGCGCCTTTGGTGACGCTGTCGATCACATCGCCTTCCTGATCCTCGGCGACGAGCAGATAATCGGGGGCAAGGCAGATCTGCCCCGCGTTCATCATCTTGCCGAGCGCGACGCGCTGGCCGACCAGATCCTTGTTCGCGCTGCGCCCGATGAAGGTCGGCGACTTGCCGCCAAGCTCGAGCGTCACGGGCACCAGATTGTCCGCTGCCGCGCGCATGATATGTTTGCCCACGCTGGTCGCGCCGGTGAAGATCATATGGTCGAAGGCAAGCTTCGAGAAGGCGATCCCGACCTCGGCGTCGCCGGTGAACACCGCCATCTCGCTCTCGTCGAAATAATCGGGCACCAGCCGCGCCATCAGCGCCGACACATGCTCGGTGAATTCGCTGGGCTTGATCATCGCGCGGTTGCCCGCAGCGAGAATGCCCGCCATCGGCACGAAGACCATCCCGATCGGGAAATTCCACGGCGCAACGACGCCGACGACGCCCTTCGGCTGATAGACGACCTCGGCCTTCGCGCCGAGCAAACCCAGCGGGAACGTCGGCTTCCGCTTCTCGCCCTTCGACCAGGCCGCCATATTCTTCTTCGCGTGTTTGAGCGCGCTGACCGAGGGCATGATGTCGGTCATCAGCGTCTGTTCGCGGCTGCGATGGCCGAAATCCTCGCTCACCGCCTTGGCGAACTCCTCGGCATTGTCGACGAGCAGCGCGATCGCGCGGTCGATGCGGTCGGTGCGCACAGCGAGGCTCTCGGGCATCGCGGCGGTAAAGCTCGCCTTCTGCGCCGCCAGCACTTCGTTCATCCGCGCGGTTTCGCCGGCTAGATCCTGCTTGATCGCTGTCGCCATGACCCGTCTCCCCTTATGATTTGCGGGCGTTGTTTGATCATGAGCCGCGTCGGGTTGCAAGTTGAAACCGGCTCCCCACCTGTCCCCTACCCCTTTCGCAAGTGCAGCAAAGGCGCTAAGCGACCCGCCGACGTATCTTTCCCCTACGGAGTCTCTCGATATGACCGCCACCGATCCCGTCGTTTTCCTGTCCTATGCCCGCACCCCGATGGGCGGCATGCAGGGCGTGCTTTCCGACGCGAGCGCGACCGATCTCGGCGCGACCGCAGTGAAGGCGGCGGTCGAGCGCGCGGGCGTGTCGGGCGGCGATATCGAGCGCATCTATATGGGCTGCGTCCTGCCCGCCGGCCTCGGCCAGGCGCCGGCGCGTCAGGCCGCGATCAAGGCCGGCCTGCCCACGTCGGTGCAGGCAACGACCGTCAACAAGGTCTGCGGCTCGGGCATGCAGACCGTGATCATGGGCGCCGAAGCGCTCGCCGCGGGCAGCGTCGATCTGGTCGTCGCTGGCGGCATGGAGTCGATGACCAACGCCCCCTATCTGCTCAAGAAGCACCGCTCGGGCGCGCGCATCGGCCACGACACCGCCTATGACCATATGTTCCTCGACGGGCTGGAAGATGCCTATGAGGCCGGCCGCGCAATGGGCACCTTCGCGCAGGACACCGCCGACGCCTATCAGCTGAGCCGCGAGACGCAGGACGATTATTCGATCGAGTCGCTGCGCCGCGCGCAGGCCGCGATCGCCAGCGGCGCCTTTGCCGCCGAGATCACTCCTGTCACGCTCAAGACCCGCGCCGGCGAGATCACTGTCGACACCGACGAAGCGCCGGGCAAGGGCCGCCCCGACAAGATCCCGACGCTGAAGCCCGCCTTTGCCAAGGACGGCACGATCACCGCCGCGACCAGCTCGTCGATTTCGGATGGCGCCGCTGCTGTCGTCCTCTCGCGCCAGTCGGTCGCCGATGCCAAGGGCGCGAAGCCCGTCGCCAGGCTCGTCGCGCACGCCGCGCACGCACAGGAGCCCAAGGACTTCACGGTCGCCCCCGTCGGCGCGATCAACAAGGTGCTGGAAAAGGCCGGGTGGAAGATCGGTGACGTCGACCTGTTCGAGGTCAACGAAGCCTTCGCCTGCGTCGCGATGTTCGCGATGCACGACCTCGGCATCCCGCACGAGAAGATCAACGTCCATGGCGGCGCGACGGCGCTTGGCCACCCGATCGGTGCCAGCGGCACGCGCATCATCACGACGCTGATCGCCGCGCTCCAGCACCACGGCAAGACCCGCGGCATCGCCAGCCTCTGCATCGGCGGCGGCGAGGCAACCGCTGTGGCGATCGAACTGGTCTGAATCTGCCATTCATGAAAAGTTCCGGGGCGTCGTCGCAAGGCGGCGCCCTTTCGTCGCCATGGCGCGACAAATTGCGACACTAATGACCTGAAAATAAACGGCGCATTCCGGTTCGGTTCAAACCGGCTCGCCTAGACCATTCGCAGTCATCGGGCAGATCCCCTCCCCCTGACGATGCAAAGGAATGGCATATGAAGAAGATTAAATTTCTCACCGCCGGCCTGATCGCCGCGATGATCATCCCGGCTGCGGCGCAGGCCCAGACCGGCGAACTCCGTCGCGACCGTCAGGAAATCCGCCAGGAACAGCGCGACCTCAATCACGCGAAGCGCTATGGTGACCGTGGCGACGTCCGCGATGCGCGCAAGGATGTTCGCAGCGCGAAAAAGGAATATCGCGAGGACGTTCGCGACTGGCGCCGCGACACGCGTTACCAGAATTATCGCGCGCCGTTCAAATATCAGCAGTTCCGCGTCGGTTCGACGCTCCGCTCGAACTATTACGCGCCGGCCTATCGTCCGGCTTGGGACAATCGCTGGGGCGTGCCGCGCGCCGGTGCCGGCCTGACCTATGTCCGCCACTATAATGACCTGCTGCTGGTCAACACCCGCACGGGCAAGGTGGTGAAGGTCTATCGCGACGAGTTTCGCTACCGCCGTTAAGCGAGGGCGATAATCGAACACCAAAGGAGGGTCGGCGGGCAATCGCCGGCCCTCTTTTCTGCGTCGCGATTGTCGTTGCCGCCCCCTCCCGAAAGGCATAGCCTTCGGACGTTCTCATGGGGGAGACATCGAGATGAAAAAGCTGGTTCTGATTGCCGCGATCGCAGCCTTGTCCGCCTGCTCGCAAAAGGCTGAAGAGTCGAAGGAAACCGCTCCGGCGCCTGCCGAAACAGCGGCTCCGGCGGCGACAACCGACTCGGGAACGCCTCCGGGCACCTACGACGTTAAGATGGCCGACGGCACAGTGGCGACATCGACGATCAACGCCGACGGAACCTATGTCGACACCGATGCGAAGGGCAAAGCCGTCAAGGGCCTGTTCGCGCGTCATGACGGCAAGGACTGCTTTGACCCCGAGGGTGACGAGCCCGGAATGTGCTGGAGCACGTCAAAGCCGGAAGCCGACGGCAGCTTTACCGCAACTGCCGATGACGGCACCGTCGTGACGGTCACGCCGAAGAAGAAATAAGCCGGGACCGGCTGTATCGACGGGCGCTCAGTCGCCCCAGATATGGTCGGTTTCGATCCAGCCCTTGCGCCCGCGGACGTCGATCCGGCACCAACCGTCCTTGCAGTCGGTGATCCGGCCAACGACGCCGGGTTCGGCCCGATAGGCAACGGCAGCGGCGACACTCGGCTCCTCGCGCATCGGGCGGATACCGCCGGTGACGATCGCCGTGCGCGTCCGGCTGAGCAGCCGCGCCGCCATCCAGCCCTGCGTCCCGTCGGGATCCTCGATCTTGCGCCAGGTTTCAAAGCGCGCAACCACCTTTACCGGCAGATCCTTGCGCCGATATTCCCATATTACCGGGACGTCGGGCGACGGCCCCTTGCGCATCCGCGCTTCGTCGACGTTGATCGACGCCCAATAGGGCAATTCGACGTCGGATTGCGCGGCAGCCGGTCCCACGGCGGCGAGCAGCAGGGCGAGGGTCAGAATATGGCGGCTGGTCATCCCCCAGCCTTGTCAAAATCGGCCCGGCTTTTCAACCGCTCGCCGCATCATAAGCGGCATTCGTCCACAATAGCGCCCGGCTCCGAAGCGGCTCCGCCCTCTTGACCGCGATGCCGCGGCGCGCTCTAGCAGCGGCCATGCCCGATTCATCCCGTCCGAAACGCCCACGCGTCATCGTCACCCGCCAGCTGATGCCGCATGTCGAGGGCCGCATGGCCGAATTGTTCGACGTCGCGCTGTCGGCGCACGACCATGCCTATAGCCGCGACGAACTGAAGGCAGCGATCGCGGACTGCGACGTGCTGGTACCGACGGTGACCGACGAAATCGACGCCGAAATTCTGGAGGCGGCAGGAGACCGGCTGAAGCTGATCGCCAACTTCGGCGCCGGGGTCGATCATATCGACCTGTCGGCGGCGCGCGCCAAAGGCATCATGGTGTCGAACACGCCGGGGGTCTTCACCGAGGACACCGCCGACATGACGATGGCGCTGATCCTGTCGGTGCCGCGTCGTCTGGCGGAGGGCGAGAAGCTGATGCGGTCTGGCAAGTGGCAAGGCTGGGCACCCAGCACGATGCTGGGCCACCGCGTCGGCGGCAAATTGCTCGGCATCATCGGCATGGGCCGCATCGGACTGGCAGTCGCGCGGCGCGCACGCGCCTTTGGCCTGTCGATCCATTATCACAACCGCCGCCGCCTGCCCGAGGCGATCGAGGAAGAGCTGGGCGCGAGCTATCACGCCAGCGTCGATACGTTGCTGAGGATCAGCGACGTCGTGACCATCCACTGCCCGCACACCACCGAAACGCACGAGATGGTCAGCGCGACGCGTATCGGCGCGATGAAGCCGACGGCCTATCTTATCAACACCGCCCGCGGCGAAATCGTCGACGAAAAGGCGCTGATCGCAGCGCTGCAAACGGGCCGCATCGCCGGCGCGGGACTCGACGTCTATACGCACGAACCCGCGGTCGATCCCGCGCTGCTCGCGCTCGACAATGTCGTGCTGCTGCCCCACCTCGGCTCGGCGACGATCGAGGGCCGCGAGGCGTCGGGCGAAAAGGTTATCGCCAACATCCGCGCCTGGTGCGACGGCCACCGCCCGCCCGATCAGGTGTTGGAGGGGTGGGCCTGAGCCCACCCACCCTGAAGGCGATCAATCCCCCGTCAGAATCCGGTCGACCAACTGCTTCACCGTCGGGGTGAAGTTGTTCGAATAGAAGGGATCGGTCTTGAAGTTGAACGCGGCGTGGCCCGCGAACATCAGATTCTGTTCGACATCGCCGCCGTGCGCGATGTCCTGCAGTGTCTTCTGGATACAGAAGCTGCGCGGATCGGCGAGGTAGCCGGTGGTGTAGTCGTCATGGTCCTTCCACGACGAGAAACCGCAATGCGACAGGCAGCCCATGCAATCGGTCTGATCCTTGCGGATGATCGCCTTGTCGGCCTCGGTCACGAAAACCACCGTATTGTCCGGGGTTTTCAGCGCTTCGGTATAGCCCTCGGCCACCCAGTCGCGCGCGCGGGCGCGGTCGTGCGGCGTGACCCAGAAATTCTTCCCCTTCACCCCGACGTCGAGCTGGACGATATGATCGCCTGCTTCCTGCTTCGAATAGGGGATCTGGCGTTCGGAGCGCGTTTCGAGATCGCGGAGGAACGGATTGCGGACCGCGCTCGAATAAAAACCCGTCGGCGAGAAGCGGTGAAGCAGCACGTCGCCGTCGTCGAGGGTGCGGAGACGGTCCTTCCACTCCTGCGGAATCGGGCTTTCTTCGGTCAGCAAAGGCCGTGTGCCGTACTGGAAGGCGATCTGGCCGAGCTCGGAATTGTCGATCCAATTCTCCCAGTCGCGCAGATACCAGACGCCGCCCGCCATCACGATCGGCACATCGTCCGAAATCCCTTCTGCACGCATCGTTTCGCGCAGCGCGGCGACCCGCGGATAGGGATCCTGCGGAACCAGCGGATCTTCGGCATTCGACAGGCCGTTGTGGCCGCCGGCAAGCCAGGGATCTTCGTAAACCACGGCGCCCAGCAGATGCGGAACCTTGCTGTAAGCGCGCTTCCACAGCGCGCGAAAGGCGCGCGCCGAGCTGATGATCGGGAGATAGAGAACATTGTGCCGTTCGGCGATTTCGCTGAGCTTGTACGGCATGCCCGCGCCGCAGGTGACGCCCGTTACCTTGCCCTTGGTACGCTCCAGCACGCCTTCGAGAATCTGCTGCGCGCCGCCCATTTCCCAGAGCACGTTGATGTTGATCGCGCCCTTGCCGCCCGAAACCTCATACGCCCGCTCGACCTGCGCGACCGCGCCTTCGATGCCGTACCGGATCAGTTCTTCGTGGCGCTCCTTGCGCGTCAGCGCGTGATAGATTTGCGGGACGATCTTGCCTTCGGCGTCATAGCTGTCGGCATTGACCGCCGACACGGTGCCGATCCCGCCGGCGGCCGCCCAGGCGCCGCTCGACATATGGTTGGTCGCCGACACGCCCTTGCCACCCTCGACCAGCGGCCAGACTTCGCGTCCGCCGTAAAGGATGGGCTTCAAACCTTTGAACACTATGAACCTCTTTCTCTCCACCGCCAGCGCTCCCGCACCGCGGCCCCGTCTGTCGTTTCCGTAAGCGGAAAACGGTGACTTTTGTCAATCGGTGCCGATCCAGCGGCCGCTGAACGGGCCGTATCCTTCAAGCCCGCGAGCATAGAGCTTTTCATAGGCAGCGACCATGGCTGATTCGTCGAAGCGTTCGGCCGCGACCCCGCGATTGGCGGCGCCGATGCTGGCGCGCAGCGCAACATTTCCGGCCAGTTCGGCCAGCGCTGCGCGAAAAGCCGCTTCGTCGCCGGCGATGAAGCGCCGGTTGGCGTCGGATACCATGGCCGCGACATCACCCACCTCGGGGCTCACCACGGGAAGCCCCGCCGCCATCGCCTCGATCACCGCGATCGGTGCCTGTTCGCTCCGCGACGACAGCGCCAGCAGGTCGAAATGGCCGATCCAGCGTGCCGGCTCGGCCATGAAACCGGGCATGACCAGTCGGCCGATCATGCCGCAAGCGGCAGCCTCGGCGGCAATCGCCTCGCGCTCGGGCCCCTCGCCGACGATCACCAGCCGCACATTTGCGGGCAACGTCGCCACCGCGCGAACAAGCCGCGGCAAATCCTTGACCTTTCGCAGGCCCGCGACGGTGCCGATCACCACCTCGCCCTCGCGCCGTTCAAAACCGGCGATCGGCATCGTCGGCCCGTTGCCATAGGCCGCGACGTCGATCCCGTTGCGGATCAGTTGCACGCGATCGCCTGCACCCCATTCGTCGGTTGCGATGCGCTGAAGCAGCGTCGACGGCACCACCAGCGCCGCGGCGTTGCGGCGCAGTGCCATCCGCCGGAACAGATTGCGCTTCCAGTTGCGCCGGACGCTCTCATCCTCGTTGAAGCCGTCCTCGTGATGAATCAGGTCGGGCATGCTGTGCCAAAGCCGGCCGACATGGACGCGGCGCGCCATCACCCCGTCCATCGCGCCCCAATTATAGCTCAGCACCAGCTCGAACCGCGTCATATAGTCGGCGAGCTGGCGGTAGCGCGGTAGCGACGGCTTGCCGTGCAGCGCGGGGGCGTCTTTCGGAAAATCCACGATGATCCCGCGATCGATTGCGTCGCGCGCGCCGAGCGCGTCGGGCATCGCCGACAGGATAGTGTGATGTGCATGGTCGCCCATCAGGTTCATCAACCGGACGGCCCGCGCCTCCTTGCCCCCGAGCGAGAAGCTCGAATGGAGGTGCAGAATACGGATCGGCCAGGGGGTCTCGGGCTCGTCCGCGCTCACGCTGCCGGAAGCTCCGCGATCCACGCGTCGATCGCCGTGCGGGCCTCGTCCTCGTCCATCGTCGGCGCATGACCGACCCCCGGAACCTCGACAAGCCGCGCCTGCGGCAAGGCGCCTATCATCTTCGCGCCTGCCGACGCCGACAGGATGTCGGACAGTTGACCGCGCAGGATAAGCACCGGAATCTCGCCCAAGGCTCGATAGACGGGCCACAGGTCCGGCGCAGCATCGCCGCCGTTCGGCACGCGCAGCGGCGCCGCGATCTGCTTGTCATAGTCGGTGACGATCCGCCCTTCGGGCGTCAGCCGGTGCGTACGCTTGGTCAGGCGCAGCCAGTCCTCGATCGCATAATGCGGATAGATGGCCGCATTGAGCTCCGAAAAGGCGCGCGCGGCGTGAATCCAGGTCGGTTGACTGCCGCCCGCGCCGATATAGTCGCGGATTCGGTCAAGCCCGGCCGCGTTCAACTCGGGGCCGACATCGTTGAGCACCGCGCCGGTGATCCGTCCCGGCTGCGTCGCCGCCAGCAGCATCGAAACAAGCCCGCCGAGCGAAGTGCCGACGGTCGCGAAGCGCTCTACCTTCATCTCGTCGAACAGCGCGATGATGTCCTGCGCATAGGTCAGCGGGACATAGGTCATCGGATCCTTGGCATAGGCGCTTTCGCCGCGGCCGCGAAATTCGGCAACGATCACGCGCCGCTTCGCCGCCATATGCGGCGCCAGCCCCTCGAAATCGCGCGCGTTGCGGGCGAGCCCCGGCATGCACAGGATCGGCGGCAGATTTTCGCTCCCGGCCGGCCCGGCATAGAGGCGCGCATGCAACCGGACGCCGTCGTGCGACCACCAATAATGGTCGTCCCAGCCGCGCTTGATGTCCTGCTTCGCCGAAATTGCGGATCCCCTCATTCGCCTGACGCTTCCGGTCCGTCTATCGCCAACCCGCGCGCGCGGCGCAAGCGATCCGTCGCCGAAATGGGCGGGAGCGGTTGCCGCCTTCGGCTTTCACCGATAAGAGGCGGAGGACCATGAGTGAAGAGCTGCTTTCCTTCGAACCTGCGACCGGCAACGAGCTGTGGCGCGGCGCGGTGAGCAACGTCGATCAGGAGGTCGAAATCGCGCGGCGCGCCTGGCCCGAATGGGCCGCGAAAGCCGTCACCTTCCGCTCCGAAACGCTGCGCCGCTTTGCCGACCGGGTGAAGGCCGAGGGCGAAGTCCTGGCCGACCTTATCGCGCGCGAGACCGGCAAGCCGCTGTGGGAAGCGCGGACCGAGGTCGAGTCGGTCGCGAACAAGGTCGATATTTCGGTAAAGGCCTATGCCGAGCGCACGTCCAATCGACGGATCGAAGGCGCGATGGGGCTGCGCAATGCGGTGCGCCATAAACCGCACGGTGCGCTCGCAGTGCTCGGCCCGTATAATTTTCCCGCACACTTGCCGAACGGCCACATCGTCCCGGCGCTGCTCGCGGGCAATTCGGTGGTGTTCAAACCGTCCGAAAAGACCCCCGCCGTCGGCGCAAAGCTCGTCGAGCTGTTCCACAGCGCCGGCGTTCCGCAGGAAGTGCTGCGCCTCGTCATCGGCGGCCCCGACACGGGCAAGGCGCTTGCCGCGCACCCCGGCCTCGACGGCCTGCTCTTCACCGGCTCGGCGCGCACCGGCGTCGCGCTCAATCGCCAGTTCGCCGACAAGCCGGGCAAGATTCTCGCGCTCGAAATGGGCGGCAACAATCCGATCGTCGTCTGGGATACCGCCGATATCGCCACGGCCGCGATCCTGGTGGTCCAGTCGGCCTTCCTCAGCGCCGGTCAGCGGTGCAGCAACGCGCGCCGCCTGATCGTCAAGGACAGCATCGCCGAACGCCTGCTCGAAGAGGTAAAGACGCTGGCGAACCGGCTGATCGTCGATCACCCGCACGCCGATCCCGCCCCCTATATGGGACCGGTAATCGACAATGAGTCGGCGGATGGACTGACCGAAAGCTTCCTTATCCTGATGTCGAACGGCGGTCAGGTGATCCGGCATATGT
>Ga0247823_10005391_pt1 | contig 10190 bp, 8 predicted proteins | sample 13C_PalmiticAcid_2_FD_192426 | JGI IMG/M metagenome (GOLD analysis project Ga0247823, IMG submission 192426) | Soil microbial communities from agricultural site in Penn Yan, New York, United States - 13C_PalmiticAcid_Day30 | ecosystem: Environmental > Terrestrial > Soil > Agricultural land...
GCTCAACACGATCCTCGCCGATTATCGCTTTACCCATCCGCACGTGTCGTTCCACTTTGATGAGCATACAGGCGAGCGTCCGATCAAGATCCTCGCTGACCCCGAGCATATTCGTCGCCTCGTGGTGAACCTTGCCGACAACGCCTTGCAGAGCATGGAAGAGGCCAAGGTGCCCGATCCCACCTTCCGCGTGGTGGTTGCGCGTCACGAAGGCGACCGCTCCATCGCTGTGCTGCGTTTTGAAGACAGCGGCCCGGGCGTGAGTGAGAACATGAGCGAGAAGATCTTCGATCCCTACATCTCCTCAAAAATGACGGGTCTCGGTCTGGGGCTTGCGATCGTGCGGCGTATTGCGATGGAACACTTTGGCAAAGTGCGCTGCGAACCCGGTCCCGGCGGTCGCTTTGTGGTTGAATTCCCCGAACTGAGCGCTGACGCTTAGGCCCGAGCCTCCTTATCTCTGTAGAAGAAACTAGGGTAATCGGATAGGTTTATGGGCATGAGCGTTTCCGTGCTGATTGTTGATGACGAGATTGATATTCAATCTTCGCTTTCGTTTGCCCTCAAAGACGAGGGATACGAAGTTTTTACGGCCTCTTCGCCGCGCGAGGCGCTCACGATCCTTGCTGAAACGCACATCGACATCGGACTCTACGACGTTTGGTTTCCAGACGGCGACGGCATCGAGTTGCTCAAAGTCTCGCACGATACCTATCCGGATGTGAGTGTGGTGATGATGTCTGGTCACGGCAACATCGAACTCGCGCTCAAATCCATTCGTCTTGGTGCCTACGACTTTCTCGAAAAACCCCTCGAGCTCGAAAAAGTGCTGTTGGTGCTCAAAAACGCCGTGCAGTCGCGCCAACTGCGCGACGAAAACGCCCGCCTCCTCGAGACGATCCTCAAAAAAGGCCAAATCGTCGGGCGCTCGCCCGCAATTCTTGGCATGCGTTCGGAGCTCGAGCGCGAATCCAAACTCTCTTCGCTGCTGGTTTTAAATGGCGAACCCGGCGCGGGTCGCGAACTCAGCGCCCGCGTGCTGCACCAAATCTCTTCGCGCCGATCCAAGCCCTTTATCAGCGTGAATGCCACCGTCCCCAATGCCGAAGAACAGCGCGCGCTGCTCTTTGGTGCCGAAAAAGGCAGTGTCGTTGGAGAACGAAGCAAGGCTCTCCAGCATCGCATTGTGGGCGCGCTGGAGTCGAGCGGCGAAGGCACTCTGCTGGTGGAGAATCTCCCCGCCTGGCAGGCTTCCGTGCTCGACGAACTCGCTGTGGCACTCCGCGAGGGGCACTTTGTGCGCCTCGGCGGCCACCAAAAGATCAAGTTCGAAGCTCGCGCGCTCTTTTCCACTTCGGTGGGAGCCAAAATCGCTTCGGGCAAATTTCAAGATCACCTCGCGGCGGCCCACCAAGTACGCATCCCCTCGCTCAAGGAGCGTCGTGAAGACACTGTGGAGCTCGCACGGCACTTCGTGCTCGAATTCGGCTCTGCCCACGGTTTGAACCGCGAGGTGGAGTTTAGCGAAGACCTCAAGGGCTGGCTCCTTTCCTACGACTGGCCCGGCAACGTGCGCGAGCTCAAAAACCTCGCCGAGCGCATGGTCATCGCGGCCCCCGGCAAATCCAAATTCGGCATCGACGACCTGCCCGAAGAATTCCAAGCGCTGCGCATTTCGGCCGAGAGCGATTATTCCACGGTGATGCATCCGGAGATGTTCAAAAAACACTCTCAGGGCTCGCTGCGCGAATGGCGTTCGGCCTTTGAGAAGGCTCTCCTGCAGGCACGTCTCGATGCCTTTGATCACAACGTCACCAAAACCGCAGAATCGCTGGGCGTGGAGCGCGCCCACTTGCACCGCAAACTCAAAAACTATGGCCTGAACTCGGCCAAGGAAGACGCATGAGCCAAAGCCGCCTCGCCCTCGTTCTCGACTCCACAGATCCCGACCATATCCGCGCGTTTATCAATTCCGTGCGAGGCAAAGACCTCGTGCTCAAGGTGGGGCTCAAAACGTTGCCTCAGCTGCCGCTCGAAGAGTGGCAGCGCGTGGCCCAGACGATCGATCTTTTTGTCGATGCCAAACTGCACGACATCCCCGATCAGGTGGCCGGCGCGGTAAGCGTGTGGAGCGGCATCGGAGCCAAGTACATCACCCTTCACTGCCAAGGTGGTCCCGCAATGATGGAAACCGCCGTCAAGCACGCCGGACCGCACACGCGGCTCTTGGGTGTGACGGTGCTCACCTCGCTCGCGGCCCCCGATCTCGCTCGTATGGGCGTCAAGGGTAGCGTCGAGGACTACGTGAGTGATCTTGTGCGCGTCTCGCTCGAGTCGGGCTTGAATTCGTTTGTCTCCAGCGTGCTCGAAGTGGGGGCCATCCGCCGCGTGGCTGGCGGCAAGGCGACTTACCACGTGTGCCCCGGCATCTCGCTTGGTGGTCATGCTGGCGCCGATCAAAAACGTGTGGTGGATCTCGAGACCGCCTTGCGCGAGCGCGTGGACCTGCTTGTGATGGGGCGCTCGCTGACCGAGTCGGCGAATTTCATGGACTCGCTCGACAAAGTGTTAGAAACCATCGCCCGTGTCTAAGCAGTCAAACGATTATCGATCTGAAAACAAAAACGAAGGCGATCAGTGGATCTGGGGCCGTCACAGCGTCGAAGCGGCGCTCGAAGTGTGCCCTGAGTGGATGCTGGAGCTGATGGTCGAGATCGAGGCCGAAAAAGAACACCAAGACATCATCGAAGCCTGCGGCGATCAGGGCATCTCGCATCTGCGTGCGGCCAAGCTGCCTTCGCTGCTCAAGGACCGTCGTCACCAGGGCATCGCCGCCAAGATCAAGCGCTTTCCCTTTGAATATTTCAATCAATTCCGCGACCAACTCATCGAGCTCGTTCGCGGTGGCGGCGTTTTTGCCGTGCTCGACCGCGTGCAGGATCCCCAAAACTACGGCGCCATTTTGCGTTCTGCGGCGGGTCTTGGCGTCAAAGCCGTGCTCGTGGCCCAAAAGCATCAGTGCCCGCTCACGGGTGCCGTGGCGCAGGCTTCGGCTGGCGCGCTCTTTCGCGTGCCCATCGTGCTTTGTCCTTCGCTCTCCACCGCACTCGACACGATGAAAGAGGCCGGAGCCCGAGTTTATTCGCTCGACATGGAAGGCAAGGCCATCGACCAGCTCGATTTGCGCGGCGACAAGCGGCCCAAGGCGCTCGCCTGGGTGCTCGGTTCCGAAGGCCAGGGCGTTCGAGATGATCTCGCCAAGCGCTCCGATGAAGTGTGCGCCATCAAGCTCCACGGCGGACTTGAGTCGCTCAACGTGTCGGCAACAGCGGCGATCGCTTTTTTTGCTTCACGCGATTGAATTTAAGTATTCTTTACATTAGTTTGCCCGGACGGTCCTCGCTGGTGTAGCTCAATTGGTAGAGCACCGGTTTTGTAAACCGGCGGTTGCAGGTTCAATTCCTGTCGCCAGCTCCAGGTCACGCTCCTCCTCCCCCGGAAGACGTGAGTTGGGCAGGGACCTAAAAAAATTATGGGGTCAGATACCGAAGTGGCCAAACGGGGCAGACTGTAAATCTGCTGGCATTGCCTTCGAAGGTTCGAATCCTTCTCTGACCACCATTCTATCTTTCGGCCTAGCGGCCTCACATCTCATATGAGGTCTAGACTCGCTTCGCGAGTATACTGACCACCATTCTTTTCTAAGTTCATGAGTTTGTAAGGCTTTTAAAGTTGGTCGTCGGTGCGTCTTTGCTAAAAAAGCGCCGTCATGCGGTGGGGAAATCTTTTTCTAATTCTGGTGTCGTTCTTCACGCTGACCCATTCCCATGCTCGCCTCAGCGCTCCGGATTTGCAGGCCGAGTTTCCAACCCGCGCCCGATACGAGTGGCCAACGGCTATCAATGGTCGCCTTTGGGTGCTTTTGCGCGAGCTGGGCGAGGGCACCCGGGATCCGAGCCAGATTTCCGTGGCGGCCTCGCGACTGGGTCAGCTGCAAATCGGCGTGGCCCATTACCGCTGGGACTTTGTTCAGCATTTTGATTTCATGCAAAACTATTTTCTGCTGATGCGCTTGCAGGACGCTCTACCCGAGGAACTGCGCGACGCTTCGATGCAATCCTTGCTCAAAGAATCCTTCGCAAGCGTCGTGAGATCGATGGCGCAGGTCACGCAAGGTTACGTGCGCGACTTCGAAGCGGTGGCCGCCGAGTTGGATGATCCACGTTTTTGGAAAAAGCGTCTTTACCACGAAGCTTGGCAAGACCAGCTGCGTATCGGCTATCCCACGGGCCCGGAACTTAGCGAGATCCGGCAGCTCGCACGCGGCTCGCGGTGGAACGGCCGAGAAAAGCTCCAGCGCCTGAAGGACCTCAAGGGTTACGCGATGTTTCAGATGGAATACCTAGCGCTGCACTATGACGAAGTGGAAATTGCGGAGATCTCCCACAGCGAAATGATTCTCTGGTACCAGGCCCTCGGCATCGCTGCCGCGGAACTCGACGAAAGGGCCTTGCTGTTCTTCTCCTCCCAAGATCTGGGCAACGATGCCTTTGCAAAAAAATTAAGAGAGATTCAAAAAAGCACGCGGGAACGCTGTGCCCTCACCCTTGCTCAAGCGGCGCTTAGCGAATCCAACTAACGGAGAAGTCCGGCGAGTGTCATCGTGGGGGCACCAAAGTTCAATCGTTCGATGTCGAGTTCCATCCGGCGAATGATCATGTTTTCTTCGGAGAGCACGCTACGCAATGCCAGAATCGTTTTCTTGTCGGTGTCCAGCTCCACCATGTTGTCGAGAATCGAGTTGGGATCCTTCACAATGCGGTAGGCCAGCAGAGCATTGAGACCGTGGAGCAACGGATAATGGCGTTTGCGACCGAGCAGAAGGCGAGCGCAGAGGCCGCGCTGAACGTCGTCTCGAAGGTACTTTTTGCGAAAGGCCACGAGCCCTGCATGCGAGCTCGAAATGAGGCCCGCAAGGATGCCGTACTCGATGAGCATGTTGGCGGTTTCGGGTTTCAGTAGGAATTTCTTGTCGCGTGCAGCTTCCATCAGGCGTACGGTTTCGGTGATGCGCGCGTAAAAGGCTTTTCGCTCGGCGAGTTCCGCTTCGAGTTGGGCAATTTGGCGGCGCGATTCGAAGCTCAGGAGGGGGCGCGGACTGATGCTCGTTTCGATGTCGCGCTGAACTTCCAGCAATCTCGCCCAATACGAATTGCGATCGAGCGTCGCCGAGCAGTCGCGGATCTCAGAGGCGAGACCGGTGTAGATGTAGCCCAAGTGGTAGAGAAAAGTCTCTCGAGAAATCTCGCAGTGGTTGTTATAGGCCACGCGCTTTAATGTGGTGATGGCGTCCGCAAGATAGGCCATGGTCGCTACGGCGGCGTATTGCGGCACGTGAAGGTTGTCTTTGCGGATATGTGGGAACAGCTCAGCAAAGCCTTCCGGCAAGAATTTGATCTGCGTCGGGCCGCGGCTGTTATCGCTGACGTCAAAAAGCCAATCGCCAAGTTCTCGCGGTTCGCCCTCTTCGCCATTCGTGTTTTCGCGTACGACGTAAACGCCGCGGCTCTGGCCGTCGGTACCGTCGCGGTACGAAAAGCGGTGACGCAAAATGGTCTTGTTGCGGAACGGTTTGAGCGCGCTGACCACTTGGGGGAATTCTTCTTTAAAGTAGTACACGGGGTGCTGACCGAACTTGGATTCGGAGTGCATGATGCCCACCGCCATGCGAGCGAGGGTGAGGTAGGTTTGGTTCGACAAACGGTAGTGCTTTTTCAGGAGGAGCTGATTTTCGGAATCGTTCAAAGCGTCGAGAAACGACATCAGCGGCGCCTTGTCTTGGTGCGCAGAACCGCGTTTGATGCGAAGTTTGATCTGCGTCGCGAAGCGCGCCGGATTCTCCGAGAAATAGGCGTCTTCGACCCACGAATAGTCAGGGTTGGGACTGCGGGACACCATGGACCTTTGCGCGAGCGCCGTTCCGCTCATCAGAGAGAAAGCCAAGCTGAGGGACCCAAATCCACGCGTCGACAAGATCATGGTTCCAAGTCTCCCGGACTGGTGATGCCACCGGCTTTGCGCACCAAGCGCTCACACGAGAGTTCTCGTGCGCTCTGCACTTGCTCGAGGAGCGTCTGGCTGCGTTCTGCCAGTGTGGGCGACTGCGTACGCTGGCGAAAATCGGCAAGCAGGGATTCCGCGCGAACGCTGCTTGCGGGGGCACTTTCACTCAGGCTCGCCATATGGGCCAGGGGAGAGAGCAGGGTCACGTAGACCCATCTCAGAGAATGGTTGTTAAAGCTGCGCACTGAGAGGTCGGCCACGGAGTCGCGGCGCTTTACCAGCGAGTTGACCGCGCTGAGGTATTGGTTCAGGTAGAGATCAAAGAGAGAATCTACAGAAAATGTGAGCGCATTTTCGCTGGGGCTGATGTGCTGACGAAGATCTCCCGACTCCATCATCAAGTCGCCCAAACCCCAAAGCCATTGGTAGTTTTCGGGCGTGTGGGGAAGGAGCTCTTTGGTAGAGCTGGCGATGGTGGGCGAGAGGTTGCGCAAGGCTTGGCGCAAAGTCATTTGTTGTTCGGGGTCACCCTCCACAAGCATATCAATCGCCTCGCCGCGCATGCGGTGCAAATTCCGTGACTGAAGTTCTTTGAGCACCTGTTTTTCTTGGGTTGAGATGGAGAGCCACAGGCTGGAATTCTTTTTGTTGTCTTCTTCGCTGTCGCTAAAGTTCAGAAGCGTGCGCGCGACTTGCATCTCTTGATAATGAGCCACCAGCATCTGCGCTTGATCGAAATTGATCATGCGGCGAGAAAAGGCTTTGGCCAGGTTCGTGTACCAACCAATGTAGACTTCGAGTTTGCGAATCTCGTCATCGGTGACGGGGGCGTCTTCGCGGTTGCTGAGCTGGAGCTCGTCGCTAAGCCGGTGCCAGATCGCGCGCTTCTCCACGAGAAATTGAGACAAAATTTCATCGACACTGGCGCTGCTGTGTCCGCGGTCACTCTCGCGGAGTTGGTGTAGCGTTTCTAGGGAGACGTCGGGCATGTTAAGCGCCGCCGCCACGTCGAGAGCCCGGGCCGCACGCCCGCAAACGAGCTGAGTGATGGCGACAAGGCCTGCAATCAGTGCGAGAGAGTGGGGGACGCGCATGCGGGAGCTTCTAGCACAGACAGCAGTATGACGCAATGCGTAAATAAGCGCCGCAAACTTACAAAAATCGGCATCTTAGCGGATTTTGGCCACGCAAAAACGGTCTTTGCCGGGTTTGGGATTTTGCTTGGGGGGATGGGGGCTTGCTCCGACTTCGAAAAGTGGAGCCCAGAAACAGGATTGAACTGTCGACCTCTTCATTACCAATGAAGTGCTCTACCACTGAGCTACCTGGGCTCTCAAACTACAGGATCCGAAGCCTCTGGGGGAGGTGGGAGCGGACCCTTGTTTGGCGGTGATGGTGCCCAATCGAGCTCCGTCTTCCGACGGGGACTGTCATGGAGCGGGAGACGAGGCTCGAACCCGCGACCCCCAGCTTGGAAGGCTGGTGCTCTACCAATTGAGCTACTCCCGCTCACCGGCGCTTTGGTATAGTCTTAAAGCCCCGAAGTTGCAAAGAGGCGGACCGCTAAAAAAAATTCAAAAAAGCGCTTCCACGAATGATGACACCTTAAAAAACTTGGTCTAGATGGTGTGGTCGGTTGCGTAATCCACAACGGCGGCATATGCTTTGCGGATTCGGTCAGCTGAAGATTTAAGCGACATAAATAGTTTGAAAATGTAAGCAAACTAAGGAGGCTACAGTTAATGTCTAAGGAAAAATTTAACCGCGATTTGCCGCACGTAAACATTGGTACCATCGGTCACGTTGACCATGGCAAAACCACATTGACTGCAGCTATCACTAAAACTCTCGCTGCAAAAGGTGGCGCGGAGTTCCGTGACTACAGCCAGATCGACAACGCTCCCGAAGAGCGTGAGCGTGGTATCACGATCAACACTTCGCACGTTGAATACCGCACTGCAAACCGCCACTACGCACACGTAGATTGCCCAGGACACGCTGACTATGTGAAAAACATGATCACCGGTGCTGCTCAAATGGACGGTGGTATCCTCGTGGTTTCGGCTGCTGACGGCCCCATGCCCCAAACTCGTGAGCACATCCTCCTTGCCCGCCAAGTAGGTGTTCCCGCTCTCGTAGTATTCATGAACAAAGTTGACATGGTTGACGACGAAGAACTCCTCGACCTCGTTGAAATGGAAATCCGCGAACTTCTCTCGTCTTACGAGTTCCCCGGTGACAAAATCCCCGTGGTCAAAGGTTCGGCGCTCAAAGCTCTCGAAGGCGACACGTCGCCTATCGGCGCTCCTGCGATCGAAGCCCTCATGGCTCAAGTTGACGCGTACATCCCGCTCCCTGAGCGTCCGCGCGACAAAGATTTCCTCATGCCTGTCGAGGACGTGTTCTCGATCTCCGGTCGCGGTACTGTAGTAACCGGCCGTGTTGAGCGTGGCGTGATCAAAGTGGGCGAAGAGTGCGAGATCATCGGTCTCCGCGATACGCAAAAAACCACCGTTACTGGTGTTGAGATGTTCCGTAAACTTCTTGACCAAGGTGAAGCTGGCGACAACATCGGCGCCCTCCTCCGTGGTACCAAAAAAGAAGACGTCGAGCGCGGTCAAGTACTTGCCAAGCCCGGCTCCGTTAAGCCTCACAAAAAGTTCAAAGCTGAAGCTTACATCCTCAAAAAAGAAGAAGGCGGCCGTCACACGGCATTCTTCAACGGCTACCGTCCTCAGTTCTACTTCCGTACAACTGACGTTACCGGTACCTGCACTCTGCCAGCCGGCACCGAAATGGTAATGCCTGGTGACAAAGTGTCGATGGAAGTTGAGCTCATCACGCCGATCGCCATGGAGAAAGAACTCCGTTTCGCGATCCGTGAAGGCGGCCGTACCGTAGGTGCGGGCGTTGTTGCCGAGATCATCGAGTAAATTGTTCTTTAAACAGCAAACGCAGTCTTCGGGTTCAGCTCGGAGACTGCGTTTTTGTTCGGGTCAGTAGCTCCAATTGGTAGAGCAAGTGATTCCAAATCACTGGGTTGATGGTTCGAATCCTTCCTGGCCCGCCATATGATAGACAGCGTGCCGGGTACCTTTAGGTACCGGGCAACTGGCGAGATGAATCGAGTCATGCGCTAGTAGACGTTCCGTGTCGAAAGGTTTATTGATAACATTATGAATCTTCACCAAAGACTTGTTAGCGCCCTTTACGTGTTGGCCGGTGCCCTCGCGTGGTTGATTTCCAACCACTACGTTGGCTATTTTATTGGATATTTCCAGCTCGGCCGAAAAATCGGCGTCGGCGCTGACGTGATCATGCACGGTCTCCCGCTCCTCATTGCGGGCGGCGTGATGCTCTGGATGAAGATGAACCGCAAGGTGAACACCTTTAGCTCGGACGCAATGCTCGAGCTCACCAAGGTGTCGTTCCCCGGGGCCAAGGAAATTCGCTTTGGCACCCTGATCGTGATCGTGACCGTGGTCCTGGCCGGAACCTTTTTTGGCCTCGTAGACATGGCTTTTACGGCGATCGTGAAAACCGTCATTGGCGCATAGTCCATAGGTAGGCGTTTTCCTACCTTTTTAGTTGATAACTCTGGACAATTTTTCTAGGAAGTGGGGCTTATGTCTCAAGACAATGAGCAAAATCTGGACCAATCTGCTGCTGGCGCACCCGTGGGTGCAGATGTTGAAGCTGATCCAGTTGAGGAGCTAGTAAAGTCGCATCCTCACATGAAGTGGTACATTGTGCACGCGCAATCGGGTTTCGAAGCCCGCGCGAAGTCTTCGCTCGAAGAAAACTTCAAGCGTTTGGGCTGCGAAGACAAGTTCGGCAACATCTTGATCCCTACCGAGTCCGTTGTGGAACTCGTTAAGGGTCAAAAGAAGTCGACCGAGCGCAAGTTCTTCCCCGGTTACATGCTGATTCAAATGGTGCTCACTGATGAAACCTGGCACGTGGTGAAATCCACTTCGCGCATCACAGGTTTCGTGGGCAACGCTCGCAAGCCGCCCGCACTCCCCGAAGCGGAAGTGCGCAAGATCGCGAGCCAGATGATCCAAGGCGCGGTCAAAGCGCGTCCTAAATTCTCATTCAAAGACGGCGATTCGGTACGTGTTATCGAT
>Ga0247823_10005392_pt1 | contig 10188 bp, 9 predicted proteins | sample 13C_PalmiticAcid_2_FD_192426 | JGI IMG/M metagenome (GOLD analysis project Ga0247823, IMG submission 192426) | Soil microbial communities from agricultural site in Penn Yan, New York, United States - 13C_PalmiticAcid_Day30 | ecosystem: Environmental > Terrestrial > Soil > Agricultural land...
ATCCAAAAGAAGGCTGGCAATTGATAGGAGGGCTGGTTGCCGCACTCACAGGGGCTTTCATGGCCTATGATGGTTGGGTGAATGTTACGTTCGTAGGTGGTGAGATCAAAAATCCACAGAAGAATATTCCCCGAAGTTTACTGGTAGGACTTTCCGTTTGCATCATCATTTACCTGCTGGTGAACCAGGCCTATCTCTACGTACTGCCGGTTGACCGGATGGCCACCTCATCCCTGGTGGCGGCTGATGCCATTGCGGTGGCCATGGGAGATACCAGCGGTACTGTAATTGCGGCAATGATCGCCATCTGCGCCTTCGGCGCCATCAATGGAAATACCATGACGGAAGCGAGGGTGACCTATGCCATGGGGAAAGACAAACTCTTCTTCTCCTTCACCGGAAAGGAGCATGCAAAATATGGAACACCGGGAAATGCTTTGTGGCTGCACTGCGTATGGGCATCTGTGTTAGTAGTGAGTGGCAGCTTCGATATGCTTGCCGATATGTTCACCTTCATTGCCTGGGTGGCTTATACTTTTGGTGCTGTGGGGATCTTTGTATTGAGAAGGAAAATGCCCGATCATCCGCGCCCATACCGGGTTTGGGGCTATCCTGGAGTGCCGCTGCTCTTTATCGCTTTTGCTTCCTTCTATGTGGTAAGCACGGTGATGAACGATATCAGCAAATACAATGCAGGGGAAACGCCGGTGATCAATTCACTGCTCGGCCTGGCCATCACCCTGTTAGGAGTGCCGTTATATCTCTATTTCAGGAAATCAACTACTAAGGCTCGATCCTGACCTTCACGGGCTTGGTGCCGTAGTACCAGGCATTCAGGGAATCTTTCAGCCTGCCGGTATCGGTGGGTAATCCCGGAAGTCTTACATAGATGGTGAACTGCAGGGAATCTGCCGTTTCCATCTGGATGCGCGGGCTGAGCTGGTGTACAAATGCATAGCGTTTCAGTGCCCTGGCCTTCCTGTCTGTTTTCTCGAAGATGTATTTATAAGTGCCCGGAGTAGGAGGAGGAGTGACTGTAGTCACGGTGGCAGGTGGTAAGCTGTCCTGATGCGGCGTGGTGTTACTGTCCGGGTTTATTACTGGGGTGCTCACTTCAGCCGTAGGCTCAGTAGGGCGATTGTCTGATTTGTTGTAGAGGCTGTATCCGCCCCAGAGGATCACAACAAGTCCGATCACCACCAGGGTGCCGATCAGCAGGATGCGGCGCTGGTTATTGTGCACGGTGTGCCTCGACTGGCCTTCATCGTACACAGGAATATTGCGGACATGCTTTTCAGGTGTTTTGTCGTCTGTATGGAAATCCAGTTTTTCGAGTGTGGGCTCACCGGCGGTGAACTGCAGCTCTCCGCTCTTGAATTTCTGGAGGGAGCCGATGCCTTCAATGGTAAAGGGTTTGCCGATATTCAGGAGCAGTTTGCCATCACCCAGGTAACTCTCGAAATCTGACTCGGCCAGGGGGCGGATCTTGCCGGTCTGCTGACGGATGAAGTCTATCAGCTCATCATCTGCTTTAAGTACATTTTTCTGTGTGAACTGGATGTATTTAAGCACTTCCCTGAAGTTCTTATCGTTGAAGTCAGGAACTGATACTGCCTTATCCAAATGGAGAACGCCGATGCCGGGGAGGCTCAGGTGTTTATGGGTGTAGAAGTATTTCGCTAATAGAACGGCAAGTTTCAAGGTATGATGGATTTTTATTTCGCACAAGTTAATCATAAATTGTTGGTATGCAAACAAACAAGCGCGGGGGTACGTAATTTTGCGATATGACAGAAAGAGAGATCCAGTTCATGCGTTATTGGGAGGTAAACCGCCTCCGGGAAAGAAAATGGCAATATCAGCTGATGATCGGCATACCAATCGGCCTGTTATTTTCGTTACCCATACTGATCATCGTATTTACAGGCCGTTACTGGTACACCCGGGCAGACATGGCCGTGAATGCCAGCCTGAATCCCACCCTGCTGATCCTCTGCGTTTTCATCATTGCCGTTTTTGTTGCTATCTTCTACAAGCGCCACCAGTGGGATATGAAAGAGCAGCAATACCTGGAGCTGAAAGCAAAGGAAAAGCGCGAGAAAAAGGAGGAGTCATCCGGTCAAACCCCTATGCAGCAATAATATTTGGATCGTTGTCTATATGTTCATTACCAGCCAAAAATTACCGATGCGAAAAACTGCACTGATCTGTTGTACCATTCTGCTGATCTTTTCCCATTGCTTCAAAAAGGAGAATGATTGCGCTCCCCGCAATATCGTAGCCCCGGTATCAGAAGTGCAGGCTGTAAAGGATTATCTGGGCAGCGCCAGTGTGGTGGCTACGGAACACAGCAGCGGTTTGTTCTACCAGGTCCTTTCTGAAGGAATGGGCATGTCCCCCCAGATCTGCTCGAGCATCAGGGTACGTTTCAGTGGCAAACTGGTGAATGGCACCGAATTCGAAAGCAGCTCTGATGTTGTTCTTAATCTGAAATTAATGCTGGAGAGCTGGCGCGTGGCACTCCCTATGATCAAACCCGGCGGCAGGATCCGTTTTTATGTACCTCCCACACTTGGCTATGGTGCTGACGGAAAGAAGGACAAGAACACCAATGCCGTGCTGGTGGCGCCTTACACCCCCGTTATCATTTATGAAGTTACCCTTCTGGAAGTGAGTTAGGTGGGAATGCCTTTTCAGCTATCTTTGTGGTATAAATAATGATCTCTTGCCACACGAAGCTATTTCAGTTTTTGATATGTTCAAGATCGGTGTAGGGCCTTCAAGCTCACATACACTCGGTCCCTGGCGTGCCGCCCAACGATTCCTCAAAGCCCTCGAATCCCGTCAGTCCATTTTCAATGTAGTATCTGTCCGCGTATTGTTGTATGGCTCCCTCGCCAAAACCGGTAAGGGCCATGGAACGGATATTGCCGTGCAGCTCGGTCTCTGCGGAGATGATCCCGTGACATTCGACGTTCACCAGATCACACCCAAGATCAGGGATATCGCTGCCATGAAAAAACTGATCCTGAACGGCTCCCATGAAATAGACTTCGATCCGGCTGAAGATATAGAGCTCCTGATGACGGAAAGCCTGCCCTTCCATCCCAATGCCATGACATGCCTCGCCACTTTCAGCAACGGCGACCAGGTTGCCGAGACCTACTATTCCGTTGGTGGCGGTTTTGTGGTGCAGGAAGGAGAGGAATCAGGCGGCGCAGATGCGGTGCAGCTTCCATTTCCCGTGGATACGGCGGATGACCTGCTGCACTGGTGTCGCAAGACCGGCCTGGCCATTCACGAAGTAGTGATGGAGAACGAGAATGCCTGGCGCAGCGAATCGGAAACACGCTCCCGCATGCTCAATATCTGGCAGGTGATGAAGGATTGTATCTATCGTGGCTGTCATACACAGGGTACACTCCCGGGTGGACTGAATGTGAAGCGCCGCGCCGCCGACCTCAACAAGAAACTCCTCAACGGGCGCAGCTATCACGATTACGATTCCTGGCTGATGGCCATCCGCGAAGGTGGACAGCATTTTCAGTACATCCTTGATTGGGTGAGTTGTTTTGCACTGGCCGTGAATGAAGAGAATGCTTCCTTCGGCAGGGTGGTTACAGCCCCCACCAATGGCGCTGCCGGCGTGATCCCTGCAGTGCTTCAATATTTCGCGACCTTCTGCGATGGTTATAAAGAAGACAGGATCTTACAGTTCATGCTTACAGCAGCAGAGATCGGCAGCATCTTCAAGAAAGGCGCTACCATATCTGCGGCTATGGGTGGCTGTCAGGCCGAGATCGGCGTTTCCTCCGCCATGGCTGCTGCCGGATTAACGGAAGCACAGGGCGGCAGTCAGCGCCAGGCGATGATGGCGGCAGAGATCGCCATGGAGCATCACCTCGGACTGACCTGCGATCCTATTGCCGGACTGGTTCAGATACCCTGCATAGAGCGCAATACAATGGGCGCAATCAAAGCTATCACTGCTTCTCAACTGGCACTGCAGAGCACACCGGATTTTGCACGTGTGTCTCTGGACGGTGTGATCCGGACCATGTGGGATACAGCAAGGGATATGAGTTTCAAATACAAGGAGACCGCTGAAGGCGGACTGGCTGTTCATATACCGATCAGCCTGAGTGAATGCTAACGGACGCCGTTCATTTGCATCCTGACCGTTGACCTTCTCAAATCAATCAGTTTACGTTTCGTTCCGGTGCCCCTGGTCCCCTGTTGTTCATTCTTAAAAAACAACCGGTATGACTACAGAACGTAACTTCAACACTATTAGTCCATCAGCACGTGTACTGCTGCTGATGAAGGCATTGACCGATATTCCCTTTGCCAGGGAAACTGCTGCATTGATCTTAGACCCGGAAGCATTCGACCGGCTGTTGCAGCAGCAGCATTCGGACACTTATCTCGCTCGCGTCATTCACTTCGAGAACCGCTACAAGACCATCGATCAGATGCTGGACATCCTGCATCCCAACAACGTGCTGGAACTCTCGTCCGGCTTCAGTTGCAGGGGACTTGCCATGGCGCAGCACAAACCGGTGATCTATCTCGATACCGATCTTCCTGAATCCGCCAGCAATAAGAAAAGCCTGATCACGGATCTCATCCGCATCCATCATGTGCATCGCAAAGGAAAACTGTATGTGCAGCCACTCAATGCCATGGATGAGGCGCAGTTCAGCAATGCATTACAATTCTTTGCACCGGGGCCACTCAGCATCGTGAATGAAGGACTGCTGGTATATCTCGACGATGAAGAGAAACGCGCGCTCTGCCGCACCATTCACCAGATCCTGAGGCGCCGTGGCGGCCACTGGATTACCGGTGATGTATACCTGAAGAATCCCGATCATGAGCCAGGCAATGGCAGGCAGACCACGGAAGACAATAAATGGAAGGAATTCCTCACCGAACACAATGTGAACGATAATAAGTTCCAATCCTATCCGGAAGCGGAAGCATTCTTCAACAGCTGCGGATTCCGGGTAGCGCATAAAGCGCCGACTATTCACAATACATTAAGCGCGCTGAGTTATTTCAAAACAACGGTGACAAATGAGATGGTGGATGAGTGGTTGTATTACCGGCAGACCTGGGTGCTGGAGGTGGAGTAATTCATTCCTTCATCTTCTGCTTCTGCTTCTGCTTCGGCTTCGCGGGAATATGAAAAGTCGGCTGTAAAACATACCCACACCTTTGGGTATTTCAATGGGACGGTGGTGGGGAGAGTTGGGGCTGTGGAATATAGATGAGCTGTGGGAACGTATGTTTTGAAGGCCTCTTTTCATATTCCCGCGAAGCCATTGGCACCGTGGATGTGCGGGGAGGAGGTTAGGCCTGCCAGATACCGTTCATGCTGGTGAGGATGATGGGGGCGTTGTCGGTTACTACGATGGTGTGCTCGTGTTGCGCCATGAAGCCGCCTTTATTGCCGACCATGGTCCAGCCGTCGTTGAGGGTATCTGCGATGGTGGAGGTGGTGCTGATGAATGTTTCGATGGCTATTACCGTATTCTTTCTGAATCTGCGCTGATCATGTTTGTCGCGGTAATTGAGCAGGTCATGTGGCTCCTCATGCAGGCTCCTGCCGATGCCATGACCACCAAGGTTCTTTATCACTTTATATCCTCTTTTCCTGGACTCGGTCTCTATGAGGTTGCCGATATCGGCAATGCGTACACCGCCTTTGATATTGCTGATGGCTTTTTGCAGAATGGTTCTGGAAGCATCTACCAGGTCCTGATGCTGATGCGTGTCTGTGCCCAGCACGAAGGAACCGCCGTTATCCGCCCAGTATCCATCCAGCTCAGCTGATACATCGATATTGATCAGGTCACCGCTTTGCAGGATCCTCTTTTCAGAGGGAATACCATGGCAGAATTCATTGCCAACACTGATGCAGGTACAGCCGGGAAAGCCATAGGTCAGGAGGGGCGCTGATTTTGCTCCGTAACCTGACAGTATGCTATAACCGAAATCATCCAGCTCTTTGGTACTCATGCCCGGTGCTGCATAATCCGTCATCGCCTTCAGCGTGTATGCTACAGCTTCTGCTGCGCGTTGCATACCTGTCATTTCAGCCTGTGTTGATATCGACATAAGATCTGTTTTTGTATAGTATTGGTATGAACCACATCGTGAAAGAAAACCTGCTGCAATTTATCAATTCCCGCCCTATCACGGTGCCATCGCAAAGGGGTATGCTCAACGCAGGCCTTCGAAACATAAGCGAAGAATCCTGGCCCTGCACTACCGCCTCATCTCTCCAATCCAAAGCTACATAAACATCCAAATGGTGCGGTTTGTTTCGGTAGCCCAGTTGAGCATACCACTTTGCAAACCCCACTTTGCAAAACTAAAAAGCACCAGAGTGATACCCCTGATGCTTTCCATATCATAAATGCTGAACTCAATTCAGCAACGGATTCGTTTCAATCTCCTTCAGATCATACACTGAATAATCCCGCACTACATTATACAGGGTATCACGCTCCACCGGCTTGCGTTTCACCTGTTTGATGAGCGTTACCAGCTGAGCAGTGCTCATAGCAGGCGTCTGCTCTTCAGAGCCAGCCATGGAGTAGATCTTGGTAGAGTCATCGATGGTTCCATCGATATCATTCACGCCAAAGCTCAGGGTCAGCTGGGCATTGTTGCGGCCCAGCATCGGCCAGTAGGCTTTCAGGTGCGGGAAGTTATCCATGTAGAGGCGGGCGATGGCATACATACGCATGTCCTCGATCACACTGAGCTCATTCACATGGCTCATCTCATTGTCGCCATTGCGGAATTTGAGCGGGATGAAAGTGTTGAAGCCATGGGTCTCGTCCTGCAGGCTGCGGAGCTTCTCCATATGGTCCACGCGGTGCACATAGCTTTCGATATGGCCGTAGAGCATGGTGGCATTGGTGTGCATGCCGAGTTTGTGGGCGGCTTTGTGAATGGCCAGCCAGCCGGCTCCATCGATCTTGTCGTCACAGATCTGGCTCCTGATCTCAGGGGCAAAGATCTCTGCGCCGCCACCGGGCAGTGATTGCAGGCCTGCTTCATGGAGGTAGGCCATGCCTTCGTCGATCGTCTTTTTCGCTTTGCGGAACATGTAATCAAGTTCCACGGCAGTGAAACCTTTGATATGCAGATCAGGACGGTGGGCCCTGATCTTTCGGATGAGATCGGCGAAGAACTCCAGGTTCATCTTGGGATGAACGCCGCCAACGATATGAACTTCGGTAACGGGCTTGCCGTCGTATTTTTTTACGATATCCAGCATTTGTTCGGTGCTCAGTTCCCAGCCTTCCTCGCGGTGTGCATAGAGGCGGGAGTAGGAGCAGAACTTGCAGGCGAACACGCACACGTTGGTGGGCTCGATATGGAAATTTCTATTGAAATAAGTAACGTCTCCGTGCAGTCTTTCTCTCACGAAATTGGCGAGTGAGCCAACGAAGCCGAGGCTTGCTTTTTCAAAAAGGTAGAGGCCGTCTTCCGGGGTGATGCGTTCCTTGCGGACTACTTTTTCAGCGATCTGGCGAAGGTTGGCATCCGTTTCAGCGGAGATTAATGTCTCGATAGAACTGTTCATAGATATAAAACTGCCTTTGATTCAATGCCGCAAAGGTACAATAGTCCACTAACAGTTGACGGGCAATAATGTTTGCAAAAAATGAAAACCCGGTTAATTTGTCTACATCAGGGCCCCGGCGATACAGCCGCACATGAGGCAGGCGATAGTGCCGCCCAGTAGTGCTTTTACGCCCAGTTCCGTGAGGTTTCTCCGTTGGTTGGGCGCCAGCTGGCTGATACCGCCGATCTGGATGCCGATACTGGCAAAATTGGCGAAACCGCAGAGGGCATAGGTGGTGATGAGGATCGATTTGGGGTCTGCGATAGCGCCGGAGGTTTTCATCTGCCCGAAAGAGATATAGGCAACGAATTCATTGAGGATGGTTTTCTCCCCGAGGAGTTGCCCCACCTGTATCATCTCCCGCGAGTCCACGCCAATGAGCCAGGCCACGGGGGAGAAGAGATAGCCGAGCAGCATCTGCAGCGAGAGGCTTTCATAACGGCCGTTGGTAGCGGCGGCGATGGTGGTATTGAGATTGGTCCAGTGACCGATACTACCGAGGAGGTAGTTGGCGAAATACATGAGGGCGGTGAAAACGATCAGCATGGCGCCGACGTTCACGGCGAGTTTCATACCATCGGTGGTGCCGAGGGAAATAGCATCGAGGAAATTATCACCGAGCTTTTCGCGCGGTACTTTCAGCTCGCGCATATAGGGCTCTGTTTGCGGGAAAAGTATTTTGGAAACAACGATGGCGGCGGGTGCGCTCATGATACTCTGACTGAGCATATGGAGGGCGAAATATTTCTGCTGGTCCGGGTCATTGCCACCGAGGAAACCCACATAAGCGGCCAGGACGCTGCCGGCCGTATTGGCCATGCCGCCTACCATGATACAGAGGATCTCGGAGCGTGTGAGCTTATCGAGGAATGGACGGATCATCAGTGGCGCTTCCGTTTGGCCGAGGAAGATATTGGCGCCCGTGCTCACGCTTTCGGGGCCGGAGATACCGAGCTTTTTCAGCATCCATGCAAATACAAATACTACTTTCTGCAGGATGCCGAGATAGTAGAACATGGCTGAAAGAGCCGAGAAGAAAATGATATTGGGAAGCACCTGAACGGCGAAAATATAGGCCCAGGAACCGTTGGAGTTGGCGAGGTTGCCGAAGAGGAATTCGATGCCTTTGTGGCCGATATTGATTACGTCCACAAATTTCTCGGAGAGCCACTGGAATACCACTTTCACGAAATTCACTTTCAATACGCCGAGGGCGAAACAGACCTGCGCCACAATGCCGATGAGCACGAGCTTCCAGTTGATGGCTCTGCGATTATTACTGAAAAGGAAACAAACCAATATGAGGAAGAACATGCCGAGAAGGCCGCGTAGTATATTTTCCAGTACAGGACTCATGTAAGCTCAGTTTGGATGAAAAGACCTTTCAATATAAGCATAATTCATAATCCTATGTCTTTTTTTCGAAGAGGCTGCGGCGTTAGATGGGGTAACTGTCCGGAAATAAAAAAGACCGGCTGGAAAGCCGGTCTTCAATGTCAGCAGTAAACTGCTTTTTATATAGCGAATACTACATGTGTTGTTCGATCTTCTTAACGAAGTTTGCTTTAGGTTGAGCACCTACCAGCTTGTCAACGATCTTTCCACCTTTGAAGAAGAGGATCGCAGGGATAGAAGTGATACCGTAGTTGATGCTGATCTCAGGATTGTGGTCAACATTCACTTTACCTACATTAACACGACCTTCATATTCTTTGGATAAATCGTCGATAACGGGTCCGATTGCACGGCAGGGTCCACACCACTCAGCCCAGCAATCCACTACAGACAGTTTATCAGAAGAAAGAACAGTTTCCTGGAAGTTCGCATCAGTAAATTCTAAAGCCATAAAAATGTTTTTATAAATATTATTTGAATTAAGACTGTGTCTGATTAAAACAGGCGAGAGAACCATTTTGTTCATCTAACCTTCCATCGCTGCCAGTCCTTGTTTCATGGGGTAAAGAGAACAAATATATAACCATTTCCATTTTCATGAAACGGTGACATTTCCACATATCCACATCTGCTAGCTCGTCACTACAGATACCTCAACTTCAGGTTTTTCCCGCAGCCAGGCCGTCATTTCGTCATTCATCTGGAACTTCGCTTCCAGACTGTACATGCTGATCTTTAGCTGCGATTTTGGCTCAAGAATATTGAACCGCAGGCCCGCCCCTCCCGGATTTTTTTTAACATTATCTTCCAGGAAATCGATCAGTTCCGAGGTCAGGTGCCTGGCCTGGATATCCAGGATCAGCTGCTTGGTGTATTTACCCTTCACCGTTTCCAGCAGGGTGATCTCGGAAGCCTTGAATTCATACTCCGGCGCCTTGTTAGGATCAGGATTGAAGCTCCTTTTCTGCGCAAAACTTCCCGTTACCAGCAGGTTCAATCCGTTTTGGAAGAAGGAGCTGAAACGAGGGTAATCATTGCTCCAGAAAAGCAGTTCTGCATTGCCGCTATAATCCTCTAAAACCACTTTCGCAAAGTTTTTACCCGTTTTGGTCACGCGATGCTGTGCATCCGTCACTAATCCGGCAATGCGG
>Ga0247823_10005393_pt1 | contig 10188 bp, 10 predicted proteins | sample 13C_PalmiticAcid_2_FD_192426 | JGI IMG/M metagenome (GOLD analysis project Ga0247823, IMG submission 192426) | Soil microbial communities from agricultural site in Penn Yan, New York, United States - 13C_PalmiticAcid_Day30 | ecosystem: Environmental > Terrestrial > Soil > Agricultural land...
GACCGAATCGCCTCCGAACAAACCGCCAACGCCCATCGTCGCGGTCCCGAGCAGTCCGCTCAGCGAAAATTTCGGATAATATTCCGACATGGCAGCGCCGATCCGCGCGTTGGTGGCGGCCAGCGTCCGTTCGGCCGCGATGATGTCGGGTCGCCGCCGGATCATCGCCGCCGGGCCGCCGGCACTCGATATTGCCGGAGGCGACGGTATCGCCGCAGCCGCAACAAGGTCGCCGCGCGTCGCGCCGGGCTGCAGGCCCAGCAGAATGTCGAGCGCATTCATGGCCTTGTCGCGCTGCTCTTCCAGCTCCGGAACCGCCGCCGCAACCTGCGCCAAAGCTCCTTCGGCCTGCCGCAACTGATATTCCGCCGCCACGCCCTTGCGAAACTGCAGATCGACGAGATCCACGAGTTGCTTTTGAACCGCCCGCCGTTCGCGCGCGACCTCAAGCCGCGCCTGCAGCCCGCGAATGGCGATATAGGTGTCCGCCGTCTGCGCCGCGACGCTGAGTCGCGCGGCGACCGCGGCAGCCGCCGAGGCTTGCCAATCGGCGCGCGCGGCGTCTCGCGCGGCATCCCTGCCCCCAAACAGGTCGATTTCCCAACTCGCGCCGACGCCGAGGTCATAGGCCTGCGCTTCGCGCTCGAACCCGGGCAAGGCGCTCGCAATCCGGCCCTGTGGAGATTCCAGAGACTGGTAGGTTTCGGCGGCCGATCCGCTGATCTGTCCGCTCGGCAGCAGCGCGGCGTTCGCACTGCGCAGGCCAGCGCGCGCCTGGGCGACGCGCGCACTGGCTTGCTGAAGATCGAGATTCTGCGCGAGCGCCTGCTCGACGAGGCGCGCCAGCAGCGGATCGTCGAAGGATCGCCACCAGTTGACCAGATCGGCGTGCGCAGTGTCGCCCGCTCCGCCATCGAGTGCCACGCCGCCGAGAAACGCCGGCGGCGCCTCGATTGCAGGCGCGACATAGGCCGGCCCGACGGCGCAACCCGAGAGCAGCGCGGCTATGAGATACAGGAGAGACTTTCGCATGATCGCGCTTCACCATTCAGTTGGGCAATATGTGACTAATGACAATATTGGTTACAATTTGTCAACCCCGCTCAACATGGCTATAGGAATTGGATGAGCAACGATCCATCCAGCAACAGCGCGCCTGCCCGCGGGCCGGCCGACCATGTCGTGCGCGAACAGATCATCGCCGCGGCGAACGAACATTTCGCCCATTATGGCTATGCCAAGACGACCGTGTCCGACCTTGCGCGCAAGATCGGCTTCTCGAAAGCCTATATCTATCGCTTTTTCGAATCGAAGCAGGCGATCGGCGAGGCGATCTGCGCCAACTGCCTGGGCGGCCTCTACGAGCAGGTCAGGCTCGCGGTCGACGAAGGGCAAGACGCGACCGATAAACTGCGGCGTTTCGCCAAGACTGTGACTGCGGTCGGCGTCGAACTTTTCTTCCATGATCGGCGAATCTACGAGATTGCGGCCAATGCCTCGACCGAAAAATGGCCGGCGACACTGGCCTATAGCGAGCGGCTGCGCCAGCTGATCGAAGATATCGTGCGCCAGGGGCGCGAGAGCGGCGAATTCGAGCGGAAGACGCCGCTCGACGAGACATGCCGGTCGATCTCCTACGCCTTTCTGCCCTTCACCGATCCCGTCTGCCTCGAACGCAGCCTCGATCTCCTGCCCGATGCGCAGGTCGAGATCACGAGCCTCGTTCTGCGCAGTTTAGCTCCATAGCCGTATGTGACTAGTTGACAAACTGGTCACAAGTTGACATGTGGGCTCGACCTCTAAGGGAGAATCTGCGTGTCGAGACAGGTTTGTGCGCGCTGGGCGGGCACTTTTATCATGGCAGCCATGCTGGCCAGTTGTGGCGAAACCCCGGACGACCCGCGTGCGAAGCCGCCGCTGGTGCGCACGGCAGAAGCCGGTGTCGCTGGTGCAAGCGAGCGCGAATTCTCGGGCGTTGTCGGCGCGCGCGTCCAGAGCGACCTCGGCTTTCGGATTGGCGGAAAGATCACTGCGCGGCTCGTGGATGCTGGACAGCTGGTCCGCCGCGGCCAGCCGCTGATGCGCATCGACCCGGCCGACTACCGGCTGGCGGCGGCGGCCGCCGCCGGAACAGTCGACGCCGCGCGTGCCCGCGCGATTCAGACGGCCGCCGATGAAAACCGCTACCGCGATCTCGTCGGCGCAGGCGCCGTGTCGGCCTCGGCTTACGACCAGGCGAAGGCGGCGGCGCGCGCCGCGCGCGCCGATCTGGCGTCGGCCGAAGCGCAGCTGGGAGCGCGGCGGAACGACGCCGGCTACACGCTGCTCGTCGCAGACGCTGACGGTGTCGTCGCAGAAACGCTCGGCGAGCCCGGCCAGGTTGTTGCCGCGGGCCAGACCGTCATTCGGCTGGCACGGTCAGGACCACGCGAAGCGGTGGTCCAGCTTCCCGAGACGCTGCGGCCTGCCCTCGGCACCATCGCGCGGGCGGAGACCTATAGCGGGCTGAGCGGAGCCGCGACCCTGCGCGAGCTCAGCGCGGCTGCCGATCCCGCGACCCGCACCTTCGCCGCAAAGTTCACGCTAGCGGGCGCCCCGGCCAGCGCACCGCTCGGATCGACGGTCACGATCCGCCTTGGAGCCCCCGACGATACCGGCCGCATTTCGGTGCCGCTCGCGGCGATCGACGATCGCGGCCGCGGTCCCGGCGTCTGGGTCGTGCAAGGCGGCAAGGTCCGCTTCCGCCCGGTCAAGATCGCGGCGCTCGGCGAGGAGACAGCGACGCTAGCGGGCGGCCTGCGCACCGGCGAACGCTTCGCGGCGCTCGGTGTGCACCTGCTTCGCGAGGGCCAGCCCGTGCGCATCCAGACGGGAGCCGCCCGGTGACCGAAACCCCCGAGACCGGGAGCCGGTTCAACCTCTCCGCTGTCGCGGTGCGCGAGCAATCGATCACGCTCTTCTTCATCATCGCGATTATCCTCGCAGGAACCGTCGCTTTCCTCAAACTCGGACGTGCCGAGGATCCCGCCTTCACGATCAAGATCATGACCGTGGTGACGGCATGGCCGGGTGCGACGGCGCAGGAGATGCAGGACCAAGTGGCCGAACCGCTCGAGAAAAGACTGCAGGAACTGCGCTGGTACGACCGCAGCGAAACCTTTACGCGGCCCGGCCTCGCCTTCACGACCTTGACGCTGCGCGACAATGCCCCGCCCGCCATCGTCCAGTCCGAATTCTATCAGGCGCGCAAGAAGATCGCCGACGAGGCGCCCAAATTGCCGCGCGGGGTCGCGGGTCCGTTCGTGAACGACGAGTATAGCGACGTCACCTTCGCGCTCTATGCGCTGAAAGCGAAGGGCGAACCGCAGCGGCACCTTGCCCGCGAGGCCGAACAGCTTCGCCAGCGTCTGCTCCACGTCCCGGGCGTCAAGAAGGTCAATATCGTCGGCGAGCAGCCCGAGCGCATCTATGTCGAATTTTCGCACGAACGGCTGGCGACGCTCGGCATCGCGCCGCGCGCCATTTTCGCGGCGCTCGCGCAGCAGAATATGATCACCCCGGCAGGCGCGATCGAGGCGAACGGACCGCAGGTCCAAGTCCGGATCGACGGCGCGTTCGACGATCTCGAAAAGATCGGCAGCCTTCCCATCATCGCGCAAGGCAGGACATTCCGCCTCTCCGATATTGCGGCGGTGCGCCGCGGCTATGAGGATCCCGCGACCTTCCTGATCCGCAGCGAGGGCGAGCCCGCACTCCTGCTTGGGGTGGTGATGCGCGAAGGCTGGAACGGCCTCGATCTTGGCAAGTCGCTCAAGGCGGAAGTCGCTAGCATATCCTCCGAGCTACCGCTCGGCATGTCGCTGACCCCCGTCACCGACCAGGCAGTGAACATCGCCTCGGCAGTCGACCAGTTCATGACGACCTTTCTCGAGGCCCTGGCGATCGTGATGGTGGTAAGCCTGATTGCGCTCGGCTGGCGCGTCGGCATCGTTGTCGCGGCCGCCGTGCCGCTCACCCTGGCCATTGTGCTCGTCATCATGTGGGCGACCGACCGGGTTCTCGATCGCATCACGCTGGGCTCGCTGATCCTAGCGCTGGGGCTGCTCGTCGACGATGCGATCATCGCGATCGAAATCATGGTTGTCCGCATGGAAGAGGGGTTCGACCGGATCAAGGCGTCGGCCTATGCGTGGAGCCACACCGCGGCGCCGATGCTCGCCGGAACGCTGGTGACGGTAATCGGACTGATGCCCGTGGGGTTCGCGCGGTCGACCGCCGGCGAATATGCCGGAAATATCTTCTGGGTTGTGGGCTTCGCGCTCATCGCATCCTGGGTCGTGGCGGTCGCGTTCACGCCCTATATGGGGGTGAAGCTCCTGCCTGTGATCAAGAAGGTCGAGGGCGGGCATGAGGCAATCTATCAGACCCCTCGCTACCAGAAGGCCCGCTCGATCGTTCGCTGGGCGGTCGAGCGCAACCGGCTGGTGACCGCCGCGACGCTGGCGGCTTTCCTGGTCGCCGGCGCCGGCATGATATTCGTGAAGAAGCAGTTTTTCCCCGCCTCCGACCGTCCCGAGGTGCTCGTCGAAGTGCAGATGCCCAAGGGCACTGCGATCGAGCGGACCGACGCGACGACGAAGACGGTCGAGGCCTGGCTGCGCAAACAGCCCGAGGCGAAGGTCATCACCGCCTATGTCGGCCAGGGCGCGCCGCGCTTCTTCATGTCGCTGTCCCCCGAACTTCCCGATCCGTCCTTTGCCAAGATCGTCGTGCGAACCGGCTCCGAGGATGAGCGCGATGCCCTGAAGGTGCGTCTGCGCGGCGCCGTCGCCGAAGGGCTCGCGCCGGCGGCGCAGGTCCGCGCGGCGCAGCTCGTGTTCGGGCCCTACTCGCCCTACCCGGTCGCGTTCCGCGTTGCCGGCCCCGACACTGCCAAGCTCCGCACGATCGCCGACCAGGTGAAGGACATCCTCGCCAGGGACCCGATGATGCGCACGGTCAATGCTGACTGGGGCGAGCGTGTTCCCGTGCTTCATCTGAGGCTCGACCAGGACCGGCTTCGCGCCCTCGGCCTCACCTCCGCCGATGTCGGCGAGCAGCTGCAGTTCCTGCTCTCGGGCGTTGCGGTGTCGGAGGTCCGCGAGGATATTCGCGGCGTCGAGGTGATCGCCCGCTCGCAAGGGCCCGCCCGCCTCGACCCTGCCCGCGTCGCCGATTTTACCCTCGCAGGCGCGAACGGCGCACGCATATCGTTCGGGCAGGTCGGCAAGCTCGAGGTCCGGATGGACGAGCCGATCCTCCATCGCCGCGACCGCGTTCCCACCATCACCGTGCGCGGCGACATCGCCGACGGCTTGCAACCCCCCGACGTCTCGCAGGCGATGTACGCGAAGCTCCAGCCGGTCATCGACACGCTGCCGCCAGGCTATCGCATCGACATGGCGGGCTCGATCGAGGAAGCGGGCAAGGCTAATGCGGCGCTCGCTCCGATCTTCCCGATCATGATCCTCCTGATGATGGTCGTTATCATCCTGCAGGTTCGGCAGTTTTCGGCGATGGCGATTGTATTGCTGACGGCGCCCTTGGGACTGGTCGGGGTTGTGCCGACCCTGCTCGTCACCGGTCAGCCGTTCGGGTTTAACGCGATCCTCGGTCTGATCGCTCTCGCCGGCATCCTGATGCGCAACACGTTGATCCTGATCGGGCAGATCCAGGATAATCAGAAGCTGGGTCTTTCTCCCTTCGACGCGGTCGTCGAGGCCACCGTTCAGCGATCGCGACCGGTCGTGCTGACCGCGCTCGCTGCTGTTCTCGCCTTCGTGCCGCTGACCACTTCGGTGTTCTGGGGATCGATGGCTTACACTTTGATCGGCGGCACGCTGGTCGGCACGATCCTGACGCTCGTCTTCCTGCCGGCGCTTTACACACTCTGGTACAGGATCGGTTCGGAAGGAGATGCCCGGCCCGCGACAACGCGTACTGGCACCCGCTTCCCCCTGTTGGCGCGTTTCGGCGCGATGCGCAGGATCATCTCAAGGAGGTTCACGCGATGAGTATCGGGAAAAGGCTTGGCGCCGCATGGCAGCGATTTGCTGCGGTTGCCCATGCCATGGACTATGACGAGCCTGCCGCAACGGCTTCGCTTGTCGCGGGGCTAGATGCGCGTGTCCGTCAGCAAGCTGCGGATCTCGCCACCATTTCAGCGCGAATGGACAGGCTCGCCGCTCAAATAGCGCAATCTTCCCAGCCTGATCCGCCGCAGTGAGGGCAACCGAAGGATGCCGCGCCGCATGGTAGATGAGAAAGAAGCGTGCGCGCGGCTCGGAGACCGCGACCACCCGGAAGCGCTAATCGATGAAAGGATGACCCGATGAAATATTATCTGTGCAAATATCTGCCGCCACGCTCCGACTTCCTTGCCACCATGACCGACGACGAGAAGATATGGATGGGACAGCATGGCGCCTATCTGGACGAGATGCTCGCCAAAGGACAGATTGTCGCCCACGGCCCGGTGATGGACCCGAATGGCGGCTATGGCGTCTCGCTCTACCGGATCGACGACGACCAGGACATCGAGGCGCTGACCGGTCAGGACCCGATCGTGAAGAACGGTGTCGGTCATTACGAACATTTCAGCATGCTGCACCTGCACGCGCGCGACTGACGTTTTTCCAGCTGCGGGCACGGCAGGGGATCGCGTTTGCCGCGCATCACTTGTGGGCTATCGATCGCCGGTGGGGGTCTTGGCTGCTTCTTTATCGGCAGCGCAGGCCGGGGATTTGTGACAAGTCGCCCGCCGATCAAAGCTCGTGGATATTGCAGCCGCGCGCCTCCAATATCGGACGCATCTCCCAATAGGCGGCGGGCGTCCGGGTCAGCGGGATATAGGGGTGAAGGTGATGGACGATATGGAACTGCATCCCCATCGAGCCGATATTTCCCAATCGCGAGCGGAAACTCCGCGTGTCGCGATAACGGCCGGTTTCCTTCGCCGGGTGGTGCGGTGCCCACGACAGGTATAACGCCACATAGACCAGGCCGATCTGCAGCGGCAGCCACCAGAGGAAGAACGCTTCCAGCGCAAGGCCGGACCAAGCGAGAGTGAACAGGACGGCAAAGTACGTCATCTTGAACCCGACGCTCTGCAGGATCAGATCCTTGCGATTGCCCCGTGCGAGACAGGCCGCATAGTCCCGGCTGCGCTGGCCGTCGGGCTGACTCTCGCGGATGATCTTGCGGACAGCATGCCAGGCGCTGTCGGCGTGGGTCGTATGATCAGGATCGAGTGCAGGGTCGTTGGCGTGCTTGTGATGCTCGAGATGGGTGAACCGTAGCACGGCGAAGGGACTGACGATCATCCAGGACGTGGCGTGCCCGACCAGTTCATTGAGCCAGCGCCACTTAGTGCCCGGCCGGGCGATGATGTCGTGCTGAGCCTCATGCGTCGGCAGATACACCAGCATGATGTTGATCGTCGCGATAGGGAACGCGGCCCAAAGCGGCAGGTAGCCGAGGATCACCAATGGCCATAGACATAGCCAGCATGCCATGTTGCCAAATGCCCACAGCAGGATTTCCCACGGAAATTGACCGCTGTGCCGGCGCGCGATTTCCCGCTCCAGCTTCATCAACTCGGCTTTCGACAGGGTGCTGACATCGATAGGCGGAGCGGTCATATCCAACGTCCCCTTATTTGCGCAACGAGCCCCCAGCCGCCGCCGACAAGGAGTGCGATAACCAAGGGCGCGGTCCCGAGAGGCCGCACCCACCCCAAGCTTTCGACGCCCTGTGCGATCACGGGGACCAGAAAGCCGAATGCGAATATCAGCGGCATGAAATCCAGTAACCGCAGCATGCCGCGCGCCTCTTTTGCCTTCGCCGGGTCTTTCATGCGGCACATCTTTCGGCAGCGTCTCGGCCGAGGGCAGCAAGACGGTCCAGGAGGTCGTGCCGGAATGAATCGCTGGCATCGGCAGCCAAGGCGAGGATGAACCCCCGCTTGATCCGATAGCGTGACATCGCAAGGCTGATGGTGCCGAAAGCCCATTCTCGCGTCGGCCCGAGATAGGCGTAAAACATCTGTTCGGTAACATCCCGGGTGCTGACGTTGCCGCGTAGCAGGCCTTGAGCGCGGGCCGCTTCACAGGCCGGGAGCGCGATCGTCATGGCGGCTTCGCCCAGCGCTGGATGCGAGCCGACATCTCCCCGCAGGCCGTAGCCACCGGCAATGCGATCCTGGCAGAAACTGAGCGCGCGGTGGTAGGTCTCGTCGCTTTCGACCATGTCGACAGCTTCGTCGGCGATCGCCTCGATCCATTCGAGACAGGAATCGAATTCCAGCAGCGAGAGCCGATGCTGGACATGCTCCGCGCCGGCCTTGGCAAGCGCGCGAACGATATCGTCCTTGCCGCCGATGAGATTGTAGAGCGTGGGGGCGGAAACGCCGGCAACCTGCGCCAGGCCGCGCGTGGTCAGCGCGTCAAAACCGTTTTCCGCAATGATCGATCGGGCCGCATCGAGAATACGGTCGCGTCGCTCGTTCATGTTGCGCATCCGCGTTGACATGATCGTTCTCCCTGAACGGAAAATAGATCATGTCAATTTCTTTATCAATGATAAACTTTTGTCCTTCTCCGACCTCATCTGCAGGAATTTCGCAGCCTCAGATCAACTATCCCGTCGCGATAGAGCGCGGCGGCGTATCCTTGGAAGTGGCAGCATGCACGCCGGTCATATCGATTCACTCCGACATTTGTGCGCCTGAACCGCGCGGCACGAATTCGCTTGCCTATCCCGATGATCGCATATACTTCAATGATTGAAGTTACAAAAAGCACGGAACCTATGAAAGCAAAATCCTTCGCCGGAATGCGCTGCTCGATCGCGGGTGCACTCGAAGCGATCGGAGATCGTTGGGCGCTGCTGCTGATCCGCGACCTGTCGCTCGGTCTCCGCCGCTACGACGAACTTCGGGCGAGCACGGGCATTCCCGATGCGACGCTGGCCGCTCGCCTCAAGCATCTGACGGCAGCGGGCATCGTCGAGCGCGTGCGCTACCAGGAGCGTCCCCCACGCGACGAATATCGCCTGACGCCGAAAGGCCGCGATCTCTGGAAGGTCAGCGTGGCGCTTCGCGAATGGGGAGATCGCTGGGACGCCACCGGATTTGGCCAACCGACGATGGAAATGGTCGATCGCGACAGCGGTCATCCGCTCGTGCTCGCGCTGGTCGATGCCGAGACGGGCCTGCCGGTCCCCTCCGATCGCGTCCAGCTTCGCCCCGGCCCCGGCGCCGACGACATGGTGCGGCGCCTTCTCGAACCCAACACAGGAGCAACACAATGACCCAGGAAATCGAACTCTTTTACGACTTTCGCAGTCCCTATGGATATCTAGCCTTCACCCAGCTGCGCGACATGGACGTCGCGATCCGCCTGCGGCCGATGAAGATTCTGACGGTGATGGACAAGGTGGGTAATGTCCCGACGACCATCACCTGCGCAGCCAAGGGTCGCTATGCGCGCGCAGATCTCGGCCGCTGGGCGGCGCGATATGGCGTCACGCTCAATCCTTCGGACATGCGCGACAATGACGGCGATGCCTGCTCGCGCGCCGTGCTTGCCGCAGGCACTCCAGCCGAGGCCGGAGCGATCACGCTGGCTCTTTACCGGGCGTGCTGGAGCGAGGGAAAAACCCTTACGACGAACGACGATATTCTTTCCGCGATCGCCGCAGCAGGCCTCGACGCGGCACCGATTGCGGAGCGCATCGACGCAGCGGACGTCGTCGCGCAGCTCGACGCCAATACCGAGGAAGCGGCGGGACGCGGTGTGTTCGGTTCGCCGTCGGTCTTCGTCGGCGACACTTTGTTCTTCGGCAACGACCGGCTCGATTTCGTGCGCGAGGAACTCGCACGCCTGGAGGAAGCAGCATGAGCAACACCAAGCCCCTCGCTCTCGTTACCGGGGTTGGCCCAGGAACCGGCGCTTCAGTGGTCCGGCGGTTCGCGGAAGGCGGCTATCGTGTCGCGATGCTCGCGCGCGACGCCGACCGGCTCGCAGCGCTTGCGAAGGAAATCCCAGATACAGTCGCTCTCCCCTGTGACGTGAGCGATGCCGATGCGCTCAAGCAGGCGATCGACAGTCTCGGCACCCCGAAGGTCGTCGTGCACAATGCGGTCGGCGT
>Ga0247823_10005394_pt1 | contig 10186 bp, 9 predicted proteins | sample 13C_PalmiticAcid_2_FD_192426 | JGI IMG/M metagenome (GOLD analysis project Ga0247823, IMG submission 192426) | Soil microbial communities from agricultural site in Penn Yan, New York, United States - 13C_PalmiticAcid_Day30 | ecosystem: Environmental > Terrestrial > Soil > Agricultural land...
GCCGCAACAGGATCCGAACGCCCCCGCGACCGATTACGTCTTCGCTGATGGTGTCGGCCAGATTGGTTTCATTTCGTCGATCAGCCAGCCGTTCTGCATGAGCTGTAATCGCCTGCGGCTGACCGCGGACGGCAAGTTGCGGAATTGTCTGTTCAGCATGGACGAGACCGACATCCGCGCGCTGCTGCGAGGGCAGGGTACCGACGCCGAGATTGAAGCCGCCGTGCGGACCAGTGTGGCGGCCAAGAAAGAGGGCCACGAAATCAACACGGCCCGGTTCATTCAGCCACTGCGGCCGATGTATTCAATTGGCGGTTAGCCGAACCAGTCGGGATCGACCAGCCACCGCAACGCGGCACCACCCGGTGCGATGGTTGACGGAAACTCGAGCGCCGCGATCGTTCCCGGCGCGACGGCATAACGACCGCCACTGACGGCATCCTGAATTGCACCGCCAATGTCCGGCTGATGACCGACGCACAGGATCACGGGGTGAGTGGTGATGGCGACTGCCGCGAACAGCCGCGCGGGGTACATCCCCGGGGCCAACAGAGGCTGCTCTTCCAGCACCGTTGAAGCTCCCAGGGCGTCTGCAACGGCCTGTGCTGTTTCTCTTGCGCGACGTACGGGACTATGCCAGACAAGGGTCGGTGAGGGCGCATGTTCCCTCAACCACGCCGCTGCCGCCGCGACTTGCCGGCGGCCGAGGTCCGTCAGCGCGCGCTCTTCGTCCGAACCCGCGGTGTCCGGATCTTCCGCCTGCCCGTGACGCATCAGCCATACAGTTCGTCGCATGAAGAGCCACACGATCCTTAAGGTTGAACCGGTTTGGCAGCAGGCTTCGCGGGATCGAGCTGCAGTTCGATCGTGACCTTGGTCCCGATCGGCGGAATGCGTTCGGTATGCGCTTCCCACATCAGTTCATCGGCTTGCGCGCTGCTGTTGATCGCCAGATCGATCGTCGCTGTCGCGAAATTGGCGACGCAGATCAGATCGCCCGATTCGGCCTGGTAAAACGTCTCGCCGGTTTTCTTGTCGGTGTAAAAGTGACTCCCCGAGAAGACCCACGGCGCTTTCAGTTCTTTCAGCCGCGTCTGCTCGAAGAACCCTTCGATCGCCTTGCGATACCGGGCATCCTTGGAGTACTTCAACACAGTGTCGCGCTGCTTCTCGTTCATCGCGCCATACCACAGCAGTTCGTTCTGATTCGCGTCCCACCGCAGTTCACTGTCGACCGGAATCTGAATGTCCGCCGGTGCGGGATCGAGCTTGGCCAGCCAATAGCGTTTTGTCGAATTGCGGACCCATTTCTGTGCCGGGACGCGCTGCGTCTTGCCCGCTTCATCCTCCCACGTCAGATGGATCTGCAGCTGCGGGCCGGTTGCGGCTTTGTATTCCGGCATGAACTGCACGGGCTTGCCCGGTTCCAATCCCAGCGCGAGCAGCCCCGCATGCACGATCTGCGCTTTCGTGTCGACCGACAGAATCGACTCATGCTCTTTGGTCTGCTTGAGACAGACCAGCATCTCCAGCAGGCCTTCCCGCAGGCAGACTTCGGCTTTGAGCAGCAGCCGTTTGCCAGCCGCGTCCAGCAGGACGGTCCCTTGTGGATTCAGTGCGACCAATCCGGCATCAGCAGTCGCCCGCGGTTTGTCCGGAGGGTTCTCCGCACCACGAACGACCGGAATCTCGACATCCCGCAGCATCAGCGCGGCGACCATCGCAAACCATCCAGCGCGTGACATCGAAGGGACCCCTGCGAGTGAAGCAGCCGCGGAACCGCCTCGATTGTAGCACCTCACTGTGCATCCGAAAGGTGAGGGCCGATCTTTCGTGCGACGAATCTTTCATCGCCGCCTGTGGAAAAGTTCGCCAGCGGTTATTGTGGTCTGTTACTGAATTCACTTCAGAGACCGAGCCAGCGCCGGCAGATTCGCGCTAATTCCTGAGGGGCGATGAAATCGGTTTGAAACGATCGCACTCCTAGTTCCCGGAAGACCGGTTCCAGCTCAGCCGTCGCTGGCGAGGCGCAGACAAGGCTGGGCCAGCGCCGCGACGCCGGTGTCGCGAACCAGTTCAGAAACTCAGCCGGCTGAACGGTCACATCGCAGACCACAATCCCGCGCGGCAGGTCCATAAGACCGGGCAGATCACGCAGCGATCGGCAACCACGGACAAAAAACGCGGATTGTTCAAACTCCCGTTGGAGTGCCGGTGCCCAGAAGGAACGTGGCTCGCAAACGAGGATGGTGCCGATCGCGGACTGCATCACGCCCGGCATCTCAGCGCGCTTTCTTCTTGCCGCGATTTTCCGGCTCGGGATCACTGAACGGGGAGCGTTCAAACGTTTGCCCATCTCCGACCACACGCGGATCCCCTGCGGCAGTCAAAGTCTCCATCAACTGCATTGATAATGCCGCACGCGTTGCGGCGTATTGCGGATCCGCGGCGACATTCGTCATCTGATCCGGATCGGTCCGAAGGTCGAAGAGTTCTTCCGCGGGCCGCTTGCCGAAGGCGTAGTCATACTGGCGTTTCCATTGCGAATTCTCACGCTGATGGATAAGCCACGCCTTCGTGGGACCGGCGTCCATGTCGGGAAACGCCAGTCGCGTGTTGTCTTCCAACTCGGCCAGTGGTGGCAACGGCGTGGCGGCCGCTGCATAGGGTGAACCGAGCGGCCAGCGTTCCGGGGCAAAATTGCGGATGTAGAGAAAGTCCTTCGTGCGCAGGCCTCGTTGCGGATAAGGCTTATTGTCTTCGCGCGCATTGCCAACGTGTCGTTCACGCCCGGTGATGACGGACGTTCGTGCGGGATCAATCTGACCCGATTTCTCCGACTGAAGCACCGGGAGCAGACTGTGGGCGTTCATCCCGGCCGGATGTTTGACGCCGGCGAGATCCAGAAATGTTGGTGCAAGGTCCATCAGGGTCGTGAAGTCATCCACCACCCGACCACCGCGAATTCCTGGACCGCGTGCGATCAGCGACACCCGCACGCCGAAGTCGTAGAGATTGCATTTGCCGCCGGGGAATCCCGGGGCGCCGTGATCTCCGCTGATGACGACGATCGTCTTGTCCAGCTCTTCAGCGGCTTCGAGTTGTCGCAGAATCACGCCGACGCCGGCATCCCAGGCCTGAACCTCGCCGAGATAATCGGCGAAGTCTTCACGCACCTCGGGGACATTCGGGAGAAACGCCGGCAGCTTGCCGTTCAAGGACTCGGGTTCAATGTTCCAGAGGGCTTTTCCAGAACCTTTCACCCACGTGCGATGCACGTTCGTCGGGCCGAACCAGTAACAGAACGGCTGGCCCTCTTTGCGATCGTTCAGGAATGCTGCGAAGTTTTCGCGGACATTCGCATACATGCGCGATTTGGCGGCGTCGATCGCCACGCCATCGGCGACCAGCTTGGTGACGTTCTCGGAAAAGTTGTTGAACTGACCGCCCGCTTTTTCGTACGCGAACTGTCCGGCCCCGAACGGTGCATCATTCGGAGTGCCGGGGCTCCACACCTTGTACGTTTCGCCGATGTGGTAGCCCGCGTCCTTGAGTAACAAAGGCCACGAGGGAATGGCGGAGTCCCACTGCGCGCCGACCAGAATCGCCCCACGCCCCGTATTGAAAAAGTACCGCCCCGACAGCAGCGAACTCCGGCACGGTGTGCACGACGGCGCATTCACGAACGCATGCCGAAACAGCACGCCTTCCCTTGCCACGCGGTCAATGTTCGGCGTCCGAACAATCTCATTCGGCGACGGTTTGCCATCAACGGCGGCATACGCACTCGCATAACGCCCCCAGTCATCCGCAAAGCAAAAGACAATATTCGGCCGCTCTGCAGCGCAGGTCGCGCTTGATGCCGTCAGGATGAGGATTGTGACGCAGAGCGACTGGCGCATACATGACCTCTGACGGAAGTGGGTGACGACCGATGTCCGCTACTTAGGAATCCGATTCAGCGTGTAATAGGCCTCTTTGTGCAGCAGGGGCAGGTCGGAGGCCGATTTCACGCCGGTGGCGACGAGTTCGTGGATGTGGCCTTCCTGCAGGCCGTCGATGACCAGTCGCACAGATTTGTTGTCGTCGGCAACAGTCGCGGATTTAATCGTGGGCGTGGTGAAGTCGACTTCCGGACTGCCGTAGGCCGCCTGGAAGATGTATGCGTAAGTCTGCAGCTTGTAGGAATCGACGTTAGCGGCGGATTCACGATTGACCGGATCGGTGAAGGTCAGTTCGAAACCATCGGGCTTCGCCCGCATTTCGTGAATCTCGAACGGCGTTTTCCCGGTCCAGTTGAGCCGTTCGAGCGCATAGGGTTTGTTACCGCGGCTTCCCCATCCCCGGTTCGTGCCACCGACGAACATGGAGCCATTCGCAGCCATCTCCAAGGTCAACGTGCCCGATGCGAAGCCTTCACGGAACGGGAAACATGCCCCTTGATAGTGGCCGTCGACGTTTTCCAGAAAACACCGCATCACGGTGCTGTTGGTCTGATCGCCGACGAACATCTGATTAGCGAACGGGCCGAACTTTCCGTTGGTGGTGTCGCACGTCACGCCGCTGGCGGATTGGCCCATTTTCTTGTACGGAAAGAGAATGATCGGCGGCTCATATTCCGGGATTTTCTTCGCTTCCACCATGAACCGGCTGCCCGATTGCGGCTCTTGCGGCTTGACGGGAAGAACGGCTTTGACTTCCGGCAGGTCGTACCATTTGAAGCCGCCTGGGTGACCCACGAACTTGCCGGGGATCAGATGTTTCAGCGAACAGGTGCCGTTCCACGGGCCTTGATTGTCCGTATAGAACATGTCCCCAGCCGCGTTGGTGCCGATGCCGCCGGGTGAACGAATCCCGCTGCAGGTGGGGATCGCTTTGCCGTCGGGGGTGATTCGCAGGCACCAGCCGCGATACTTGCTTTCGCTGCTGAACGACCCAGTGAGGCAGAGCACGACCCAGATGTTGCCGTATTTGTCAAACTTGGAGCCGAACGCGTATTCGTGGTAATCGCCGTTGATCTGCCAGTCGTCGTTGACCACCTCGAACACATCGGCGACACCGTCACCGCTCGTGTCTTTGATTCGTGAGACATCGCCGCGCTGCGTGAGGTACAGCCAGCCGTCGCGGTAGGCGAGTCCGAGCACTTCATGCAGCCCGTGCGCAAACCGCGACCACTTCTGCTCGCCAGTCTCACCGAAGGGATTTTCCACCATCCAGATCTCGCCGCGACGGGTGGAAACCGCCAGCCGTCCATCGGGCAGCAGGTCCGTGGCTCCCACTTCCAGATACGCCGCCTTCGGGATTTCGAAGGTCGTGAGCTTGTAGAAGTCATTCTCGACCGGCGTTTGAGCCGCCAGGCGCGTTGTCGTTGCTGCGATCAGAACGAGGGCGAAAATCGAGCGCAACACAGGCGTGACCTCAACGGGGCTTGAAGAACCGCGATGGATACATCAACTTACATGCACTCAATCTATCGTTTCGTCCTGTTCGGGCACAATCCAGCGTCTGGTTTAACCACAACGGAGATTCGTTCCATGTTGATGCGACTCATGACGGGGCTGCTCGTGCTCTCAACACTGGCGCCCGCTGTCGCCCAGGAAACGAAGAAGAAAGCGGCGGCGAAGAAGGCGGATGCTCCGGCCGAGCCGCAGATTCCCAAGACAGCCGGAGACGTCTCGTACGGACCGCATGAGCGGAATGTGCTCGACTTCTGGAAAGCCGACGGGGATGGACCGCGGCCGTTGCTGGTTTACATTCACGGCGGCGGGTGGGTCGGCGGTGACAAAGGGGGCAGCACCGCCCGCTTCAAGCCGTACCTCGACAAAGGCATCTCCTGCGCTGCGATCAATTACCGACTCACAGGCGAGCATCCGCTGCCGGCGCCGGTGCACGACGCCGCTCGAGCGATCCAGTTTCTGCGGTCAAAAGCGAAAGAGTGGAACATCGACACCGACCATATTGCCCTCACGGGAGGCAGTGCCGGGGCGTGTACGTCAATGTGGCTGCTGTATCACGATGATCTCGCCGATCCCAACGCCTCCGATCCCGTGCTGAAAGAATCGACGCGGGTGTGTGCCGCCGCGGTGTCCGCCGGGCAGACGTCGATCGATCCCAAGGTGATCGAACCCTGGTTGGGTGAGGGCGTCCTCAAACACCGCATGATCTGGATGGCGGTTGGTGAGCCCACGATGGACGCGGCGATGGCCAACTATGAAAAGCACAAGGCGCTCTACACTGAATTCTCGCCTTACAACCATGTCAGCAAGGGGGATCCGCCGCTCTATATGAGCTACGGCGGCGACATGACGCTTCCCTCGAAAGACGCCGGGCACGGGATTCACCACCCGGTTTACGGCGTCAAATTGAAGGAAAAGGCCGACGACGCTGGGCTGGAATGTCACTTGGAGATTCCCAAGGTGTCAAAGTCGGAAAAATACGCAAACTCGCAAGAGTTCCTCTTGGCGAAACTTCTCGCGAAATAGCCACGCACAGTTGCGCGGGAGCGGAGGTTAACAACGAGGGGGTTCCCGCGGATTGACGGTCCCGGTTCGCGCCGAGAACGCCGCACTTCGTCCGTGGATACTTCTCAAGAGCGGTCCGGCGCGGTATGAATCAGTATTCACGAAACAATCCCTCGTTGATCCGGCCTCCGCGCTACGACCACGGCGATAACCGTTCCGGTGCCGTCTCGACGGTGTGATCCACTCAAGCCAACTTCATTTCAGGACCTGGAGTCAGACAATGCCTTTGCTCGAAAAGCGTTCGCGGGCGCCGATGTGGTTATGGCTGGTGCTGCTGGCCGCGATCGCCACGATCATGATGCGTCCGGTCACCGTTTCGGCCCAGGCGGACGGGGAAGCCCCCGCTGCCGCGGAGAACGCTCCGGCCGCGGAAGGTGAAGCCGGGGAGGACGCGGGCGGGCACGGCGGCGGGCAGCAGAGCACGCTGTGGTGGATCATCCACACGTCTGGCTGGATCGGTGCAGTGCTGCTGATCATCTCGATCTACTTCGTGGCGCTGGTCGTGCAATTGTTCCTGGAACTGCGTGAGCACGTCATCTGTCCGCCCGAACTGACAGAGCAATGCGAACAACTGCTCCAGAAGCGGGATTACAACGGCATCTACAAGCTCTGCAAGGAAAACACGAGCGAACTGGGGCAGCTCATCGCCGCCGGGATGGCCGCGTTGTCCGGTGGACTTGCCGACGCCCGCGAATCCATCGACCGCCTCGGTGAAACGCTCACGGTGGAAATGGAAAAGCGGATCAGCATGCTCGCCGTCATCGGGTCGCTCGGCCCCATGATCGGGCTGCTCGGAACGCTGAAGGGCATGATCGCGAGCTTCGGCACCATCGCCATGTCGGGAGCCCAGATGAAGGCCAGCGAAGTCGCCGGCGGGATTTCCGAAGCGCTGCTGATTACGTTCGAAGGCGTGGCGTTGTCGGTCCCCGCGATTTACTTCTTCGCCGTGTTCAAGAACCGCGTGTCGACGTTCAGCCTGATGGCGATCAACCGGGCCGACGACTTCATCCGCCGTGTTCACGCCACGGCGTCCTCGAAGGCACCGCCGCCGCCCGCCGCCCAAGCTGCGGCTCCGACGGCCTGATTGTTTCCCCTTCCGTTGTCCTGCGGCGTGAACTAGAGTCTGCGCGACTAAGGATTTCCTGAATGTCGGGATCTTCGAATTCCGAAGGCGTCGATACCAACCTGACTCCCATGCTGGACCTCGTGTTTCAGTTGATCACCTTCTTCATGCTGGTGACCAACTTCAAAGGGGCGGCGATGGATCTGAGCCTGAAGTTGCCGGTGCTCGGCTCCGCGCGGCCGCTGGAATGGTCTGGCAAGAACGAGCCGTTGATGATCAACCTGAATTCAACAGGCAAGATTCGTAGCGAAGGGCGCGACCATGAAATCGATCCCTTCATCCAGCGGGAAGCCAGGTTTGTGAAGCTGCAGCTCAGGGCCGCAGGGACGGATTACAAAGAAGGTGACGACCTGCCGGTGCCGGTGATCCTGCGGGCCGACAAGGACGTGAAGTTCGCGACGCTGAATCAGGTGATTCGCACCTGTCAGGAAGTCGGTTACCGTCAATTTTCCCTGAGTGCGATGAACCGCGCGGAGTAGCTGTCATGAGTCGCCGCCATCGCAAGAAACGCGGAAGCGGGAACGTCGAGCTGAATCTCGCCGCCATGTTGGACATGGCGTTCCAGATGCTCGCCTTTTTCGTGTTCACGTTCAAACCGGCCCCGACCGAGGGCCAATTGACCATGAACTTGCCGCCTCCGGTCGCGATCACCAATGTCGATCAGAAGCCGGATCCGAGCAACGCCGGTGGCGGAAACGGCGGCAGCGACGAAAACACGCTGCACATTTTCATCACGGCGAATGATCGCGGCGATGCCGATGTGGTGAAGATCGGTCTGCGGCCGATTTCCAAGGGGATGCTGAACAAGGTCGCCTTGCGGACGCTGTCGGATGAATTGAAGACGATGTTCGGCGATGCGCTGATCCCGTTCGACCGGATCCAGCTCGCGGTTGATCCCCGGTTGCGCTATGACGAACTGATGAAAGTCGTTGATGTCTGCACGAAGCAGAAGCTTCCCAGCGGACAACTGCTGCAGCGGATCAGTTTTGTCGAGATCCCCGAAGGCGCGGCCCCGTAGAATGCCTGTGGAGTGCGTTTGCCGGGGGAGTCTGCATCATGCGTCGCCGTACCGCTCGACCGTTCGGACAATCGGTTTCCACCACGCGGCTGTTTTCACTGCTGCTCGCGCTCGGAGTGATCTGGGCGCTCTACAACCGTCTGGGTGATCCCGCAACGTGGCGATTCGTCGGGTTTACTGAAGAGCCCGAACCCGTCGCGGCGACGGTCGCGAAGACACCCGCGACACTCGAAGTCCAGAACGAACTCGTCATTCCCGGTCCGAACGATCTGGATGACGACGAAGTCGCCGATTTCAAAAACAAGCTCGAACTCGTCACCAACAAGGTCCCGCTGCGACCGCGGGAGATGCTGCTCTACTGGCAGCTCATGGAGTGGGCCTGCACGCAGAAGACCCGCGACCTCGAAAAGCGGTCGCTTAAGGACGTCATCTTCCGGCAGATTTGGGAAGAACCCGAAAAATATCAGGGCAAGCTGATCCGGCTGCGCATCCGGGCGAAGCAGACGGTCCGGTATGAGACCTCGCTGGAGAAAGACGGGCGACCCAGCAATCCGCTCGGGTTGAAAGAAGTTTTCGAGGTTGTCGGCCCGACCGAGGACGCGATCCCGTTCCACTACTTCGTCGTCTGTCCCGAGAAGCCGGACGCGCTGAAGCTCGGCGACAATCTCGACTCTGAAGTGGTGTTCGTCGGCTACTTCCTGAAGATCATGGAGTACAAAGCCCGCGACGGGAACACGCGTGGGGCTCCGTTGCTGATCGGCCGGATGCGGATGGTCGGCGGTCCCGGCGCCGCCACGAAGTTGCCGCCGTCGAACACTGGCTGGTATTTCACATTCGCGATTCTCGGGATTGTTGTGGTCGCCGCGATCTATGCGTACTCGACTTATCGGGCTCGCCGCCGGGCCGAAACGCAGCCATTGCCAGCGACTCTCCCGGAACTCGATTTCAGCGGCAGCGGCCCCGGCATTACCATTGGAGGCGGCGCTGACGATGAGCCGTTGAATCTGGTCGGGCCGGAACCCGAGGCACCCGCGTCTCACGGCCGTCAGTCCGCCCTCGACTCGCCGCTGACCACGTCGCCCACGTCCAAGCTCGAGTGATCGGCCGTTACAACCGCTACTGTCCACACGAGTCGCGAAGACCTTGCGATCACTTCTTCTGTTCCTTACGAAACGACTTCTTGACCCAGTCCGACCGAGCCGAGATGATGGTTTCGGGGTTAAATCTCTCGTGTGATGATCTTGGCTCGCGCGAGGTACGGAACATGCGTTCTCTGTGGTCCTGCTGGCTGGTGGCGACGGCGGTCGCGGTCGGCGTCTCGAATTCGGCTTGGGCACAGGCCCGTTCCGGCAGCTTGACCGGTGGATCGACCGGGGGATTCACCGGCGGATCGATGTTTTCCTCTGGTAGTTCCGGTCTGGGCGGTGGCACCGGAGGACTGGGTGGAACCGGCGGCGGTCTCGGTGGCCAGTCCGGACTGGGCGGCGGACTCAGCGGTGGCGGTCGCGGCGGGCAGGGCGGTCT
>Ga0247823_10005395_pt1 | contig 10185 bp, 10 predicted proteins | sample 13C_PalmiticAcid_2_FD_192426 | JGI IMG/M metagenome (GOLD analysis project Ga0247823, IMG submission 192426) | Soil microbial communities from agricultural site in Penn Yan, New York, United States - 13C_PalmiticAcid_Day30 | ecosystem: Environmental > Terrestrial > Soil > Agricultural land...
CCCTTACGACCCCATTTCCAGCAGGAGACATGCAATGGCCAAGGTTCTGGTCCTCTATTACTCGTCCTATGGACATATCGAGCAGATGGCCGAGGCCGTTGCCGAGGGCGCCCGCGGCGCCGGCGCACAGGTGGACATCCTGCGCGTGCCCGAGACCGCACCCGAAGCGGTGGTCAAGGCCGCCTATTTCAAGACCGACAGCGCGCATCCGGTGATTTCGGGCCCCGACGCGCTCAAGGACTATGACGCGATCATCGTCGGTTCGCCGACCCGGTTCGGGCGGATGTCGAGCCAGATGGCGAGCTTCTGGGACACTGCGGGCGGCCTGTGGGCGTCGGGCGCGCTGCATGGTAAGGTGGGCGGCGCGTTCACCTCCAGCGCGACGCAGCATGGCGGCAACGAGACGACCTTGTTCAGCATCATCACCAACCTGCTTCACTTCGGCCTGACCATCGTCGGTCTCGACTATGGCCATACCGACCAGATGAAGGTCGACGAGGTGCTGGGCGGCGCCCCCTATGGCGCGACCACGGTCGCGGCCGGCGACGGCAGCCGTCAGCCGAGCGAGATCGACCTGAACGGCGCGCGCTATCAGGGCCGCCGCATCGCCGAAGTCGCGGCGAAGCTGAGCGCCTGAAGCCATGGCGCGCCAGCCAGCCCTGTTCGTATCGCACGGCTCGCCGATGATCATGTTCGAGCCCAGCCCGGCGCGGGAATTCCTCGCCGGGCTGGCCGGACAGGTCGCGCGGCCCGACGCGATCGTGATGATCTCCGCACATCACGACATGGCGGAGGCGGTGGTGACCTCGATCGAGGCGCCGGCGACGATCCACGATTTCGGCGGCTTTCCGCAGAAGCTGTTCGATCTGCGCTATCCGGCCAAGGGCGATCCCGGGCTGGCGGAAGAGGTCGCGGCGCTGGTGGAGGGGGCGGGAATTCCCGCCTTCCTCGACCCGCGGCGCGGGCTCGACCATGGCGCGTGGGTGCCGCTGATGCTGGCATGGCCCGATGCGGACGTGCCGGTGGTGCAGCTGTCGATCAGCAGCACGCATGCGCCCGAATGGCATTATCGCGTCGGACAGGCGCTGGCGCCGCTGCGGGATCGCAACATCCTGATCGTCGGATCGGGCAGCCTGACGCACAATCTGCGCGCGATCTTTACCGAGGGGCGCGACCATGATGCGGCGGTGCCCGACTGGGTGTCGCCGTTCGCGGACTGGATGAAGGAGCGGATCGATGCGGGCGACACCGATGCGGTGCTGAACGCGGTCGAGCGCGCGCCGTTCGGCCAGCGGAACCACCCGACGATGGACCATATCCTGCCGCTGTTCACCGCGATGGGGGCGGGCGATGCGGGCAGCGGGTTGCACGGCGAGCGGCTGCATCACAGCTACACCTATGGCGTGCTGGCGATGGACGCTTACCGTTTCGGGTAGCAAAATGTCCCGATCCCCGGGGCAAGTTCATCAAATCGCAAGTACACCTCCCTAGCTGTCGCGCCGAAGGCATATCCAGGCAGGAGCGGGCGATTGATCGGGGCGAAGATTCGTCCGCAGCGCAAGTTGCGGAGCGAGGGCGGTTCGGCCTCGCATCAGCCGCAGCGCGAACTGCTTGCCTCGGTCGAAGGGCTGCGGACCAACTGGTTCTGGTCGACCGACGGCGATGGCTGCCTGTCCTATCTCAGCGAATGGGTCGCGGACGAGTTCGCGGTGTCGGGCGAGGCGATCGCAGGCAAGGAGCTGGCCAGTGTGTTCAAGGTCGAGAGCGATGCGCTCGAGGCCGCCGTCCCGCTTGGCTACCTGTTGGCCAGGCAGAAGCCGTTCCGCGCGGTGAACATGCGCTGCACCCACGATCTGCAGGAGCGGATCTGGACGGTATCCGGTAACCCCCGGTTCGATGAGGCGGGCGATTTCCTGGGCTTTCAGGGGGTCGGCGCCGATATCACCGCGGTGCAGGAATCGGCCGAGGCGATCTCGCGGCTGGCCAGCCACGACGCGTTGACCGGCCTGCGCAACCGGCGCGGCATCTCGGCACTGGTCGAGCAGGCGCTGCTGGCGTCGGCGCGGTCGGATCAGCCGTTCGCGATCCTGCTGGTCGATCTCGACCGGTTCAAGCAGGTCAACGACACGCTGGGCCACCCGGCCGGCGACAAGCTGCTCACCCAAGTCGCGGCGCGGCTGGGGCGGGTGCTGAACCATGCCGATTGCGTGGGGCGGATCGGCGGGGACGAGTTCCAGATCGTGCTCGACGCGCAGACCGACCGCAAGGCGCTCGCGGCGCTGGCGGAAGAGGTCATCCGGTCGGTCTCGCAGCCCTATTTCATCAATGGCAGCCGCTGCGTGATCGGGGCGTCGATCGGCATCGTGGTGGGGCCGCAGGATGGCGATACCGCCGAGGATCTCACGCGCAACGCCGATCTGGCGCTGTATGCGGCGAAGGATGCGGGACGCGGCGGGCATCGCTTCTTCTCGCGCGACATGCTCGAGGCTGCCGAGGACCGCAGGCTGCTGGAGCAGGACCTGCTCGACGCGCTCGACCGCGGCGAGCTGGAGGTCAATTACCAGCCGCTGGTCGACGCGAAGAGCAATCGGGTCGCGGGGTTCGAGGCGCTGCTGCGCTGGAACCACCCCGACCGCGGGCGCATCTCGCCGGCGCTGTTCATCCCGATCGCCGAGGAAACCAGCCTGATCGCGCGGCTGGGCGAGTGGACGATGCGCCAGGCGTGCTCGGACGCCGCGAGCTGGCCGGGCGACCTGCGCGTCGCGGTCAATGTCTCGCCGATCCAGTTCGCCAACCCGAACCTGTCGCAGGTGGTGCTCAACGCGCTCGCCCATTCGGGGCTGCAGCCCGACCGGCTCGAGCTGGAGATCACCGAAAGCGTGTTCATCGACGGCGGCACGGAGGCGGACGCGACCTTTGCCACGCTCAAGAAGATCGGGGTGCGGCTGGCGCTCGACGATTTCGGGACGGGCTATTCGTCGCTCGGCTATCTCAAGTCCGCGCCGTTCGACAAGATCAAGATCGATCAGAGCTTCGTGCGCTCGGTCGCCGATCCGGCGTCGCGCAACAATGCGATCATCACCGCGATCGTCGCGCTCGCCCGCGCGCTGGGCATGGAGACGACCGCGGAAGGGGTCGAATCGCTCGATCAGCTCGACGCGCTGCGCGCGCTCGATGTCGGGCTGATCCAGGGCTATCTCTACAGCCTGCCGGTCTCCGCCGAGGCGGTCGCGAACATGGTCGGGCAGGGGCAGTGGGAGATCCAGCCGATCGGCCCGGCCAAGCAGCGCGGCAGCCGCGTTGCCACCTTCCGCCGCATCGGCGCAGTGCATGGCGACCATTATTACCCGGTGATCCTGCGCAACCTGTCGAGCACCGGCGCGCTGATCGAAGGGCTGGTCGACGTGCCGGTCGGCACGCGGCTGGTGATCGACTTTGGCGACCGCCAATGGACCGTCGCCACGGTGCGCCGCTCGCGCGGGACGCATCAGGGCGTCGAGTTCGACGAAGCGCTGGTGAGCGACGGACAGGGCGGTTACCGCACCCGCTATCGCGTCTCGGGGATCATGCTCGCCCAGCTGGGCCTGTCGATCGACCGGACGACCGAGCGCGGCTGGGAACGTCCGGCGATCCAGACGGCACGCCCGAGCCTGCCGGCGTTCCAGACGTCGCTGCGCTGAGGACCCCCGCGCCGTTTCCGCCATTGCGTGCCGACGCGGCAGCGCCCAAAGCGGGCGCATGATCCAGGACCATGTGCTCTTCATCGACGGCGAGGCGATTATCATCGACAAGCCCGCCGGGCTGGCGGTCGATCCGCCGCGCGACGGATCGGTCAGCCTCGAAAATTACCTGGGCAATCTGACCTTTGGTTTCCAGCGCTGGCCGACGCCGGTGCACCGGCTGGACCGCGACACCAGCGGCTGCCTGCTGCTCGCACGCAACCCCAAGGCGCATGCCCGCTTCCAGCAGGCGTTCGAGGCCGGGGCGGTGACCAAACGCTATATCGCGGTGATCGATGGCGTGCCCGAGGAACCGTCCGGCCTGATCGACCTGCCGCTGATCAAGGTGTCGAGCGCCGAGCGCGGCTGGCGCATGACCGGCGATCCGAAGGGCAAGGCGGCGCGGACGCGCTGGCGGGTGCTCGATGCGAAGGACGGGCGCGCGTTCGTCGCCTTCTATCCCGAGACCGGGCGCACGCATCAGATCCGCGTCCATGCCGCCGAAGGGCTCGGCATCCCGATCACCGGCGATCCGGTCTATGGCGTGGCGGGCGGGCGCACGATGATGCTCCACGCAGCGCAGCTCACCGTGCCGCGGCCGGGCAAGCCCGACGTCCATGCCGAGGCGCCGACCCCGGCGCGGTTCAAGGCGATGGGCTTTGGCGGGTTCGCCGAGGATGCGGCGGCCAACGCGGCGGCGGACGGGGACGATGCCGGCTGAGCTGCCCGATGCGGCGATCGTCGAGGAGAAGTTCCTCGCGGCGTCGGGGCCGGGCGGCCAGAACGTCAACAAGGTCGCGACCGCGGTGCAACTGCGCATCGACGTGTTCCGGCTGGGCCTGCCGCCCTATGCCTATGCCAAGTTCAAGGAGCTGGCCGGCAGCCGGATGACCGCGGCTGGCGAGCTGGTGATCACCGCGCGGAAATTCCGGACGCAGGAGGCCAACCGCCAGGATGCGCGCGAACGGGTGATCGAACTGATTACCAAGGCGTATGAACGCGATGCGCGGCGGGTGAAGACCAAGCCGAGCAAGGCGGCCAAGGCGCGGCGGGTGGACGAGAAGAAGGGACGCGCGCAGATCAAGGCCGGGCGCGGCAAGGTGCGGGTCGAATGAGCGATCGGGTCGAAGCGGTGATGGCGGCGCTGGAAGCCGAGGGATCGGCAAAGACCCGTGACGAGATGGGCCCGCGCTTCGGCATCGTCACCGCCGACCGGGTGTTCGGCGTCCCGATGGCGCGGATGCAGGCGGTGGCCAAGCCGCTGGGCAAGGATCACGATCTGGCTGCCGCGCTGTGGGCGACGCGGGTCTATGAGGGGCGCATGACCGCCTTCCTGATCGACGATCCCGCGCTGGTGACCCATGCGCAGATGGATGCATGGCGCGCCGAGTTCGACAATTGGGCGGTGACCGACACCGCCTGTTTCAAGCTGTTCGACAAGGTCGAGGGCGCGGCGGCGCTGGTCGAGCCATGGACCCGGCTCAATGACGAGATGGGGCGGCGTGCGGGCTTCGCATTGCTCGCCTGCCTGGCGTTGCATGGCCGTTCGGCGGACTATCCGCGCGGCCTTGCCCTGATCGAGGGGGCGGCGAGCGACGCGCGCAACTTCGTCAAGAAGGGCGCCAACTGGGCGCTGCGCGCGATCGGGGGCAAGAAGGATCCGGCGTTGCGCGCGGCGGCGCGCGACCTCGCGGCGAAGCTGGCCGCGTCGGGCGACCGCACCGCGCGCTGGAACGGCAAGGACGCGCTGCGCGCCTTTGCCAAGGCGGATGCGAAGGGCGGCGGCTGACCCCTTGCGCGCGCCGCCGCGCCGCGCCACCTGCAACGCCATGTACAGTTTCGACATTGCGGCCGGATCGAAGGCCGAGCTTTACCGCGACCTGCTGGCCGCGCTCGACGCGCTGACTGCGGGGGAGAGCGACGCCGTCGCCAACATGGCGAACGCGGCGTCGCTGATCTGGCAATATCTGCCCGACCTCAACTGGGCCGGCTTCTACCGCAATGTCGAGGGCGAGCTGGTGCTGGGGCCGTTCCAGGGCAAGGCGGCGTGCATCCGCATCCCGTTCGGCAAGGGCGTGTGCGGCGCGGCGGCGGCGAGCGGCGAGACCCAGCTGGTCGAGGACGTCCACGCCTTTCCCGGCCATATCGCCTGCGACGTAGCGAGCAATTCCGAGCTGGTCGTGCCGATCGCGCATGACGGGCGGCTGATCGGGGTGCTCGACCTCGACAGTCCGCTTCCCGGCCGGTTCGACGCCGAGGACGCTGCCGGATGCGAGGCGCTGGCGGCGCTGCTGGGACCGCGCATCGCGGGATAGCGGCTGTGCCGAATTGGCACCGATCGCCATAGCGCCCTGCAAACGCCCGTGAATCCATGACCCGATTCGGGACTTTCTTAACCACAGCCCGAGGTTGGTGACCGCGAAACGAAAATGTTAAGAAAAGGTGAAGAATCGCGACTTCACCTCGTGGAGCGCGCGAATCCGCAAAGGAGTTGCCGCCACGATGCGTACCGCCACCCTGATCGCCACCACCCTTGGCGGCCTGTCGCTCGCCATGCCGTCGCAGGCGCAGCACGCGGCGCCGGTCGCAGTGGCCCCGGCCGCTCCGGTCGTGGTGACGCAAGGTGCGCCTGTCGTGCAGCATGTGCGCCAGATGCCGCAACGGCCCGGTGCGCCACGCCCCAGCGGCTGGCAGCCCGTCCGTCCGCCGCAGGGCGGATGGAAGCCGACTCGTCCCGGTAACTGGCAGCCCGCGCGCCCCGCACGCTGGGGTCAGCGGATCGACGGGCGCTGGGCCGCGGGCTGGAAGGCGCCGGGCGGCTGGGGCGCCTATCGCCGCCCCGTGCGCGGCTGGACGCTGCCGACCTACTGGATCGGCAGCGGCTTCTGGATCAACGACTGGTCGAGCTGGGGACTGAGCCGTCCCGCAGCGGGCTATGACTGGGTCCGCTATTATGACGACGCCGTGCTGATCGACCGTCGCGGCAAGGTGTGGGATTCGGTGAGCGGCCTCGACTGGGACCGCGACGGTCATGGCTATGACGATGCCGACGATCGCGACGACGGCTATTATGCCGGGCGCGAGGACGACCGCGGCTATGGCGCCGATTACGACGCGCCCGGTTACGACGAACCCGACTATGATCGCGACGTGCGCGTGCGGCATCACGACCGCCGCGACTATCGCGACCGCTACGAATATCGCGAGGGATATGGACGCAGCGGCTATGCGGCACGGCCGATGGTGTGCGTCGCGAACTGCTACGCACCGGGCTATTATTATGGCGCGCCGACCACCACGACCGTGGTGATCCAGTCGGCGCCGGTGGTGACGAAGACCGTGGTGACCGAGGAAGTCGTCTATTCCTCGCCCCGCCGGGTCGTGCGTCGCGTCCCGACCAAGAAGCTTTATCGCGCGCCGGTGAAGGGCAAGAACTGCTATTGCCGTTGAAGCGCTTCCCGCCGCCGTCCTCGGGGGGGAGGATGGCGGCGGGCTCCCAGTTCAGGTCTGAGGCGCGCTGACGGGCGCGCCTTGTGGCGGCACCGGCCCGCTCCCCCACCCGGCCACCCATTCAGAATATCCTGCGATGGGTGGCCGGGTGGGGGAGCGGGCCGGTGCCGAACACGCCTGCGCGCGCGCTCGTTTAGCGCGGTGGGCGAGTCCCGAAGGTGACGATGCTCTCGCTGCCGTCGGCGGCGACCGCTGCGACGCCGACGAAGTGATCGTCGACCGGCACATCCTTGAGCACCGTTTCGGTCAGCCCGGCGACGCCGCGCACATCGGTCCAGTCCTGCATGTCGTTGCGGCGCCAATAGACGCGATAGCCCTTCGCCCCCGCGACGGCGTTCCATTTGACCTTGATGTCGTGCGAAAGCGCACCGTCGAGCACCACGGATGACGGCGCGTCGGGCGCGTTGGCGAGGCGGCGGATCGTCGCGACGTTGAGCGCGGTGACCTTGGCAAGATAGGGGAAGTCCATCTTGTCGATCGTGTCGCCATAGACGCGGCCGTTCTCGGTACGCAGATCCTGATGCTGCTGGTCGTAATGCTCGGCCCCGACCGAGAAGCGGACGGCGGGATAGCCGAGGCGCAGGAACGGTTCGTGATCGCCGCCGCGGCCGAAGCGGTCGGGACGGCGGACGATGAATGCGTCGAGCGCGTCGGGCGAGTCCTTGCGCAGCCCGTCGGCGACCTTGTCGATCGCCTTGGCCAGCGCGCGGCTGGGGCCGTCATCCTCGCCGCCATCGCCGCGGCGGCGGATCTGTTCCTCCAGCGTCTCCGAGGCGCGGATGCCTTCGGAGAAGACGCGGACCCGGTCGGCGACGCGCACCCCGTTCTGGCCCATCGTCCCGCCGACGATGTCGTTGTTGAGGACGGCGATCACGGTCCAGCCGCGCTCCTTCGCGGTTTCGGCCAGCAGCGTGCCGCCCCACAATCCCTGTTCCTCGCCCGACAGCGCGGCGTAGATGATCGTCGCGCGATGCTTCTGCCTGGAGAGGATGCGTGCCGCCTCGATCACCAGCGCGACACCCGATGCGTCATCATTGGCGCCGGGGGCGTCGGCGGTGAAATTGAGCGGATCGGACACGCGGCTGTCGATATGGCCCTGCACGATGACGACGCGCTTGGGATCCTCGCCCGCCTGGAAGCCGAGGACGTTGACGATCTCGACCCCGTTCGGCGCGCGCGGACCGGTGAAGGTGCGGGCGATGTTGGCGACTTCGATACAGCCGCACTTCTCGCCGATGCGATTGAGCTCGTCCGCGGCCCATTTGCGCGCGGCGCCGATGCCGCGAACCGGATCGGTGGCGGAGGACAGGCTGTGGCGGGTGCCGAAGCTCACCAGCTTCTCGACATCGGCCTTGAGCCGCGCGGGGCTGGGCTGTTCGGCGGCGGGCTTGTTCTGGGCGGCGACGGGGGCTGCGGCGAGCAGCGCGAGCAAGGGGAGGGTTCGCATGGGGATCAGCTTAGCCGGTCGATTGCGTCGCGGTCGAGGCTTCCCGGGATCAGCATCAACGGGACGGGCAGGGCGGCCATGTCGCCGCTGGTGAAATGGGTGACCAGCGCACCGGGCTTGCCGCCGACCGCCGCGCCGAGCACGAGGGCGGCGATTTCCGGATTGGCGTCGATCAGCTCGCGGATGATCCTGGGACCATCGCCCTCGCGAACGGTGATGGTGGGCTTCAGGCCGGATTCCTGGATCAGCGTGCCCGCGGCGCCGGCGACCAGTGCCTCGGCACGCTGGCGGGCCTCTTCCTCGATCGTCGCCATGACGCCGCCCCACTGGACGAAGTCGGGCTTGGGAATCAGCGAGAGAATCTCGACTCCGCCACCGGTCTTGACCGCGCGGCGGGCGGCGAAGCGCAGGGCGATCTGCGCCTCGGGGCTTTCATCGATCACCACAAGATAGGTACGCATGAAACTATCCCCTCCCGTTTCTCCTTCGTGGTGGCGCGGGAAGGGCCGGAGCGCAAGAGGTTGACGGGTGCGGGAGGGTTGACCCGCGCCGTTCATCGCGCAAGGGAGGATGGAAACCACCACCCTGCGACAGGATCCTCCCCACCCATGTCGATCGACATCAAGATGCCTGCCCTTTCCCCGACGATGGAGGAGGGCACTCTCGCCAAATGGCTGGTGAAGGAGGGCGACACCGTCAAGGCCGGCGACCTGATGGCCGAAATCGAGACCGACAAGGCGACGATGGAATTCGAGGCGGTCGACGAGGGCGTGATCGCCAAGATCGTCGTGGCCGAGGGCACCGACGGCGTGAAGGTCGGCACCGTGATCGCGGTGCTGGCAGGCGAGGGCGAGGACGTTTCCGCGGCAGCCGCAGCACCGAAGGCCGAGGCGCCCAAGGCCGCCGAAGCGCCGAAGGACGAGCCCAAGGCGCCGGCCCCGGCAGCTGCGCCGGCGCCTGCTGCTGCCCCTGCGACGGCGAGCGGCGAGCGGGTGAAGGCCAGCCCGCTGGCGCGCCGGATCGCGGCGGAGAAGGGCGTGGATCTGGGCGGCGTGAGCGGCTCGGGCCCGAACGGCCGTATCGTCAAGGCGGATATCGAGGGCGCCAAGCCCGGCGCGGCGCCCGCTGCCGCACCGGCGGCAGCTTCCGCGGCGGCGGCCCCTGCTGCAGCTCCCGCGGCGGCACCGGCCTCGGTCTGGTACGACGAGAGCATTCCGCACGAGGAAGAGAAGCTCAGCAACATCCGCAAGACGATCGCACGCCGCCTGACCGAGGCGAAGCAGACGATCCCGCACATCTACCTGACCGTCGATGTCCAGCTCGACGCGCTGCTCAAGCTGCGCGGCCAGCTCAACAAGAGCCTGGAAGGGCGCGGCGTGAAGCTGTCGGTGAACGACATGCTGATCAAGGCGCTGGCCGTCGCGCTGGCGCAGGTGCCCAAGTGCAACGTCACTTACGCCGGCGACAAGCTGGTCAAGTACAGCCGTTCGGACATCTCGGTCGCGGTCT
>Ga0247823_10005397_pt1 | contig 10181 bp, 7 predicted proteins | sample 13C_PalmiticAcid_2_FD_192426 | JGI IMG/M metagenome (GOLD analysis project Ga0247823, IMG submission 192426) | Soil microbial communities from agricultural site in Penn Yan, New York, United States - 13C_PalmiticAcid_Day30 | ecosystem: Environmental > Terrestrial > Soil > Agricultural land...
TGCAAAAGACCTGCCGTGCTCGGCAGTGTCGGTGGCTGCGCGCGCGGCTCGCCAAAGCGGAAGGCCGAGGTCAGGTCGCCGAAGGTCCGGCGCCGCCAATCCGAGATATTGGGCTCACGCACCCCGGTGAAGCGCTCGAGAAACTGGAGCACCGAGGTGTGATCGAATGGCTGGCTGCACACCCAGCCGCCCGCCGTCCATGGCGAGACGAGAATGCACGGTACCCGAAAGCCTGCGCCGATCGGTGTGTCTCCGACATATTCGCCCGGCGTTCCGGGCGGTGCCACCGGCGGCGGGACATGGTCGAACAGGCCGTCATTCTCGTCATAGTTGAGGATGAAAACCGTCTTGGCCCAGACATCGGGGTTGGCAGCGACAGCGTCGAGCTTGCTCGCAATGAATTCCGCGCCCGCGGCGGGGCCGGAATTGGAGGGATGCTCGGACCCCTCGTTGGTCGGGCAGAGCCAGGTGACCGCCGGTAGCCGGTCGTGCCGGGCATCATATTCAAACTGGCCGTCGGAGGCCGCCGGCATGCCCTTCAGCCGGAGCGGCGAGTTCGGCGGCGAGTCCATGAATTGCTGAAATAATCGCAGCACGTTGAAGCCGGTGCCATTGTCGGCATGCTGATAGACTTTCCAGCTTACTCCGGCTTCCTCGAGCCGTTCGGCATAGGTCTTCCAGCGCACGCCTTCGGGCGGCGTCTTCTGCGAGATCATCGGGCCGCCGTACCGGCCTTCGGGATCGATCGTACCGCTGAGATAATAGAAGCGGTTCGGCCGCGTCGATCCCATCACCGAGCAGTGGTACGCATCGCAGATGGTGAAAGCCTCGGCGAGCGCGTGATGGAAAGGGACATCCTCGCGCTTGAAATAACCCATCGTATAGGGGCCGTGCGCGCCGTCGGCCGCGCGATGCGCGGGCAGCCATCGGTCCATGCGCCCGCCATTCCAGGATTCATGTTGGACGGCCCAGCCATGTCCCGTCGACGGCAGGCGCTGCGCGCTCGTGGCGAAGCTGTCGAGATGGAACGGCAGCATATAGCCCGAGGGGTTCTCGGCGTCGGGCTGATGGAAGACGCTGCGGCCGGTGGGGAGGGTGACCGCGTGGGGATCTCCGAAGCCACGCACGCCGGGTAGCGTGCCATAATAATGGTCGAACGACCGGTTCTCCTGCATCAACAGCACGACATGCTTGATGTCGCGGAGCGACCCCTTGCGCCGCGGCTCCTGTGCGAGAACCTTTTGTACATTTGGCGGCATCAAGGTCGATGCAGCTGCGAAGGATGCAGCTTGTGCCGCATGTTTCAGGAGACGTCGGCGCGTGCCATCGAAGGGAGGAAGGGCAACCAAATCCATGACCTTGAGCGTGGATATGGCGCACGTTTTCGTGGCAGCAAAAGCCGCGAAATTTGTTCAGCCAAACCCGGAAAACTGGGGACACGGCCGCCCCTAGTCAGCACCCATGACGTTGTTGTGAAACGATTACGCATCCTGCGTGAATCTTATTTGACGCTAGCGTGACACCGTAGCACCGCGGCGCAGATTCTCTGGCGGGACGCCGATGCCTCGGACCCTCGCTCAGTCAGGGAGTATTACCAGATCATACGCAATAAGGAGTGAGGGGCGGGGCGTCCGGCGGCGCTCGTTACGGCTCTCCGGAAAGAGACGATTGCGCTTCTTTGCACTTCGCATCCAAATGCCCTCGGAAGACCGTCTGGTTGTCCCTCAAGCACTAGCTAAATTTGGGACCCAAGGCATTTTTCGTCCAGACGAGCAGATACGCATAAAAAGTCCGCTTCACGCCATCTTGCCCGGAAGCTGCCGGTCCGCTAGCGGCCAGAACCCGATTAGTAGGTCGCGTGCTGCACTCGATCCGGTTGAGTGTGATTTCAAGCTCAACCGCGCCCCGCCCCGCCCCAGTTGCCTTTGCAATAACTTTCTAATCCACCTCAAACTCGATAGAGCGCTCGGTTCTCGTTGCGATGAGATACGGCTCGAACAGCGCAGTTAGTCGGACGTCAATGCTATCCTGGCTGATACTTTCAACCACCAGCTCCGCTCCTCTGTTATTGAGCGATGCTCCTGGCGCCGCAGGTAGCTCCCCGTTCGATTTGGGTCGAAGCGCGGCTTCGCGCGGCGCGAAACATGCTGTGCCGTCGTTTTGGACGAGCGTTATGACACTGCGCCGCTTTTCAATCTCGGGTCTGGCTTTCTTGATTTCGCTCGGAAGTAGGGACATGCACCAAGACGATCGTCGCTTCGAAACGTCGGAATAAATAATCGTCGCGCCGATCGAAAAACCTGTAACTTCGGTAGGCTCGGCGTCGACGAGCTTCACGGGGTTGGCCAACGGCAATGCGCCCGTGAGACGGCGCACCGAAGGCAAGCCAAGCGAATCGAACTTGCCGTCCAGTTGGGTATCTTCCAGCCCATCGCCGTTGCCGTCGGCGAGGCATTTGGTGGATCCTCCCCATGCGGTCTTGAAATAGCGCATAAAGATCGACCCGCCCCAAGCATTTTCAACTGCTTTAGGAGTGCTCGCGGCAACTGCCGAAGGCAGCACGCACCACGCGGGAAGTTTGGATGACGTTGTAACGGTAAACGCGAGAAGCGATCCGGCAGGAAGTACCTTTCCGTCAATCGTTGTGTCTGTTTCGAGGCGCCGTACACGAGCGGGGACAGAACGTTGCGGGATGGAAACATGCCCGCCAAGCTCTACGTGAACTGTACTTGTCGGAGCTTGTGCTGGCAGCACAAGCCAAGGCGTCAAGCTGTCCCCTTCTGGAACTGCGGCGGAGCACGGCCAAGACGCGACGAGAGTGAAAAAGACGAAGCTGGCAAATTTCATTTAGATCTATCCCCCGCTTGCGGAGTTAGCATGGTTCCGCTCAGTCCGCCATCTTGAGTAATGGCGCGTGCCCGTAAGCGGCCGTCTCCAGGCGGCCAGTTTAGGCGTGAACGACCAACGGGCAAGTGTCGTCCCCAAGCCATTTCGCTGTGCGTTATTCGCACAGACCCTCTGCGCTTGATGCACGGAACCAAGGGTCCTCTCGCTTAATTTTAACGTCAAAGATTTGCCCGTGATTGCTGGCAAGAGACTTCGGAGAGCCCAATGAAACTCGAGAAGCTGTATTCCTCGTTGCTCGCGGCCGACCTCGCGGCTGCCGAGCGCTGGTACACGACGTTGTTCGGCCGCGGACCGGATTACCGGCCGATGCCCACCTTGTTGCAGTGGGAACTGTCCGATCGGGGTGGGCTCATGCTCGCAAGTAGCGAAGAGATCGCCAGCCAAGGCTCGATTTTCCTTTATGTTGCTGATCTCGCGGCGGAGCGCAGCCGGCTCGAAAAGGGCGGAATCCTGATCGGCGGCGATATTCCGGGTGATTATTCGACGCTGGCGCAGGTCCGCGATCCGGATGGTAATCTCATCACGCTGGCCTCGCCACCGTCGGCGCCGTTCCCCCGGCCTGAGGCGTAGTCCCGAATTCTGGAGGCAGACGATGGCACATCTATCCGAAAGCGAAGCAACTGCACCGACGGTGACAGATCGGGCGACATTCCAGGCGGACATCGACACCCTGCGGATCCGGGAAAAGGCTCATATGCGCGACGGCGATGACATAGCGGCCGCGCGGCGCCGGCTTCCTATGGTCGCAGTCGACGGACACACCCCGATTATCGGCGACAAGGGGCCCACGACGTTGCTTGACGCGTTCGAGGGTCGGCGAATGCTGATAGGCTATTATTATATGTGGTTCGCGGGCAGGCCTGCGGCAAGGCAATGTCATGGCTGTAGCTGGTTTACATCCCAAGTGCGCGAATTGAGCTATCTGCATTCGCGCGACGTGACCTACGCAACCTTTTGCCAAGGACCCTATGACGAGAGCGTGCGCTACCGCGATTTCATGGGCTGGGACATGCCTTGGTACTCGGTCACGGACTCGGTCGAAACGTTGCTGGCCGGCCGTGATGTCGGCAGCATGTATCTTGTCTGCTATCTACGGCTGGGTTCGGATGTGTTCGAGACTTATTGGACGACGCGCCGCGGGGTCGAGGCGATGGACAACAGCTACCGGCTGCTGGATCTTACCGTCTACGGACGGCAGGAGGAGCAGGAAGTATCCCCACCAGGCTGGCCGCAAGGTTGGGGGGAGAACGAAACTGTGCATCCCTTCCGGAGCGATGGGCGGCCGATTGCGCAATGGCAACGCCTGGAGGCGGGTTGTTCGGACGATCTTGGCAACTGAGCGGCCGGGAATTTGGGGCGGCCGATTCCATGGCCGGCCTCGCGACGAGAATGGGCGCTACCGCTAGCCGGCTTTGCTACAGGAATCCTCATCCCCGATAGCCACTATTCTATCTCTCAAGGTCCGCACGGCCTGACGCGCTGCTCCCGCACGCAGGCAGACGAAATGTCCGGCGGGGTTTTCCATATAGTCGGATGTGAGGGCAATCAGCTTGCCATGGGCCAGCCGGTCGCTGGCGAGCGGCTGGCGAAGGAGCGCGATACCGAGCCCCGCCTCCGCCGCGGCGAGGACCGTGTCATAATCTTCGAAGCGGCGATCCTGCCATCGCGGCCGGTAGGATATCCCGGCCCTGCTCAGGAAAGTTCGCCATTGCGATGTATCGGAGTCGTGAAGCAGAGGCCATTGCATGAGGTCGGCAATCGCTGGGGGACCGTCCGTCCGGATTTGTGTGTCGGGCGACGCGACCGGGGTGAGGGTTTCTCTCATGATCCGCTTCGCATCGACCCCGACCCATGTGCCGCGTCCATAACGGATCACTATTTCCGCTTCCCTCGCATCGAGGTCCATTGTGCGATGGTCGAGTGAGAGCTCGATATGCGTATCGTTTTGCTCGATGGCGTGGAGGCGAGGCAGGAGCCATAGCCGCGCGAATGACGGTACGACCGACATTCGAACGGTTTGACGGCCGCGTCGGGGCCGCCATTGCTCGGCACTATGCGATAATCGGCCAAGGCTCTCACGGGTATCTTGGGTGAAGCGCAGCCCCGCAGGGGTGAGCCGGACGCCCCGGCCATGCCGTTCAAAAAGCGGCGCCCCGAGCCAGTGTTCGAGCGACGCGATCCGGCGGCTGACGGAGCCGTGGTTAAGACCCAGCTTCGCCGCGGCTCCGCTGAACGACCCTTCCTCCGCCGCTGCAAGCAGCGCCGTGAGGCCATCGAGCGGCGGGAGATCATAAGAGCTGTGCGTCATGTGCACATGATCACAACAACCTATGCGTGATGTCAAGTAGCGTCCGCGATGTGAACATAAGCGAATGTTACGCTTCACAACCATAATCGGCATGGCGGCCGCGTCGCTTGCCGCCCTCCCGGCCGGCTCGCCGGCATTCGCCCAGAGGTCGGACGATAATGCGATTGCGGACGCCGAGGATGCGTTCGGTTCGAACGACGGCGGTGAGGTGCTCGGTATCTATAACCCGAACTCCGTGCGCGGTTTTTCGCCGATCGACGCCGGCAATGTTCGGCTGGAAGGCCTCTATTTCGATCGTCAAGGCGAGTTCTCGCCGCGGCTCGTCGAGGGCAACCGGATCAGGGTCGGCCCATCGGCGGCCGGTTACGCATTCCCGGCGCCGTCGGGCGTGGTCGACTATCGTTTGCGCACCCCGGGCGACGACGCGGTGCTGAGCGGGGTGTTGCAAACCAACAGCTGGGGCGGCGCATTGGCCGAGATCGACGCCGCGTTGCCCGTCAGCGACGTCTTGAGTGTCGGGGCCGGGGCGAGCTTCAGCCGGAGCGAATATCCGTCGGGCAACAATGCCGATATTACCAATCTTGCCGCTATCCTGCACTGGCGACCCGCGCCCCGGACCGACGCAAAGCTGTTCGCCAGCCGCACGCGGATCGCCGATGAGGACATCTATCCGATCATCCTGGGCGATGGTCTGGCGACGCCGGCTCGGCTCGCACGCCGCCGGTTCCTCGGCCAGCCTTGGGCGGACGTCGAAACCGAGCGCTTCACCTTCGGCGCGCTGGGCCGCGCCAGCATCGGGGGCTTCGCGGTTCGGGCGGGACTTCTCCGGTCAGACAACGACGTGCAAGAGGGACACAATATCTTCCTGCACGCCGCACCATTGGGGACGCCGGCGGATCGCGTAGTCAGCGCTTATCCGGGCCGGGCCAGTGTCTCGACCAGCGGCGAACTGGGTATCGCGCGCACATTCTCGACGAGTGCGTTGGAACATCGCCTGCAGTTGATCGGTCGCAGGCGGGCGCAGGATCGCCGATATGGAGGTTCGATCCGACAATCGCTCGGGGCTGCGCCGTTCGGGGCTCCCGACTATATCGCAAGGCCGGACTTCGCTTTTCCGGATCAATCCGAAGACGGCGTCCGCCAATGGTCGATCGGGCTGGATTATCAGGTGAGGGCAAGCGGCTTGGGGCAACTCAGCGTCGGCGCGCAGAAGGTGAGCTACCGCAAACACGTGGTCACGCCGAACGGCCCCGCTCCTGCCTCGCGCGATAAGCCGTGGCTGTTCAACGCGACCGCCATGATCGATCTGACGCCGGTGGTATCGCTCTATGCTTCTTTCACGCAAGGGCTCGAGGAGAGCGATGTGGCCCCGGAAACCGCCGCGAACCGCGATGAGGCACCCCCCGCTATCCGGACGCGGCAAGTCGATGCTGGCGTGAAAGTGCGGACTGGGGGGATGACGTTGATCGCGGGTCTATTCGATATCAAGCGCCCCTATTACGGCGTCGATGGAAGCAATTTCTTCCGGCAATTGGGCGCGGTGCGACACGCTGGCATCGAAGCATCGCTGAGCGGTTCGCCGACACCCGGACTGACAGTGATTGCGGGCGGATCATTTGTCAGAGCGCGCGTTTCGGGCGATGAGGTTGCGTCCGGAACGATCGGCAGTCGACCGGTGGACGTGCCATCCCGCAAGCTGGTCGCCAGCGTGGACTGGCATCCGCCTTCGTCCCCGACATCGCTCGATGCCACCGTCGAGCACGTTGGCCCGAATACGGCGGACACCCTCAATCGCGTTCCTGTCGCTCCATATACGACTCTCAATGTCGGGCTCCGCCACAGGTTCGCTATCGGCCGATCGACCGCCGTTTTCCGCATCCAAGCCACGAATCTGTTCGATGCTTACGGATGGGAGGTGGCGGGCGACAACGCTTTTGTCTATGTGCAGCCTCGTCAGCTAACAGCTAGGCTGTCGCTGGACTATTGACCGATCTCCATGGTTGAGTGTCGAGGCGCAGGTAATCGGCGGACATGTCGAACGGCCAGCATAGATGTCCGCTCTCGCCCTTGGCGCGCCAGAAGCTGCCGTTCCGCAAACGGCCGAAAGCAGATCGTCGTTCATCGGGTCGTTGGCCCAAGACTCTACGCCAGTGTAATCGGAAGGTACACGGGGCGATGCTGCTGTGTCCGCAGGAGCGCCTGGCAGCTCTATGGCTTGTATTTCTTCGCTAGCCTGCGCGAAGTCGATTTGTCCGTTGCAGTATCGGGGCGGCCTACGATATTCTGCTCTGCGATAAGAGCGGAGGCTCTTTTCATCGCTGCCCTGGAGTACGGGAGACTACTGCTGATGAATCTCGCGCAAAGCAAGAGTGCTTTGGCGTATGCTTCCGCGCGTCTAGAAAGAAATGGCTCCCCGGGTAGGATTCGAACCTACGACCGATCGATTAACAGTCGATTGCTCTACCGCTGAGCTACCGAGGAACACGCCGCCTAAGCGGACAAGGCGGCCCCTTTGCCGCCAACCGACAACTTTATCAAGGGGCTTTTATGGCCTTTTGTCACTCTCAGACGATAAATTGTTCCATCGCGATGCGTTCGTCGAGGCCCTGGTCGGGGTCGAACAGCAAAGTCAGCGGCCGGCTGCGGTCGGTGGTGACCAAAACCGTCTTCACATCGCGAATCTCGCGCTGGTCGGCGACCGCACTGACCGGGCGTTTCGCCGCCTCGCGGACGTTGAAGCGGATGCTCGTCGATTCGGGGACCAGCGCGCCGCGCCAGCGGCGGGGGCGGAAGGGGCTGATTGGCGTAAGCGCGAGCATTTCGGATTCGAGCGGCAGGATGGGGCCGTTGGCGCTGAGGTTATAGGCGGTCGATCCCGCCGGGGTCGACACGAGCACGCCGTCGCACGCCAGTTCCTCGAGCATCGTCTTTTCGTTGATGATCACTTCCAGTTTTGCCGCCTGGCGCGTTTCGCGCAGCAGCGAAATCTCGTTGATTGCGGGCAGGATGTGGCGCTCGCCGCTGATCGTCGTGATGTCGCCCGACAAAGGATGGATCAGGAAGGGGCGCGCGGCGGCGAGCCGGTCGACCAGCCCCTCGATCCGGAACTCGTTCATCAGGAAGCCGATGGTGCCTCGGTTCATGCCGAAAACGGGCATGCTTCGGCGCTGATCGAGCAACTGGTGCAGCATGTGGAGCAGGAAACCGTCGCCGCCGAGCGCTATCAGCAGATCGGCTTCCCCCAGCTCGACAAAGTCATAGAGCGGGCGCAGTTCGGCCTCCGCCTCCATGGCCGCGGGCGCGTTCGATGCGACGAGCGCAATCTTGCGATGCATATTGGTCCGGTTCCCCTAGCGGGCGGCCCCTCAGCCGCCCGTTGCACTCATATGACGCGCGACCGCCGGTTTGGACTTTCCATCAATATGAAAGTCATGCGCGCGGGGTTTGCCAGCCAAAGCCGCATCAATCAACCCATCGACGTCGCCGCCGTCGCGCAGCGCGGCGCGCAGGTCGACATGATCGTCCTGACCGAGGCACATATAGACGCGCCCCTCGACGGTCAGGCGGATGCGGTTGCATGTCGCGCAGAAATTGTCGCTGAGCGGGGTGATCAGCCCGAGCGTCACGGGGCTGTTTTCGACCGCGAAATATCGCGCCGGGCCGCCGGTGCGCTTGTCGACCGGATAGATGGCGCGCGCTTCGCGAAGCGGCGCGATGAAGTGATGGAGCGGGATATAATGATCGCTGCGGTCGCCCTCGACCTCGCCGAGCGGCATCGTTTCGATCAGCGTCAGGTCGCAGCCATTAGCGGCGCAATAATCGAGCATCGGGACGAGCTGGTCTTCATTGAGCCCGGCGAGCGCGACCATGTTGATCTTGACCGCCAGCCCGGCGGCGCGCGCCGCATCGATACCGCGCAGCGCGATGGCGAGGTCGCCGACGCGGGTGATATGGCGAAAGGCGGCGGGGTCGAGCGTGTCGAGGCTGACGTTGATTCGGCGCACGCCCGCCGCAGCCAGCATCGGCGCATGCCCGGCCAGCCGCATCGCGTTGGTGGTCAGCGTCAGCTCGTCGAGGCCGCGGCCGATCATCGCCCCCAATCGCATCGCGAGCGTGTCGATCCCGCGCCGCACAAGCGGTTCGCCGCCGGTCAGACGGATGCGGCGGATGCCCCGCGCAACGAAGCGCTCGGCAATTTCGCCCATTTCCTCTATGTTGAGCACCGCCGATTTGGGCAGGAAGGTCATGTCCTCGGCCATGCAATAGCGGCAGCGCAGGTCGCAGCGATCGGTGACTGACAGGCGTAAGTAGCTGATCTGGCGGCCAATGCCGTCGATCAAGGGTGCCGTCGATACGGCATGTCGGGATAATGTGGCAGCCACGCGCATATTGTGCTGCAAAAGGGAAGCTCTTGGCAAGCAAAGCCTGATAGAGGGACCGCCATGAATCGCCTGTCCGACACCCTTTCCGCCTGCGCCCGCAAACTCGAAGCCCTGCACGCGCGCTATGATGCCGACGCCGGGGTTATCCTGGTCCAGGTCGACCAGATGGCGCGCATCAACAACAGCGCGGGGACGGCGACGGGCGATTCGGTGCTCGACGAGATCGGGCGGCGGCTCGAAAATTTCGCGAGCGACGAATTCGGGCAGGGATCGTGCGTCGACCGGCTCGACGGCCCGCGTTTCCTGATCGTCCCGTCGACACCGATGTCGCTCGGTGCCCTGCGCGCGCAGGAGCGCGCGCTCCACGTCGCGCTGGCCGAACCGATCGTCGGCGATCCGAACGGCCGCCTGTCGATCCGCATCGCCGCGGCGCTGATCACGCGCGATGAGTCGGTCGCCGAGCAATTGCGTGCGGCATGCGACCAGCTGGCGCGGCCGGCGTCTGCCCGCGACGGCGTGATGGTCCATGCGGCGTTGTCGCAGAATGAGGTCGTGATTCACTACCAGCCGCAATATGACGTCGC
>Ga0247823_10005398_pt1 | contig 10180 bp, 9 predicted proteins | sample 13C_PalmiticAcid_2_FD_192426 | JGI IMG/M metagenome (GOLD analysis project Ga0247823, IMG submission 192426) | Soil microbial communities from agricultural site in Penn Yan, New York, United States - 13C_PalmiticAcid_Day30 | ecosystem: Environmental > Terrestrial > Soil > Agricultural land...
CACGCCCGAATCCGCGCCAGCTTGTGCGTGCACCTCGTCCAGCTCGACGACGGTGCCCACCTTGCCGAACAGGCAGTCGGTCAGCACGGCTGCTTCGACGTGCGGCCGAGCCGCCGCCGCGGCGGCGGCCTGGGCATCCGCTGCAGCTTTCGCGTCGGCGGCGGCCTGCGCATCTGCTGCAGCCTTCGCGTCGGCAGCGGCCTGGGCATCCGCAGCAGCCTTCGCATCGGCCGCGGCCTGGGCATCAGCTGCAGCCTTCGCGTCGGCGGCGGCCTGGGCGTCTGTTGCAGCCTTCGCGTCGGCGGCGGCCTGGGAGTCTGCTGCGGCCTCCGCGTCGGCGCCAGCGTTCGGCAAGGCGGCGTCTTGTGCAGACGCCTGGACCGTGGGCTTTGTTCTGCTCATGGCTTCTCCGGGGTGGAGGCGGCACGCGGCCGCCCCGAGGTTGATCAGGTTGCCGAGTTGACGTAGACCTTCACGGCCGCGGTGTCGAGCAGGTTGCCGCCCGTACGCTGCCAGCCGCAGAAGCCGACTTGACCGTTCAGCGCGAATGCCGAATCGTCGAAGCGACGCAGGGCGTAGCTGTTGTTCACGTCGCGGATCACGTACTTCTGGAAGTCGCCGAACGCGATGGAGCGCGCGTTGGCCGCCATGGCCACGACATCGTCGTTCACCGTGTACTGGTAGCCCGCGAGCGTCGAGGGGATGCCCCCCGTGATGCCCTCGGCATCACCCGGCATCCAGATCGGACGGCCGCTGGTGTCCTTGATCTTGCGCAGCACCTTCAGGCTCGAGTCGGCCAGCATGAAGCGTGCGTTGCGGCGATACGCACTGTTCACGGAGTGGATCAGGTCGATCACGTCGTCGTAGATCGCGGTGAGCGTCTGGCCGGTCGTGCCGGTCTTGCCCACGCTCGCCCGGGTCATGACGCCGGAGGGCTGGCCCGTCCCGGTGCCCACCGTGTAGTGCTGGTTCGTGATGCGGCCCAGGCGCGTCGCCAGGCGCTCCAGCACGAACGCGATCACGTCGATGCCGCTGTCCTGGATCAGTTCGATCGGCAGCGCGATCTTCTTCGAGCTGTACTTGAACGGGTTCACCGCCACCGTGCCGAACGTGATGTCCTGGCCCGTGGCAGCCGCGTTCTCGGCCACGATTTCGCCGACTTCTGCCGTGCCGTCGGACGTGGGCCAGCTCAGGGGCGCGCCGCTGTCGGTGCTGATCACGTTCGCGATGTCGCGCATGCCGCCGAACGCTTTCAGGGCGTCGACCACCATCGTCGCGATCTCGGACGGCACGGTGTACCCGCCTTCGGCCGGCGTCGTCGTGGACATGGCGTTGCGAATGGCCATCGCCTGCTCGGGGGACAGGTTCTCCGGAGCATGGCGCAGGTACAGGGCGACGGCCTGCTTGACCGTGATCTCGCCACTGTCGCCCTTCGGTTCCTTGTCGTCCCGCGGGCCGTTGAAGAAGTTGTCGGCCTCCAGCTCGCGCAGCTTCTCTTCCGACTTGATCTGGTTCTTGGCGCGCTCGATCTCGTCGGTGATATTGTCGAACTTGGCCTGGTCTTCCTTCGACCAGACCTGTTCGCCCTTCTCGGCCAGCATGGCCTTGGCAGCATTCGCGAGGTTCTGAATCTTCTCGCGCAGTTGTTGGATCGTCATGTGAGTCTTTCGTCAGATCGAGGGCGGACCGGCCCTCTACGGTTTGTCATGCGCGAGAGCGCTAGGCAACGAGGGCGAGACGCAGGCGGTTCTGGTTCGCCTGCGTCATCGAAGGTTGGGGCGCCGGAGGCGCAAGGGGATCGTTCGCCGGGGCCGGCGCAGCCAGAGCCTTCGGGGCCTTGTCGAAGGCGGCGAGGTTCCACGTGTTCTTCGTGCCGGCCTTCGGCGTCACGCGGTCGATGAAGCCGTGCTCCAGCGCCTCGGCCGCGGTGAACCATGTCTCGTCGTCCATCCACGCCACGACGTCGGCAGCGTCCTTCCCGGTCTTCTGCACGTAGTCGTCGACGATCGCGCCTTCGACCTTCTCCAGCAGATCCGCGGTTTCGCGCATGTCTGTCTTGTCGCCCCACACGAATCCGCTGGCGTTGTGGATCATGAAGAACGCCCCGTCCGACATCTCAACCTCGTTGCAGGCCAGTGCGATGCTGGTCGCGGCGCTGGCGCAGAGGCTGTCGATGTGGGCGACGGTCTTGCCGGCGAAGCGACCGAGGGCGGCCATGATGGCGCGCCCTTCGAACACGTCGCCCCCGGGGCTGTTGATGTAGACGTCGAGCTGCTCGACATCGCTGATGCCGGCCAGCACATCGATGACCCACTGCGCGCTGACACCCCAGTACGGGTCGATCACGTCGTAGATGTACAGCGAGGCCTGGGTGCCGTTACGCACCAGGTTCTGCGGCTGCTTCTTGCGGCCCGCGTTGTCACGCAGCAGCTGGAGGAGCTTCATTCGGTTTTCCTTTCGCTTGCCGCGGGTCGAACAATTCCGCCGCGGCGCCACCCATCGGGGGCAGGCCCTTTTTCTTGCGCACCTCGTCGGCCGCCATCCAGCCCTGGCCCGTCCCAGGCCCACCGAGCGCCGCCCGGTAGTAGTCCGCCTGGGCCTTGCTGTCGCCCTCGATCAGCGCCTCGCGCTCGAACCGCAGGAATCGCCCGGGATCGCTCGGATAGAGCTTCCGGTTCAGCTCCTGCTCGATGCGCACGAGGTGCGGCTGCAGGCTGTACGTCACGAAGGCCCGGCTCATTGCCTCGATGCCACTGCCCCAGCTCGTCGACGCACTGGTCTCGCCGATCATGTGAGGTGGCACGCCGAAGGCTCGCGCGATGTCGATCACCTGGAACTTGCGGGCCTCGAGCAGCTGAGCGTCTTCGGCAGTGAGGCTCAGCTCCTTCGACTTCATCCCCTCGGTGAGCACGAGCGGGATGCGATGAGCGTTCTGTATCCCGGCGTACTTGGCCGAGAACGCCGTCTGGAGTGCTGTGATCTGGTCCGGCTTCATGCCCTTTTCGGTCTCGAGCACGATCGACGGATGCGCACCGTTCGAGAAGAACTTGCCGCTGTACTCGTCCATCGCCAGAGCGTTGCCCACCGCGGCTCGCGCGGCGTGCTTGATCACCGACATCGAGGTCAAGCCGTCGAAGCCGAAACCCGGGAAGTGCAGGATCTCGGACGGTTCTAGCCAGGTCGAGATGCCCTCGTCCGGCAAGTTCACGTAGTACCGCACCGCACCGCCAGGCTGCCGCACAGGGCTGACACCGCCCCAGGGCAGTGGCTTCAGCTCGCGCAGCTTGTTGTTCGTGCCCCGGCGGATCCAGGTGTATCCGTCACCGCGCAGCAGCTGCGCGATGCTGACGCCCTCCCAGTGGCTCGCGGCCGTGTACTGCGCGCTCGGCTGCTCGTTGAGCATGTACCAGAGGTCGTCGCGCGGCAGCTTCGCCTCGACGTCGCCATCGACGCGGTAGGCCTGGATCGGAAGCGTGGCGATGGCGCCGGCAATCTTCTGCACGCAGGCGAACACCGCGGCAACCCGCATGGCCGAGTTCGCGCTGACGATCATGCCGGCCGGGCCCGGCGTCACACCGAAGGCCTCCATGATCTCGGGGCTGTACGTCGCGTTCTCGAGCTGGGCGAAGCCCGCCCGCGCGAGCGCGCCGTCGCGCGCAGCCAGCCACGAGGCCAGCGTGCCGCCGGCCTTGAGCGCGAGCGCCTGCGTCATGCCGTCGTGTCCGCAGACGTCTGCACAGTCATCGCCGACGGATCGACGAAGCCGGCGGTATACGTGGTCTCGCGCCGGGCGAACGCGCGCCCAATCGCGATGATTGCCGCCACGGGACCGTCGATCTTGTTCTCGTCGCGCTCCTTGCGCGGGTAGATGTTGTCCTTCGCGTCGCGGTGGCACACCACGTTGCTGATCATCCAGGTCATCATCGGATTGCCGTCGTGCACCAGCTTGCCCTGCAGCACGAGCGCCTCGAGTTCCTTCATCGGCTCGCTCATCGTCTGCACGGTCTGGCGGTACTCCACCATCGGTGCGCCATCGTCGAGCAGGTGGCTGATCAGCGGCGAGGCCTGCCACGGGTCGCATGCGGCTTCCTGCAGGTCCAGCGTCGTGAGATCGTTGCGCACAGATTCCTCGATCAGGTCGAAGTCGATCACCTCGCCGTCGGTCACCTGCAGATGGCCAGCGCGGCGCCAGCCGTCGTATTGGCTGTTGCGGCCCTGCTCCACCGCGCGCTCGGGGAGCCAGAATGTCGGGATCAGGTAGTAGCGGTCGGCCACCTCATCGGCGAACAGCCGCACCTTCGCCGCGACGTCGACCTTGCTGGCCAGGTCGAGACCGGCGACGCAGGGCAGATGCCGAACGGTGTCGACGGTCAGGGAGCGGTCCGCGCAACGGTCCCACGCCATCATGTCCATCCAGGCGCTGTCGGCGTTGACCCAGATGTTCATCCGCTTCGTCAGGAAGTTTCCCTGCGCGCTCGGCATGGCGAGGGCCTTCCGGCAAGCCGCCTCGAGGTCGTCCACCTTGACGCTGACGCCCAGGTTCGGATTGCTCTTGCGCCACACCGCGGGGTCGTGCCACAGGTCGCCCTCGTCGAGCGTGAAGATGATCCCGAACCAGGTCTCGTCGATCAGCGTCCGCTCCAGCACCTTGATGGTGTAGTCGCGCTGCTCGTAGCAGATACCGCTGCGGTCGCTGCCGGCCGTGGTGATCATCAGGATGAGCGGCTGGCTGCGTGCGCCCGTGGCGCTGTCCAGCACATCCCACAGCGCGCGGGTCTTGTGCGCGTGCAGCTCGTCCACCACGCCACCGTGGATGTTGAGGCCGTCCAGCGTCGAGCCCTCGGCGTTGAGCGGCTTGGCGCCGCTGGCCGTCGACGGGATCGTGATGTCATGGGCGCCCACCGTCACGCCGAAGCGCGCCATGAAGTCCGGCTTGCGCAGCGTCATGTGGCGCGCCACGTCGAACACTTCACGGGCCTGATCACCCGTCGTCGCGGCGCTGTAGACCTGGGCTCCGGCCTCGCCGTCGGCGGCCAGCAGCAGCAACAGCACGGCAGCGGCCCACGTCGACTTCGCGTTCTTGCGGGCCTCCTCCTCGTACGAGCGCCGGAAGCGCCGCAGGCCGGTCACGATGTGCACCCAGCCGAAGAGGTTGATGGTCTTGAACACTTGCCAGTCTTCCATGTTGAGGGTGGCGTACTGGATCTGGCCGTCCACGTAGATCGGCTTTGCCCACTCACCCTTGATGTGCGGCATCAGGTCCACGAAGTTGCAGGCCCGCGCGCCCGCGCCTTCGTCGAACCGGTACGGGAACTCCTCGCTCCCCTGCCGCACGTCCATGTCATCGATGAACCGCTGGCACGCCAGCCGCTCGAACTTGCCGGCCACCTCCGCGCCCGACACCACGCGCTCGGCGTAGCCCCGAGCACGCTCCAGATACGTCGCCACCTCAGAAGTCCGCGAAGCTCGTGGCGTTGCCCGGGGTCGGCTTCTGCGGAGCCGACTTGTTCGCGTCGAACAGCGGCAGCTGCTGCCGGATCGCGGTGCTGACGCGCGCGCGCTGGGCCGGCGTCAGCCCGAACTCGGCCAGCCAGGTGCGCAGCTTCTCGGTCTCGCGGTTGAGCGCCTGGTACGTGGGCGACTGGATGCGCAGCCCGTTCGGCGTGCGCACCTCAATGGCCTCGGCCGGGTCGCCCTTTTCGCTGAGCAGCTTCTCCTGCTTCGCGTTGATGGAACGGCGCAGCACCTTCAGCAGGCCGATGGTTTCGCACAGGGCTTCCAGTGCGTCCGCGTCGACTTTTGACAGCAGGTTGTAGTGCAGCAGCTCGGGCACCAGGCGCTTCCACGCCTTCTTGCCGTCGCGGCTCATGCCAGAAGGCATAGGCGGCGCAGCCACCTCCGGCCGGAACATGCTGGTCAGGTCGATGGCGCGATTGCCGCGATTCCCCTCCAGCAGTTTCAGCTCGGGCGGTTTCGCCGCCGGACCTCGTGCACCCACCTTGACCTCCTGTTGACCCCCCACCCCCCGAAACCTGCGCGCGCAAAAATCTGCCTCAGCCGCCGGTCATCTGGCTGAGGGGGCAGACTTTAATCCGCCCCCTTCCTCCGGCCAGCGCGCCGCACCGACGCGTGCGCCCCATGGGGTCACGCCCCGCTGGCCCGAGCCGGCGAGGCGCTGGGGTGCCGCCCTATCTGCCCTCCCGATCGCACGGCTGCAGCACCGTGGGAGCCCTCGGCATTTGCCCCTGCCGAGCACGTTCGGGTTCCGTGGTACCGGGGCCCTCAACGTTGCAGACCGCGCGCGCCTTCACGCGCCTCGGCCAGCGTCTTCTTTCGGTGCTCTTCCGTGCACAGCGACTGCAGGTTGCTCGGCTCATCGACCCCGGCCGACGTGCCGTGCAGGTCCAGCCAGGTCGCCTTGTTGATCACGTGATCCACCTCGGTGGCCGCGACGATGCGGCCCTCGTGCAGCGAGACCTGGCACAGGTAGTTGTCCCGCTCCAGGATTTCGCGCCGCAGCTTCCTCCACTCGTGGCCATAGCCGCGCTCGGTGGTGGTGCCAGCACGCGCTGCGCGCTTGGCCCATGCCTTGATCGGGTGGGCCGGGCAACGACCGCCGCCGGCCACGAGCACGCCACAGCCTGGCGCAGTGCAAGGGCGCGGCGCGGCTTTCGGCATGACGTGGTCCAGAAAGGAGAACGCCCGACGCGCGGTGAGGCGGGTCGGGCGTTCTCTGATCAACTTCTGCCGGGTCTTAACCCCAGCGTGCATGAAATGTAGCGGTTTACTCTCGTCCGTAAAACCCCCCAGTACCGGACGCCCAGTGTGCGCGAAGAGCGCATGGCAATATGCTCACCTCTAGGAATCACCAACCAGACGATAAGGGGGATTGTTGTGAGCGAGAAGATTCACCGTATGACCGTAGACGAAGTGATGCTCGTCCGTCAGCGCATGGCGACTTACACGGACATGGCGACAAAGGCATTTGGGCAGCTAGCTCCGCTGAAGCCGAACAACTTGGAGACGGCGGTGTTCCGCCAGCACACGGGTGCGGGAGGCGTCTACAAGTATTCGACTGTCGCTGAAGTCGGGGCGACGCTCTTCTATGGGATCGCCATGAATCATCCTTTTGAGAACGCCAACAAGCGGACCGCGCTGGTCTCGCTGCTTGTGTTTCTGGACCGGAACAAGGAGCAGCTGGTCGATGCCGACGACGATGACCTCTACGAGCTGGCACGCTCGATGGCTGCCCACGAGATTCCGCTGCGTCCCGGAAGGCAGCGAGACGACGATGCTGAAGTCGAGGCGGTCGCCGATTTCCTCCGTGCTCACACGCGGCCAATCATCAGAGGCGACAACACCATGCGCTTCAAGGAGATGTGCACATTGCTCTCGGCACAGGGCTGCGAGATCGCCAAGCCGAAAGACAACATGGTAAAGATTCGACGCGGGAACCTTGTGGTCAAGACTGGCAGGCATCGCATCGACTTTGACGTTCCTGTGAACGAGGTGAAGCGGCTCCGAAAAGCACTCGGTCTGGACGAGGCGCACGGCACCGACTCCGCCGGCTTCTACTCCCTTGATGCGACCGTCGACGGGGCCGTCTTGAAGTATAGAAACCTGATGAGCCGTTTGGCGGATCTGTAGACTTCTCGCGATCATTCGAGGTGGCAGCGCCGCCGCAATGTGTCGACGCGCTCACGTTCGTCCTTGAGGCGATCCTGCTTGGCGAGCAGGTGGTCAGCCAACAGGCGATGAGCGCGTCCCACCCGCGCGTGCAGGGTCGGCTCGGACACGCAGAGCCGGGCCAACTTCTGGCGGACCCCGCCCTCACCCACGTACACCTCCAGCACCGTCGCCTTCAACTCGGATGGCAGGCGGGCGACCGCATCGTCTACCTCGTGAGCGTCGACATCCGACGTTGGAACCGGCGCATCAACATCCGTCGCCCTCGGCATCGCTGCAGCGAGGAGGTTCACCGACGCGTAGCCGAGCACCCCGCCGCCGCGGATCAGCCGCCACCGAGCCCAGTTCTGAAGTCGCTGCTCTACCCATTCAATGCGCGCCATCACCAACTCCAGGTTCACGTAGCACGAGCAGTCCCTGCGTGGCGGTAACCTGCAGGGCTGCGAAGTTGGTCATTTCCGGCGTGTCCCACGGCGTGCCGATGGCGAGCGCGCCCTCCCGCGCAAAGAACCAGCCAGGCGTGCGCTCGAGCACGCCGCGCTTCCAGCACTCGTTCACATGCGCGTCACCGTACAGCGCCCGCCTCTCCCGCACGAGCCGGGCCACCGCGGGCATCTCGACCGGCAACCAATCGAACCGCCGCTTCCCAACTTCTTCCTTCCTGTCCACCATGTCCATGTCCTTTCATTGATCTGTGGGTTCGTCTGGCCCTCACGCGTGCGAGTGCGGACGCCTGCACCCCGCCCGCCTGCGCTTTGACCTGGACACCTGGACACCTCGAGCACAGCTCCGCCCTCGGCGTCCTGGCTGAGGCTTCTGCTCTGCTCAGGAATCGATGCGGGCACGTGGACAACGTGGACAGCAGGTGATCCAGGCGCGCCTGGTCGCGCTCAGCTACATCGGAACGGCCTGGACTGCCCCGACCTTTTCCGCGTCGCCACGCGTTCGCTGGTCAGAACGGGCAGTCACTGGCGGCCCCTGCTGGTTTCGGGCTCTGCGTCGAGCCGTTGATACTTCTGCTGCCGCCGGCCTTGAGGTGGTCGGGCAGGTCGGCGGGTCGGACGTACACGCGCGTCCGCCCTGGTTTGTCGGAACGGGCCGTGTGCCAGCCGAGCCGACGCATGGTCGATCCGGCCTGCTTCATCACGGTCGCGGTCTGCTTGTCCACCGGGTAGCCGATGCGCTTCAAGAGGTCGGTCAGGCCGATCTCCTCTAGGAGCGACCCGTTCTCCTGGCCGAGTGGCACGTGCTGCCGCTCGTCGTAGAGGAAGCGGGTGATGTCGGCCTCGATCGCGTTCTCGACCGTGCGTGCGTCCTGCTGCGGGTTGAACAGCTCCCGCTGCTCCTTCGCCGTCGGGTAGAACCGCTCTCCCGCGTCGACGTACACGAGGGCCTCGGCGAACATCTGCTCGATGTTGGCCGCGACCCACTCGATGTCGATCTCTCTCGTAACCGCCACAGGCCAGAACCGCCGGTTGCCAGTGCTGTCCGTGAGGTAGTGGTCCTCATTCGTCGTGCCGATGAATACGACCTGTCGCGGGTAGTCCTTCGGCCGTCGGTCAAAGCTCGCTCGGAACCGGTCTTTCTGGCTCGACACGAACTGCTTCACGCGCGTGACCTCGCTCTTGTTCAGCGCGTCCAGCTCGCCCCATTCGTACACCCAGATGCCCTGCAAATTCTGGTAGCTGTCCTTTTCGCCGAGCACGAGACCCGTGTCGGCCGAGTATTCCCAGCCCAGGACGCTCGCGAGCGTGCTCTTCTTCGCGCCTTGGGCGCCCTCGAAGATCACCATGTAGTCGTACTTGGTGCCGGGCCCGCAGATCACCCGACTGCCGTCCTTCTTCTCGGGCAGCACGCGGGCGCACATGGCCATCAGCAGCCACGTACCTACCCGTGCGAGGTACTCCTCGGTGGCCTTGTCGACCGCGTCCTGCTCACGCATGCAGGCGTGCCGCAGCCACGTGCGAAGACGCCCCTGTCCGTCCCAGGTGCCCCGGATTCGCTCGAGCCGCTCGCGCACGGGGTGGAACTTGTGCCGCTTCGACACCATCAGCACGGCCTCCTCGAGGGTGCCCCGGGGCATGCTGGGCAACCAGTGCTCGCGGGTGAGCCAGTTACCCATCTCCAGCTCGTCCTCCTCCTCCCACACGCCCGCCTTGCCGCCCCAGGGCGGCGGCTTGAGCTTGATGACGTTGTTCGTGAACTCGTTGAACGCGATCACGCCTTCGACCTCGGGGATGCCAGGAACGCCCTTCGAGGGCAGGCCGTCCAGCGCGAGAACGAGGTTGTCGCGGACGGCCAGCGTGGCGCCCTTCTGTGAGGTCAGCAGGAAGCCCCGCCACCGCTCATCGGGCCCGTCAGGCTCCGCGCCCGAAGCGGGGGCTGCGCCAGCAGAAGAAGGGGTAGATCGGCCGGAAATCTTCGCGCGGGCCGCGTCATCGGGCGGAACGAACGCGTGCGCGCCCCGGATGAACGCGCGCACCTCGTCGGCGCC
>Ga0247823_10005399_pt1 | contig 10179 bp, 4 predicted proteins | sample 13C_PalmiticAcid_2_FD_192426 | JGI IMG/M metagenome (GOLD analysis project Ga0247823, IMG submission 192426) | Soil microbial communities from agricultural site in Penn Yan, New York, United States - 13C_PalmiticAcid_Day30 | ecosystem: Environmental > Terrestrial > Soil > Agricultural land...
CCTTCTATGCATCCCCTAATCTCCCCCGCTCCCCCAACCCAGAAAAGTGAAAAAGAAAACACCCGCTAACTCGCTCTTCAAATGAGCATCATCAACCTGTCACTACCACGCGTCGTCGTCGCCGCCGCTTTGCCCGTCGCCTTAGCCGCACTCGCACTCGCCTTCATCTGCGACCACAGGACACCGGTGTAGCTCGGGTCCTTCTTGCCGGTTTCCTTTTCGCCGTTCGTGTTGTCGTTGTTCAGGCCCGTCGGCTGCATCAAGTTGTTGTCCTTCAGGATCTTGATGTCGAACACGCTCTTCGGAATGTATCTGGCGGAAACGGCGGGCCCGATGATGAGCGCGAGGATGAGGACGAGGAGGACGAAGTAGAGAATCGCGTAGCGGATGACACGTCTCCTCCGGAGCTTGGTCTGTTTCATCGAGTAGATCGGCGGGCGGATTTGCCGGCTAGAACCCAGGGTTAGTCAAGTTGTGGGCAGTCAACTCAGTCAGGGAGAAAAACATACCTGGGACGAAGCCAGAAAAGCATCATCGAATGCAGCTTGTCGACCTGGGGGATCATGATGATGGGGAACATCAGGAAGAGGATAATGTGGCCCAGGACGAAATCGGCGGCAAACATGGACAACTCGGTGATCTTGCACAGATATTCACGAGCCGGTTGCGACATCGAGTGCCAGCCCATCGAGTACCACTTGCCTGTCCAGAAAGCAATGTTCGACTGGTCCGTCTTGAACTCTCTGGTGAGCGCCAGCGAGATGATGAGCTTGAAGATGAAGCGCTGGATGGCAACAACCGCGATCATGCCCAGGAGCGTCTTGGCGAAGTCGAATCCCTGCAGGAAGAACATGACCTCGAAGAAGACCAGGAGAACAATGACAGCGATGGCGTGCGCAATGGCCGCAAGAACGGACCCAAACTTCTTGCAGCACATGCTCAGAAGGGGGCCCATGCAGCAAGCCATCGCAAAAAAGGCCGCCAGAGCGCCAGCGTTGATAGCGATGGGCGCAAACGCGACGATCGCAACCCGGATGAGCGCGGCGGTCGGCTTCACGCTCGGTTCATTTTCCTTGGTGACTCCGGTCTGCGCGTTGATAAACAGGTACGGGACCAAGGTCACGGCGACCAAGCAAAGAGGTGAAACGATCTCAGCCCAGAACGTGTTGGTGATGGCGGCCCGGGGAACGTCGGCCGACATTTTGCTTGACGGGTCTCCCAGAGCCTTGCGCTTGTAGCCCGTGGTTCTTGTCCGAGAAAGCCGGCAAAAGGCGATCCACGATGAGGCATGCGAGCGCGAGTTACCACGAGACAGCCAGCGGAGATAGTCGCGATAGTCGATAAAGAAATCGGTCCAGGCAAACTGATGCGGGTTGTAGAGAAACGGTGACACAACCAAGGCCAGCAACGAAACCCAGAAGTAGACGAGGGCCGCCTGCCAAATGGTGAGCGTGGCAAACAGCAGCATCATCAGCATGCGAGCGCCAAAGTAGATCGACGGGCCAGCAAAGCGAGAGTAGAGGACGCCGAACGGAATGCGTGCCGTGGCGAAACCACGCCCGGTACCGATATACCGCGCACCTCCAAAAGCGATGTCCTGCTGAACCGAGTTGGCGTAGATCTGGCAGACAAACACCTCGAAGAAAGGCGAGAGAGAGCAGATCTGCTTGGCGAAGCGGGTCAAGGCGCGCAGCAGACCACGCTCCGTCAACTCCTGGACGATCAGAGGGACGAACGAGATGAAGAGAGCAAAGAAGATCGACAGAATACTGCGGTAGACCCAGTCGATGAGAGCATCCGTGTTGTTGCAGCCCGTGGGGAAGAGCGAATCCACAATGGGTACATCCCGGTTGTACCTGCAAGGAATCGTCTCCCTCCGGAGAGCGCCGATCTGGAGAAGACAGATCATGAACAGCTGCACCGAGAGCATGATGAACATATTGTTGATGTGGAAGCCGGGATGGGCGTAGTAGAAGGAAAGGAAACGGTCGAGCGGCAGCTGGGTGCCCAAGTAATAGTACTCTCTCGAGAGCATCTGCTCGCCCATACCCGTTCCGATCTTGGTCGTGAAGTTGAGAATGGAGCCGAAACCCAAATCACGACCCTTGCCGCACTGGTAGTATTCGCAGTGCTTGATGCGGCCGCCACGCAGGAGAGCATTCATACCGGCGTAGATATCCTCGTTCAGATGAAGACCCTTTTGCGCCTTGGACACGCCGCCACGAGTCGTCATAAAGATGCCGTTGAGGAAATCAGGATGGCCGTAGTGGAGCTTGCCGCCAATCTGGGCGAGAGTTCTCGCGAAGAGCGTGCCGAATGTCTGTTCCTTGCCGGCGGCGACATCACCGAGAATACCAATATTCTCCGAGAAGATGTACTCACGAGCACCCAAGATGGCGACGGGGGCAGCGCTGGCGGTCTTGACGCCAGGCGTGTACGGCGACACATTCTCCGTCTTCATCTCCTCGAACTCGGCAAGGACGCTGCGGATCTTGAGGCACTCCTCGAGGTAGTTGTCCTGGTTGGCGTCGATGAGCTGGATGTATTCGCCGCGGTAGAAGATGAGAGCGTGGTTCTGGTTGTCGGACTTGCCATCGCCGAGGATCGGGTTGCCAGAGAGCTGGATGCGGAACTTGGGCCGGCGCATGCCGTTCTCCATGATCTCGGAGTGGCCGTCGATGAGAGCAGAGTAGAGACGGGGCTCCTCGCCTTCAGCCAGCGGCGGTTCCTCGTCCAGGTACGCAATTTGAAGATCGGGGTAGGCGCGAAGCAAGAACTCGGCGTTCTCCATCTCCTCCTTCTTGAACTTGGCAAACCGCTGCATCGAGACAACCAGCTTGAACTTGCGGCGGGCCATGCGCTCCAGCTCACGCTCCAGCTTGTCCGAATTGCCGCCAAACATCTGGACAACCTCGGGGTTCTCAACGCGGTAGAGAAGCTTGATGGCGCGGCTGTAGTTCATGAAACCAGAAATGGTGCGGTACAAGGTCTGGAAGCGGAGCGAAGCCCAGATGCGAGTCCTCAGTGTGTACTCGGGAGCCGAAGACTTGAACCCAATGCAGTAAAAGGGGAGATCGTCGATCTTGCTCTTGGCCGTATCCTTCTCGTTCTTGTCGTCTTCGCCGTTGAACTGCGAGGTCTCGTCGGCCAGAATCTTGGTGTCCTTAACAAAGCAATCCCACTCGTGGTGATGCAGCTGCTTCAGGTACTCGAGCAGAGTGACACGGGAGTAGGGCTCGTCTTCGCGGATAATCTCCCGGAGAGAGAGAAGAATCTTCTCGCTGTAGTGGGGGATCATGACCGTGAAGGTGGGCATGTTGTCGACCGGAAGGGGCTCGGGGATGGGCGTCGAGAGCGACTGCGCAAAGAAGGAGATTCGGCGTTCGGCCTCGCTGTGGCTGGGGAAGAACTCGGTCTTGAACGAATGGTCCTCCTGGGCGACGAAGAAAGTTGGGGCACGAAGGGTGCGCTTGCCCTCCTGCTCGGACGGCACCTGGTGGTAGAGGAGCTTCTGAACATGTTCGATAGCCAGCAGATGCTCACGGTACATGGAAATGACGATGGCGTTCCAGAGCTGCGAAATGAGCACCTTCGGCTTGTACTTGATCTCCATGTCGGTAGTGGCAAGGATCTTGGAGTACATGCGCTTCGGGAGCCGCGAAAAGATGTTCCTCCAGGGCGTCAAGATGGACGCGCCCAGATAGAAGGACCGAGCGATCGAGCATCCCGTGTTGAGCAGGACGTACCACAAGTAAGTGTCCAAGAAGAAGAAGATCAGATCAGTGAAGAGCATGAGGCCCAGGGTGATCTGCGGCTGATACTGGCAGAGATACTTCTTCAAAATTGTATCGCCCCAACAGCTGGTGGTGTCCATGAGCATGAGGTACCGGATGGGATCGCGGATCGACAGGGTGAGATAGCCATAGGACGCTCCAAACTTGGCACCAAAGACGGCAAGCCACAGTCCGTAGGACAGAGCCATGTCGTTGCCACGGAGACGCGGGTAGCTGGCGGTGAATGTCTGGCTGGCGACATATCTTCTCGAGTTCTTGGTCAGGTAGCTGCCGAATAGGCCGCCGAGCGGCATGACGGAGAAGAAGATGAAGGACAGAAAGGCGATGACAAGTTGCACGATGCTGAGGGCGAGCGCAATCTTGGAATTCTGCTTCTCGAGGTACTTCTTTGTGTCGGCTGCCGGCATGAAGACGTAAACTCCAGGCGCGACGTTGATGGCAAAGATGACGATGAGAAAGAGCAGGCGCTTTGTCAAGTGCTGTGCGCCAGCCCACCTGCGCGGAACATAGGCCCATTCCGCGAGAGTCGCCAGGACCTGGATGAGAGAGGCGATGGCGCCACCGAAGCCGGCGAGCGAATACAGCGCCGCGTCGGGAGGTTGATTGTTCGCTTGCTGCTCGTAATTCGGCGTGATGACCGTTGGCATGTTGAATGCTGTGTAGAACCAAAACATGGACAAGTGGATGATCCAAATGCGGTTGAAGTTGACCAGCAGGTGGAACCAGGAACGCGTCTCCTTGTACGTCTTGAAGAAGACCTTCTTCCAGAACACATCCTTGAGCCTGAGATAACGCTCGGCCGGGGGGATGTCCACCAGCCGGCTCTTGTCCTCAAACACGATGCGCTCGATTCCCTCGGGATACCAGAAGAGTTGGTTGCAGTCGTCATATCCAATGATCTGATTGTGGTCCCTCTCCCGCCGGACGTAGACGCCGTTGGTGATCTCGTATCCCTGATCCCGGCAGTACTGGTAAAGCGGCGTGATGATGTTGTTGAGAAAGGTAAACTCCTCAACGGGCTCCACCAGGTTCTGGCAAGCCGGCGAGTTGAGGTAGTCATCGGCGCACTTGAAAATGAAGCAGAGGCACTCGGGCATGAAGCGGACCTGGTTGGCCTCACCCCAGCAGAGCAAGTAGAGTGCAAGCTGGCGCACGCGGTCGTGCTGGGACATGCGGTTCATCCTCGTCTTCCAGCGGTACTCGGCAGCCTCCAGCGAGTCGTCGCCCTCCAAATCCTGGAGAACGTCGGACTCGTTCTCGGCTTCGCCCTTCTTCTTCTTCTTGTTCTTGCGATTCCGCTTCAAGCCCCTGCCCTTGATATTGGCAAAGCCAACAGCATCGTCGAGATCGAGGTGGGCGGCAAAATACCACTTGCGGTAGTTGGCATTGTCGCCGCCGATGTAGTCGGCATGGAGCGAGAGGAGGGCTTGGTTCGGCGTCATTCGTGACGCGCGAGAGTCGAGGAGAGTCATGAAGTGGTCGTACATGTTGCGCATGCTGTCGCGCTGGAAACCGAACTTGGCCGTCAGGTCGAGGAAGATGTCTTCGACCTCCTCTTTCGAGAGGGGAATCTGGGCATCCGACGTCCAGGCAGGATACGGCTCGCGCGAGCGTTGACCAGCAGGCAAGACATTGCCGTAATCCATGCCATAGTTGGGCGTCGACGCGCCAGACGACCGGTTGCCGCCGTACGAGATCTGGGAGGAAGGTGGCCGGTATCCCCGGCTCCCACCCTGGCCGTCGTTGTAGCTGTTGTAGCGCTCGTCGCCGCGCCCGTAGTAGTCCATGTCGGCAGCGCGCGCCATGTCAGAACGCATGGTGAAGTCGCTGAACGTCTCGGAATCCTCTTCCGACCCGTTCCGCTGGCCATGGCCGTTCCCGTAGCCGCCGCGATCGTACCCTTGGTCATAGTAGCCGTCGTTGTTGTTGTAGTAGTCATCGTGGTACTGATCGTGACCGTCATAGTACCCACCGTCCTGCTGGTACGGGTTGTTGGGGTCCGCGTTGTAGTAACCGCTGGGCAAGTGTCAGTCTACGGCACAGAGGGGAGAGGGAAACGGGCGGAGACGCTACGCACGATTCATCATAGTACCCATCGCCTTGTTGTCCACCGCGGTTGTCGCGGTTGTTGTGGTGGCCGTTGTTGTCATAGTAATGCTGGTCATCCTGATAGTACGAGTCGGTGTTGCCCTGATGGCCGTAACCGTCATCGTAATCGTGGTGGCCGCCCTGGTCGTGGCCCTGACCATGGGCTTGGCCCTGACCATGAGCTTGGCCCTGGCCTTGACCCTGCGGATATCCCGACATGGTGGGGGTCGTGTCTGTAGTTCGAGGCAAGAGTTAGAAAGCAACGAGGGTCGAGGAAGCGCATGCGAGCAGACGACTCAAGCACTCATGGCGCAACTTACCAGATCACCAACTCATGGAAAGACCTTCTGAGCAGAGTGTTGCAGTCGAGCCCTGGGGCTGAACAAGGCAGGAACGGGGCGCCGGGGGACAAGAGGTCGAGTGTGCTGCTGCCGCGGCGTGTTGAGTAGGCCCGTGCAAGTGATTAGAATGGGTTAACTGGGTGGCCGGCCACAACACAAAAAAATGACGGGAGGGGTCAGCGACAGTGGTGTTGTTGGTTGCTGAAGAGCAAGTGCTGCTGCTGGAGGCCGCAGTTGTTGATGCACAACACAAGCGGGATGAGCGATTGGCGGCGCGGTGGGGCGCGGAATGCAGGTGTTGGCTTGGAGATGACAGGTCGATGCGTGCGCTTGCAGCCAGGAGCGCAGGGCGATTGACGTTGACGCAGAGGCTCCGTGCAGAGAACAAAGCTCAAGATCCTCAACACCAGATAAAAAACGGCAGGCTTCGTCCACCGACTCTTTCCAACACGTGCGTCGTTCCAAAATGGCGCTCCCTCGTATTAACGATTGACGATGCCGGGTCTTTCTCAATCAGGCGGGCTGGGTTGCCGCAGGGCTTCGTGTCTCGAGTGTCGGCACGCAAGGAGCTGCGGAAGCCAACGACTGGCTGGGGCGGTGGGCGGCGCGGAGGTCGGGTTTGCCGCTGGAACTGGCACCGCTGCACAACCGCAAGAATTCCTCACGGATGGCCCAAAACGAGAGATGGGAGGAGGGAGGTGCGAGCGAGTGTCGGGGAAGTCGAGGGAAAGAAAAGGCTCCGGCCCAAGAGAGGAACAGGGAAATGGGAGGGAAAAGGAGGCATTCAAGGATTGCGTGCGTTTCGTCGTTACGGAAGGAGACAGGGCCCAGCCAGGACGGGGCGGCTTGCTGGCCACGACTGGGGTGATGGTGGTCTCGCCAGGGGTTCTGGAAAGGGGAGGGACGGGCGGCCAAGACAGGTCCGTGTCGATAGTCAGATCTGCACGGTGCGCGGCAGGAATTGCAGCTCGCTCGCCCTTCTCCCAAGAGGGTTCCGTTTGCCAAACTGCCAATGTGGTGTCTCCCGCAGAAGCAAGATTTACCAAAATCCACTCAACCCTATGCCGAGAAGTACCTCCTGTGTCAGGCAAGACGGCGAGGACGGTTGGGTACTCTCAGTCCAATCTCCCAGCCAGTCGCGTCCCTCATCAGCACTTCAGTTTGCGAGCTGTGACCCAAGAGCTTAGCAACGATCGCCCACAGTGCCCTTCTCACCAAACTCGGGGCTCCGCTTTCCAGGGGCTCACTGCCGCGACCCCATCTTGCCACCTGCAATCGATTTTCTGCTGCGAAGCTGGGCCTGTCAATCATTTCTGGCCGTTTTCGAAAGGCATTGGACCTTGGCAGCGGTGGAAGGCTGCAAGACCCCCTGGTAAACCCCGTTAGTGCAACGAGAACGCCGGGACTTCCGTTAACCTCCCGCCACGATCGAGCCTGGCGGGTTCCATGATGGAAGCCTGTCCAATCAGATCGCTGGTGGTCCTTGCAGCAGGAATTGGGCAGAGGTGCTGGCGGTCTGCAACAGACTGTCAAGCCGAAATTGTGGTGCGCGTCGGATCCCGCTCTGCTGCGCCACTCTCAGCTCCCCTGTCCCCCTGAATCCAATGCAGCCAGAGGGTTTTGGCAAGGTACCCCCCTTGTTCATGCATCGCGGGTCGCTGGCTGGCGCTCCTCGAAGCTTGGTTCTGAAGGACGATGACGACAATGGTGAAGAAGAAGGTCAAAACAGGGAAGGGAACCAACCAGCGAGAGAACAGCGGCCGCAGCTCTCTGAAAGCCTTTTTGTCCGCAGATTTCCAAGGTATTGGCCTCGATGGCTGGTTTCTTGCCCCAAGGGACTCCCCAGCCAGCGAAACGGTGTGTTGAAGGATTGGTGTTTCGCAGTGCAGTCCCCAGAATAACTGTCCCGACTTCGATCGTCTCCACGGCGCTCACGCGGCCCAGGCTATCAACTGCTCGTACTGCATGCAGAAACGCGGACACGAGCCGGTTGCACTGCCACGAGACACACAAGAATGGAGGCATTCGCTCGACAACACGAGCTGCTGCCCGGCTCTTTCAAGCGAGCTGTCAGCAGCTGCCATGCCTGAGCTTACCTCTTGCAGCCATCGCACGCGAATTCGAGGTGTAGCGGGTTCTTTTCGGGGTGGTGTTCCAAAGTGTCCACCGCGAGAATTGCAGACTGGAGTCGTCTGTGAGAAGAGCTCCGTTTTCCAAAACCCGGTTCATCCGAACACAGTGCGCGCGCGGATGACTTGGCTCGGCGCTGGTTCGGTTCGCGGTTGTGCCCCCTGGATTTTAATTCGAGCATGGCCGGAGATTGGTCAGCCTCTCAGCGTCTCCAGCAATCTATTTCCAGCCCAGGTGCTTGCCAGACCTGTGCGGGTTTTGTGCTCTTGTGTCTCTGGTTCTCTGGCCGTTGCAGACCGCTGTCAATGCAAGTAGTTGGATGGCCCATTCGGGCATAGCCCCAGGCAGGTCCAAGGTCGATGACGATGTTTTCAATATGTCGTGCCCTGCTCCGGAAACATTGAACCAGACAAGAGCTTTGATCGACGGGGGTTACCGCCATGATCTGGGCAGGTTGTGCTGGCCGTGCATGATACTGAGCGATAATTCCTCCCTCGGAGAGGTCATGCCAGCGCGCCCAACCGCTCAGCCAACGAGGTGTGATATCACTCTGCAACTAGCCTTAAGCAGGCTTTTTCTCTGGTCTTCGCGCAGGTGGAAGCTGTCAACAGGATGCCGTGTCACTCCTCAACAGGCGTTCGGACGACCTCTTACAACAAGGCATCTCCGCTTCGGTGGTCCAGAGGGGCGTTGGGACGACGGTCCCTGCATTACCGTGCATGTCTGCCGTGAGGGCTTCATGTGCGCTCACTGCACATGCAGGACAAATGTAGGCCCTGTCCACACACTGCAAAGGCGTAAAGGGGAGCGGTAAGCGCCTCGACCTCGATGCAATTGCGAGATCGAAGCAAAATGCGATAAATAGCCTGATGCTGCCCGGTCATATCATCATGCGATGGACAAGATCCGGGGGTCGCCCTAGGCAAAATGCGGCATCACATCTCACCACCAAGTGGCTAAATCGAGACCATGGTCCCGAGCCAGCCATACTGTGCTTGGAACTTGAAGGCTCGCCAGCAGATGCCTTACTAGTGTACGACATACGGTCCAATATCAGACGATCCGCGTCTTGCATCCGGAGCAAGATATCCTCGTGGCCTGGAGGTATGCAGCGATTGCGTGACAGGCAACTGGGACAGCAGCTATACAGTCGGCTGTGTGACCGCCGCCCACATGGAAATTCCGATGGCTTCGGGATCGAGCTGTCTCGGGAGCACCAGATTGATAGGGTCGAGGGCCATCTCGGGTTTCGTGACACCAACACCAGAGCCAGAACAGGCCAGACTGGAGACGGAGATGGTGCCGAAACGCGTCGCTCCCCACACCGTTTCTTGTGTGGAGCGAAACATGAAGAGCCGGGCTGCAAGTCAACAGCATGCCTTGTCCGCGACTGTCGGGTCCATTTCCGGCGGTGGTAGCGATATTAGACCGTCTGCTCCGTATGTGCACAAGAAACACCGATGGCATGTGGAACGGGCAACAGGCCAACCTCACGAGCGCGCCAGGAGGGGAATTCTGCCCCGGCAACGTGAAACCGCACAGGTAAGATCCAACAGCAAGCTGCTGTCTGCCGGGCCTCGTGGCTGTTCCAACCGAGAATTCAACTTGTGGGTTAGTCGGCAGCAGTGATAGCAAGTGATGTTGGGGAGGTGTGTTCAACTGCAGGCCCCACCTCGGCTTCGTGTTGCCCCTGGCAACCACACTGCCGGACCTCCGGTCCATCTTCAAATCCAAACCAATCGGCCTGCAACCGCACGTTCTCATCACAAATTCCAAATCGACATATTTAATCAAACGACAAAACCGATCGCCGAGTTTTTCAAACA
>Ga0247823_10005400_pt1 | contig 10178 bp, 9 predicted proteins | sample 13C_PalmiticAcid_2_FD_192426 | JGI IMG/M metagenome (GOLD analysis project Ga0247823, IMG submission 192426) | Soil microbial communities from agricultural site in Penn Yan, New York, United States - 13C_PalmiticAcid_Day30 | ecosystem: Environmental > Terrestrial > Soil > Agricultural land...
GGCCGGAGGATGTTGTAGGCTATTAGGTTGAGGTAGATTCTAGAGTGAGGTGGAGGGGTTTGGTCAGTTTGAGGTACCTGAGAGGACAGGGAGTGTTGGGGGGGAGGCTTACTGGAGTTGGGTTGTTTGTGGCGTGAGGTTGTGACGGTGCAGGAGGTGTGGAGGGAGGGAGGTTGTTTGCAAGGCTGTGAGCTGGAGGAAGAGGTCGCGGCGGACGCGCATGTCCATCTCATCTCCGATTGGGCCTCTGGGGGTTTCGTTGTAGAGCATGACGCGGTATTGGAGGAGGGAGACCTCGTTCGCCATTGCGAGGGCCCCAGGGGTGATTGGTGGGTCACAGGAGCCAGGTCGGAAAGGGGCGCCGAGTATGTCGGTGTTGCTGTTGTTGCTTGTGGCGTCCTGCAAGAAACGAACGGATGGAGGACATATTGGCGGCGGTTTAAGATACGTGTTGGAGAGGATACTATCGGAGCCGTGTTAGTGTTACCTGCTCGCCGGGGCGTCTCCACAGGCATGTGAAAGGGACAGGGATAGTCAGCTCCTGCTTACCACTCGACGTTGAACAGGCTCCAACTGGCCTTGGACAGCGCTCGACGGTAGTCGGCCTCCCCGGGTTTTCCCTCCTCGGGCTTGAGTAATTTCTCCAACTGGAGCTTTGCAAGGAGATCCAGGGCGGCCAGTCGGTACATGGTTCCCGCCCTGCTCGTGCCGGTCTGAAAGCACACCAAGAACATGACGTAGAGCCCCTGAGCTGTCGGGAGTGCCACCTTGCCTGCTTCGGCGTCGAGATGTCGTTTGGCCTCAGCCATGAACTGTGCGCCGAGATCGGTTTTCATGGCTTGGTTGACAAGCTTGACTTTGTCGCAAAACATCTGCAACGTGTTCCACGGTCATGTCAGGTGGGCTGGGGGCAAAAATAGGGGAATGCGGATTGGGCAAAGACTGACCGACCGCAATGCGCACAGAGAGTTGACGAGGAGGGGCGAGCAGAACGGCCTGGGCGAGTGATTGCCATGGCGCAGGTCCCTGAGAAACAACTTGCGGTCGATGAAGGAGTAGGCAAGCGGGTCGTCCCACTTGAAGAAGGTGGACAGGAGATGCGAGACCAAGCCATCCCCAGCGACCGATGTCCACGGTCGTGCGGGCACTTTGAGGACACTTGCTGCCAGTGCCTCGTCGTTGATCCTCGCGAGGACGTCGTCTGTGATGCTGCAGGAATCGGACGAAGAGGTGGCAGGTACTAGACCTGCATCTTTGGCATACTGGAGCGTTGAGAACGGATCGTCCGTGGTCCGCAACTTGCGGTAAACCTCGAGAGCCTCGGGCTCAGGTCGCGAGGAAAGGCAGGTAAACAGCTCCTTGAGATCGCTGTTTTCCCGTTCCAGCTGCTTCGACGTTGCCTTCAGGTCGGCGTAGCGTGACACGGCGCCCTCCCTAACTGGATACTGGCACTGAACATCATGGCGCTTGACGCAGGCGCCGCAGAGCGGGCGAGCACCGTCGCACTGCGAGTTGGATTTCAGTCAGGACCGGAGTCCTAGAAATGGAGAAGAGGTGGGTGAGGTACAATACCTTTGTCTTCTTGGTTTGGCATTTCTGACATGCGAATTTGTTCAGCTTCCGTCGTTGGCGAGTTGGACGGTGGACATACTCCTGCCGCTGGGGGGTTGCTGTGTCCAGAAAATCCGATGGGTTAATGCCGAGCTCTTCCCACTTCTCGTCGCCGACTAACGGCCCCAGCGAGAGCCGATCCGCCTCCATGAAGCGCCCATTCATTGCTGTTGCATCCATCACGCGTATTCGCGTCGTGATAGTTGGTTGGAATCACGAAGCCTCGCAATGGAATGGGAGTAACGTTGTGCAATACCGCCATCAGGATCTGTCGGTGTGGGCGGCCCCCAAGCCAAGCCACTTGAGGCTGTCAGGGGATCATGGATGTGTGATGAGCGGGGCCCTGTCATTTGTGACAGCACGTTTGAGAGGCCAGGCGCGCCATCTCCCCAAGATTCGGACGCTTCTCCGCCTCCGGCTGCCCCCGCTGCCCCTTGTTGGGCGTTCCAAGCTGCCGGGGTCGACTTTGCCTTGTTGCCGCATCGCGTCAGTCTTCATCGTGATGCATTTCAATGCCCATGTGGCAATCCTGTCAGTGTCCTTCGATACCCGCTCGGCCGCTCCTCGGTACCGGGCGGTTGGGACATGGGAGGAACACGCTGTCCCCGCAGCGGACCAACAAGCGCGTGCTGCTTGCGGTTGGTGGAGTTTGTCTCGGTCTGTGAAGAAACACTCGGACGCCTGGAGCATCGCGGCCATCGCCGATGCTCGACTGGGGTTTGTCATTGTGCAGAGATCCATCTGCTTCTATTTTTAGTTTGGCTCCGCTCCGCTCCCCCTGCACCGGAGTGGGTGTTCCACTGTGCTGGGCCCTCACTGTCTTTCCGTCGTTCAAATTCTTCGAGTCCGTCGCGTCGCGTCGCGTTCTGCATCTGCTCGCGCTCCACGCCGCCATGTAGGTAGCTGTGTGACGTGAGTGTCTGTCATTTAGGTAGGTAGTTTGCAGTTGTGCGGAACATCCCGAGCCGAAGGCCTCCCTCCTTCTGTGGTCCGGATGCTGTCCGGGTTTCACGTCCTGGTCGGCAATCGGCGCAGTGCCAAGTTCAGGCGTTGTTGCCCAGTCCTGTCCGTCCATCACCATGGTCGCTGCCCAGGCAAGCCATGCTCCCAGGAAGGATGGTTTTGGTGCGCTCGGCGATCTGCTGGCACCTCATTGGCTTCTGGTGATTGCGGTGCGGCGGGGGGGACAGGGTGGTGGGTCCTTCCATTCCTTTTCGGTGGCTGACCTGCAAATCATGGACCCCTCGGGCTTGCAGGGGGGCTGGATTCGACCCTCAAAATTCAGGTTGACAGTGGGAGAGACGCTTCCGCGCATCAACCAACTTGAATTTGAGGGGAGTTGGGTTGTTGCCCAGTCCCGCAGAATCTGTTCCGCCAGCGCTCTTCTCTCTGCCGCGGGCATACCTATCTAACACTGCACGTCTCTGGTCCCGTGCATTGGAGAACAACCCCATTCTTACAAGTCTGTCCAGCTGCAAGGCCGCCAGAAACCCACCACTGGAGGGGTTTGCTCAGGTTGTTGGGGAATCGCATTGGAGGCGGGGTGCATTGTGCAGACTCCGCAGCAATGGCATCGCATCCAAAGCGGCAGAACTGTGCCGCCGATTGATTGACTGCACACCAGACCTGTTCCTCGACGACTCAACTCCCCAATGGCCGTGCTACTCGCAAATGCGCGGGGCAACAGCGGGCGACACGACTCCATCCGCTCCATGGAGAGTGTCTGCAATCCGCCCCGCAGATCATTTTCCGAGCGTTACTCCGCACCACGCACGGCTGGGTGAGATATCACTTTCGGGGCATCTGCCGATGGCACAACAATGAGACCCTGCCGGCATGCTGGATATGTTTCCCGGCGACACAACGACATGCCTGCCCGCCGTGCTTGTCCTGATACTTGAACGAGCTTCACCCCTTCCCCTTCCCAGCTTCCCGACAACCCCTCCAACTCGTCAAGACCACATCGCCACACCACTCCCTGCCAGCCAATTCCAGCCAACGGGCCAACTCATTTGATCTGCTAAGGACATCAAGATGGAGCAAGAATTTGCCGAGCTCAAGAAGCAGGTGCAAGCCCTCCAGAAGGAGCTCTCACGGGTCTCAGGTCGGTGGCCTGCCCCCTTCCTTGGGTGCATCTCTAACGCAGCCTGCAGACGAGGCCGAGGTCCGCAAAACGCACTTCAAGTATGGCTACTATCTCGACAAGTGCCTGTACAATGAGGTTCGTTCTGTCCGCTACGATTTATCATCTTTGCACCCGCTGACACATTCCTGACAGGTCGTCGACATGTTCTCGGACCATCCCGACGCCTACGTCGAGTTCCTCGGCTCCCGCTACCACGGCAAGGAAGGCATCAAGCGCCTGTACCAGGGCCGCTTCCAGGCCAGCTTCGTCAAGGGGCGCAACGGCCCCGTGTACGGCTGGCTGCTGGACCACATCATGATGCAGGACATCATCGACGTCGACCCGAGCGGCACCCACGCCTGGTGCCGCATGCGCGCCCTCATGCAGGCGGGCACGCACGAGAGCATCGAGGAGTACTACCCGCGCGGCCACCGGCAGTGGTGGGAGGGCGGTCTCTACGAGAACGAGTACATCAAGGAGAACGGCGTGTGGAAGCTCTTCCGCTACCGCTACTTCCCCTTCTGGCACGCCGAGCACGAGAAGGGCTGGAGCCACACCAAGAAGAACTACGTCCCCTGGCCCACCGTCACGTACCCGGAGGATCCCCTGGGCCCCGACGAGATCTTTGAGCAGAAGATGCTGTGGCCCGATACCCGGGTCGTGCCGTTCCACTACCCGCACCCCGTCACGGGCAAGCCGACTGCTCCCGATGACCTTCGGGCGCCCGAGTATGGTGCGGCTGTTGAGACCAGTGACCCTCCGCTCACACTGTCCTTGCCCAAGGGGCAGAGCAGGCCCGGTGCGAGCGACAGAGAGGCGAAGCCCGGAGAGAAGGTGCTCCCGGAGCTGGTTCAGAACAAGGTCGAGTAACTCCTGTAATGTGGGGATGGGGTTAGAGACCTGGGACGGGAAGAGATCTGGGGGCAGAGCCAGCCAGCCGTATCTCGGCGTCCTTACTCGGCTCCGGGCCAAATGCAGAAGCTGAATTTTGAACCGCACTCTTGCATATGATACTCGTGACGCCGGTGCCAACCTGTGAACAGTCTACTCCGGGACCCCTCGCACCCCCTCCCTCAAAGTCCAGAAGCATACAAAAAAGCACACGATTCCCAGTCAGCCACTTTTCCGACCAGAAATGAAATTGATATGTTGATCTTTGTCGGATTATTGAGATTTACTCAAGAACGTAAGATGCATATCTTTGAAGAGTAAAAAAAATTGGCTGAGCAGGACTTGAAGATTTGAGACTTTGCACTTCAACCGAGACTGTCTGGGACAGGGGTTGATGGTGGGGTAAACTTCCATTTGCGGAGCACAGCAAGCCAAACGTTTGAGCAACTCTTGATTGTTCTCGACTTAAACCATCTGGGTTTGATACCGCGACTGAAATTCTACGTCAATCCATTAAAAATTGTGCTTTCCTTAAATTTGCAGTTGTAGAATGTATCCTTCTCAGGGAAGGTGGTGGCTTTTGGTGTGCGAGGGCTGTCGGTTGAGCTCTGGTTCTGGCAGCCAACGCACTTTCCCCAGTTTCTGAGACAATGGACAATGCAGACGCCGTCGACCATTCACGATTGAGAGTGGCCAATACGCACCACATGCATCTCAGTGAGAGTGCATTTTTCGGAACATCTCTTTGAGAATTCGAATCCAAAGCCGATTTCTCTCCCCAACTCTGTCTCATCACGTCACTGCCGAGAGTTGGGGAAACGCGACCACACCCCGCGGGGTCCTGCCCCGCATTCACTTACCCGGGCGACCCCAGCCAAGACCCTTGCATGTGTGCCAATGGGGTGTTTACCATCCCATTCCACTGCCATGCTTCGGCCCGCATCCGAATATCCGATTGCAGAGTCCAGACTGCCGCCGCCCCTGGTGGGCTGGTCTGCGGGGTCCATCGGACGACTCGGGGCTCCCACTCGATCGGTAGATGCTCCGAGTCTTTGTGACGCTTTCGTCAAGACCCAAATATTAGTTGTCACATCAACCCCTTGGTCAACACCAAACCCGCCATCACCACCACCACCAAACCCTCCCCAGCTCCATCGCCGTCACCGACGGCACCCCCACCATCACCATGGCGCACATCCACGACCTCGCCCCCGAAATCTCAAACTACACCTCCAACCGCCTCACCACCCCGACCCCGGTCCGCTTCCCGCGCACCCCCGTCTTCGCCTCCATGAACAAGCCCTCCCGCCTCGAAGGCGACGTCTTCGACCTCGAAGTAACAGGCACCATCCCCGCCGACATCGACGGCACCTTCTTCCGCGTGCAGCCCGACCACCGCTTCCCGCCGCAGTACGAAGACGACATCCACTTCAACGGCGACGGCTCCGTTACCGCCATCCGCGTCGCGGGCGGGCACGCCGACCTCAAGCAGCGCTACGTGCGCACCGAGCGGTACCAGCACGAGACGCGCGCCCGGAAGAGTCTGTTTGGGCGGTACCGCAACCCGTGGACGGATAACGAGAGCGTCAAGGGGGTGATTCGCACCGCGAGCAATACCAACGTGGTGTTTTGGCGCGGGGTGTTGCTGGCTATGAAGGAGGATGGGCCGCCGTTCGCGATGGATCCCGTGACGCTGGAGACGCTGGGGCGGTATGACTTTGAGGGGCAGATCTTGAGTCCGACGTTTACGGCGCACCCAAAGGTAGACCCGGAGACGGGAGAGATGGTGTGTTTTGCGTACGAGGCGGGCGGGGACGGTTCGGACTGCAGCGTGGATGTGGCCGTGTGGACGGTGGATGCGGACGGCAAGAAGATTGAGGAGTGCTGGTACAAGGCGCCGTTTGCGGGCATGATTCACGACTGCGGCATCAGTGAGAATTATGTGGTGCTGGCGCTGACGCCGATCAAGATGGACTTTGAGCGGATGAAGAAGGGGGGGAACAAGTTTGCGTGGGACCCGAATGAGGATCAGTGGTATGGTGTTGTGCCGCGGCGCGGGGCCAAGAGCGAGGATATTGTCTGGTTTAGGGCGGACAACGGTATGTGGTTTGGGTCAGTGAAAGATGTGGTGGTTAGGTGCTGACCGGTTGCAGGCTTCCATGGCCATGTTGCGGGCTGTTACGAGCTGCCGTCCGGAGAGGTTGTCTTTGACTTGACCGTCGCAGATGGCAACGTTTTCTTTTTCTTCCCCCCCGACGACAACATCACGCCTCCTGATGGCGTCGCCAAGCGCAACAGGCTCTCATCGCCCACGGTTCGCTGGATCTTTGACCCCAAGGCAAAGAAGTCAGCTATCCGCACCGCAGCGGCTAGCGACGCCGACGTGTGGGTGGCAGACGAGCGGTCGAAGCCAGTGTTGACGTGGCTCACCAACGGCGAATTCTCCCGCATCGATGACCGCGTCTCCACCAAGCCCTACCGCCACTTCTGGCAAGCCGTCGTGGACCCGACACGGCCGTACGACTTTCAGAAGTGCGGTCCTCCCGCGGGCGGGCTGTTCAACTGCCTGGGGCACTACACCTGGTCCGAGGAGCACTACCACACCGGGGAGCCTGCTCAGAACGGGGCGAACGGAAAGTCGACGGAGGAAGGCAAGTTTGGCCTCGAGGACGTGTACTTCCCCGGCCCAACCATGACATTCCAGGAGCCGACCTTCATCCCTCGCGAGGGAGGCGCCGAGGGTGAGGGATACCTAATCGCGCTGCTGAATCATCTGGACCAACTGCGCAACGACGTTGTGATTTTCGACGCCCAGAACCTGGGCAAGGGGCCGCTGGCCACGATCCATCTGCCGCTCAAACTGAAGCTGGGACTGCATGGCAACTGGGTCGACAATCGCGACATCGAGGCGTGGCAGCGGCGGAGAGGAGCGGAAGGGGACGTCGGGCCGGTACAAGTTGCGACGGAGCCGTTGCCCTGGCAGAAGAAGCTGGCGGAGCAAAACGGGACAGCTGCATGAGGAGGATCGAGGCACCAGGAACCCAGCCACTCCATTGTGGGGGCCGGAAATCGACCGAGGAAGGTTCCGGGACCCGCGCGCTGCATGGTCCCGATGATGTCGTACAGACAACGAATCAGGAATGGGGTGTAATTAGGTCTTAGTAGGGGTTGAGTGGTGTTTGCATCGAACTCTGTCTCGCTGGCGTCCATCCTTCGACCCAAACTTTCTCCTGCTTTCAGCACTTCTCTTGGCTAAGGCACCCTTTTGCGCCTCCGTCCTGTGAGGGCATGAGCCTGACACTTTGACGCCATTCAATTGAACACAAGTTGCTTGAGCTGTCAAACCCAATCTGCCGCCTTTGAGACGCGCGGTGCTGACGTGATCTGTGCATACCAGGTACTAAGGTTCTTTACACTACTAAAGCCAAAGAGCCACGGGATTCAAGAACAGAACAATAATAGCTACCGGAATTGAACCAATTGGAAATCAGGACAATAGCCCCGGAGGAATAGCCCCGCAAAATGGCCCCCAACACCAAATCAACAAGACGCAGGAGCTATCCAAAACGCAACACCCAGGAGCCCGATGGATTCAGCACTGCCGCACACTGCAACTCCACTCCCGGCCATTGTCCAGACCAGAAGCATCACCCAGCAAACTCGAAACAGGCCGTGGCCATACAATGAGTTTCAAACGGCCACGGCCGAGGCGATATGGGTCGAGTCAATGCGCAGGAGCAGTTCAGCATATGTAGCCCCCAAGCGTCTCGCGACCGAGATAGGTCCGTTGGCAAACCTGTTTCCAAAGATAGACTTTTAGCTCTCAGGGCACCGTGGGCAAGAACGCGTAATTGTGAGGGGGTGACCATGTGGCGCGGAAAACAAGTAGGTATAAGTACACGGACATCATCCAACTTATCCTGCAATTCATCATCCACATCATCACAGCTTCCTCACCAAATCATCATCTGCTACTTCACTCAAATCTCACTCTCAGCCCACCAACTTTTCCCAACCAACCATTCGCCATGCCTTCCCGCAATTCCAAGAAGGAGAGCAATGAGCACCCCAAGCCCCCCCCGCCCAAGCCGGTCAGCAACGAAGGTCACTAGAAGAGGCGCTAAATCCGTCAAGTCGGCCTCCGCAACCCCGGCAACAGCTTAAGCCCAAGCCCCCTTGACCCGGCAAAGATGAGAGGCGGCATGTCAACTCGGCCCCAAAGCACCGCGGCGGCCTTCACCCATACCCGCATCTTGTTGGCAGCCAGGGGCTTCGAGCCGTTTGTTTTATGGTCATGTAATCGTGTTCAGGGGCGACAACATTCTGTTCCAAATGGGTGATGGTTTCAAATCGAGTAGACGGATTTAGTTCAGTTGTGTTTTGGGATGGGTGGATGGGTTCGGAATCGACGGGTGAGTTATGCTGGTGCGCGAAAAACAACGAAACTTCTATAGCGTGTGCAGTCTGGAACTGGGTCAGCTATATCGTCAAGTCAAGATTGTTTCGTTCCACCTAGTGTTCGCTAGCTGATGTGACTTGCACTCATTTATGTAATACCCCTCGACCAGCAGCTTCCACAGCGGGCTCGACGACTCTAGGATCAACTTTCTGCGCGGACTATGTCGTTGGTAAATCCACCTTCGGCCCTGGTATCGCGATGCGTGGAGTTTTCTGCCGCCTCCATCTCCTGGGACAGGTTAGTAACCAACGCTGGGAAGCGGATGGTTTCCTGCAAAAAGAGGAAAAGTATTTGTGGGCGGTCCAGGTCGAGGACGGTCTGGCAAAGGGCAGGTTGCTGCTGAGATATCGCTCTTGGAAGTGCTGAACAGGAGCTCGAACCGGCCATCACTGACAGATTCCGATTCCAATAGCTTGGACACTGAGCAAGCCAACCCGGTAATCCCCGTATATATCTAAATGCCCCTTATCCCGTTCCACAGCCCGGCTCTTCCTTATGGGGCAACAATTCTCTCGGACAATTCGCACTACCTTCGTTTTACTCTTTCCATGTACGTCAACAACGTGGGGTGGTACTGAGGGTATAGAGCTCAGGCTAGGGTTGGTGTGAAGCGTGAGGGGCCGGGATACTAGGCATATTGAGTGAAGCGTCCGCCGGTAGTCGTGTGAGTACCGCAACGGCTGGTCTGGCTGCTGCTCGTACGTGGTGGCTCGGAAATAGCCATCGGGTGAGTCCAGTCGTCGTCGTGTTCTTTGGTGCAGTGGAGGCAAAATTCGCTCAAGATGCGCGAAAGAATCTAGACTGGCAGGGTACTGAGGTCAGATGCCGTGATTCGAGGAGGTCTACACATGAGGATTGAGGAGGTTCTTGATTTGTTTGGGGAGGTTCGAGGATTGAGAATAATCAGATTGCCCCTGTTGGGTGGGCCTCTTTCCGCTGCGCCTCGCCGCCAAGCAACCCCAGGCCTCCAAACCGCTGCCTAACCCACCCATCTACAAGACGGAAACATGTCAATCCCACTGTCAGAACCATCAACCCTCAACCTCACCTTCCCAACTACCGCAATGTCCCGCCCGCGCTCCCAATCCAACC
>Ga0247823_10005401_pt1 | contig 10178 bp, 4 predicted proteins | sample 13C_PalmiticAcid_2_FD_192426 | JGI IMG/M metagenome (GOLD analysis project Ga0247823, IMG submission 192426) | Soil microbial communities from agricultural site in Penn Yan, New York, United States - 13C_PalmiticAcid_Day30 | ecosystem: Environmental > Terrestrial > Soil > Agricultural land...
ACGTAAGTTTCTTCCTCCTTTTTCTTTCTCTCTTTCTCCTTTTCTTGTTTTTGATTTGATTCCCCCCCTTTCCCCCGTTTTACCCCTTCTATATGGGTACTGAGAAGAGATACTGGTACTGACGACGCATACATAGCCTCCCCCTGGCCTTCTACCTCAAGCTGTTTGGGCACGAGCTCTCGGTGCGAGAAAAGGTGTTTGCCTTCTCCATCATGATGCTGTCCTTCACCTTGTCGGTGGTCGGCACCGTCTGGGCGTTCCTGCCCAAGAGCTGGATTGGCGCGGAACCGACAGAGCCGGCTTTGGTTTAGTGGTCGGGGTTGGACAGCAAACACGCAGTTGAGGGGGAGGGGCATGTTTGATGGGTCAAGGGTGTGAGGTCGGGCTTGGTGGGGTGGATCAGATGATGAACCATCTGAAATGATAGTAATGAGCATATGGACGTGTGGTAGTGGTGGGCAGGACGGTTTGGCGGTGCTGGTGTGGTTGTTCCGGTCATGATCTGGCGTTTGTTGTGGGGCCTCTGACTGCTTGGGTTCATGTCCAGGCTTCATCCGTACACGCATACATTTTCAATAGCATCATGTCGGGGCGGCGCCTTGAGGGTTTGGCTGTGGATTTCTCAACTCCGTCTGCTAGTGAGGACATGGCGTGAGTCATTTGGGTGGATAGACGAGAGATAGGACTGTCTTGTTTGGGTCAGGAGGTGCATGTCGCAGACGCATTGCGAATCACTGGCGATGACTGGTTTGAGAGCTCATACTTCGTCGAGGTTTTGCTCCTCCCATCTGAATGTGTTGTACCGCCAAGGCCAGTCAAACAGACTGACCCCGTTCTGGTCTCTTCAGCCTGTGGTCGTTGTCTTCTCCGGCGGACGGAACACTTTGTCCCATCCCCCGTTCCCTGCAGGGGTTTGTTTACATCCAGACTCCGCCCACCCTGCAGGTCGATGTGTCACCCTGCGATAGGAGGAACCAAGACTGCCGTCCAAACACAACAAAAAGGAGACAAAGAGTCAAGTGCACCCCTGCACACCACCCCCACCCCCTGTCAATTCCATGGGACGAGGACGTACGTCTGCGACCGGCTGCCGTTCATGCAGGTGCATTGGGCGTTTGATGTCTGTTGTTGTTTCGGCTGCTGTCGCTGCTGCATCCTGTCCATCCACACACACATACATGCACTGGCACTGCTGTATTCACGTGTCCCGTCGTGTGTGGCAGACCCATCTCGGATGTCCGTCCCGACTGCAGCGTCAGTGTCTGACGGGAATGGACCACGAGCCGATGTGCTGTGCTGTTCCGTATGTGGAGCGCGGTGCGAAACGGAGGGACATTCCGGGATAGTGGTGCAGCAGGGTGGTTCGGGTTGCAGCCGGAGTCTGGACTGGACACCAGGTCGGGATCGACTACTCCTTGGGCGAGGGCGAGGGACCAGAGCACATTTCGAGGTTCCGCATGGTGGTAGTTCCCCAACCTCTCAGTTAGCTGTGGCATCCGTGATGATGAATGTCCGTCGGGAAGTTGCATGACCAGTGACACAACCGACATCACCACCCCCAGCCTCCTGCTCAGTCTCGGGTCGTAGCATATGCGGGCAGCTCTCAAGCCTCTTGACAAGGTTGGCTTGGGCAACTATTGAAGAAGTACCTGGGAGCTCAACGCCGCATAACACTGCCTCTTACTGTGATCACTCGCCTACCCTCAGCCTCATCATATCATTCAATTCATATCACGTCAAAGGAAAGGAACAAATGTCTCGAGTGGGTAACCTCTGGTATTCTAGACTTAATCTCCTCAAGACCCTATCTAATACACAGAAAGCGAGTTGCAAGCCGCAACCACACATCTTCCCCCCACCCAACCTCCCTTCCTAACCACTCCTCATCACCTCCCCTGAAATCCCCCGTCGATCGATCTGTGTGTGTAAGAAACCACAACAACAAAAACATAAAGAATGCTGACTCTGCTCTGCTCTGCGCCGGTGCTGTGCTGTCTGTTTTGTCTTATCCATCCCAACCATGTAAGAACGACACAAAAAAAAAGGAAAAGAGACAAAATCCAGTGATCCAAACCAACCCAACCCAACTTGTCCAGTTTCGCCCAATTTGACAGAAAAAGCTCCCAGCGCGCCAAAACCCCATGCCCATATGTTTGTGTCGTTTCGTTCTAAACCATGCTATGCTATAAAGGAAAACTGAGAAGAGTGTGAGAGACCGACAAAAAATATGTAAGGTGATATATGTCAAACGGGTAGTGATCGCTTGTGTGTCTCAAGAGACCGATCGGTTTGGAACAGAACCAATTGGTGTGTCGCCGCACAAACCGCGGGCGTAACACCACCGTACAGGAAGGGGGGGGAGAAGAAACAAAACAGACACCAGCAGAGTCAGCACCTTCTTACACCAAGAAGACAAAAAACAGATCGATGGTTCAATCGACGAAAGGGGGGAGGATGATGATGATGATGATGATGATGGTAAGGTCGGTTGGATGGCGGTGGTGATGGTGGTGGGCCCAACCACAAGTGATACGCCGGCAACTCGAGTATACCCAACTCCCCTCAGGAGCGGGCCTCTTGCCAGCTACCAACCCACCCGAGATAGCCAAAGCCGGTGCGCTTCTCCTTGCGCCAGTCAAAGTTCCAATTCCAATCTCGGTCGCGACCCTTGTTCCGCGGGCACTCCTTGGCGCGGTCGCGACTGTTGCTCCACCTTCCCTGGTGGTGGTGTTGTTGTTGTTGATTGTTGTGTTGAGGTGAGTTGTTCCCAGAAACGTAAGGAAAGTGCTGATGAGAGTCGTTGTGGAGTTCAAAACTGCCGTGTCCCTTGACTGGGGAGCTGGCAGACAGAGCGGACCCAACCTGCCGGCCTGTCCGGAGGGGGACATCGAGGGTCTTGGGAGGGGGGCTGCCTGCCGGTGCCCGACGGCGCTCGCCAAGCGCCGCCCACTTGTCCATGTTGTTCCGTCGCAACGGCGTCGACTGTTGCGGAAGCTGAGGCTCCTCCTTGACGGTGGGCTCCTCGTAGTGGAACAAGCCGTCCATGTCGTCGTCAACAGCGTGTCCAAAGGCCTCATCGATGGATGGGATCTTGGTGTCGTCGTTGACGAGGGTGGCCGACTTGGTCACAGGTGACAGACCCTGTCTGGGGGTGTCATCGTTGTCGACGGCGATGGAAGGCGTGGCAGTGCTCTCATGGCTCCAGGTCCTCGAGTTCATCTCCTTCAGGGTCTGCAGTTGCTTAGCCTGCTCCTCCTCCTCCTCGAACTCCTCGTCCCACAGATCGCTCCAGCTCTTGGATACCGCATCCTTGCGTCCAAAGACGAGGGACATGGCAGACTGGTTGCGAGGCTTGGACATGGTGATGGGGAGGGAGCCGGCCATGGGAGCAACCTTGGCGGCGGCCTTGGGAGGCAGCACCGGGCGGAAACTCGGCGGCGCAGCGAAGGACTGGATCGAGGCCCCAAAGTTGGAGTCCATGTACGACGACATGGAAGGCGTCTGCGCGGTGCCCGACATCCAATCGGTCGTGGTGCCCGACTTGGAGAACAAGTCTTCGTCGTAGACCTCGTCGTCCGGGATGACGCTGAGCTGCCGGATGGGCTTGGGCGGCGTCGCCTGCAGGGCCTTGGCCCACGGGAACGCGCCATTGTCGACCTGCGGGCTCTGGATGGAAGGGGTGCGGAGAGGCTCGCGGTTCGAGTTGGCCACGATACGGCGGTCGCTGGAGCAGAAGTCGTCGAGGGCCTCATCGAGGGTGGTGAAGCTGACGACGCGGAGCAGGGCGTCGCGGGCTCCAGCCAGGGAGCGCTTGCTGGGGTCCATGTTCATGCACTGCACGATGACCTCATATGTGTCCTGCGACATGGACGGGAACACGTCAAACAACGACTGCTTGTCGCGCGAGAAGTCGAGGAACAAGGGATCCTCCTCGGTCGGCACCGTGAATGGATTCCTGGAGAACAGGATGTTCAGGAGGCAGATGCCGATGGCCCAGATGTCGGCTTGAGCAGGCGAGTACCCAGCACCGGCTGAGTCATACTGCTCGGGCGACATGTATCGGTCACTGCCCACTGTCGTCTCGTAGGTCCACTGCTCGGTCGTCGAAAGCCCAAAGTCACCCAGCTTCATCGACCCCGACTGGGTGAGGAAGATGTTCTCGGGCTTGATGTCGCGATGGTACACGCCCTTGGCATGGATGTACGCAACCGCATCGACGAGCTCGAGCATGAAGCGCCTCACGTGCTCCGTCTCCAGGGGACCATGGCCGATCCGGATGGCCTCGTAGAGATCGCCGCGCGCGCAGAACTCGAGCACGAGGTAGATGTGGGCATCCGTCTCGAACGAGTCGACCAGGTTGACGATGTTGGGGTGCGAGCCGAGTCGGCTGTGCAGCACGAGCTCTTCGGACTTGTCGTCCACGGCGAAGTCGAGGAAGGCATCAGGTGCGGCTGATTTCTTAGTCAGGCACTTGATGGCAACCGTCTCGTTGGTCCAGGTGTCCTTGGCCATGAAGACCATGCCGAAGGAGCCATGGTTGAGGGGAGAGATGGTGCGATACCGACCACCGAGCATGACGCCATTGTTGAAGTTGTCGCGAAGGCATTCCATGGTCGAGAAATTAGGAATAGTCGTGGGTACAGGCGTCGAGAGTGGTGGTACAAAATCCGATTGAGCTTTTGCCGTACCCCCAAGCCGGTCTATGCCGTCGAGTGCAGTCTTATCGAGACAAGGGTTCCAATTTGTACAACGCGATGCCGAGCGATGAGTGGCCGGGATGAGGCGAGGAGTGAAGAACGAGAAAGCGGAAGGATGTACAAGAGCGCAAAGCGGCAAAAGAAAACAAAAACAAAAGGCTCCGGGTCGTTCACTATCCGAGGCTCATGGGAGGGTATTCTTGGTGTTCCAACAGTAAAAGGGAAAGGAGGTCGAGAGAGTCGTCAAAGGGTGGACTGGCGGTCCCGAGAAAAAAACAAAAGGAATGGTCGTTATAACATCGGTACGGATGGAGTGAGTGTTGTGTTGTTTGTGTGTGATGAAGTCGACTTCAGGGGGTGGGTGCCGAATGAGCGACCCAGGTGACTCGAAGTTGACGGACGAGTCACCAAGCGAGTTGCGGAGGTGGGACGATGGGAACGGGGATGAGGTAAGGACGTTGTCGTTGACCGAGCGATATCGTCGGAGAAGCTGGGCGACGGGAGACAGGCGCAGCTATCGTCGGTGGGGAGGATGGCGTGGAGGAGGTTGGGAGGTGAAGGGCGACAGGCGAGACCAGGTGGCAGACAGCAAGCCAGGAACGAGTTGCAGCTATTGGAACACCTGGCGGATCGTCGATGAAAACATGCGGGAGGAGCGAGGTCTTTGGGGAACAGGTGGACGAAGAGATGACTCTTCGACCCCCTTGTTCGGTTGGCGAGGCGTGTGATTCACAGCCGGTGGAGACGGATCGGACCTGGCGATTGCTCGGGGCAGACGGGATTCGGGCAGCTAGCGGGACGACCGGGTCCGGGGCTTGATCAACAACGCAGAGGGTGCCACGAGGCGACGCAAGGGAGACAAAAGCGTTGCTGATGTGGAAGCTGGAGAACTCGGGGTCGACTCGTATGCCAGACGACTCCGGGGAAGTCAGTCGCAGGTACGGAGATGGTTGAGCTGGTCAACTCGTCTTCGGAAGAAGGCGAATGTCGGTTGGACAGCGGCGGTATCGGGTGGCGAGGGCGGCCGTCAGCTCAGAGCCAGGTGATTCTGCAGCGCAGTGCTGGTCGCAGGTCTTTGTCGTCTTCAAGAAGACGTCGAGTGACTGAGATTGGGGAGTGCCGGTGATGGAGTGGCAGCGACAAGGACAGCAAAGGCGTGCAGAATGGATACGACTGAGGGAGAGGGTGGCAGGTTGAGTTTGAAGGAAGAGAGGTGGGTGGTGGGAAGGGGGTGATGATGGTCGAACGGGAGCAGCCTGGTCTCTTGGGGTACGGGACGGGGGTGGGAAGCACTGGTAGAAGATGCGGGCAGCGGGTGGAAGAACCCAGAAACGCTGCGACAACAGTGGCCGGGCTGTCATCAACAGTGGGCTGAGTGCCCGCCATGATCAAAGGGGAATGGCCTTGGCTGAGCCAGCGGCCCTCGTGCCTGCCACGGAGGCGAGACATGGGTGGTGGCCAATGGCACGCTGATCGTCGAGTCAACGTCGGCTGGGCGAGCACTGGGCAGGCTGCAGGGAAACACGCTGGCAGCTAACGTGCCTGCCTGATGGAGACACTGTATGTGTGTGGGGCGCATTGCGCGCAACCGATGGAAATGACGAATGGGATCCATCCAAGGCTGCCACCACAGCACACCGCTTTCCCTTGCAGTGCATAGCGCAACCCCAAACTAGCCGCTTCGAGACTAGGCAGATACTCGATTGGATTAGTCTCATCTCGCTTTCGACAACCACTTCAGCAACCCCCAGAGTCCCCGTCGTCTGACCTCGTGTGCCTCTTTGACACATTCCCTGACACGGTGCGGGTGGGACGCCCTCCAATGGCAGACTGCGTGGTCTCGCTGGTCTCAAGCAGCTGGTTTAGGGGCTACACCGCCCGGATCCGACGCGTCTGTACCTTGACCGCGTGCCAACCACAGCAGGCGACTTGGGGGTTGGGTACTGCTGCATCTGGCGCCGCTGAATTGGCCAGTTGCCGCCGGCGATGGCCATCGGCACCGCGAGTCTTGCTTCTGGTGAGGCCACGTTCGATCGCTGATGAGCCCGGGCCCCACACACATGCCGCCGGCCGAGCCAAGTGTGCTCTTTCCCCAGAGAAGGATCCATCGTCCACTTTCCGACAAGCCGACAGCTCCACGATGCGACAATTGGCAATGTCCCAGCTGATGAGTTGGACGAGTCGGGCAGACGGCCGTGTGGACACTGCTTTCGCCAGCGATGACCAAACTGTTGCGCGAGATTACGCCGCAATCAGGGTCTCGAAGGGTCCGAATCGCTCCGTCCCGGGATGTTACCTGGGCGCCTGAGGCATCTCCGCCATGTCGCCATTTCTGTCTGCTTTGTTCATCCGAGAGGTCCCAAGGAACTGCTTCCAGCGCTTTCCGTTTCACCTGGAGCCGGGGCCAGACCGTCATTGGTGGGGCCCGGACGGGCCATGCAACCCCTTTCGCTCTGCATTCGGCCTTGATTTTCTGCACTGCGGCGCAGGCTTGCGGTCCCTGCTTCGTGGCCGTGAATCCTGTTGCCAATTGAAGCCACTCGCCATTGCGTATCTCCACGAAAATAGCAGCGGCGACAAGTCTCCATGGCGGGCGATTAGAAGTCGGCAGTTCCCGCTCCCAGCGGTTCCATCGCAATCTGCAATCCACAATTCCCAATCCGCAATCCGCAATCAATCGGGGACTGGAGACTTGGGGCAGCACACGTTTCCTGTTTTCGCAGCCGGTTCCACGGACACAACGGCTGGGCCGAATGCCATCATTGGAGACGCACGGCCACAGCCCCACCCCCGTCCTGCGTGGGATCGAAAAAGGGGTCGGCGATCACAGGAGACGCCGGAAAGGGAAACGGACGACAATGGAGCGATAACACGTTATCTACGGAGCCCGTAGTAGGCACTACTGTAGCCGGATAGGAGAGTGACAACATGTGAACCACTACAACACGATAGTCGCCGCTACAGTGTCCGATCTCCTCCGGACTGATTAGACCCCAACAACAACGGAGACAGCAGGCCGCCGACAACTCGCGGCCGATGGAAAATCCGATCGATGGAGCCCGTTTTCACCTCGGTCAAATGACAGGCAGGACCAGGCCGCTGTAAAAAGCGTTGGGGATGACCAAGCCAAGTGCCGAGGAATGAGTACTTGGAGCTACAGGCCAACACCCCGTTGTCGCCATCAGGGTTCACGGAATCGGGGGAGCTTTTGATGCCGCTTGGTTGCTTGTGACGTCGTGTGACTAAGGCGTTCCCCGTAATCGGCTTAACATCCATCAACAGACACAACTGTGAGGGAGGGCGGCCTCAGGCCAGGCAACCCGAAGTGGGTGGTGCGTGAGCATGTTTCGGGCGGGCAGTTGAAACCGCCCATTGCGGGGGTTGGCCAGGACATGACGAGATGAGATAAAGGGACGGGAGGTTGTTGAGTGTCACCCACACTGCTGCTTCGATCGACCAATCTGTAGGAATTGAAACGAATGCCGAGCCCTGGTCGATTGGCCCTGCAGAGATGGGCGATGATGCAAGTGAGGTTACCTCGATGGCTAATGAGCACCCTCAGGCACCCCAGCGGTCGGGCGGTCAAACAAGAGGTTAATTGGGGGATGCGCCCGTCGGATTGTCGCGCCAAACCACACGCGTCCGCGGCCATCCCACCATCTTTCTGGCGTTGATGCGACGTCCATTGCACTTTGTACGCACCCAAGCTGCAGGCTTCCTGGCGCTAACCGAGAAGGAAATGGGCGGTTGATCTGCAGGTGGTGGGAGGGAGGGATGTCGAGTCGCCCGTCGTCGCAGGATTGCGCGCTCTTGTCCGTCGAGCACCAATGATAACGTTACAGCGAGCAGCGACGACCTGGAAGCGCTGGACCCCGGCAGTATATTTCTGGCTGCCAGTGTGTTTTGCATTGTTTACCATAGCTCCAGCAACCCACGACTTCGGATCGTACCAGGTACGAGTTGCGCTTCGTTGCTCCGTTCCAGAAACGCCAATCTTCAGGGTCCTTCGTTGGGGCCGTGTCCTGGTGTATCACGAAGGGGTGGTGCAGATCCCCTATCGACGCATGACGGACGCTTCATCCGTGGCGGGGTCCTGTGTTTGTGGTTGAGAGCTGCCCCTCTTCTGTTTGGATCCAAGACACATTCAACTGCCCACTTCTGGGCTGCGGATCGTCAGTCTCGATGGCGTCTGACAATCGATCGGTCGGTAGATGGTTGAGGGACTGCCGGAGAAACCGCGGGGTTGCAGAGCGTGTTGCGAGTCGAAGCGGTGGCTGATCAGCCGCGCTCTCGTGATGCTAAGTGCGTGGGAAGAATGCGCCGATGCGTTGCCATAGCCGGGCTGTTTCCTTTTGCCAACCCAATCACACGGGCCCTCGTCCTCCCTCGCATGAGCATTCCTGCAGCACTTTCTGTTAGCTTCGCCATGTCTCGCGCTCGACATGTCGGTGAGACATGCAGCGAGCAGTCGTTCGATCCGGATACCGCGCAGTGGAATTCGCGATCTCGCTGTTGCCGCATGAACCAAGCATCATTTTGCCGCTGCAAGGGAATGGCTCGGTTCTGCCTGACCTTTGCCTGACCCTGCCCGGCTCTCACTACTGCACAGCACAGGCCGTGTTCCTGCCACTCGGGAAGCCGCTTGAGCTGGCGAGCCTGGGTCACCCGCGGGAAGGGAACTAACGGATCCTGGGAGCGCCGTCGACACGGGATGGGAGGCGAACTGGTCGGGGCGGCGTTTGTGAACCGCCGTGTGCTCCGTCTGTGTGCCGTGGCAGACACGGCAGCCAAGTTTGGTCTTGGTGGTGCATTCGAGGTGCACAGGTTCCCCAGTCGAGAGATGGGCGATGCCACTATCGAGATGTATTGACGGGGCGTTGCAGCACACACACACACACACGCACACCACACCTCACTCCTGCCGGTCCAGCTGGTCGCCGTCGTTCGCTCTCCTTGCATCTCTCCGCAAAATCCACAAAAAAACACGGGCAACATGCAGGCGGCATGAACGCCTTCTGCAGGTCGCGATGTAGGGTGGTGAGTGTGGATGGAAATCGAACACCCATCAGCTCAATTGCTTGCTGTTACGAGGGATTTGGGGACGGCTTGTTGCCTGACCGCCTTTCTTTTTTCTCGGCCAAGTTTGTTAGTTCATGCAGAATTAGTTCCTCCCCTCCTCCAACCCCAACCCAGACGGATGCAGAGCTGCAGGAGCACCATTCTCGGCGCATCCCTCGATGTTACTTTGTCTGATAGTCGCGGGTGATCATGCATGAGACGAATTGAGTTGCGCGACGGCGAAAAAAAAAATCGCGAGAATTTTCAGCTGCACTCAGTTGTCCACGGCTTCGCTCCACTCACGAAGCAACATCGACAACGTGGTGCCTCCCTCTCGACGACCTCTTCACCGCCTGGTCAAGCCCGGCAGCAACTCGCTGCTGCTCGCTGGCTTCAATTCCCGGCCTGCTCGGTTTGTTGGCC